>OKSB01000018.1_pt1 | contig 156788 bp, 144 predicted proteins | sample 1601171 | NCBI WGS metagenome assembly OKSB01 (sample SAMEA3541496, study PRJEB24748) | human gut metagenome | biome: human gut; feature: human-associated habitat; material: faeces | place: China | collected 2012 | reverse complement strand
CAGGCAGGACATTGAGATTTATTACAGCTTTGTCGGCAAGATTGACTTGCCCGAATAACCGCCCGACCTATCCGACACAATGGCCAAGTGTCGGATAGGAACGGCAAAATTTTTTGCACTTCTATTGCTTCTTTATCACACATAAGCAAAGAGTGCGGTAATAAAACCATACGGCGATGCCCATGGCGGCCAGATACGAATACATAACAATCATAAAAAGGTTCATCGGCATTCTCCTTTATTGTCCGTTTTATATAATATATACTTTGGAGTGCACTTTAAGTCAAGTAAAAAATTTTTGAAAACCGCTTGACTTGAAGTTCACTATAACTGATATATTAATATTAGCCATAAAATTACGCTGTTTTTAAAGGAGTAATGCCTATGAAAAAATATCTTAAATACATTATTGTACTGGCAGTATTTTTAGCAGCAGGCTGCGCCGTATATACCGCACCTGCAACCGGGCAGGCCGAAAATTACGCTGGCGCGGATAAAATAAACTTTCTGCGCCAGCTGATTACCGCCGATGCTTCAACAAGCCGCACCATTATGTGGCAGGCAGATGAAAAACTTGAAAACCCGGCAGCCGAATATAAAAACGCCGCAGGGCAAATAACAGCCGTTCCTGCTTCCGTGCAGGAGCTTAACACCGGCAGCAGCGCCCTTTACGTTTACACCGCCGTGCTGACAGGGCTTGAACCCGGAAGTGCCTACGAATACCGCGCAGGCTACGAAGGCAGCCGCACCGGCTGGCACAAACTTCCGGCCGCGCAGCCTGACAGCTTTAAAGCGCTGATATTTCCCGATTCGCAGTCATCCGATTACAGCGGCTGGCGCAAGCTGGCACAAACTGCCTACAGCAAAAATGAAGACGCCGCCTTTTTTATCAACATGGGCGATCTGGTTGACAACGGCTACGATTTTTCGCAGTGGCGCGCCTGGTTTAATTCTGTTGCGCCAATGATTGAAAACATTCCGTTTGTGCCGGTAATGGGCAACCACGAAACCTACAATATGGACTGGCAGATTGCCCCGCCAACGCCGTATTTAACGCTGTTTAACCTGCCGGAAAACGGCACCGGTGCCAATAAAAACCAGTATTACAGCTTTGACTACGGCGATGTGCATTTTGTTGTGCTGAACACGCAGACCGACGAAATGGCTGACTTTAACCCCGATTTAATGCAGCAGCAGTTAAGCTGGCTGCGCAGCGACCTTGCCGGTACGCAGAGCAAATGGAAAGTTGTACTGATGCACAAAGACATTCTGCGCTATGCCTTTACCGACCGCCCCAACAATTTCGACCCGGCAAGCATTCAGTTTACGCCCTGGGCGCAGCAGCTGATGCCCGTTTTTGAAGAATATAATGTAGACGCCGTGCTTACAGCGCACCTGCATACCTACCGCCGCCGCGTGCCGTTAAAAGCCTTTAAGTCCGATAACACCGGCATAACCTATATTTTAACCGGCGTTGCCGGAAGCGTGCGCTACGCCAACCTGTGGCAGCGCAACACGGCGGACGCAGCCCTTGCGCCGCAGCCGGAGGACGCCAACTACATAACGCTCAGCAAAACTCCGCAAACATTAACCTTTAAGGCATTTTTGCCGGACGGCACCGAATTCGATACCGTAACCATCACCAAAGAGGGGGAATAATTTATGAAGGTTTTACTGCAAGGTGCAGCAATTCTTGCCGTTATTTACACCATTATCAACATCAGCGGGCGCGTAGCCGTATGCAGCGCCTATAAAATCCTGTCCGCTTAAAGCGCGGCTAATTTACACGAGGTGACCAAACATGAACATTGCAGAAGTAAGCAAAAAATTCGGCCTTACAGCCGACACGCTGCGCTATTACGAGCGCATTGGCCTGCTGCCGGCCGTAGCGCGCAACAAAAGCGGCAACCGCGATTACAGCAGCATTGACTGCGAGCGCATAGAATTTATTAAATGTATGCGCGAAGCAGGGCTTTCCATTGAAGTTCTGACCCGTTATATGCACCTGTTTTTAGAAGGCAACAGCACCTTAAAAGAACGCGAAGAACTTTTGATTGCAGAACGCGACAGGCTGGAAAACCGTTTGCAGCATATGCAGGAAACTCTGAGCCGCCTGAACCATAAAATTGAACTTTACGAACAGGGCGCATTCCGCAGCAACAACATGGGCTGCGAGTGCATTTAAAAGAAGTGATTTATTTTGTACAACCCTCAGCTTGAAACTTTTATTACCGTTGCCGAAAGCGGCAGCTTTGCCAAAGCCGCCGACAAACTTTATATTTCGCCTACCGCGGTTATCAAGCAAATCAATATTCTTGAAAGCAACCTTGATATAAAGCTGTTTAACCGCACACACCGCGGCCTTACACTTACGGCGGCGGGCAAATCGCTTTACAGCGACGCCAGATACATTATCCGTTATTCGCACGAATCGCTGGAACGCGCCAAAAACACCATGCAGAAAGAAAACGGCATTATCCGCATCGGCACATCACCCATGACGCCTGCGCAGATTCTGGTGCAGCTGTGGCCCAAAATCCACGCCATGTGCCCCGAAATACATTTTAAGCTGGTACCGTTTGATAACACGCCGCAAAACGCACGCGAAATACTGCTGAACCTGGGGCAGAACATTGACATGGTTGCCGGTATTTTCGACGCCACGCTGCTCAATTACCGCCAGTGCGCCGGGCTGGAGCTGTGCCGCGAACCGCTGTGCTGCGCCGCAGGCATTAACCATCCGCTGGCGCAGAAAGACAAACTCAGCGTAAGCGATTTGTACGGGCAAAACCTGATGCTGATTACGCGCGGGCAAATGGGCGAAGCCGACGCGCTGCGCGACTGGCTGACGGTAAAACACCCGCAGGTAAATATTATTGATTTTGATTTTTACAACACCGAGGTTTTTAACAGCTGCGAAAACGGCAACAACCTTTTAATGGCAGTGCCAACCTGGCGCGACGTGCATCCGCTGCTGAAAATAATTCCGGTGGACTGGAATTTTACCATGCCCTTCGGGCTTCTGCATTCGCCGCAGCCTGCGCCGCACGTGCAGAAATGCATTAATGCCATTACCAGAATTTACAAGGAAAACCGGGCATAACCATAGGGTTTAAGCTCACTGACAAACAGGGACTTCTTATGAAGCCCCTGTTTTTTTATAATATTGGTAAAGGAGGGCTGGCAATGCCGCAGCTTTCTGGCAGCGGCAGATAGATAAACAAAAAAGCAATTGATTATGGAGGTTTAATTATGGTTTTAAAAATGCAGCTTAAAACTTGCAGCAATATAGCACAAAGCCCTGATGGGTTATGATGACAAAACTGATTGCCTTTGCCAAAAAATGGACGCTGCTTGCCATCTGGGTGGCTTACACCTACCTTTCACCGGTAATTTCCATCGCGCCCAGCAGCTACATACTTTTTCAGAATATCGTCAACTCATGGCAGCTGTGGCAAAGAGAAACCGGACGCCTGTAAAAAATAAGGAGAACAGACTATGCAATACAGAACTTTAGGAAAAGACTTAACCGTCAGTGCCGTCGGCCTTGGCTGCATGGGCATGAGCCATGCTTACGGCGCTCCCGCGGATAAAAAAGAAATGACCGAGCTTTTAGCACGCGCCGTTGATATGGGCTGCACCTTTTTTGACACCGCAGAACTGTACGGCACGCCGGAAAATCCGCACGACAACGAAGAACTGCTTGGGCCTGCCTTAAAGTCTTACCGCGATAAAATTGTACTCGCCACCAAGTTTGGCATTACCTTCGACTGGAATGACCCCGATGTAAACAAACCGGTTATTCCCGATTCGCGCCCCGAAAGCATCCGCAAAGCCGTTGAAGGTTCGCTGAAACGCCTGCAGACCGACCATATCGACCTTTACTACCAGCACCGTCAGGACCCTTCGGTTCCTGTGGAAGAAGTGGCAGGCGTAATGAGCAGGCTTATCGAAGAAGGCAAAATCACCCACTGGGGCCTTTCCGAAGTAACGGAAGACACAATCCGCCGCGCGCATAAAATCTGCCCGATAACGGCCATTCAAAACCGTTACTCCATGATGTTCCGCAATTACGAAGCGCTTTTTGGCGTGCTGGAGGAATTAAACATCGGCCTTGTGGCTTTCAGCCCTCTGGCTAACGGCTTTTTAACCGCCAGATACACGGCGGAAAGCAAATTTGACCCCAAAGAAGACTACCGCAGCGCCATGCCGCAGTTTAAAAAAGAAGCCTTTGCACAGAACGAAAACCTGCTGGCACTGCTTGAAGAAACCGCCAAAGCCAAAAACGCCGCGCCGGGGCAAATTTCACTGGCGTGGATGCTTAATAAAAAGCCTTACATTGTACCAATTCCCGGCACGCGCAAATTAAACCGCCTTGCCGAAAACCTCGGCGCCGCAGATATTGTGCTGACCGCCGGAGAAGTTGCCGCCATTGACGAAGCACTGGACAATATGACAATGAGCAATGTGTTTGGCGGCACCCGCGTTATAAAACGTTAAAACAGGAGGAAGAACCATGGAATATGCAACTTTAAGCAACGGAATTAAAATGCCCATGCTGGGCTACGGCGTTTACCAGATACCGGAAGCAGATACCGAACGCTGCGTGCTGGATGCCATCAGCTGCGGCTACCGCTCCATTGATACCGCGCAGGCCTACCACAACGAAGAAGGCGTCGGCAATGCGATTGAAAAATCCGGCGTGCCGCGCGAAGAACTTTTTATTACCACCAAAATCTGGATTGCCAATGCCGGTTATGAAAAAGCAAAGGCCTCCATTGCCGAATCGCTGCGCAAACTGAAAACAAGCTACATTGACCTGCTTTTAATTCACCAGCCGTTCAGCGATTATTACGGCACCTGGCGCGCCATGGAAGAAGCCTATAAAAACGGGCAGCTGCGCGCTATCGGCGTTGCCAATTTTTACCCCGACAGGCTGATTGACCTGTGCCAGTTTGCCGAAATTGCGCCGATGGTAAACCAGGTTGAAACCCATGTGTTCCAGCAGCAGCAAACCGCCCACGCCATTATGCAGAAATACGGCGTAACGCACCAGTCGTGGGGCCCGTTTGCCGAAGGGCGCAACGGCTTTTTTACCAACGGCGTTTTAAATGAAGTTGCCGCAAAATACAATAAATCGGCAGCACAGGCTGCCCTGCGCTTTTTAATTCAGTGCGGCGTGGTTGTTATACCCAAATCCGTACACAAAGACCGCATGGTGCAGAATTGTGATATTTTCGATTTTAAACTTTCCGATGACGATATGGCAAAAATCCGTGCGCTTGATACCGGCAGGAGCCTGTTCTTCTCTCATTATGACCCTGCCACGATTGAATTTTTAACAAACATGGGCAAGCACGCTTAAACAGTAAAGTTTAAGCTGCCATAACTTAAAGCGCCATAAAACAGCATAAAAAAACAGCGCCGGAACACACCGCCCGGCACTGCTTCTTTGCAGCCCTTCCGCACCGAAGGGCTGTTTTTTTATAAGGTTTTAACGCCTTTAACTTCGTAGCCTGCGTCAACAACGGCTTTCGTCAGCACGTCGTCGCTTACTTCCGCCGCCAGCGTAACCGTAGCGTTTTTGTTTTCCAGCGAAACCTCAACGGCTTCCACGCCTTCAATGCCGCTTAATGCTTTGTTTACATGTGCTACGCAGTGCTGGCACATCATGCCTTCAATATCAAGTACTTTTTTCATGGTATCAACCCTTTCTTTTTTGTTTGTGTTTAATATATCTACTGCCTCAACCCTGCATTCGTGCGCAGCAGCGCCTGGCGCATCCGCACCGGTATCTGCCGCATATACCGGATTAAAGAACCTTAACCGCAGGGCATTGGTTACAACAAAAACGGAACTGAAGCTCATGGCCAGCGCGCCCAGCATGGGGCTTAGCTTAATGCCGAGCCACGGATAGAACACGCCCGCCGCCACAGGAATACAGATGGCATTGTAAAACAGCGCCCAAAACAGGTTCTGCTTAATGTTGCGTATTACCGCGTGCCCAAGCTGAACCGCACCGGCAACATCCAGCAGGTCATTTTTCATCAGCACCAAATCTGCCGATTCAATGGCTATATCCGTACCGGCGCCAATGGCAATGCCCACATCGGCACGCGCCAGTGCAGGCGCATCGTTAATGCCGTCGCCAACCATGGCAACTTTTTTGCCCTGCTGCTGCAAACGGCGTATTTCCGTTTCCTTATCCTGCGGCAAAACTTCTGCCACCACGCGGTCAGCGCCTACCTCTTTCTGTATGGCCTGCGCTGTGCGCGCGTTGTCGCCGGTAAGCATTACTACCTCCAGCCCCATGCGCTTCATTTCTTCTATGGCCGCGCGGCTTGTAGGTTTTACCCTGTCTGCCAGGGCAATAATGCCGAGCAGTACGCCGTCACGGGCAAAAAACAGCGGTGTTTTGCCTTCAGCCGCCAGTTTTTCTTCCAGCATTTTTACGTTATCATCATAAAGTCCGGCTTCTTCCAGCATTCTGCGGTTACCGCCAAAACAGCCCTTGCCTTCCATTACGCCTTTAATGCCGCGCCCGGCCTGCTGCGTAAAACCTGTTACCGGCGCAAGCTGCACATTTTTTTGTTCAGCATATTTTACAATCGCCTGCGCCAGCGGGTGTTCGGAATATTTTTCCAGTGACGCCGCCGTTTTAACAAGCTGCGCTTCACCGGCGCTGCTGCTGTATAAAACGTCCGTCACTCCGGGCTCGCCCTGCGTTATGGTACCGGTTTTATCAAGCACTATGGTGTTAACTTCATGCACCGTTTCCAACGCTTCCGCAGATTTAATCAAAACGCCGCTGGCCGCACCACGCCCGGTGCCCACCATAATTGCCGTAGGCGTTGCCAGCCCCAGCGCGCACGGGCACGATATTACAAGCACCGCAATAGCGTTGGAGAGTGCAAACTCAAAGCTTTCGCCAAGCAAAAGCCATACTGCCGCCGTTACAAGCGCAATACCGATAACGGCAGGCACAAACACGCCGCTTACCTTGTCCGCCATTTTGGCAATGGGCGGTTTGGAACTTGTAGCGTCATCCACAAGCCGCACAATCTGCGCCAGCGTGGTATCTTCGCCAACCCTGTCGGCACGCATTTTAAAAAAGCCCGATTTTACAACCGTTGCCCCGGTAACCTTGCTCCCGGTTTCCTTTTCCACAGGAATGCTCTCGCCGGTAATTGCCGATTCGTCAACCGCTGCATGCCCTTCGGTTAAAACGCCGTCCACCGGAACGCTCATGCCGCTGCGCACCACAAGAATATCGCCTTTTTCAACTTCTTCAACGGGTATTTCAAGCTCTGCGCCGTCACGCTCAACAACGGCTGTTTTCGGCGCCAAATCCATCAGTTTTGTAATCGCGTCGCTCGTTCTGCCTTTGGCACGTGCTTCCAGAAACTTGCCGAAGGTAATCAGCGTTAAAATCATACCGGCGGATTCAAAATACAAGTCCATCAAGAACCGGTGCACCATTGCCAAATCGCCGTGCCCAAAGCCGTAAGCAATTTTATAAAGCGCGTACACGCCGTAAACAAGCGAAGCCGACGCGCCGATGGCAATAAGGGAATCCATATTCGGCGAAGCCGCAAAAAGAGTTTTAAAACCGACGCGGAAAAACTTAAAATTAATAAACACTACCGGAATAACCAGCAATAAAAGCGTCAGCGAAAAAATCATGGCGTTTTCCACGCCGAGGAAAACCTCCGGCAACGGCCAGCCCATCATATGCCCCATAGAGATATACGAAAGCGGCACGGCAAACACCAGTGAAAATTTCAGGCGTTTTTTCACCGCCTCATATTCCTGCCGCGCAATATCGTTTGCTGAAACCTGCATTGATTTAGAGGCTTTGCCCTTCTGCACAGCTTCTTTCAGCGATGCGCCATACCCGGCTTCTGTAACGGCGCCGATTATTTTCTGTGTATCGAGTGCCGTTTCATCATATTCAACAACCATGCTGTTTTTTAATAAATTAACGGCTATTTTATCCACGCCCGGCAGTTTGCCCACAGCTTTTTCCACGCGGGCGCTACAGGCGGCACAGGTCATGCCGGTAACGTTAAACTGTTCTTTTTTCATAGCGCTGCTCCTTATATAACACTTCATTGACGCTCTTTTTTATTCCTGTTATTATTATATTAATACAATATCTTTTAATCAAGAATGCACTATTTGGTGATATAGTACCCAAAAAGATACTTAGGAGCATAATTATGGAAAAGAACATCAACGTAAACTGCCCCGTTGCCGCCACGCTGCACCTTATCGGCGGCAAATACAAAGCGCTTCTGCTTTGGCACTTATCGGGGCGCGTGCTGCGCTTTAACCAGCTGCGCCAGCTTGTGCCGGAAGCAACGCCAAAAATGCTTACGCAGCAGCTGCGCGAGCTGGAACAGGACGGGCTTATTAACCGCAAGGTTTACCCCGTTGTGCCGCCCAAAGTGGAATATTCCCTTACAGCGCTTGGCGAAAGCCTCTTTCCAATTCTTAAAGCCATGTACGAATGGGGCAGCGGTTTAATGCAGAGCCAGGGCAAATGCCCTTCGTGCAGCATGACGGCGCAGCCCGGCACCTGCCACTGCAAAGATTAAAGCAAAACTCAAATACCATGGCAAAACGCCAAAAACTAAAAGCAGGCATGTTGTCCGTTTAAACGGATAGTTTGCCTGCTTAATGTTTATATGCTATAATAATTTTCCGAGATAGCCGAGTCGGTTCCTTCCGCAAAGGGAGGTGATGGCATGACTGTTTACGAAACATTATCTTTGATGATTGCTTTCGGAGCACTCGTTGCTGTTATCTGCTTATCTAAAAAGTAACAATACTTTAAGATAAAAAGAAACCGCATACTGGCGGTACGCGGCTTCCTTCTGAACTATAAATTCTAACAGGGAGAGCCGACGTTCCACCAATCGGCTGTCTCTTTCTTTATATTATACCAAACTAAAAAACATTGTCAAATTACTGTTTACTATAACGCATACGGTATTCCACAGGCGCAAGCTGCATTACCTGCTTGAACGCCGCCGCGAATTTGCTTTGGCTGCCGTAACCTGCTGCCGCTGCAATTTCTGCCACACTGCTGCTGCCTGCAACCAAAAGCGCCGCCGCTTTCCTCATGCGGTATTCCTTCATATACTGTGCCACCGGTTTGCCGTACACCATTTTAAATACTTTTTTCAGCACAGAAGCATTAATGGAATATTCGCGGGCAAGCTGTTCAATAGTATAATGCTCCTGCCAGCTGCCGGTTATTTTGGCATGAATCTTTTTTATAATTTCCATATAACGTTCCTCGCAGCTTTCGGTCGTTTTTAGATGCGGAACACCGTACACAGCCAAAAATAAAAGTATTTCCTGCGCTTTCAGTTTAAAATACGCCTGCCGGTATTCGCTTTTTACATGCGGCAAAAGCGTAAACATATCTGCAATTTCTGCAGCACCCGGCCAAACCGTAACTTCGCCGCCGCGGCAAAACTTTTCTGCCCAGACAGGTAAATTCACCTCCGGAAGGTTTAACGTTTCAGCAAAAGGCTGCGCAGCCATATTTAAATCCACAAACAGTGCAATACCGTTGTAATGCCCCAAAGGCAAGGTTATGCCCGATACGGTGCAGCAGTCCATCATATGAAACGATATATCACCCTGCCCAAGATAAATACTTCTGCCGCCCTGCATTACCCAGCCCATACGCCCGTTCAGGCAGTAATTAACCTGCATAACGCCGCTGACGGCAGGATGATAAAAATTCATGGTGCTGCCGTTTAATTCAGTTACTGCCAACTTAATCCCCGGCAGCACATTGTAAAGCAGCATCTGCCCGCTGCCGTTTTCATTTTCAAACAGGTATTTTTCAGCGCTGCTGCTTTTGCCGCCAAACTTCCAAAACGGCAGTTTTTCCATCATACCATTATCTTTTATATAATCCATCACCAACACCGCCCTTTTAGTCCCAAACGGATTTTTTCCTGCTCCAAAAGGAACAATCTGCCTGTAAAAGCCTTGCGGCTGACAGACGTTTATTTATAATAAATATATGAGCGATTGCTCAAGTATAAAATTATAACCAACATAAATTAAGGAGTGTATATCTATGAAAAAATCTGTTAAACTCATTGACCTTGACTGCGCCAACTGCGCCGCCAAAATTGAAGACGCCGTTAAAAAAATCGACGGCGTAACCAGCGCCAGCGTCAGCTTTATGGCACAAAAAATGACTTTGGAAGCACCGGACGATAAATTAGCACAGGTGCTTGACGAAGCCGTTAAGCTTATCAACAAAATCGAGCCCGACGTTACTGTTAAAGCGTAAGGAGTTATACTATGAATTTTCAGCAGATTAGAAACGCAACGGCAATTATTACTTACGCAGGCAGCAGATTTTTGATTGACCCGCTGTTTGCGCCAAAAGATTATTTTGACCCCATCCCCGAATGCTTTACACCCGATAAACGCTGGCCGCTTGTTGAGCTGCCAGTGCCTGAGAATGAAATAACCAGAAACCTTAATGCTGTTATTGTAACACATTCGCATATCGACCACATAGATGAATTTGCAGCCAAAGCCCTGCCAAAAGATATAAAAATTTTTGTTCAGGATGAATATGACGAAAACTTTATGCGTAAATTGGGCTTCACGGATGTGGAAATTTTAAAAGAAACAGGCACTGTTTTTAACGGCATAACGCTTTACAAAACCGGATGCATCCACGGCAAACCTTCTGCGGCAATGCCTTATTATAAAAAATACGGTTTCCGCCCGGATGCTATGGGCGTTGTGTTTAAAGCCGCCGGTGAAAAAACCGTTTATCTTGCAGGCGATACAATTTGGTGCGATTTTGTAAAAAATGCCGTTGATAAATTTGCCCCGGAAATTATTATCGTCAACGCCGCGGCGGCACAGTTTATACACAGCGGCCCGATTATTATGGGTACGGAAGATATTGCCGCACTGCGCAGCTATGCCCCCAATGCCGCAGTAATTGCCACCCATATGGACGCCGTCGGGCATGCAACCTTAAGCCGCGACGGATTGCGCTCATTCATCACCGCCAATAAGCTTGACAAAGATTTTTATATCCCGGCAGACGGTGAAACGCTGGCATTGTAACATTTATTTAAATATATTATTCAGGCTGCAATAAAACAAAATGTGCATTTTATTGCAGCCTTTTTGTAAGGAGATTTTAATATGACCAAGAAACAGAAAAAACTTTTGCAGCGCATTACCGCCGCCGCTGTTTTGTTTGCCGCCGGTATGCTGCTGCCGCTGTTTGCAGAAGTTCCTGCCTATATTATATTCGCTTTGTTCGGCATAAGCTACATTATTATCGGCTGGGATATTATCTGGAAAGCCTTTTGCAATATCCGTCAGGGCGAAGCGTTTGACGAAAACTTTTTAATGACCGTTGCCACCGCCGGTGCTTTCGCGCTGAGCGAATATTCCGAAGGCGTTGCCGTTATGCTGTTTTACCAGATTGGCGAATGGTTCCAGAGCTATGCCGTTTCGCGCTCACGCCAGTCCATCACCGCGCTGATGGATATACGCCCGGACTACGCCAACGTAGAACGAAACGGCGAACTGGTGCAGGTCGACCCCGACGAAGTTGCTGTCGGCGAAATTATTACCGTTAAACCTGGCGAGCGCGTGCCTATCGACGGCGAAATCATCAGCGGGCGCAGCGCGCTTGATACCTCCGCCCTCACCGGCGAATCACTGCCGCGCGAGGTTGAGGAAGGCATGGAGGTTATCAGCGGCTGCATTAACCAAACCGGCATTTTAAAAATTAAAACAACCAAAGAGTTTGGCGAATCGACCGTCGCTAAAATTTTGGATTTGGTAGAAAACAGCAGCGAGAAAAAAGCGCGCAGCGAAAACTTCATTACCCGCTTTGCCAAATTCTACACCCCAATTGTTGTTTTTGCGGCGCTGCTGCTGGCTACCATTCCGCCCTATGTTTTAAACGAGCCGTTCTCCGGCTGGATTTACCGCGCGCTGACCTTTCTCGTTATCAGCTGCCCGTGCGCCTTGGTTATATCCATTCCGCTCAGCTTCTTCGGCGGCATTGGCGGCGCTTCCAAATGCGGAGTGCTGGTTAAGGGCAGCAACTATTTAGAAGCGCTTGCCGATACCGAAACCGTTGTTTTTGATAAAACCGGCACCTTAACCAAAGGCTCCTTTGCCGTTACTTCCATTAAGCCGGTTGGTATGACTAAAGCAGAGCTGCTGGAACTTGCCGCTTATGCGGAGGATTATTCCAACCATCCCATTTCCCTTTCCATTAAGCGCGCTTACGGCAAGGATATTAAGCACGGCATGGTTAAAAATATAGAAGAAATTGCCGGCCACGGCGTGCGCGCCGTTATAGGCGGGCAAACCGTACTGTGCGGCAACGGTAAACTTATGCAGCGCGAAAAAATTAACTACACGCCCTGCACAGAAGCAGGCACGGTTATTTACACAGCCGTTGACGGTAAATTTGCCGGTTATATTTTAATTGAGGACGAAGTAAAAGCCGACGCTGCCGCCGCCATTAAAATGCTTAAAACCTGCGGTGTGCGTGAAACGGTTATGCTAACGGGCGACAGCGACGCCGTGGGGCAGAAAATTGCCAAACGCCTGGGGCTGGACCGGGCCTTTACCCAGCTTTTGCCCGCGGATAAGGTTGAACACGTTGAGGAGCGCCTGCTGGAAGCACTGCACAAACGCAGCAACCGCGGCAAGCTTGCCTTTGTGGGCGATGGCATTAACGACGCGCCGGTGCTGGCTCGCGCCGATGTAGGCATCGCCATGGGTGCTTTAGGCAGCGACGCTGCCATTGAAGCGGCAGACATTGTACTGATGACTGATGAACCTTCCAAAATCGCTTCCGCCATTAAAATTGCCCGCAAAACTCTTGGCATTGTGCGCCAGAACATTATCTTTGCCATCGGCATTAAAATTGCCGTGCTGGCACTGGGCGCGCTGGGTTATGCTTCCATGTGGGCAGCGGTTTTCGCCGATGTCGGCGTATCCGTCATTGCCATTTTAAACGCCGTGCGCGCTCTTAACGTAAATAAATACAAAAAAGAACAGGCACGTGCCGCAGCTGTAAAAAGCAGCATCACCCCTGCTGCAGAAACCGCTGTTTAACAAAATTACACCCAAAACATTAATACCCCAAAAGCATTATGCCTTTGGGGTATTTTTATCTTTAAACTATTATGCTGTTATAGCCGCTGCAATCATCAGTCAATGCTGATAAGTTCATACTGCGGATTGCCCATTTTAAGTTCGCGCATGGCAACAAGCTGATGCAGCCCGTGACGGCTTTCAATGCGTTCCACCAAATCGTGGCGGTCTTTTTCCGGCTGTGCGTAAACAAGGTCAATGCTGGCCTGGTCAATCGCCAGAAGGTCGGTAGATGCCAGAATGCCGATATCCGGAATGGTCGGCTCTGCTGCTGCAACGCCCGCGCAGTCGCAGTCTACGGACATGCGGCGCATTACGTTAATAAATACAATGTGCTTACCGAAATAATCAATAGTTGCCTTGGCAGATTCTGCCATGTTTTCCATCAGCATTTCTTTGGCAGGCCATGCGTTCCAGTCTTCCGGCAGAGGCTGTCCGTAAACGCCGTGTACCATTGCTTTGCCTATTTTGCCGTCGGCGCAGCCAATGGCAATGTTCTTCATGCTGCCGCCGTAGCCGCCCATGGCGTGGCCTTTAAAATGGGTTAATACAATCATGGAATCGTAATTAACGATATGCCTGCCCATGGAAATTTCTTTAAAGTGCTTACCGCCGCGCACCGGCAGCAATACATTGCCTTCTTCGTCCATAATATCAACAGGGCAGAAATCCCAGCCGTTAAGGGCGATGGTAGCGCGGTGCTTTTCGGTAGTATCGCGCCCGCCTTCGTACAGGGCGTTAGTTTCAACTATATTGCTGTTGGGCACATGTGCCTGAAAAGCCTTTACCATTTCACGCGGCAGAATGTTCGGTCCGTGCGGTTCGCCGGTATGCAGTTTAATTGCAACCTTGCCATAAATGCCTTCGTTAATCATATCATAAAGTTTAATAAGAGTATCAGCGTTGATGTTTTTGCTGAAATATACTTTGGCACGGCTGCCTGCGCCGCCGTTTGCGGAAACCTTTACGCTTCCTTCGCCTGCTGCAAACACGTTTCTTACCCCCTCAAGATTATACGCCGCAACACCGACAGCGGCAGTTCCGGCTGCTTTTAAAAAGTCGCGTCTTGTCATTTTTCCATTTTACATTCGCTCCTTTAGCCATAATTTTGCTGTCAGTTATATCCTACTACTTGAAGTTCAGTCCATGTCAAGCAAAATTTCAAGCGCTTGTAAAAGCCCCTACAAGGCTGTCGGTACGCGGGCGCAAAACCGTGTCATAGCTCATCAGCTGATAATCGGCAAGGCGTGCCATGTTCTGCAAAGCCTCAATTTTTTGCAGCAGCACATCACGCGCCTGCGCCAGTATTTTTTTGCGCTGCTGGCAGGTCTGTTCGCCCAGCTTGGCAAGGTTTATATAATCGGCAATAGCCTCCAGTGACATGCCCGCGCCTTTTAAAGTCTGAATGAAAGCAACCCATTCCACAAAATTTTCGTCATAATTGCGCACGCCGCCGCTGGTGCGCGGTACGGCAGGTATAATGCCCATGCGCTCGTAATATCTTAATGTGTCTGCCGATACGCCTGTTCTTGCGGCAATCTCTTTAATAGTCATTTTCAGCCCCTCCTTACAATGTTCCCTGACGGATTTTATAAATAATATAGTCTATCAAATCCAGCGATTTTTGTTTGCTGTGTATTTCTTCCAAGAGGTCCAGGCGGTGCCTGCGCAGAATTTTTATCGGCCCGGCCGAGCCGCCCTCTGCCAGCAGCTTTAAAAAACGGCTGATGCTGAAGGCTTCAAGCCCGGTGCTGCTTAACGATGCAGCCAGTGCCTCCGTGCGCTGCTCATCTATATTAACCGGTTTTTTATTCATTATCATCACCCGCCTGCCTAGATTAGTTTTTTGTTGCTTTAATTATAAAACTCACCTTAAAGCTGCGTCCAATACTTGTATTTCATGATTTACCATGCCTGATAAACATAATTTGTCTGCCGCTGCGCCGCCGAAAAATTCATCAGCCATGCAAAATGCTTTTTAAGCATGAACCAATCTCAAAGATAAGCATTGGAATTTTTGCCTTTGCCTATATTATAATAAAAGCACCGGGAGCATCATGCCGGTGCTTTTGCTATTGACTTAAAGCGTACTTCAACTGTTAAACTAAAGGCAGGGAAAAATTATGCAGAACAACAGCAAACCTTCACACCTTTCTTTTACGGCTCAGCGGGCAGCGGGCTATTTACTGGGCTTTGCCCTTTTATACGCCCCGTTTGAACTGTACCGCCGCTTTTTGGAAAACATTTTAAACGTGCAGCCGGCGTTTTTGCCGCACGCTTTCTGCCCGCGCATACCTACGGCAGAAATTTTTACCGGCGGACTTTTCGAGCTCAACAATTTAATGCTGGCATCAACTTTGCTTTTCTGGCTGCTGTGCCTGCTGTTCGGCCCGTTTTTCTGCGGCAGGCTGTGCGTGGCCGGTTATTTTGCCGAAAGCCTCAGCCATCTGGTGCCGGAACGCTGGCAGATTGAATGGGAAAAATATGTGCCGGTGCCTTATATCCGCTTCGGCATGCTGCTTGGCTATATGCTGCTGCCGCTGTGGTACGGCTTTTACCCCTGCGCCTACTGCAATTTTTATCTGTCCGACAGCCTTGTAAGCGTCCTTTTCGGCGCGGCCATTTCGTTTACCGTGCCGCTTGCCGCAACAGGCTTTTTATACCTGGTGCTGTTTGGTCTGTTTACCAAAGGCGGGCGCGGCTACTGCCGCTTTATGTGCCCGCAGGGAGCAATGCAGAGCCTGTTTTTCATCATCGGCAGCAAACTGGGCATAGCTTCCAAAATACAGGTTGACAGCGAAAAATGCGTAAAATGCCGCCTTTGCGTTAAAAACTGCCCCATGCGCGCCATGAGCCTTAAAAACGGCAGCATTAAAAATGACGTAAGCCTGTGCATAAAATACGGCGTATGCCAACATAACTGCCCCGTAAAAGCCATTACAACAGGAGGCGGCAGATTATGAAAAAGAATGTTTTAACAACGCCAAAAGATAAACTTTTAAATTTAGCCGTTGGTGCCGGTATACCGTTTGGAACCGCTGCAAGCGGCGCTGCCGGAGGCTGCACTGGTATCTGCGGCAGCTGCGGCGGCACATGCCTGGGCGGCTTTGCGCTGGCAGCCTGGCTCTGCGGCAGCGTGTATTTTAAGCGCCGCCGTAAAAGTTTAACCGCTGACGTAAAACCACAATCCGTTCAGCCTTAAATAAAAAATTTAAAGGAGAGATGAATATGAAAAAATTTCTTTGTGCTTTGATGATGGCCGTACTTGCTTTGGGCATAACCGCCTGCGGCGGAGCAGCAGAACAATCCGCACCTGCACCCGCTGCCAAAACACAAACGGCTGCACCGGCAGCTGACGGCGGCAAAAAAATCCTTGTAGCCTACTTCAGCCATACCGGCAACACCGAAAAAGTAGCGCAGCTTATCCAGAGCAAAACCGGCGCCGATATTTTCAAAATCGAAACCGCAGCCCCGTATCCTTCCGTTTACCGCGAAACAACGGAACTTGCAAAGCAGGAAAAAGCCGATAAAGCCCGTCCTGCGCTGAAAAACAAAGTGGAAAACATGGCCCAGTACGATGTTGTTTTTGTAGGTTACCCCATCTGGTGGTACACCGCACCGATGGCAGTAGCAACCTTTGCCGACAGCTATGACTTCAGCGGCAAAACCGTCATCACCTTCTGCACCAGCGGCGGCAGCCCCATCAGCGACAGCTCACCCGATATTAACAAATGGTTTAAAGGCGCAAATGTTATTGAAGGCATCCGCGCTTACCCGGACGATACCGCAGCTACCGAAAAATGGCTGGCAGGCCTGAACCTGTAAAACCCCATAAAAATTTAAACCTGCACTTTTAACGGTGCAGGTTTTTTTATGCCTCCGGCTGTTTAATTTTTACGGTTTAACAACGGCTTTTAAAATCGGGTCATTATGGTCGGTAAGGCGCTCAAAGGTATGCTGCAAATCATCAAGCGGCACTATATCGGTAACAAAGCTTTCGGCGTCAACCATGCCGCTGGCAATCAGGTTAATGGTTTCGGTAAATTCCGTGCGCGTGCACGATACGCTGCCGTGCAGCTTAACCTCTTTCAGTACCAGGCGGTTAACATCCACGCTGATTTGTGGTTCAATGGAGTTGCCAACCATTACGATTTCGCCGCCGGGCTTAACCGCTTCAATGCACATATTCAGCGTTTCGGCAGCGCCGACAGCTTCAAACACAACGTCGAAGCCGCCTTCGGTGTCCTCCAGCATCTGCTTTACGCTTTCCGGGCTGCTTTCGTAAAAGGTATCGCACAGGTTCAGCTCGCGCGCCTTGCGGGTTTTAATGTCATGGCGTTTGCTCATAGCCACAAACGAAGCGCCTGCCTTGCGCGCCAAATCGCACATAAAGTGCCCTATAATGCCTGTGCCAACCACCAGCACCTTATCGTTAAGGCGCAGGCCGGAATGTTTAACGGCATGGTACGCTACCATCAGCGGGTCGATAAGGCCTGCCGCCACATCCGAAACGGTATCCGGAAGTTTATAGGCGTTGCTTGCCCTGCCCACAAATTTTTGCGCATAGCCGCCGTTGCAAACAAAGCCAACGTAATTGGTGCCGTCCACAAAGCGGCACAGGTGTTCCAACCCGGCGCGGCACATATCGCATTCGCCGCAGTACAGGTTCGCCCAAAAAGTAACGCGGTCGCCAACTTTAAAGCTGCTGGTGCCGGGGTTTGTTACCACACCGCAAAACTCATGCCCCATATGGAACTCGCCGTCCTGCTCTGCCCAGCCCTTGCCGGTTTTCCACATATGAATATCACTGCCGCACACGCCGCAGGCTTTAACCTCAATTTCAAGCTCGCCCGGTTTTAATTCCGGCACGGGCACATCCTGCACAACTATTTTTTGCGGGCCTGCAAGCACGCCCGCTTTCATTGTTTCTGCCATTATTTTCAATCCTTTCTATACAAAAACAGCGCCTGCCGCCAAGGGCAGACGCTTTTTTATCAGCTTTGAACCTGGCGCTGCTGTTCAGCCGGGTAACGGTCGCCCACAACGGGGAACCTGCCCACGGCTGCTTCCAGTTCGCGCACGTCGGCTGCCGAAAGCGGCATATCCGCAGCACGCAGGTTTTCTTCAAGATGTGCCAGTTTGGTAGTGCCGGGAATCGGTACAATAAAAGGTGCTTTGGCAAGCAGCCATGCCAGCGCCACCTGCGCCGAAGTCATGCCGCGCTTACGCCCAAATTCCTGTAATTCGTTAACAATGCGCGTATTAAGGCGGATATTCTCCGGCGAAAAACGCGGCAGGGTCTGCCTGTTGTCATTGTTGGGGTCAAAACGTGTATATTCGTTAATGGCGCCGCCCAAAAAGCCGCGGTTCATCGGGCTGTAAGGCACAAAACCGATGCCAAGCTCACGGCAGGCATCAAGCACGCCACTGGTTTCCACATCGCGGAACATCAGATGATACTCGCTCTGCACGGCAGTCAGCGGCGTTACGGCATGTGCACGGCGGATGGTATCCGCGCTTACTTCGCACACGCCCCAGCGTTTAACCTTGCCTTCCTTAATTAAGTTGCCGATAGTGCCTGCAACTTCTTCAATCGGCACATTGCGGTCAAGCCTGTGCTGATAAAACATTTCCAAACAGTCCACACGCAGGCGGCGCAGCGATTCTTCGCAGTAACGGCGGATGATTTCCGGCCTGCTGTTCTGCCTGCCGGTAGCTTTGCCGTTAATAACTTCGTGCCCGAATTTTGTAGTTACAGCAACCTGCCCCTTGTAAGGCGCAAGCGCTTCGCCGACGAGTTCTTCGTTAATAAGCGGCCCGTAAATAATGGCGGTATCAAATAATGTTACTCCGCGTTCAACCGCCTCGCGGATTACTTTAATGCACTCTTTGCGGCTGGGCGATACGCTGCGGTTGTAGTTCATGCCCATGCAGCCAAAGCCCAGTGCCGATACCGTCAGTGCGGCGCTGCCGCTGCCCAGCGTGCGCCTGCCGCTGATGTTCATATGCCCGCTTTTATTGGCTCTGCTGCGTCCTTTGGCTTCCGTTTCCTGCGGAATTACGGAAGACGCCGCCAAAAAGGCTGCACCCATCAGTGCCGATTTCTGCAAAAATGACCTCCTGCTCATCAGCTGCGGCTGTTTTTCTTTATTATATGTATTTTCAGCCATAAAATTCCCTCCAGTAATTTTTTACTGTATTGCAATACAAAAACCGTTTGGCACCGGCCGTTTTTTACGCGCGCCTACGGCAGCGGCACCCGGCTTTCTGATTTCATTTTATTACCGGCAGATGCATAAATCCAATACTTACCTTTTATAACACGATATGCAAAGCGGGCATGGCAAAGCTATTGCGCGCACGCGTTAATGTATTATAAAATAAAAATACAGATACAGCCTGTAAATATGTAAGGGGATGTTACGCCATGGAACTACGGACATTAAAGTATTTTTTAACAGTAGCCCGCGAAGAAAACTTTACCCGGGCGGCCGAACTGCTGCACATAACCCAGCCCACGCTCAGCCGCCAGCTTATGCAGCTGGAAGAAGAAGTAGGCGCGCAGCTTTTTAACCGCCTGTCGCGCAAAATAACGCTTACGCAGGCCGGGCTTATTTTACGCCGCCGAGCGGAAGAAATAGTGGGGCTGGTGCAAAAAACAGAAAAGGAAATCAGCACCTGCGACGAAATGGTAGAAGGAGAAATTTCCATCGGCGCAGGCGAACTTTACGCCGTGCAGTATTTGCCGCCGCTTATTAAATCCTTCCGCGAAATTTACCCCAATGTTACCTTTGAAATTTACACCGGCAATGCCGACCAGATTAAAGAGCGTATTGAAGACGGGCTGACCGATATCGGCGTAATGCTTGAACCCGTAAGCATTGAAAAATACGAATTTATACGCCTTAAAGACTGCGAGCGCTGGGTAGTGCTTATGCCGCCGGATGACCCGCTGACTGCAAAAAGCGCAATCTGCCCGCAGGATTTGGCAGGCAAGAACGTTTTTCTGGTAAGCCGCGGCACCGTGCGCAACGAAATTGCCAGCTGGTTCGGCAGCAGCTTTAAGGATATTATTATTACCGGCAGCGGCAACCTGCCTGCCAACAAGGCCATTATGGTTAAAGAAGGGCTTGGCTATGCGCTTATTATCGGCAGCAGCATTACCTTTTGGGATGAAAAACACATTGCCTGGCGACCGCTGCAGCCGGAAATGCGCACAAGCAGCGTTATAGCATGGAAGCGCCATCAGCCGCAAACACCGGCCGTGGAAAAGTTTATAGCCCATTTAAGGGACAACCTGCCGTAAAACTGAAAAGGGCATAAAAAAATCTTCTTCCAGAAAAGGAAGAAGATTTTTATTTTATATTATTTGCGCAGCACAAGTTTAATAAATACCCTGCTGCCTTCATATAATAAAATCATCGGCACTGCCAGAAGTGTCTGCGTTACCACGTCAGGCGTCGGCGTAATAATTGCCGCTAAAATAAACGAAGCAACCACCATATAGCGCCGTCCGCGCTTCAGCAAAGCAGAAGTTACCACACCCATCTGCGCCAGCACAATAAGCACCATGGGCAGGTTAAAAATAAAGCCGAAAGGCACAACCAGCATCAGGAAAAAGTCCAGATAGCTTTCTATCGAAAGCATCGGCGCAATATTGCCGCCTGCAAAGGTTGTAAAAAAGTGCAGCCCCTGCGGAAATACAAAAAAGTATGCAAAAGCAATGCCCGCCCAGAACAAAAGCACCGACGAAGGCACAAACAGCATCAGCGCCGAGCGTTCCCTGCCGGTTAAAGCTGGCACCAGAAACGCCCACAGTTCATAAAACAAAACCGGGGCCGCAAGCAGCACGCCGCAGGCAAGCGCTATTTTTATGTAAATAAAAAACGCTTCCGCCGGGCGCATATAATACAAATTGGTGGCAGGCGCCGTCAGCACTGCCACAATTTCATCAATATAAAAGCTGCTTACCAGCGTACCGGCGGCAAGCGCCGCCAGGCTGTGCAGAATTCTGCGCCGCAGTTCGCCCAGATGTTCCGTTAAGGTCATTGCCTCATCATTGTTATCTAACGGACGGCCATTATCCATAGCTTGCGCCGTCACTTTTTGGCTTCCGCCTGTACAGTTTCCGCACCGGCAGACGCAGCGTCTTTGGTTTCCGCGGTTTCGGCAATTTCACCTGCTTTTTTAATTTCTGTTTCCGTGCTGTTTACAGCCTGCTTAAATTCCTTCATGCTTTTGCCAAGGGCAGAACCGATTTCCGGCAGCTTGCCGGGACCAAAAAAGATAAGCCCTATAACCAAAATAAGCAAAAGTTCGGGTAAGCCTAAACCAAACATAATAATTCCTCCTTGCAGCCGCTTTATTATAAGTTTTATGCTTTGCTACATATATAGTAACACTTGCAGCTAACTCTAAGTCAAGCCTTATTTAAAATTTAATCTCGGGCTAACCTTCGTTTTACTTATACTAAACAAAGCGCCTTAATCAATGCTGATAAGTTCGTAATTGGGGTTGCCCATTTTCAGTTCTTTCATGTAACTTAACTGGCGCAGGCCTTCGCGGCTTTCAATGCGCTCAATCAGGTCTTTGTTGTCACCGCCCGGTTTGTCATAAACCATGTCCACGCACGCCTGGTCAATGGCCAGCAAATCGGTGGAAGCCATCATGCCGATATCACCGATGGTCGGTTCTTCCGCATCAGGCCCGGCGCAGTCGCAGCGCACGGACATACGGCGCATAACGTTAACATAAGCAATGCGTTTGCCGAAAAAGTCCGTTATGGCTTTGCCGGCTTCAACCATGTGTTCCATAAAATGCGCACCGCGGATGGAAAAATCAGCGCCGCCGTGCTGCATGGCCTTGCCTACTTTGGCATCGGCGCAGCCAATGGCGATGTTTTTAAGAGAGCCGCCGAAGCCGCCAGAAGCGTGCCCTTTAAAATGCGTCAGCACAATCATGCTGTCGTAAGTGGGCAGGCTTTTGCCGACGTACATTTCTTTAAAATGTTTGCCGCCGCGTACCGACAGGGCAACGTTGCCAAACTCGTCCATAATATCGACGGGGCAGAAATCCCAGCCGTTATAGGCAATGGTTTTGCGGTGCAGCTCCGTTGTGTGGCGGCCGCGTTTATATAAAGTGTTGGTTTCTACAATGTTGCTGTCAGGTATGCGCTGCTGTACGGCTTTAACAAACTCGCGCGGCAGAAAGTTTTTGCCGCCGATTTCGCCGGTGTGCATTTTAATGGCAACCTTGCCGTAAATTTCGCTGTTAACCAGTTCGTACAGCTTTACAAAATGTTCGGCATCAATGTGTTTTGTAAAGTACACCTTGGCGCTGCTGCCGACAGCCAGCGGTGCTTTAAGCTGCCTGCTGCCAATAACCGGCGCCTGCGCGTAAGCCCTGCCAAAATCCGGCAGGCTGAACGCCGCCGCGCTGATTGCCGCCGTACCGGCAAGTTTAAAAAAATCCCTTCTTGTCAGTTTATCCATTGATACGACCCCCTTTAACAAACCATATAATAAAAGCATCAGCATACCTTACAGTTTCATTATAGGTGTTAAAGTGCACTTGCAGTCAACGGCAAAAACTGTGCCATTCTGTACAAAAAGGGCTGTTTTAAAAAGTTTCACACATTTATCAGTTCATAATTGGGGTTGCCCATTTTCAGCTCGCGCATGTAGCTTAACTGGCGCAGTCCTTCGCGGCTTTCAATGCGTTCAATCAGGTCTTTGTTATCGCCGCCCGGCTTGTTGTAAACAAGGTCAACGCTGGCCTGGTCAATCGCCAGAATATCCGTTGAAGCGAGAATACCGATATCTCCGATAGTGGGTTCTGCCGCACTGCGTCCGGCGCAGTCGCAGTCTACGGACATACGGCGCATAACGTTAATGTAAACAATGTGTTTGCCGAAAAAATCCGTTACGGCTTTGCCGGCCTCAACCATGTTTTCCATAAAAGCAGCATTGCGCACGCTAAAGCCCCTGCCGTGCTGCATTATTTTGCCAACCTCACCGTCGGCGCAGCCAATGGCAATGTTTTTAAGCGAACCGCCATAGCCGCCCATGCTGTGCCCTTTAAAATGCGTCAGCACTACCATGCTGTCGTAATCCACAAGGCTTTTGCCTACGGACATTTCCGTAAAATGTTTGCCCCCGCGCACCGGCAGCATTACCGCGCCGTGCTCGTCCATAATATCCACCGGACAAAAATCCCAGCCGTTGGCCATAATGGTTTCGCGGTGGCGAGCCGTAGTGCTGCGCCCGCCGCCATAGGCAGTGTTAGTTTCAACAATCACGCTGCCGGGAATCTGTTCCTGCACGGCTTTAACAAAACTGCGCGGCAGGAAGTTTTTGCCGCCCTGCTCGCCGGTGTGTATTTTAAGCGCTACTTTGCCATAAATATCGCTGTTGATTAATTTATACAGCTTTACCATGCTGTCTTCATTTATTTTATCCGTAAAATACACTTTGGCGCGGCTTATGCCGTCCGCTGCCGCACTGCCTGCCGCAGCATTAACCGGCTGCCCGGCAGTTGCCACTGTCTGCATAGCCGCGTCGCCAAACTTGCAGCCTGCCAGCCCCAAAACCGTAAAGCCTGCCAGTTTTAAAAAATCTTTGCGTGAAAGCCTGTCCATATCAATGCCCCCCTTTAAGCCATAACGGCATACAATAAATTTGATTTGCCTAAATTATACCTGCTGGAGCCGTTTCCAAGTCAAGCCTTAAGGCAATAAGTTTTTAATATTTTTCAAATTTATAAGGCAGACTTTACCACCTGCCCAAAGCAGCAAAAAAGAGGGTACGCTAATATTTTAGGCAGCTATTTCGCACTTTATATTAATAAAAAAGAGGACGGCGAAAAGCCGTCCTCAAAGAGTTATGTGTCAGAAGAACTGAAGTTTTAAATTAGAAAGTGAAGATTACTTCGGACCACAAGGTCTGATTATCTGCATTACCTTCACGAGATTCGAAATCAGAATATTTAACACCTGCTACAATGTTCTTGGCAAGAGTTACATTAGCGCCTACATCATAACCTTCGTAGCCATCACCTACACGAGGATCACTATACGGAAGCACACCATATCCACCACTAAAGAAAGTAGGCATTAAGAAGGTTGCAAGCGGACGGTCGCTGTAGTTAGCGTATACGCCCCAGCTGCCCGGCTGAGATGCTTTGGCACCACGGTAAGCAAGACCTACCAAATAACCACTGTCATCACCATCAACAGTATCGCTGTCGCCATAGAAATAGCTGCCTCTTAAAACAAGATCTTTCGCGATTTCACCGTCAAGAGCAAGTTCCCAGATATCCTGATCTCTCCAGTTATCAGCGTTGTAGTAACGAACATCAGCACCAACTACGCCGATCTGGCTTTCAACGCCTGCTACATAAATGCGGTCGCCATCTTCAAGCAAACCTTCATATACATCTTCTGTATCTTCATCATCCAAGAAATCACCAGAAACAGAGCTATCACTAGCGGCTTTTAACGCCCAGCCAAATACTTTTACCTTATCGCCATAGCTGAGTTTTACACCATCGCCGCGCAGATCCATTACATCACCTTTAACGAAGTCCTGACGACCTGCTTCCATCTTAACACCACCAACACGGCCGGTTACATATGCCCAGTTAAGATCAATATTATCATCACCTTCAGCATCAGTATAATACTGGCTGTTTTCAAAACGTCCTGTGTAGGTCCAGTCTTCATTAATCTGACCATTCAGGAACAAACGGGTACGCAGACGTCCTTCATGACCTTTGCGGTCACCATCAACATCACGATAAGATGCACGAATCTGACCGGTGATTTTTACGTTGTCAGATTTTTTCTCGAGGTTAGCTACGCGAACGCCAAGGCTGTCGAGTTCGTCAGCAAATTCAGCAGCTAATTTATCAACATTAGCACCTTTTGCCATTGCTTTTGCTACAATCTGAGCCATTTCATAGCGGGTCATCAGTTTATCTCCGCCGTAGGTGCCGTCGGGATAACCGTCTACAACGCCTTCTGCTGCCAGTTTGTTAACAGCATCATAAGCCCAGTGGCCGGCCGGTACATCGCTGAACGGGTTAGCTGCATATGCGGATGCAGTTACGCCGAGAGCCATAGCCATTGCTAATACTAAGGATTTTTTCATTTTGTTTTCCTCCTTTTAGAAAAACACTTTATATTTTATAAAGCGCGGAGGTACAAATTACCGGCTTTTGCCAAAACTTACGGTGCGAGTCTCCTGGTTTCCTCTACCTGTTTTGCCGCCTGCCTTTAACCTGTGCCTTTTGCGCAATATAACTAAGCCAAGGCTTTGCCCCTGAGGAATTGGCAAAGCCTTAAAAAAGAAGGCGTACTTGCAATACGGAACAGTGAAAAACTCCGGCTAAAACTGCCAAAAGGGATGGAGAAAAATCTCATGTTCCCAACCTTCTTTTCCCGGGCAAAGTAACAACCGACCTGACCGGCCAGTCTTTCTTCACAGTTTTATTATATAAACGGCCAGTTTAATCTGCAATTTCAATAATTAATGCCAGTTATTAGCGGTGCTTATTAATTGCCGGCGTTTTTCTGCGGGCGGAAGGCTTCCAGAATTACGTTTGCAAAGTCTTTAATGTAATTATTGGCGTTGTCCTTTTTCCAAAAGAGGTAGTATTTTATCTGCGCCTGCTTGCCGCCCTGGTACAGCGCCAAAATGCGGATGCCCTCGCTGGATTTGGTATCGAGTGCGGCACTGCCGCCAAACAAAAAGCCGTTGCCTGCCGCTGCCATAATGCGTGCTTCTTCTACGCTGCGCGCAAAAACAAAACTGCCTTCAAAGCCCAGCACCTGCGTATAAAAATCCTTTTCCGTTTCACGCTGTTTTTCATCCGCTACCAGAATGCAGGGAATCTGTTCCAAATCTTTCAGCTCGGCGCAGCCGCCTTCAAAGCCGCCGTAAACGGAGGATACTTCAATAAAGCACGGCAGCGATACTACCGGCAGCATTTCGTATTCTTCCGATACCACATGCCTTTGCAGGTTAAAGGCTATATCCGTTTTGCCGTCGCGCAGAAGCGCGGCAATTTCATCATGCGTACCGCCGTTTACATTCAGGCGCACGCCTGCGTTTTGCTGTTTAAACATGCTTACCGCCTTATACAAACGGGCATCGGCAAAGCTGTTAAGGTAACACACTTTCAGGCTGCCTTCCTGCCCGGCAGCAGCGGCAATGGTGCCGTTTTTAAGTTTTTCCGTTTCGCCGAGCAGTTTTTTGCCGTGGCTGTACAGGTATTTTCCGGGTTCAGTCAGCGTAAAGCGGCGCGTGCTGCGCACCAAAAGCTGTACCCCCAGTTCTTTTTCCAGCGACAATATCTGCTGGGATATTGCCGACTGCGATATAAAACATTCTTCGGCTGCTTCTGTAAAGCTGCCGGTATCCACTACGGTTACAAAATATTTAATCTGCCTCAGCAGCATAAGCCGCCCCTCCTCTCTCAGGAACTGTATTTTTTATTGTAAAGTTTTAATTTTACTTTCAGTCAACCCGTTACGCAGATTTTTCATAAACTTTTCTTATTTCTGCTACAAAGCCATGCCTCACCGCATAAAAGCATGTTTTTTTAATTATTTACTATCATATACAACAGACTAAACTCAAAACAAATTGTATTTTTAATGCTATTTATAAGAAATTTTTATGAACATTTTTCAACAGTCCTTGACTTAGAGCCGTCTTCAACTTTTATAATAAAGGCGTAAAAACAAATCCTGCCCAGGGCAGGCTAAAAAGGCAGGGATTATTATGAAAAAAACAGCCAGAATTTTGCTTGCGCTTTGCGCTTGCATGCTTATAGGAGGTAATGCCGCTATGGCACAGGACAGAATGGAAGAAAGCTCCGCCACCGTTAAAGCCCTTTACGGTACGGAAAATCCGTGCAGCATTAAAGGTGCGCCGGAACTTGGCGAGATTATGCAGAAATTTATTTACAGCGATGTGAACAATCAGGTAAAAATGCCTTTGGCGCAAAAAGAGCTGCTGACACTGGTGGTTTTAACTGCCAACAACACTCCGGAAGATATCGGCATTCACGTTAAAGGCGCGTTAAATGCCGGGGCAACGCCCGAAGAAATACGCGAAACCCTTTACCAGTGCACGCCTTATGTTGGTTTTGCACGCAGCAAGGCCGCGCTGATTGAAATGCAGATTGCTTTTGAAGAAGCAGGCGTAAAACTGCCGCTGGAAAACCAGGGCACAACTACCGACGCCGACCGCATTGCCAGAGGCGAACAAACGCAGGTTGACATTTTCGGCGACCGTATGCGCGGTTTTGCAAATTCCGGCAAAGGCGACCAGGCGCACATTAACAACTGGCTCAGCGGCAACTGCTTCGGCGATTACTACACCCGCAAAGTGCTTGATTTAAAACAGCGCGAGCTGATTACCTTTACCGCAATTATCACGCTCGGCTGCTGCGACCCGCAGGCCAAAGCACATGTTAACGGCAACCTTGGCGTTGGCAACACCCGTCAGGATTTAATTGACGCCGTTACCGTAGCGCTGCCCTACATCGGCTATCCGCGCACGCTCAACGCCATCAGCGCCATTAACGCCGTTGTACCGGCAGAATAAAAAAGTTTCCCCGTTCCGCAAATAAAAAAAATCCGCCCGGAGGCGGAAATTTACGAAAGAGGAGCAAAGCATATGAAAACTAAAAAACTTTTATTAGCATTATGCGCATTTATGATTATGGGAGGTAATGCCGTTATGGCACAGGAACAAACAATACCTGAAGAATTTGCAAAAGAAAACATTTTTGGGCTCGGCGAAAAGAACGTGGCTTACCAGCAGTATTTTATTGGTCAGAGCTATTTAAACCCGCTGACCAAAGAACGTGTGGGCACAGCCAATGTAACCTTTGAACCCGGCTGCCGCAACAACTGGCATATTCACCACAAAGGCGGGCAGATTTTACTGGTAACCGCAGGCCGCGGCTACTACCAGGAATGGGGCAAACCCGCGCAGGAACTTAAACCCGGCGACGTTGTAAACATTGCGCCCGAAGTTAAACACTGGCACGGCGCCGCACCGGACAGCTGGTTTGCACACATTGCCATTGAAGTACCGGCTGAAGGCAGCAGCAACGAATGGCTGGAACCCGTTACCGACGAAGAATACAGCAAATTAAAATAAACCACAGTAAACAAGTACGAATAAAGAATCCGCTTACACAAGTACAAACCCCCTCCGCTGTTAAAACGAAGGGGGTTATTATTATGCCTGCGGCGGCAAATAAAAAAAGCACTGCAATACCGATTACAGTGCTTTGGCTATAAAATAAAAATGGTGATCCACCCGCGACTCGAACGCGGGACACCCTGATTAAAAGTCAGGTGCTCTACCGACTGAGCTAGTGGATCACATCAGTTACTAAAACGTCAAGCCCGTTCCAGCAACAAAATAATTATACAAATTAATCATTACTTTGTCAAGCATTTTCAATAATTTTTCTGCAAAAATTTTTATGCGCGCTGTAGGTTTCCGGCAGGCCTGCCTGCATAAATTCTTGCGCACACAAACGCAAAACACAGCGCAAGAAAAATTATGCCACCAAACAACATACTGCCCATTCCCCAAGAGGCTATTATTTCGCCGCACAACATAGTGCCGAAAGTTGTTCCGAGGTTGGCAGCCGTTAAAAACAGTCCGTTGGCAAAATCCGGTGCTTCCGGTGCGGCAGAGGTAATCCAGTATTGGTTTATATTTACATTAACGCCGCCAATAATGCCCCATACAAGCGTTAATGCCACCACCGCCGGTGCGTAAGCGCCCGCAAAATACACCGCCATATATACGGCCACCAGTGCCGGGGCAAACAGCACTGCCGTGCGCAGCGGCGCTTTGGTAAGCAGCCTGCCGCCGATAATATTGCCCAGAATATTGGCACAGCCGTATATAAACAGCACCGCGCTTATATTGTTCCACGAAAGGTGCGTAATCTGTTCAAGATAACCGGAATAAAAGCCGAATACGCCAAAAACAGCGCCGTTCATAAAAATAATGCCTGCAATAGAAAGCCAGAGCACCGGGCGTTTTAACAGCACCAGCTGTTCTCTGCAGGAAGCGCGCCCCTGTACCGGCAAACGCGGCACAAAAACAAGCGTTGCCGCAAACGCCAGAAGGTTGCCTGCCGCAAATACCGCCATTGCCGCGTCAAGCGAAAAATTGGCCGCCACAAAGCTGCTTATAGGCACGCCCAGCACCATGCCTGCCGAAACGCCTACAATAACTTTGGCAACAGCTTTTAACCGGTCTTTTTCCGGCACGGAAGCACCGGCAACGGAAAACGCCAGCGAACAGTACACCGGATGCAAAAAGGCAGGCAGCACGCGGGCAGCAAGCGCCACAACAAAATTATCCGTACACAGTCCCGCTATATTGCCAAGTGCAAAAAGCCCCAGTACCAGCAGCATAACTTTTTTGCGTTCCATGCCGGAAAACAGCAGCGGCATAACCGGCCCGGAAAACGCTACCGCCAGCGCAAAAAGGCTTATTAAAAGCCCTGCCTGCGGTATGCTTACGCCAAACCGCTCCGCCAGAAGCGGCAAAATGCCTATAACGCCCATTTCGGTATTGATAATGCTGAATACGCCAATGGTTAAAATAAATATCATTAAATTACCGTTTGATTTTAACAATGCAGTTTCTCCTTTAAATTTTTATAATTAAAGCCGATTTAACAAATTTATTATAAAAAACGCCATTGTTAAAAACAAATACTTAATTTAGCTGTTTTATATGCTTTTTAAGTATAAATTTTTACAAACGCCTGCTGAACTTTTGCAGTAAAAATATTTACAAATAAAATAATTGGTGTAATATATAGTATGATGTAAGCAAAAGCTAACCATTACGCATTTCAGTTCAACAATATGCTTTTGAGAAATAAAATACTGGAAAATATTTTAAACTTGTGTTATCATAGAAAGCAGACGCAATTTTAAAAACAATATTTTTTATTAATTAGCAAAAGTCATTCCTAAATGGAGGATTTTATATGCAGATAGGTTTGGATATCGGCAGCACCACTGTAAAAATAGCCGTGCTGGATGATGCCGGAAAACTGCTTTTCAGTAAATATGCCCGTCATGCCAGCCGCATTACGGAAACCATAAAAACCATACTCGATGAACTTGCCGCGCAGATGCCGCGGCTTAAAACAGCACGTCTTGCCATCAGCGGCAGCGCAGGTATTGGCGTTGCCGAAAGCTGCGGCGTGCAGTTTGTACAGGAAGTTTTTGCAGAAAAAATATGTACGGAACGCCTTAACCCGGATACGGACGTTGTTATTGAACTGGGCGGCGAAGATGCTAAAATATTATTTTTAGGGCGGCATTTTGACGCTCGCATGAACGACAGCTGTGCAGGCGGCACAGGGGCTTTTATCGACCAGATGGCTTCTTTGCTGAACGTACCGGCCGAAGAACTTGACAAACTGGCAGCCACTGCCAAAACACGCTACACCATTGCCAGCCGCTGCGGCGTATTTGCCAAAAGCGACATTCAGCCCCTTTTAAACCAGGGCGCGGAAAAAAACGACCTTGCTGCAAGCATTTTTGACGCCGTTGCCAGCCAGGCGGTAACAGGCCTTGCCAAAGGCCGCCCCATTAAAGGCAACGTGCTTTACCTTGGCGGCCCGCTGACATTTTTTGGCTGCCTGCGCGCCAGCTTTGACAAAATTTTAAATTTGCAGGGCACCTGCCCCGAAAACAGCTTGTATTATGTGGCAATGGGCTGCGCTTTTTGTGCCGAGCACACCGTAGACCTTACCACGCTGGCGGAAAAAATGCACGCTGCGGATGCCAACCGACAGTTTGAGCATTTGCCGCCGCTGTTTAAAAATATTGAAGAATATAACGCCTTTATTGCGCGCCACAACCGCGACAATGTTCAGCGCGGCGATATTGCAGCCGCCAGGGAAGCCTACCTCGGCATCGACAGCGGCAGCACAACCATAAAAATTGCCGTAGTTGCGCCGGACGGCAAGCTGCTTGATTCTTTTTACCAGAGCAACAAAGGCAACCCGGTTGTCGCCGTGCGTGATTACCTGACCGGATTTTACGAAAAATACCCCAACTGCAAAATACTTGCCGCTGCCGTTACGGGCTACGGCGAAGAACTTATAAAGCACGCCTTCCACGCCGATTACGGCATTGTGGAAACCATGGCGCATTTTATTGCTGCCAAAAGCCTTTTGCCGGAAGTGGATTTTATTCTTGACATCGGCGGGCAGGACATTAAATGCCTTAAAATACATAACGGCTGCATCGACAACATCTTTTTAAACGAAGCATGCTCCAGCGGTTGCGGCAGCTTTTTGCAGACTTTTGCCGGCATTCTCGGTTACAGCGCGGAAGATTTTGCCAAAATAGGGCTTTTTGCCGATAAACCGGTTGACCTTGGCAGCCGCTGCACCGTATTCATGAACAGCAACGTAAAGCAGGCGCAGAAAGACGGCGCTTCCGTCGCCAATATCAGCGCCGGGCTTTCCATAAGCATTGTTAAAAACGCACTGTTTAAGGTTATACGCCCTTCCGGGCCCGACGACCTTGGCAAACATATTGTTGTGCAGGGCGGCACCTTTTTAAACAACTGCGTACTGCGCGCCTTTGAGCAGGAACTGAACCTTGAGGTTGTGCGCCCCGATATAGCAGGCTTAATGGGTGCTTACGGCGCAGCCTTATATGCACAGGAACGCCGCAAGCTGCATCCGCAGGATTCCGCGCTGCTTAAAGCGGAACAGCTGCGCACTTTTTCACATACGGTTAAATCCGTTACCTGCGGGTTATGCAGCAACCACTGCCACTTAACGGTAAATATCTTTGCCGACGGCAAACCTTACATCAGCGGCAACCGCTGCGAACGCCCGGTTACGCACTGCGCGCCCAACGACAGCCTGAACCTTTACCGCTACAAGCTGCAGTTACTGGAAGAATTTAAACCAGTACCAGGCAGGCGCGGCAAAATCGGCCTGCCGCTCGGCCTTAATATGTACGAACTGCTGCCGTTTTGGCATACCTTTTTTACGGAGCTGGGCTTTGAAGTAATTACCAGCCCGATTTATGACAAAACCATTTTCCAGAAAGGCCAGAACACCATTCCGAGCGACACGGTATGTTACCCTGCCAAAATGATGCACGGCCATATTAAATGGCTGCTGGCGCAGGGCATTACAAGCATTTTTTACCCCTGCATGACCTACAATGTTGATGAGGACACAGCGCAGAACTGCTATAACTGCCCGGTTGTTGCCTATTACCCCGAAGTTTTGGCGGCAAACATTGAAGAATTAAAAAATATTCACTTCTTTTACGATTATCTTGGCCTTTTGAACAAAAAACTGCTGGCCAAAGAATTATACAAAATGCTGAGCCCCGTTTATACGGATTTAAGCAGTGCGGAAATTAAAAACGCGCTTACCCCCGCATTTAAGGCTTACCGAAATTTTGAAGCCCGCGTTAAGGAGCAGGGCAAAAAAATAACCGAAGAAGCCTTAAGCAAAAACATGCCGGTTATTATCCTTGCAGGGCGCCCGTACCATACCGACCCGAAAATTAACCACGGCATAGACCGCCTTATTACCGGGCTGGGCGCTGCTTTAATCAGCGAAGACTCTGTAAGCGGCAATATTGACCGCAAAGATTTGAACAAAGACCTGGAAGTTTTAAACCAGTGGACCTATCACAGCAGGCTGTATGCCGCCGCTAAGTTTGCCGCGCAGAACCCTGCCATGAACCTTGTTCAGCTTGTAAGCTTCGGCTGCGGCTGCGATGCCATTACGGCCGACGAATGCCGCCGCATACTGGAAGAAAACGGCAAAATTTACACCCAGATAAAAATTGATGACATTGAAAACCTTGGTGCGGCACGCATAAGGCTGCGCAGCCTGTTTGCGGCACTGGGCTTTGAATGCTGAAATAATTTTTGAAGGAGCAATTTTTATGTCAGAAACTGTGCTACCGGTTTTTACCAAAGAAATGAAAGCTACGCACACTATACTTGTGCCGAATATGCTGCCGTTTCATTTTGCCTTGCTGTGTTCCGCGCTGCAAAGCTGCGGCTACAAAGCCGAAATTTTACAGAACACCGGCCGCAACGTTATTGAAACAGGGCTGAAATACGTTAACAGCGATATATGTTACCCGGCGCTGCTTGTTATCGGGCAGATTATAAGCGCGCTGGAAAGCGGCAGATACGACCTCAGCAAAACGGCCGTTATGCTCAGCCAGACCGGCGGCGGCTGCCGCGCTTCCAATTATATATACCTTCTGCGCAAAGGCATGGAAAAAGCAGGGCTCGGCAATGTGCCAATCATCAGCCTTAATGTAAACGGCATGAACGAACAGCCCGGCTTTGAGCTTAACCTTGCCATGATAAAAAAATTTATGGCCGCCATTATTTACGGCGACACTTTAATGTACCTTGCCAACAAAACCCGCCCCTACGAAACCATTAAAGGCGCGGTTGATGAACTGGCAGGCAAATGGCTGAACAGACTTGAAACCGCTTTTATGGAAGGCAAAGCGCAGGCTACAGGAACAATGAAACAGCTTTCGCGCGCTCTGGCAGAGGACTTTGCCGCCCTGCCGCAAAAAGCGGAGCATAAAATAAAAGTTGGAATTGTCGGCGAAATTTACATTAAATACGCAGGGCTTGGCAACAACAATTTAGAGCAGTTTTTACAGAAGCAGAACTGCGAATATATGCTGCCGGGGCTGCTGAACTTTATTATGTACTGCGCCGATACTTACTTAACGGACTACAAACTGTACGGCGGCAAATTTTTTAAATACGGCATCTCCAAAATGGCAATGTTTTATTTAAAACGCCTCGAAAAAATCATGCTTTCCGCACTTTCCACCCCGCCCTTTAAGCCGCCCGCTTCTTACGAAGAAACCAAAGCGCTTGCCAAAGGCGTTATAGGCTACGGCAACAACATGGGCGAAGGCTGGCTTTTAACGGCCGAAATGCTGGAACTTGCCAAAAACGGCTACAACAACATCATCTGCGCGCAGCCCTTCGGCTGCCTGCCCAACCATATAGCCGGGCGCGGCATGCTTAACAAAATTAAGGAAATTGCCGAAAATGCCAATATCCTGCCTATCGACTACGATTCCAGCGCTTCCAAAGTAAATCAGGAAAACCGCATTAAATTAATGTTGGCTACCGCCGAATAAAATTTTAAACAAAAAAATTACCCCGTTGCCAAAGAACTGACAACGGGGTTTATTTTTACCGTTATTTAATTAATTGCTGCCCTGATAAACCATACCCTGAATATCGGTATCGGCTTTAACCTGTACAAAGGTGGTGGAGCCTGCCGGAATATTTACGGATTTACCGGTTACAAAAGCACCGCCGATAATACCTACCGGGCCAAGCACTACCATACCGCCGATAGCGGCACCTGCTGCACCGGCAACGGTTTCGGCTGCCTGTTTGGCAACATCACCGAGGAATACTTTAACGCGGGTATTATCAATAGCGTAAATAAAGCCAAAGTCAACATCAATGCGGGCATCCTGGCCGAACATACGCGGGCCTACAACCTTGGTGACCTTCCCAACGCCTTCAGCGCCTTTCGGCAGTACCAACACATCATTAACAAAAACATTGTCGGCAACTTTGTATTTTACAACATCGCCTGCTTTTGCGGTTTTGCTGCTGAGATCTTCGGCAAATTCAAGCTTGATTACGGAATCTTTCGGTAGAGTTACGGTTTCAACAACAACAATGCCGTCCTGGAAAGCAAGGTTTGCCAGTGCTTCAAGGCGTCCAGCAAGAGAGCCTGCACCAACTTCGCCGTTCAGCATGGTTTCCAGTGCTTCAATACGGCTTTTGGCCGGGCCGCCTGCCGTGCTTTCGGTAAACTGCCATTCAACGGCGTTCAGCTTGGTTAAAAAGCTTGCCTCGCCGCTGCCGGGATAACCGTTGATATAATCATACAAATTATCAACTCTATTTAAAATAGGGTCAGTGGTAATGGTGCCGTAAACGTCGTCTTCAAGGCTGTCCATTCTGCTGACCAGTGCGCCTGCCTGTTCCGTACCGTATAATGTAACTTCCAGTGCGCCCATTTTTTCACTGGCAGACATTGTTTTCGGCGCAGCGGAGGCTTCAATGGCAGCGCTGGCGGAAATTTCGTCACCTGCTGCGGCTAAAGCTACGCCCGGAAAGGCAGATGTAACAGTAAGTGTTAACGTTAAAAATAAAGTAAGGAGTTTTTGTTTCATTTCATTACCTCCGTGCAAAAATATATATTAATTATATCATAAAAAGGCTTAAAAAAACAGTAAACTAATTGAAAACCGGGCAAGCATAAGCGCACAGCCCGGTTTTATTTATTATTTTAAATATTTTGCAAAACTTGCCGCTACGGCATCTTTCATTTCGTCCATTTTGGCAAAGCGCCTTCTGTGCTGGGCACGTTTGGAAGGCTTCAGTTCCTCCATGGATTTTCTGTATTCGGGAATGGGTATTTTGTAAAAACGCTTATCGTCAAGCTGCGTTCCTTCACATTCCTGCCAGAAGGCATCCAGCGAAGTTTTCAGTTTGCGGTCCACGCGGATATGGTTCATGGCATAATAGCCTTCGTTGCTGACAGCGTAAATGCTTTCGCAGCTCAATGCCACCGCCACATTGCGGATACCGTAAAAAATAAGGTTTTTGGTGCGGTAGCCGTAAAAGGCTTTGGTCAGCCCTTTAATAACTTCCGAACCGTTAGGCGTTCCCTGCAATGCGCCAATCCACAACGCCGGTTCGCCGTTTTTACCGGGTGCCAGCCAGAACATAATCTGATACAGCGCTTCTTTATCCCACATCAGCACCAGCGAAAGGCAGCCTTCCTTGCGCTGCCCGGCGTGGAACCATAATTCCAGCGTCAGCGGCTTTTCTTCGTAGCTGTCTTCCCACAGGCGCAGCATTTCGCCTTCTGCATAAAGCCTGCGCAAAGCGTCTTCGGTTAACTTGCTTTCCAAAAACTCCACATGCCCTTTTACAAGGCTGATGCGTTCATCATAGGTGGAGTTTTTGTAAAAGAACTGCCTTGTCGCCTGCTCCACAAAACTTGTTGTATGGCGCAGCATATCACGGCGCAGCGGCGTTGCCGCAAAGAAATCCAGCAGACCGCCAATCTGCTCGCTGTGCAGCATGCAGCGGGAACGGAAAACAACGTACCTTTTCCATTCTTTCAAGCGTTTGGTATTATACAGGCTATGCCCGATATGTTGTAAAATTTCTGTATCCATGTCAGCCTCGCAATTGTTTGATATGTTACATTATACCATATTGCAGGCCTTACTGCCAGTTATGCTTTATCGCGGTCATACATCGGGCGCAGGCGGTCCTGCATGGGAATTTTATCGGCCGCAGCCGCAAGCAGCGCCCATTCATACAGCGTGCTCTGTGCGCCAACAGGTTCCAGGCGGTTGGTAACACGGCGGTAAGTGCCGTTGGATTGCATCATGTGCGCGCCGACATTATCGCGCAGGTACAAATCAAGCACTTTTTTAATACGTTCAATATGCGCCGGTGTTTCAACCGGGAAGAACAATTCAACGCGGTCGTTAAGGTTACGCGGCATCCAGTCTGCACTGGAGAGGAAAAGCTGTTCCTTGCCGCCGCCATGGAACCAGAAAATACGGCTGTGTTCCAGCTGCCTGCCGACAATGCTGCGTACGGTAATGTTGTCGCTGATACCGTCCATGCCAGCGCGCAGGCCGCAGATACCGCGGATAATAAGGTCTACTTTAACGCCTGCCATGGAAGCTTCGTACAGTTTCTGAATAACGGGGTAGTCAATCAGCGAGTTCATTTTGGCAATGATATGTCCGGTGCCGCCTTTTTTAACAATACTGATTTCGTTGTCGATAAGTTCATAAATCTTTTTGCGCAGTCCGAGCGGCGCCATAACCAGTTTGTTCCATACCGGCGGGTCCGAATAACCGGACAGCACATTGAAGAACGCCGAAGCATCGCTGCCGAACTGGTCGTTGGCAGTCATCAGGCCCATATCGGTATAAAGTTTGGCTGTGTTATCGTTGTAGTTGCCTGTGCCAAGGTGCACATAGCGCTTAATGCCGTCTGCTTCCTTGCGCACAACCAGAATAATTTTGGCGTGAGTTTTAAGGCCCATCAAACCGTAAATTACATGGCAGCCTGCTTCTTCAAGCCTGCGTGCCCAAATGATATTGTTTTCTTCATCAAAGCGCGCTTTTAATTCTACCAGTACCGTTACCTGCTTGCCGTTTTCGGCAGCGCGGGCCAGGGCCGCAACTATCGGCGAGTTGCCGCTGACGCGGTAAAGCGTTTGCTTAATGGCAAGTACGTTCGGGTCGTTGGCAGCGTCGCTTACAAATTTAACTACCGGGTCAAAGCTTTCATAGGGGTGGTGCAAAAGCACGTCGCGTTCACGCAGAACTTTAAAGATGTCGCTGTCGTCCGGCAGTTCCAGCGGGCGCTGCGGCACAAATGGCTCATACAGCCAGGGCCACATGCCCGGCAGCGAAGCAAATTTAAAGAAGCAGGTTGCATCAAGCGGCCCGTTAATTTCATAAACCTCCTGCTCGGTAATGTCCAGATTATCGTACAGGAATTTTCTGATACGGCTGTTGGCCTTATTGTAAATTTCCAGCCTTACGGAAGCGCCGCGCGTACGTTTGCGCAGGGATTTTTCCACTTCTTTCAGCAGGTTGTCGATATCGTCCTCGTCAAATTCCAAATCAGCGTCGCGCGTAATGCGGAACGGCACAACATCCAGAATTTTGCAGCCGCTGTACAAATCGGAGCAGTGCTCGTTAATAACGTCTTCCAAAAATACAAAGCTGCGTTTTTCCTCTCCGGGAACTTCCAAAAGGCGCGGCAGTACGGAAGGCACCTGCACGATGCCCATGCTGTCTTCTCCTTCCTGGTTGGTAAGTTCTACCGCAAGGTTCAGCGTTTTATTTGCCAAGAACGGAAACGGGCGCGAGGCGTCAACAGCCATCGGCGTAAGTACCGGGAAAATTTCTTCCTGATAATAAGCCTCCAGCCAGCGGCGGCCTTTTTCGCTCAATTCGCTTACGCGGCAAATGTAAATGCCTGCCTCGCGCAGCTCCTTAACCAATGAAAGCAGATATTTGTTTAACAGCTTCATCTGGTCGTGCGCCGCTTTGCTTATTTCTTCAAGCTGGGCTTTAACGGTAAGCCCTGCCGCGTCGCGTTTGTTAATGCCGTTTTCGTACTGATCCCACAAGCCTGCCACGCGCACCATAAAAAACTCATCAAGGTTAGACGCGGTAATGGCAACAAATTTCAAGCGTTCCAAAAGCGGCGTGGTTTTTACGCCGGCTTCGCGCAGCACACGCAGGTTAAATTTTAACCAGCTGAGTTCGCGGTTAAAAAAGTATTCCGGTTTATTAAGATTAATTTTTTCGTTCTTTTCCATTTATCTGTCCACCCGTTCCAAAACTGCCTGTAATCCGTAAACTTCTTCAAAGAAAGATGCCTTGGAGGCAAAAGTCCATTCTTCTATCGTCAAATCTTCAAGTGTAACGGCTTCCACCTTCATTACGCCATTTTTAACGTTAACGCGGCAGCTTTTGATTTTTTGCTTATAGCTGCGGTCCATGGCATCAGCAAGGCGCACCAGCGCAGCTATTTTTGCTACCAGCGGCATAATTTCCGGAGACATTTCTTCCACTTCGGCATGGCGTTTGCCGCTGAACAGCCTGTGTGCATGGTAATAGCTTGCCAGCGCCACAATTTTTTTGTCCATTTCGCTGAAGCCTAAAATGTCGCATGACATAATCAGCATATAGCTGTACAGCGAATGGCTGCGCAGCGAAACGTATTTGCCGATATCGTGCAGCAGCGCGGTTGCCTGCAAAAGAATGCGGCTGTGGCTGTCGAGCCCGTGGTGTTTGCCGAGTTTATCGAACATGGCAAGAGCAAGCTTGGCCACCTGGCGCGAATGTGCTTCGTCATACTGGTAACGCTCACCAATGCTGTACAGAAGGCTGAGCTGTTCCTGCTCAAGCTCGTCGGCATAATCTTTGCTGGCTTTCGGGCCGATATGCAAAAGACAGATGCCGTCAATAAAGCGGTCATCCGTAAGGATAATTTCCTGAACCGGCACCAGTGCCAGAAGCTGCTCGTACAGCAAAATTGTCGGCACAACCAGTTCCGCCACATCTTCGTTGATTTTAAACACTTTAATAATCTGCGGCAGGTTAAGCTCATGCACGGTTTTAAACAGCTGCATGAACTGTTCCGTTTTAATGCGGATAACGCCAGCTTTAAATTCAACGCCCATCATCTGCAGCAGAAGTTCCGATTCCGCGCCTGTCAGCACAAGATAATGTATCTGCTCGTTTTTCAACGCGTCCCTTACCGCGCCCATCGTACTTGAAAGGTATTCGGCAAGAGCCTGGTTGAATTTCATTGAACTGCGCTGATTGCGGTTAAAGCTTTCCTTAACGCGGATAACGCCGATATTAAGGTTCTGCTGATAGCGTATAATATTATCTTTTACAAAAGTAATGCCAAGCCCGCCGGAGGAAATATCCATCATCAGCATGCTCTCATCAATGCCGGTCAGGCCGTCAAGCTTCATGGTACGGCGGATGGAAGCATACTTGGTATAAATTTCTTCCGGAAGGTCAATAACCGTTACTTTCAAACCCGTCCTGATATAAATCTGGTCTAACAGGAACACGCGGTTTAAAGCCTCGCGCACTGCGGTTGTTGCCTGCATGCTGTATTCTTCAACTTCATATTCCGTCATCAGGCGTTTAAAGCCAACCAAAAGCTCGCAAATTTCATTTACCATGCTGAACGGAATGATTTTGTTTTTGAAGGTTTCTTCGCCCAGGCGTACGCGGCGGTTGCATTCCTCCAGAACTTTCATGTTGTTTAAATTGCGGTACTGCACAATCTGCATGCTTATCATCTCAGAGCCGAGATGTATCGCTGCAAAAATTTTATATTGTTTTTTTCTCACATGACCACCTCATTAAAGCATTATATATTAATTCGACACAGCACCCTTAAATCCTTGCCTTTAACAATTTTTTTACAGCACCTTACCATCCTTTTTACAAATTATGCGTTTTTTTGCAGGATTTTTTACTTTTTCCGGTAAATATATATTTATTATGTGGTTTTACTGAATGTAAAATGACGGGAGGTATGTATTTTGCAGAGGATAGCTATTATAGATATCGGTTCTAACTCAGCGCGCCTTGTTATAACTCATATTTATAAAAACGGCGCCTACAACATGGTATACAACCAGAAAGAAGCCCTGCGCCTGAGCCAGAAAATTGACAAAAACGGCAACCTTACGCAGCAGGCGTTTAGCGACACCATTGAAACCATGAAAAGCTTTGCTTATATGTGCAAACTGTACCACGCAGACAGGATTATTGCCGTGGCAACGGCCGCCATCCGCAATGCGGGCAACGGTGCGGAGCTTACGCGCCTCGTACAGCGTGAAACTGGCATTAACCTGCACATTATAACGGGCAACACCGAAGCCTATATCAGTTACCTCGGCGTTATCAACACCCTTCCCTACCACAGCGGCATTATTTTCGACCTGGGCGGCGGCAGCACGGAGCTGATTCTGTTTCAGGACCGCAAAATACTGGAATCTGTTTCCGTTCCTATCGGCGCAGTAAACACCACCGCACTTTTTAATACACGCAACACCGTAAGTTCTTCCGTTTACGGCGAATTAAGCTTCTTTCTGCGCACGCGCCTTGCGGAATACCCCTGGCTGAAGCAGCCCAAGCTTCCGCTTATCGGCGTAGGCGGCACGGCGCGTACCATAGGCAAAATGCACCAGCGCGCCACAAAATACCCCACAACCAAAATCCATAACTATAAATTAACGGTACAGGCCTTCCGCGGTATTTTTAACCGCCTTAAAAACAGCACGCTTGAAGAACGCCGCAAAATCTCCGGCCTCAGCAGCGACCGCGCCGATATCATCATTGCCGGTGCTGCCATTATTAACGCGCTTTTTGAAGTTACCGGCAGCAAGCAGCTTATAACCAGCGGCTGCGGCCTGCGCGAAGGGCTGTTTTACGATTACTATTCCAAAGAACGCAACATACCGCTTATTGCCGAAGATATCTTAGCGCGTAGCACGGATAATATTTTAAACCTTTACACGCCCGACCTCACGCACAGCCATCATATCACCAATCTGGCGCTGGCCATGTTTGATGCCTGGAAACCGCTGCACGGGCTTGGCAAAAACTGCCGCCGCCTGCTTAAAACAGCAGCGCTGCTGCACGATATAGGCATTACCATTAACTTTTACAGCCATGCGCGCCACAGCGCCTATATGATTCAAAACGCGAAGCTTTTCGGGCTTACGCATAAAGAGCAGCTGCTGGCTTCGGCCGTTGCAGGCTGGCATAACGGTATTTCCAAAAGTTATTTTTCGCGCGACCCGCTGTATATGACCATGCTTACGGAAAACAACTGGCAGACGGTAAGCAGGCTGGCGCTGCTTTTAGCCCTGGCCGAAAGCCTTGATTACACGCAGACCGGTATTTTAAGCATTACACGCGCCGGAATAAATAACGAAGGCGCCTTTTTGGAACTGAAGGAACACGGCAACCCCGTTATTGAACTGCACCAGATACGCGCGCATTTAAAATGGTTCTTTAAAACTTTCGGCAAACCGCTGCATTTTAAAGTAACGGAAGATTAATAAACAAATCACTTTTTTAATACATAAAATTTAATATTATCAATTGAAAAATAGGGAACTATATGTTAATATTTACTCAAAAAGTTCCCTATTTTATTTTTAATAATTTTACATAGGGAATTTTTATTGAAAATAATCTAAAAATATTCCCTATGCAGGAGTTTTATTATGCAAAATCAAAATTTAGATAATTTACAGCAACTTTTAAGAAGCAAAGCTGAATTACATGCGCGGCTTCAATTATTGCCCTATGACGGGACACCGGAAATAAAAACCAATAAGACAGGAAATAAATATTTGTATGTCCGCAAGCGCGTTACCGGTAAACTAACGTCAACTTACGTTGATGTTTTTTCCGATGAATTATATACAGCACTTTTACGTTATTCGCGCGAAGCAAGAGATTTAAGGAAACAGCTGCGCAGAATAGAAAAAGAACTGGCGCTAATCGGTTATACAGAGCAGGAACTTTCTCCTCAGGTACAGCTGAATTTAGATTTTGCACGTGCCAATATGAAAGCCAATATTTATGATCAGGCAATTCTTGAAGGTGTTACAACTACATTTCCACAAACTGAAACCGTTATTGACAACGGCATCGTCAGTGGTATGACACCGACAGATATTCAAAAAATCGTCAATCTTAAACACGCCTGGGAATTTATTTTGGATAAAGACGTAATAACAGCCCCAACAGATTATTATCTGCTATGCTATATAGCACGGCTCGTAAATGAAGGATTTTTCCACGATGGAGGAAAAATACGTTCCGTACCGGTTACTATCGGGGGAACAAAATATGTACCGCCGCTGCCGATAGAAATTAATGTTAAAGAAGATATCTCCAAAATAGTACAAAGCGAAAACACTATTATCGACATAACAATAGAACTATGTCTGTATTGTATGAAAACACAAGTTTTCACAGACGGCAACAAAAGAGCTTCCATAATTTTTGCCAATCACTTTTTAATAGCTCATGGAGCAGGGCTATTAATAATACCTGAAAAAGATGTGCCTAAATTTAAGGCTTTGTTAGTAAGATATTATGAAAACAAAGATATTGATATAATTAAAGCTTTTTTAAAAGAAAATTGCTGGCACAAATTTTAATGTAATAAAAAAATTAGTATCAACGGCAGTAAATTCATTATTATTGGCACCAAAGATTGGTGCCATTAGTACCAGCAATATCAAAAATATTAATTTTAGTATCATCGCTAACAGTGTAATTCTAACAACTATTATAATTTTGTCTGTGTTTTTATATACAAAAACATGTACCGTTTCCTATAAATTATCGGTAAAAGAAAAAGCAGAAACGCTTGTAAAAACGTTTCTGCTTTTTTATTTTAGGTTATTAATTCATTTCGCTTTCGCGCGCGTGGGTAAGCTTTAAGCGTCGGCGTGCTGCACGCAGGTTTTCCGGAACCTGTTCTTCCGGCATATTGCGCGGCACTGCTGTTGTGCCTGCTTTTTCTGCCGTGCTGTAATACCAAACCTTATAGTTCAGAGTATCCAGCGTCTGCTGTAATTTTTCCATCTGTTCCTTAACGCTTTCGCGTTGGCGGATAATCATCTGCAAGCGTTCTTTAATGGTGCTGTCACCGGCAATAACCATTTCGATAAACCGTTTGATATCTTTAATGCCCATGCCGGTATTTTTTAAGCAATCAATAACAAGCAGCCATTCATAGTCGCTGTCCTTAAACATGCGGATGCCGCTTTCGCTGCGCTCCACAAACGGAAGCAGGCCTTCTTTATCATAGTAGCGCAGAGTGGAAGGCGTAGTGTTTAAAATTTTAGCCATTTCACCGACAGTATAAAACATTTTTTATCACTCCCTTAAAAAGTTCACAATTTTGCCATTGACTTAAAGTGCGCTTTAACTTATACAATTTACTTAAACTTACAAGTTGATTATAGCATATAACCACAAATAAGCAAACATTTTATTTTGGGAGGCATAAAAATGGATTTTAACATGTATGTTCCGACAAAAATTTTATTTGGCGCAGGCACTTTAAATGAGCTTGGCAAACAGCAGCTGCCCGGCAAAAAAGCCGTTATTATTATTTCCAACGGCAAATCAACCCGTGCCAACGGTTATTTAAGCCGCACCGAAGAACAACTGGCGCAGGCAGGCGTAGCCACAAGCGTTTTTGATAAAATTCAGCCCAACCCACTGAAAGAAACCGTTATGGAAGGTGCGACCTTTGTTAAAGCTCAGTGCGCAGATTTTATTGTTGCACTGGGCGGCGGCAGCGTTATCGACAGCGCCAAAGCCATTGCCGTTATGACAACCAACCCCGGCGATTTATTGGATTACATTGCAAGCGGCACCGGCAAAGGGCAGCCCATTAAAAATAAACCGCTGCCAATCGTTGCCGTCAGCACCACGGCAGGTACCGGCAGCGAAGCCGACGCAGGCTGCGTTATTACCAACCCCGAAACGAACGAAAAAGTCGGCCTGAAAACACCGGACCTGTTCCCCGTACTGTGCATTGAAGACCCGGAACTGATGAAAAGCGTACCGGCACATTACACTGCTTATCAGGGCTTTGATGCGCTCAGCCACAGCCTTGAAGGTTATATCTCCAAATTTGCCAACCTTATGAGCGATATGTATGCCATCACCGCCATTGAAAACGTCGGCCGCTATCTGGCACACGCCGTTAAAAACGGCACTGACATTGAAGCAAGAACGCACGTCGCTTTCGGCAATATTCTTTCAGGCACAGTAATGTGCGTAGGCACCACCAGCAGCCAGCACTCGCTGGAACACGCGCTCAGCGCTTACCACCCCAACCTTCCGCACGGCGCAGGGCTGATTATGTTAAGCCGCGCATATTTCGGCAACGTAATTGCCCACCATGCCTGTAATGAACGCTTTATCCGCATGGCAAAAGCCATGGGCATGGAAAACGCAGATAAACCGGAAGACTTTTTAACAGTACTGCAAAAACTTTTGGAAGACTGCGGCGTGGCAGACCTGAAAATGAGCGACTACGGCATTACGCCTGATGAATTCCCCAAAATGGCAGACAACGCCATGGGCCCAATGGGCGGCCTGTTTGCCTGCGACCGCGTTGCTCTTACCAAAGAAGACGTTATCGGCATCTATCAGAAATCATATAAATAATTTACTGCTTTGCGCAGAAAGAAAGGAGCTTTTATGAACAGGATTTTTAAAACACTGGCGCTTGCCGCCGCCATTACGGCTATGGCAGTTCCCGCCTTTGCGGCAGAAAGCGCGCCGCTGCACCAAACCGTAAAGAGTCCGCAGAAACTGGAAATAAAATCTGCCGGAAGCGAACATTTTACCGGCGAAGTTGTAACGGCTACCATTTACGGGCCGCAGGCACCTTCCAAAAGTTATGCCGCTACTGTTACCTTCAGCCCAGGCGCACGCACTTACTGGCATATCCACGAAATGGGCCAGACCTTAATTGTTACCGAAGGTACTGGCTGGACGCAGGAATGGGGCAAAAAGCCTGTAATGCTTAAACCGGGCGACATTGTGCGCTGCCCGCCGGGCGTTAAACACTGGCATGGCGGTTCGGCAAAAATGTCCATGACGCATATCGCCCTTTCCGAAGCAGGCGGCACCGTAACCTGGCTGGAACCGGTCAGCGATGAAGATTATCCGAAAGACTAAGGAGGAACGGCAATGAAAAAGAAGTATCTGGCACTTTTAACGGCACTTATGTTAACGGCAGGCATCAGCACCGGCGTGCAGGCAGCGGAACTGAAAGCCTTAAACACGCAGCAGGCAAACATTGTAACGGTGGCAGCCTTTATGGCCAAAGGCGATTTGCCGAACCTGAAAAAATCTCTTGCCACCGCTTTGGATAACGGCATGACCGTAAACCAGGCTAAAGAAGTTTTGGTTCATCTTTATGCTTACACCGGCTTCCCGCGCAGCTTAAATGCACTCAGCACGCTGAACAATCTGGTGCAGGAACGTAAAGCCGCAGGCATTAACGATGAAATGGGCCCGGACGCTACGCCGCTCGACCCTTCCGTTGACCGCCTTGCCAAAGGCACCGAAATCCAGACTGCCATCAGCGGCCGCGTTGTAACCAACGAATTTGCACCAATTATTAACACCTTCCTGCGCGAGCATTTGTTTTACGACATTTTTGCACGCGACATACTTACCTGGCAGCAGCGCGAACTGGCAACCGTAGGTGCGCTGGCAGGCATCGGCAACGTAAACCCGCAGCTTACTTCGCACTTCCGCGCAGCCATGAACACCGGGCTTACACCGGAACAGTTACAGGAAGCCGTTGATGTGCTGAATGCAACCGTAAGCTCCGACACCGGCAGCAACGCGCAGACAGTTTTAAATAATGTTTTGAAATAACGGACGGACATAAACAGATATAAAGAAAGGAACAACTACCATGAAATTACGCAAAACTTTACTTACCGCAGGCCTTATAATGGCATTAAGCGCAGGCGCAGCCTTTGCAGCCGAACCTGCAAACACTAACCCCTGGGGCCTTGTTTACAAAAACGCTATTACCCAAAATGTTGAAGGCAAAGTAAATATCCACCCCGTAAGCTACAAGCTGAACGGGCTGAAAATTGCCGCCAATGTTTACACCCCGGCAGGCTATGACCCGGCAAAAAAATACCCCGCTATTGTTGTTGCCCACCCCAACGGCGGCGTTAAAGAACAGGTTGCAGGGCTGTACGCCCAGCGCCTTGCCGCACTCGGCTACATCACCATTGCGGCTGACGCATCTTATCAGGGCGCAAGCGCAGGCGAACCGCGCCATAAAGATGTGCCCTATTACCGCACCGAAGACATCCACGGCATGGCCGATTATATTATGGCTTACCCCGGCGTTGACCCTGACCGCATGGGCGTGCTTGGCATCTGCGGCGGCGGCGGTTATACGCTTAACGCTGCCAAAAGCGACAAACGCTTTAAAGCAGTTGCAACTTTAAGCATGTTCAACAGCGGCGAAGTAAGGCGCAACGGCTATATGAACAGCGGCCTTGACACCGTACAGCAGCGCCTGCACGAAGCAAGCGATGCCCGTGCCGTTGAAATTACCAAAGGCGAATACCCCATCAGCGGCAACGTTGATTTTGACGCACTCAGCGATGAAGATATTGCCAAAATTCCTACCGACCTGTACCGCGAAGGCATGATGTACTACGGCCGCACGCACCGTCATCCCAACTCCACCTTTGCCTATACCACCAGCAGCCTGATGGAGCTGATGGCCTGGGACGCTACCGACCAGCTTGAGCTTATCGACCAGCCGCTGCTGTTAATGGCAGGCAGCAAAGCCGATTCCCTGTACATGAGCAAAGAAGCCTACGAAAAGGCTGCCGGCACAAAGGATAAAGAACTGTTCCTCGTTGACGGCGCAACCCATATCCAGACTTACTATGTGCCCGAATATGTTGACCAGTTTGTTGCCAAATTGCAGGACTTTTACGGCAAACATCTGTAATAACAAGATAATAAAAAGAAGGTAATACTATGCAGCACAAAACAACCAAAACACTTGCAGCAGCCGTGCTTGCGCTGATGCTGAGCACAAGCGCCTACGCCTTTGAAAAACCCGTGCTTTTACAGGACCAGGGCAGCTTTTTTGCAGGCGGCACCACCGTTACCACACCAGGCAGCTTTGATTTCAGCAATCCTTTAAACCCGCAGGGGCAAACCCTGCACGGCGACCACGCCTATGTTTTTTACCAGAAACCAGTTAATGCCCATAAACTGCCGCTGGTATTTTTACACGGCGCAGGACAGAGCAAAAAAACATGGGAAACCACACCGGACGGACGCGATGGTTTTCAAAATATCTTTCTGGAACGCGGCTATGCTACATACCTTGTAGACCAGCCGCGCCGCGGTGACGCAGGGCAGGCAACCGTTGACGGCACTGTAAGCGCCGCAACCAATGACCAGTTCTGGTTCAGCAACTTCCGTGTCGGCGACGCGCCGGAATTTTTTAAAGGCGTACAGTTCAGCAAAGACCCGGCAGCTCTTGACCAGTATTACCGCCAGATGACACCCAACACCGCACCGTATGACCAGAGCGTTGTTGTTAATGCTTTAAGCGCAGTTTTTGATAAAACCGGCAACGGCGTGCTCATCACACACTCGCAGGGCGGCGGCCCGGGCTGGCGTATCGCCATTAAAAACCCCAAAGTACGTGCCATAATCAGTTACGAACCGGGCAGCAGCTTTGTTTTCCCGCAGGGCGAAGAACCGGAAGCAATTCCTACATCAAGCCCCTTCGGACCATTACAGCCGGAAACCGTAACGCTTGACGAATTTATGCAGCTGACCAAAATTCCTATCGTCATTTACTACGGCGACAACATTGCCGAAAACTACACCGATGAGTGGAATAAAGATTCCTGGCGCATCCGCCTGGATATGGCGCATAAATTTGCGGCAGCCGTTAACCGCCATGGCGGCGACTGCACCGTTGTCCACCTGCCGGAAATCGGCGTTACCGGCAACACGCACTTCCCCTTCAGCGACCTTAACAACGTACAGATTGCAGACTTGATGCAAAACTGGCTGCACGAAAAAGGCTTGGATAAATAAAAACTTAAAAAGCCCTGCCAACAAGGCAGGGCTTTTATTATTAACTGATACGTTGTTTATTTTTCGGGAGCTGCAATAACGTCACAGCCCATGTACGGACGCAGAACTTCAGGAATTACCACGCTGCCGTCAGCCTGCTGGTAGTTTTCCAAAATTGCGCATACAGTACGTCCAACAGCAAGGCCGGAGCCGTTAAGCGTATGTACGTATTCCGGTTTGGACTTGGCATCGCGGCGGAAACGGATATTTGCGCGGCGTGCCTGGAAGTCGAGGCAGTTGGAACAGGAAGAAATTTCGCGGTACATGTTGGCAGCAGGCAGCCATACTTCAAGGTCGTAAGTAGTGGCACTGCTGAAGCCCAAATCGCCGGTGCAGAGGCGGACTACCCTGTAAGGCAGGCCCAGAAGCTGCAGCAAATGCTCGGCATTGTGGGTTAATTTGTCAAGCTCATCCCAGCTGGTTTCAGGTTTTACAATTTTAACCATTTCTACCTTATTAAACTGGTGCTGGCGGATTAAGCCGCGGGTATCGCGTCCGGCGCTGCCGGCTTCACTGCGGAAGCAGGCGCTGTATGCGGTATAATATTTCGGCAGGTCTTCGCCGTTTAAAATTTCACCGGCGTGGTAGTTGGTTAAAGTAACCTCTGCCGTCGGAATCAGGTAGTAGTCCAAACCTTCCAGTTTGAACATATCTTCGGCAAATTTCGGCAGTTGGCCGGTGCCGAACAAAGTATTGCTGTTAGCCATAAACGGCGTAAACATTTCGGTGTAGCCGTGTTCTTTAGTGTTAATATCAAGGAAGAAATTAATTACCGCACGTTCCAGGCGGGAACCAAGGCCTTTGTAGAAGGTAAAACGTGCGCCGGTAACTTTAGCGGCACGGTCAAAATCTAAAATGCCCAGTTTTTCACCGATATCCCAATGAGCCTGAGGCTCAAAATCAAATTTGCGCGGTTCGCCCCAGCGGCGTACTTCCGGGTTGTCGGAATCATCTTCGCCAACCGGAACATCCGGAGCAGGCATATTAGGAATGGTATATAAAACAGCGTTTAACTGTGCTTCGATATCTTTTAATTTTGCATCGCCTGCGGCAATTTCTTCGCCAAGGACGCGCACTGCTGCCATTTGCGCGTCAGCATTTTCACCGGCTTTTTTCATGCGGCCGATTTCCTGAGATGCGCTGTTGCGCTGGCTTTTTAATTTTTCAACGCTTAAAATAACTTCGCGGCGCTGTTTGTCCAGCTCCAAAAAAGCGTCTAAATCTATTTTGGAATGGCGCTTTGCCAGTGCTTCTTTTACCGCATCAGGATTTTCCCTGACAAAATTCATGTCTAACATGTACATTCCTCCAAATTTACTTCTTTACTATAATATTTATATTTTATCACAAACACGGACAATATTAAAGTAAAGCCTGTATAATCAGCAAAAAATCTTATATTTTAATGTTATGATGCCTTTGTACTGCACTTAAACTGCTTAATATTAAAATTCTATTTTTCTTGTGCGGCTGTGCTAAATTAATGAATTAAGAGTGCATAATTTTATTTTACAGAGAGCGGAAGCAAAAATTTTCAGCGGCACCAAATACATTTTTAAAAATTTTTTCAAAAAACACTTGACGGCACGCATAAAAGTTAGTATACTATCTCTTGCACAGTTCTAAAACTTGCTTGGCCCATTAGCTCAGTTGGTAGAGCACCTGACTCTTAATCAGGGTGTCGTAGGTTCGAGGCCTACATGGGTCACCATGTGGCCGGTTGGTCAAGCGGTTAAGACACCGCCCTTTCACGGCGGTATCGGGGGTTCGATTCCCCCACCGGTCACCATTCGGGCGCTTAGCTCAGCTGGGAGAGCGTCTGCCTTACAAGCAGAATGTCAGCGGTTCGATCCCGTTAGCGCCCACCATGTAAAATCAGCAGTCTTCAAACGAAGGCTGCTTTTTTTATTTCTGCATACTAAAAAACGCCAAAGCAGCTGCTTTGGCGTTTTGCCCATCAATATTAAATTTTATTCCAGTTCAATGCTTTCGCCTGGTTTTACAATAAGTACTTTGGCGCTGCCGTCAGCTTCCACTTTGGCTTTGTAGGCTTCGGGGTCCTGGGCAATCAGCGGCCAGGTGTTGTAATGGATAGGAATAACGTATTTTGCTTTTAAAAATTCTGCGGCAATGGCAGCATCGGCCGGGCCCATGGTAAAGTTGTCGCCGATAGGCAGTACGGCGTAATCAAACGGGTCAAGGCGCTGCAAAAGCTGCATATCGCTGTAAAGCGCGGTGTCGCCGGCAAAGTACAGTTTGGTGCCGTAAAAATCTACAATAAAGCCGCAGGCATGGCCGCCTGCTACGCCGCTGCCGTGGAAGGCAGGCGTAATGCGTACATGGCCAAAATCAAATTTGTGGGTGCCGCCAAGGTGCATGCCGTGTGCGTTAACACCGGCTTCTCCGGCAAGTCCGCATACTTCGGCGGTGGAAATTACCGTGGCATTGCAGGCTTTGGCAATTTCAAAAGCGCTGCCGATATGGTCAAAATGTGCATGGGAAATTAAAATATATTCTACATTCAGGCCCTTTAAGGCTTCGGTGTCGCCCGGTTTAAATTTGGGGCATCCTTCCAGATACGGGTCGAAAATAATGTTGTGGCCTTCGTGGCACAGCATAAAGCAGGCATGGTTAATATACTTAAAAGTGGTTGACAAAGTAATCATCTCCTTTTTCATATGCTTATTTTTATTATAGCACATCTCTTTTAATTATAGTAATTGTGAATTGTAATGAAACAAAAGTAAAACGCCTTTACAGTTTGCCCGTGCATGATGTAAAATTTATTTGTATATTTGCAGTTAATTAAAATTTTTAATACAGGCAAGGAGAATGAATGTGAAATTAAAAAAACGTACCATGACAGCGGTTGCCATTGCATGCTTAACGGCTTTTGCAGCCAATGCCCAGGCAGCGCCGCGTGCCGTAACAATTCCTAAAAACGCCAAAAGCACGGTTGCAACGGCAGCGGCTAAAATAATAAAAAATAATTTAAAAAAGGGCAAGTCTGCCAAGGAAGATGATAAAACCATTTCTGCAAGAAGCGTTACAAAACCCAAAGCAACTGCTAAGAATACGGTTAAAACCGGTCAGGCCAGAAAACCGGCAGCCAAAGTAAACATGGCGGGGCTGCCTAAGGATTATAAAAAAATAGGTATTTTTGGCGAAGCCGAAGCAACCAAAGAACAGGCTGCCGCACTTATTTACCTTAATAATACCGACCCGCAGCTGAACTGCTCCGTTGATGAGCTGGTTGATTTGTACTGGACGGAGGCCGGGCGCGAAGGCGTGCGTGAAGACATTGCTCTGGCGCAGGCCATTATTGAAACCGGCTTTTTCAGCTTTACCGGCGATGTAAAACCGGAACAGAATAATTACTGCGGGCTTGGCACAACCGGCGGCGGTGTGGAAGGCGAATATTTTGACGAGCCGGAAATCGGCGTGCGCGCACACATTCAGCATCTGCTTGCCTATACTACCAAAAAGCACCCATCAACGGATATTGTTGACCCGCGTTATGAACTGGCGCATGCCATCCGTATGGAACGCGGCATAGTTGATAAATGGTCAGGCCTTAACGGCACCTGGGCTATGGGCAGCCAGTACTGCGAAAAAATTATGCGTATTTACCAGAGCATGCTTACTTTAAGCGATAAGGATTTAAAAGAAGCGGAAAAAGCAAAGGCCGAATACCTGAAAAATTATATGGGCAGCCATAAAGATGACGACAAGAAAGACAAGAAGGATAAGGAAACCAAGCCGGAACGCAAGCTGACGATGCGTGAACGCGTAGAAAAGATTTTGAGAGAAGGAAAGTGATTTAATGCATATCGTATTGGTTGAGCCGGAAATACCGGGCAATACAGGCAATATTGCGCGCCTGTGCGCAGCTACGGGCTGCCATCTGCACCTGGTGCGCCCGCTCGGTTTTTCTGTTGAAGATAAATATTTAAAACGCGCCGGGCTGGATTACTGGCACCTAGTGGATATTCACTATTACGACAGCGTTTACGAAGTTTTGGAAAAATATAAGGACAACCCGCGTTATTTACTGACGACAAAGGCGCACAAGCGTTATACGGATGTGCAGTACGCGCCGGACAGCCTGCTTATTTTTGGCAAAGAAACAGCCGGGCTGCCGGAAAAACTGCGCAACGAGTACGCCGACTGCTGCGTGCGCATACCGATGATTGCCGAAGCAAGAAGCCTGAACCTTTCCAATTCGGTGGCGATTGTGGCATATGAGGCTTTGCGCCAGCAGCCTGATTTTGGCGGGCTGATTGTTTAACGGAGGATATATGATAGTTTTAAAAGAATTTGAATTTGACGCGGCGCATTACCTGCCGGAATATAACGGCAAGTGCGAAAGGCTGCACGGACATACTTATAAACTGGTGGTTAAGGTACAGGGCACGCCAGACCATGAAGGCATGGTTATTGACTTTATCCGCTTGAAAAACATTGTAAAAGAAAACGTACTGGTGCATCTGGACCACGCCTGCATTAATGATATTCTGCCGCAGCCCTCGGCAGAATATATCAGCGTATGGGTATGGAACAAACTGAAAGATTTGCTGCACGGCGATAATTATGATTTATATGAAGTTGAAGTTTGGGAAACCAAAACAAGCGGCTGCATTTACAGGGGTGATTTATAATGAAAGATGTACAGTCTCAAACTGATATGCGCCGCATACCGCTTAAACATGTAGGCATCAAAAATCTGCGCTGGCCCGTTATTTTAAAGGATAAGGAGCAGGGTGAGCAGCACAGCGTGGCAACCATCAGCCTGGCGGTGGATTTGCCGCATGAAATACGCGGAACGCATATGAGCCGCTTTGTGGAATGTATGCAGACCGTTGGCGCCATCAGCCCAACAGGGCTTGAAGAAGTGCTTGATAAACTGAAAGAGCATTTGCAGGCAGAAAAAGCCTTTATTCAAATGGAATTTCCGTATTTTATTTATAAAACTTCGCCGGTAACGGGTCAGCGCGCGCCAATGGATTTAAACTGCGTGCTGACGGCAGAAAAGAAAGACGAGTTTAAACTGCGCATTATGGCAGAAGTGCCGGTGCAGACTTTATGCCCGTGCAGTAAGGAAATAAGCGACTACGGCGCGCATAACCAGCGTGCGCTGGCGCGGATTGAAATTGAAGCTGACGGCCTTGTCTGGATTGAAGAGCTGGCGGAAATGGCAGACGCAGGGGCAAGCGCGCCCGTGTACAGCCTTTTAAAGCGCCCGGACGAAAAATTTGTAACGGAAAAGGCTTACGATAATCCGCGGTTTGTTGAAGATGCCGTGCGTGAAATTGCTTTGCGCCTGGAGGCCGACAAACGCATTAAATGGTATGAAGTAACGGTAGAAAGCATTGAGAGCATCCACAACCATAATGCTTTTGCCTGCGTGGAGAAAGGCTGGCAGGCATGATTATTAAACTTAATGAACATAACCTTGTACATGAAATTGCCGCGCTGGGGGTGCATCCTGCCAGCGTTGGCATTTTTGCGTCCAAAAGCAGAATTATTCCCTTAAAAATTACGGCGGTGCGTACACCGGCTGCCAATATTTTAAAGCAGGAGATGCTGGCTGCCGGCGGCGACTGCGCTGTTCCTGCAAACTGCATTTTAAACAATACGGAGCGTATGGATGTTGTTTTGCTTGGTACGGTTAAGCATTACCGCATTCTGGCGCGCAAGCTGGCGCAGATGAACTTTTTTGGGCTGGCAGCGCAGCAAAAGGAACTGCAAACTTTTCTTGCCGGGCAGCAGCCTGTAACCGTTTTGGCGGACGGCAGAAAAATTACTTACGAAAAAATGCGCATTATGGGCATTTTAAATGTAACGCCCGATTCGTTTTACAGCGGCTCGCGCTTAAGCGGCGAAGATGCTGTTTTGCAAAAGGCTGAGCAAATGCTGAATGACGGCGCGGAAATTTTGGACATAGGCGGCGAAAGCACGCGCCCCGGTGCGGGTGCCGTAACGGAGCAGGAAGAAGTGCGCCGTGTGGTGCCTGCAATAACGGCAATAAAAAAACGCTTTCCGCACAGCATTGTTTCTGTTGATACGTATCATGCGCTTACAGCGCAGGAAGCCGTTAACGCCGGAGCCGATATTATTAACGACGTTACGGCTTTGACAGGTGACGGGCGGATGGCGGGAGTTGCGGCTGCTGCCAAGGTGCCGGTAATTTTAATGCATATGCGCGGCACGCCTAAAACCATGCAGCAAAACTGTGAATATACAAATGTTGTTTCGGAAGTAGCCGCATATCTTAAACAGCGCGCGCAGCTTTTAGAGGAAACAGGCATCGGCGCGGATAAAATAATTCTTGACCCCGGCATCGGCTTTGCCAAAAATACGGAGCAGAACCTTGCGCTGCTGCAAGGGCTGGACGCACTGGTAGGTTTGGGTTACCCCGTACTGCTCGCCGCCTCGCGCAAAACCGTTATTGGCGAAACGCTGGGCGGGCTGCCGCCGCAGGAAAGGCTTGAAGGAACGATTGCTTTAAGCTGCCAGGCCGTGTATGCCGGTGCGCAGATGGTGCGCGTGCATGATGTTAAAGAAAACGTGCGCGCGGTGCGGATGCTGGAGGCGGTTTTATGCAGGTAACGGCTTATGTGGCGCTGGGCACGAACCTGGGAGATTTAAAGGAAAACCTTGACGGTGCCTTGCAGCGCCTGCGTGAAAAGGGCTTGCAGATAACGAAGGTTTCTAAGTATATTGATACCGACCCTTACGGTGTTACCGACCAGCCGCGCTTTTTAAATGCGGTATGCGAAGTGCAGACGGAGCTTTTGCCGCGGCAGCTGCTTGAAATGCTGCTGCAAACCGAACTGGAAATGGGCAGGGTACGTCTGCGCCGCTGGGGCGAGCGTATTATAGATTTGGATTTGCTTTTTTACGGCAGCGAAATTATTAACGAACCTGATTTAACCGTGCCGCATCCCGATATGCAGAACCGTGACTTTGTGCTGCGCCCGCTGGCAGAAATTGCACCGGATAAAGTACATCCGCTTCTGCATAAAACTATCGGCCAATTATGGCAGGAATATTTGGAAAAGAAGGATACAAATGAAGTATGAACTTAATGCGGAACGCCTTGTAAAAAGGTTTACCGCTTATGCGAAAATCAATACCGCTTCCGATGAAAGAAGCTCGCAGCTGCCAAGCAGCGAAGGCCAGTGGCAGCTTGCGGAGCATTTAAAAAACGAGCTTACGGAACTCGGACTTGCCAATGTGCAGGTAACTGATAAATGTTATGTGCTGGCAGAACTGCCTGCCAATACAGAAGAAGCCGCGCCTGTTATCGGGCTGATTGCCCATATGGACACCAGCAGCGAAGCAAGCGGCGAAAACGTGCAGGTTACACTGCACAAAGCGTGGGACGGCAGCGATATGCAGCTTGCGTCCGGCTGCGTACTGAGCGTAAAAGAGTTTCCGGAAATGGCGGCATACCGCGGGCAGGATATTTTAACCGCCGGCGGAACAACCTTGCTTGGCGCGGACGACAAGGCCGGTATTACAGCAATAGTAAGTGCCTGCGAATATCTTTTGCAGCACCCGGAAATTAAGCACGGCAAAGTTTTGCTGGCCTTTACGCCGGATGAAGAAATCGGCCGCGGCACGGACGGTTTTCCGTTAGCTGATTTTAAGGCGGATTTTGCCTATACTGTGGACGGCGGCGCGTTGGGTGAACTTAATTACGAAACCTTTAACGCCTGCAATGCCAAAATAATTTTTAATGGCGTATCCGTACATCCAGGCAGCTCCAAAAACAAAATGCGCAATGCCGTAACCATGGCCGCGGAATGGCAGCTTGCCCTGCCGCAGGGAGAAAAACCGGAATATACAGACGGTTACGAAGGCTTTTACCACTGCCTGCGTATTGAAGGCGGCACCGACCGCGTGGAACTGGATATGATTTTGCGCGACCACGATAAGAACATTCTGGCAAAACGCAAACAGCTTTTGCTGGATTTGGCAGCGTTTATGAATAACAAATATGGTACCGGCAGCGTGCAATGCAGCTTGCAGGATATGTACTGCAACATGAAGGAATATATAACGCCGGTGTTTGAAATTGTTGAGCGTGCCGAAAACGCCATGCGCGGAGCCGGTATTGAACCACAGCTTGTGCCTGTGCGCGGCGGTACGGATGGCTCGCGTTTATCTGAAATGGGGCTGCCCTGCCCCAATATTTTTACCGGCGGGCATAATTTTCACGGGCGCTACGAATATCTGCCGGTGCCTTCGCTTGTAAAATGTATCGAAGTTTTGCTGAATATTGTAAAGCTGTAATGCTTACACCTTAAACTAAAAATCAGGACGGCTGCTTTATTTGAGCGGCTGCCCTGATTTTTTATTATACCTAAAAGTAATGAAGCATCATGTTTTATAACTATTTGTTGTTTTAACTGCACAGAATTATAATAAAACCAACAGGAATAAAATTTTATAATGCTGAGGCGGTACAGGATAGTGTTATAATTAAATGTGTGGATGGGATTGCAAAACACATGGCGCAAAATACGGCAGAGGCTGCCGGGGCTGAACATGTATGGTCTGCCGGAGAGCAGAAAATATAAATTTAAATTTATTGAGAAAGAGGGATAATTATGCAGAAAGTATTAGTTGCTTATTTTTCGTGCAGCGGTGTTACCAAAAAGCTGGCGCAGACGCTGGCAGGCGTTGTTAAAGGCGATTTGTATGAAATTACGCCCGCGCAGCCTTACACGGCGGCAGATTTAAACTGGCAGGATAAAAATTCGCGCAGCTCGGTAGAAATGAGAGATAAATCTTCGCGCCCTGCCATCAGCGGCAGCGTAAAAGATTTTGCGCAGTATGATACCGTTTTTGTGGGTTTCCCGATTTGGTGGTATGTTGCGCCGACAATTATTAATACCTTTTTGGAAAGTGAAGATTTTTCCGGCAAAACCGTTATTCCGTTTGCAACAAGCGGCGGCAGCGGCGTAGGCGATACGGATAAATACCTGCATCCTTCCTGTTCCAAACAAACGGCATGGCGCCCGGCAAAACGCTTTGCAGGCAGCACAGGCGCGGCAGAACTGCAAAAATGGGTGGAAGGCTTAAAATTATAAGCATTTAAAAATTAAAATCAGCAAAACAAAAACTCCGCAGTGTAAATGCTGCGGAGTTTTGCTGTATATATGCAGTTTATTTTGTTATGCGCTGATTGTGCTGCTTAAAATTTGGCGTTATCTTTAAATGCTCGGCCAAAATCGGTAAGCGTTAAATCGGCGTAGCTTAAATCGGCATCGTCAAGCATGGCACGGTCGAGCCGGGTACCGTTAAGCTGGGCGTGCTGTAAATTGCTGCGCGAAAGATTGGCAGAGGTTAAATCGGCATTGGTGAGCACGGCGTTTTGCATTTTGGCATTGTATAAATTGGCGTGCGTTAAAACGGCGCCGGTTAAATCTGTTTTATACAGCCAGCTGTAAGACATTCCGGCGTAGCTGAAGTCGGCATTCTGCGCATTTGCTTTGTCCAGTGTTGCTTCCTGTAATTTGGCATAGGCAAAGCTTGCATAGTTTAAATCCGCGCCGCGCAGGCCTGTGCGGTACAGTACGGCGTTATTTAAAACGGCTTTGTCCAGCTTGTTTCCGTTTAGGTTGGCATAGCTTAAATTCGCGCCGCTTAAATTGGCTTTGGTTAAAGTGCAGTTTTTTAATACGGCTCTGTGCATGTTTGCGTTTTGCAGTTCTGCACCGCTTAAATCGGTGTCTGCCAAACGCGCGCCGTTAAGGTTGGCGCCGCGCAGGTTAATGCCGTTAAGGTTAAGCCCGCTTAAATCAGCGCCGCTTAAATCCGCACCGGAGCAGCTGATGCCACTCTGCACCTCCTGCACATCGCTTGCGTTATAGGCAAATGCCGCTGCCGGTAAGGCAAGGCAGCAAATAAATGTTAATAAAAATTTTTTCATAATTCCTCTCAGGCTTCGTTGAAAAGTTGAACCAGTTTCTGCGGTTCGTCAGGCAGTTTGTCAATAATTTTCCACGGTTCGTGCTCCGCAAGCTGCTCTTTGGTGTAGGTTGAGCCTGCCAGCACAGCAAGGCAGCGTGCCCCTATGGCTTTGGCGCAGATAATGTCGTTGGGCGTATCGCCGATAAGAAAAATATCGCTGCTGCTGATTTCTTCTTCCGGATGCATTACCTGCAAACGGCGCAGGGCGATTTTGGCAAGTTCGCTGCGGTCTTCGCTAAGTTCGCCGCAGACGGCGTAATGGCTGTCGAAGTATTTGTCGATTCCGTACCGCTGCAATTTTAAATAAGCACCGGTAGTGGTGTTGCCGGTTAAAAGGCAGGTTTTAAATCCCTCAAGGCCTTCAAAATAAGCCAGCGTTGCGGTTACATTGGGCATTAAATGCCCCTGGCGTTCTTTTAAAAATTTTGGCAGCAGGCGGTGGTAGTTAATTAAAATGTTTGCGGCGTCAAAAGTACGGCAGCGCCCTTTTATATCAATGCAAATTTGCTTGATAATCTGCGAATCCGTTGCGCCTGCCAGCGGATGCGAAAACTGGAAATTTTCGACGCCGAACAGTTCTTTGATTGCCGCGCGCAGCGCATCTGCTCCGGCAAGACCTGTCAGGAGCAGCGTGCCGTCAATATCCCAAAAAATATATTTCATAAAATCCTCCGTTTAAATGCAGGGTAAAAGAAAAAGCTGCCTTTTGGCAGCGTTTAAATTGATTTAGGACGCATCATCAGTTTAGATAATTTTTTGCCAAGGGTTTTGGCTTTGCGTATGATTTTTGTATGCGATTTGCGGCGCGGTTTCATATCGCTTTCGTTGCCGAAATCGCCGCGTTCCAGATAAGTGATTTTGGATTTGTCGGGATTGAAGTACTTGCGCATAAAGCGTGCCAGCCCGTCGGGGTCGGCTTCTTTAAAGCAGGTAAAAATATCAATCGTGGCAAAGCCCATATCCGGATAAACGTGCATGGTAATATGCCCCTGCTTGCAGTGCGCAAACACGGAATATTCGTCAATGCCGTCCTCGTCGTTTACATAAACGCCGCTCGGCTCCATGCCGAAACGTGCTGCGGCGCTGCTGAGCATGTGCTCGATGCCGATAACGTCATCCAAAAGTATATCGCTGCAATTATACATATCAATGGCAATTTGTGTGCCGATGGATTTCAAAGCGGAACCTCCTGCCTTTTTGAAAAAAGGCTAAAACGTATTTAATTAATTATAGCTAATTTTAAACCTGTTGTCAAAAAATAATAGGCTGCGCGGACGAGGTTTATTAAGTTAAAAAAACATGCTATAATTAACTGAACATTTGTTTTGTACGGTGGTGAGCATTTGGAACAGCTGCAGGGAACACTGGAAAATGTTATATATCAGAGCGGCGACGGCGGCTTTTGCGTGCTGCGCGTTAAAACGGCAGCCGGCGCAGCAACGGTTACCTATAAAGGCATGGCCCCCTATATGGGCGAAAACATTGCCATGGAAGGCGAATGGTGCGAGCATGTGCGTTTTGGACGTCAGTTCAGGGCCGATGCTTTGCGCGTGGTTAAGCCTTCCACCACGGACGGCATTGAGCGCTTTCTGGCATCCGGCGCGGTTAAGGGCATTGGCAGAACCATGGCGGCGCGCATTGTGGAGCATTTTGGCAGCCGCACGCTGACCGTTATGGAAAGCGAACCGGAAAGGCTGACGGAAGTTGCAGGCATAGGCCGCAAAAAGGCCGAAAGCATTGCGGCTTCGTATGCCGAACTCAGCGAAATGCGCGAACTGATGCTGTTTTTGGAGCAGCACGGCGTAAGCGCCAATTATGCGCCAAAATTACAGGCGCGCTATGGCAGCACGGCACTGGTGCGCGTGCAGGAAAACCCATATGCCCTTGCGGGCGAAGTAACGGGCATAGGCTTCAGGACGGCCGACAAAATAGCGCTGGCACTGGGGTGCAGCCGCAGCGACAGGCGGCGTATAGAAGCTGGGCTTGTTTATGCGCTTAATATGGCGGCTTCTGCCGGGCATACCTGCGTGCCGGAAGAACTTTTGACGCAGGAAACGGTTAAACTTTTGCAGACCGACCCGGAACCAGTAAAAGAGCTTTTTAAAGAACTTATTGACGAAGACCGCCTGCGCACGGAAGAAGTGGGCGGGCTGCGCCTTATTTACCCGGAATATCTGTATCAGGCGGAAACGCAGACGGCAAAACGCCTGATAGCGCTGCGTGATGCTCCGGGAAAAATAAAAAGCGTTGATGTTGAAAAAATTATTGGCCAGTGGGAACGCGAGGCTGGCATACAGCTTGCCGAAGCGCAGAAAGAAGCCATCCATGCCTCGCTTAAATACGGCGTGTTTGTATTAACCGGCGGGCCTGGCACAGGTAAAACCACCGTCGTTAAGGGCATTATAACGGTGCTGGAAAAAGCGGGCTGCCGCATTTTGCTGGCGGCGCCTACGGGCCGGGCAGCCAAGCGTCTGGCAGAATCAAGCGGGCATCCGGCGCAGACGGTACACCGCCTTTTGGAATACCAGCCGGACGGCAGCGGTTTTAACTTTGGCAAAAACGACAGCGACCCGCTCGATGCGGAAGCAATTATTATCGACGAAGCTTCCATGCTGGATATCACTTTAATGCATCATCTGCTGAAAGCAGTGCCGGGCGGCTGCCGCCTTATTTTTGTCGGGGACGTGGACCAGCTGCCTTCGGTAGGGCCGGGTTCGGTATTAAAAGATATTATCCGCAGCAAAAAAATGCCGGTAGTAAGGTTGGAAAATGTTTTCCGTCAGGCGGAAGTAAGCCCCATTGTGCGCAATGCCCACCGCATTAACCATGGGCAGATGCCGGAATTTGCCGAACACAGTGATTTTGAGTTTGCCGGTTTTGACAACGAGTTTATGGCGGCGGATTTTGTGGCGCAGTTGTACGGAAAGATAGCGGCCGAACACGGACTGCAGTATGTGCAGGTGCTTTCGCCGATGCACAAAAACCCCTGCGGTGTGCAGAACTTAAACAAAGTTTTGCAGCAGCATTTAAACCCGCCTGCGGCAGACAAGGGCGAACTGACGCTGCCGGGAGGAGCCGTGCTGCGCGAAGGCGATAAGGTAATGCAGATTTGCAACAACTACGAAAAAGAAGTGTTTAACGGCGACATAGGGCGCATAATACGCATCGATGGCGGCAGTGTAACGGTTGTGTATGACGATGGCGGCAAACCGGTATTTACCTCGTTTGAAGATGAATATGCTTATGCCGGTATCAGCGGCAACAAAATTGTTTACACTTCTGCCGAGGTGGATGAACTGCAGTTAGCCTATGCCATGAGTGTGCATAAATCGCAGGGCAGCGAATACCCGGTGGTAATACTTTTAATGGTGCCGGGGCATTATATAATGCTGCAGCGCAACCTGTTTTATACTGCGGTAACAAGGGCGCGGCAAAAGGTTGTAATAGTCGGCAGCAAAAAAGCCGTGCAGGCAGCTGTTTTAAACGATAAAACGCGCAAGCGCTATTCGCTTTTGGCAGAACGCTTGCAGGAACAGGCTGACGTATTTTAATAAAATGGTGATAATTTGAATTATATAAAAGAATGGTGGCGGACGCTTGTAAGCGTGTTTTTTGTGCAGAGCTGTGCCGTATGCAATGCGGAAACCGAACGCGGCGTGTTTTGCCCTGCGTGCAGGCGCAGTGAACTTTTGATTGAAGCAATGCCGGGGCTGTTAAGCCTTGACGGTGCGGTAATGGGGTATAAATACAGCGGCGCGCTTAAAAACATGCTGCATAAACTTAAATTTGAAGGAGAAAGCAAATTTTTGCAGCCGCTGGCGGAAGAAGCCGTATTTTTAGCACAGGCGTATGGCGAAAGCTGCTTTGATATGGTGGTATCTGTGCCGACGGACGCGGCAAGGCGCAAACAGCGCGGTTTTGATATACCTGAAAGCATTTTTGCCGGAGCGCTTGCCGTTAAAGGCGCGTGGCAGCCGCAGGTTTTGGCGCGTATAAGGGCAACAGTGCCGCAGTATGGCCTTGCGCCGGATAAACGCCGCAGCAATGTGCGCGGCTGCTTTGCAGTGCAGGGCGATGTACGCGGCGCTAAAATTTTATTGGTAGACGATATTTTAACTACCGGCGCAACGCTGGACGAAGCGGCAAAAACCTTAAAGCAGGCAGGCGCCAAAAGTGTTTGCGCTCTAACCCTGTGCGGCAGTCTGGAAAATTTTAAGGACTGAAAGGCAAGCAAAACTGTTTTAAAAAGTTGTGGCTTAGCTTAATACTGCTTAAAAACTCGTAAAATAATAAATTAACAAATAAACTAAAACCTCACGGTATTTATGTGCCGTGAGGTTTTGTACTTTAATTATCGTGCAGATTTTTTTATGCCGTATTCACAATTTGTTTTTAATTCTATTTCAAAAATTCTGTTCCACGGAAGTTTTGCTTCGGCGTTAATGCCGGTAAGGTAATATTCATCTGTGCCATCGCTGTAAAATGGTGTAAGGCCTAAATTGGTATATAAAAGGCTGCGTTTTTCGTTATAAATAAAGCCTTCTATAATATTTTCGGCAAAAGTTTTATAGCCGTCATTCAAATTTGCAGGGTCCTGCCCGCGCAGGGTAAGTATGGTGCTGAGGCGGTGGTGCAAAAGTTTTTGGTAGCTGTAATCATCCAGCAGGCGGGCAACGGTAAAGTTAAGGTTGTGTGCGTAAAGCGCAGGCAGCAGATGTTTGGGCAGGCGTTTAAGCTGACCTGTAAATATTGCGCTTTGCGCCATGGCTGTGCCTGCCGCGTTGCCGAAGGTGTTCCAGGCCGAGTAAGAAACAAGTTTGTTTATGGTTACGTTGTTTGCCAAAAGCACGGGCAAAAGCATCTGGCTGCTTTCGTAATCTTCACTGGCGTCGATAACGGCAACATGCTTGCCGCTGTTAAGCAGTGTTTGCAGTTTCTGCGCCATTTTTTCGTTGGCAGGCTCTTCGGCACTGCCGCAGTGTACATATAAAATAACGTCGGCTTCATTAAGGTTTTGCGTCAGCGTGCCGCCGGTAAATTTAATTTTGTCAAGCAGGGCGGCTTCGGCAGTAACTGCCATATAAGGCATAATGGCGGTGGCTGTGCTGCCGGTGGTATATTCAATATAAAATTTTGGCTTATAGTTATTAATCTGGCAAAAGCGGCGTGCCGTAAGCATTTGCGCTATTTCGTCCGCGCCGCAGGTGGTTGTGCTGGCGCTGCTTAACCCTGCCCGGCGCATATAGGCTTCGGCGTGGGTGCGGTTACGGTTGGGCAGGCCAAAGGGCTGGGCGTCATCCTGCCCTATTACAAGCGTATAATTTTTGGCGGCGCACAATGCTGCAAGCTGTTTGTTAAAACTGTCGTTAGTGCTGTACAGCACGTTATATTTTTGCAGTATTTCCTGCGGAATTTTATTTTTAATTTCTTCCAGCTGTGCTGTGGAAGGGTAGTCGCCGAACTGTTCAACAATATCGCGCAGGGTGGAATAACGCATCAGGTGCCACTGGTACCAGGCGTCCGGCAGCAGGTTATCGCTTACGAGCAGGCGCGGAATAATCGAAAAAACGGTAATATCTTCGCCTGAAGGCATAGCTTGCAGCAGTTTAAAAAAGTTCTGCTCGTCGTTAACGGTTCCCTGCGGCAGGCGTGAAGCAAGCAGCCCGCCGTGAATTAAAAGGTCGCCGGAAATAACAGCCGGGCAGTTGCCTGCGTTATGGCTGAGCCATGAGGATAATTTTTCGCGGTTTGCCGGTGTGCGGTAGTTGTCAAGAAGTTCTTTTGGGGGTAAAATTACATCTATGGAAGCAAGCCTGCCCAAATCCTGCGCTATTAACGTACAGGGCGGGCGGCTGTCAAGCGGCACAAGCAGCTGCTGTTCCTGCACCGGCAGTGGCGGCGGTGTGTAAGGCGTGCTTGGCGGCAGGCTGAAAAAATAAAAAATATAGCTGCACAGGGCGGTTAAAAAAATCCATAAATATTTTTTCATGGTAAGCCTCCTTTGCAGCGTATAGTTACAAATATTATATTACAAGTACGGAGTTTTTAAAATGAGAATTATTACTGGCAGGGCCAGAGGGCTGAAGCTGACTACGCCGAAAAACTGGGATGTACGCCCTACTGCCGACAGGGTGAAGGAATCGCTGTTTAATATTATCGGCAGCAAAATAATCGGCGCGCAGGTGCTGGATTTATTTGCCGGCACGGGCAACCTCGGGCTTGAAAGCTGGAGCCGCGGCGCGGAGAAAATTGTTTTTACCGATACGAGCAAGGAATCTCTGCGGCTGGTGGAAAGCAATATTGCCAAATGCCGGGCGCAGGACGATACGGAAACAATTTGCGGAGATGCCTGCCAGCTGATAGGGCGGCTGCATAAAAAGGGCATGAGTTTTGATTTTGTTTTTGCCGACCCGCCTTATAACAGGGGGCTGGTGCAGAAGGTTATTGCCGCGCTGGCGGAAAGCCCTCTTTTAAACGACGGCGGCTATTTAATTGCCGAACATTCGGCACATGATGAGCTTGGAATACTGCCGCCGCAGTTTGAACTTGTGCGCTGCGAAACTTACGGCGAAACAAAAATTAGCTTTATACGTTTTGCAAAAGTGTGAAAACATGTTACAATAGATAAAAGGTGCGGCAATTAAAGGAATATTACATTTTGTGTAGAATAAAGCTTTTAGAATATTGCCAAAATTTACCGTCTGCAAAGCAGATTTTAGGAGGTTAATAAAGTGCGCAGAGCAATTTGCCCGGGGAGTTTTGATCCGGTAACCAATGGCCATTTGGACATTTTTGAACGGGCAAGCCAGATGTTTGATGAGATTGTCATCAGTGTATTTCACAATCCGGGAAAGGAAAAAGCAATGTTCAGCATGGAAGAACGTGTTGAAATGCTGCGTATGGCAACGGCGCATATCCCCAATGCCAGGGTTACCTGTTTTTCGGGTTTGCTGAACGAGTTTTGCAGGCAGGAAAAAGCTCCTTTTATTGTCAGGGGCCTGCGTGCATTTTCCGATTTTGAGTATGAATTTCAGCGTGCGCTGCTGATTAAAAAAATTGATAATAATCTGGAAACTGTTTTTATCATGACCAATGCCAATTATTCGTTTTTAAGCTCTTCCGGCGTGCGCGAACTGGCTACGTTTGGCGGCTGCATTCACGGTTTGGTGCCCGATAACGTTGAGGTGCGCATTAAAGAGCTGCTGGCGGAAAAACACTTGTTATAGAAAGAGGATGTTACGATGATAGACAAGAGTACCAGTGCTGCTTTAGACAGAATTTTTGATGAAATGTATAATCTTATTTCTGCGGCCAGCAGAATTCCGCTGACTGATAAAATCATTGTGGAAGAAAGCGATTTGGCTGAAATTCTTGATGATTTGAAGGAAGCCATTCCTCGTGAAGTAAAAAGTGCCGCCAAGCTTTTGGAAGAACAGAAAGCCATAATCAACAAGGCCCACGAAGATGCCGACAATATTGTTGTGCAGGCCAAAACCGAGGCGGAACGCATTGTGGAAATTGCCAAGGCGGAAGCAGAACGCCTTGTACGCCAGGAAGAGGTTGTGCAGCAGGCACAGGCTTTTGCCGAAGATATTAAAAATACGGCTCTGCGCCATGAACAGGAAGTTAAGGAAGAAGCAGACGCTTACGCAGAGCGCGTAAAAATGGATGTGCTGCAATATGCCGACGATATGCTGGCATATTTAAGCGGCAATTTGCAGTCTGCCCTGCAGGGCCTGAACGATAACCGCAATTCCGTTAACGACGAACGCCGCAAACTTGCAGCGCCGCAGGAATATTACGGCGATGAAATTCAGGACGACGAAGAAGAAAAATAATCAGGCAAAAATTTAAGCCGTTTACTCTTACGGGTAAGCGGCTTTGTTTTTTATCAGGCCTGCTGAAAAGGCTGCATTAAAAAATCACTGTTGTAGGTTTGGCTGCGGTTTTGCAGTAATGTCAGCAGGTTGGCGGCGTTAATATCCGTTTGCAGCTGGCGTATAATAAGTTCGTCTTTTTCGGCATCGCCGGTGAGGCAGTTTTTAAAATTGCGGCCTATTTTGGTAATAACCGGGAGCGAGGCTGTTTTGCGCATTTGTGCAAGCATACTGCGTCCGCGGCTGTTAAATGCCAGCACGCGCAGGTATTGCGGTTTGGCTTCGGTAAAAATGGTTTTGTCATTGCCCAGCAAAAGCTGCATTAACAGGCGGCGGATGCGAGATTTTGTATAGCGTTTGCTGCTAACGCTGCTTACAGCGCTTTGCATATCCGGGCAGGCAGCTGCTGCTTTTAACCGGTGTTCAAGGCCTTCCGTACATTCGCAGGCAGCGGCAATTTGCTGTTCCGTAAGCATGCAGAGCTTATATAAAACAAGCGCGTCAAGTTTTGCTGTATTCCAGCCAAGCAAATTTAAAGAATGAAGCGTTTCCAGTAGTTTATGGCTGTATTCCGGGATTTGGTTTAAAATTCTGCCGGAAAGCCCTGCTGCGGCGTATTCCGCGCGTATGCCGCTGGCACTGGCGTATTCCGCGTTTATGTTGCTGCTGTTGTAGCCTGCACCACAGCGGCGTATAACAAGCGGCGCAATTTGCGGTGCGTATTTTTGCAGGCAGCGGCAGTATTCCAGCGCCAAAATATCGTTTGCTTCCGCCGCGGCAAAAATAAAGCCTGCATTTTGCAAAAGTGTGGACTGGGCTGCGGCGTAAGATGAGCCGCTTTTTATAATGGCGCGCAGTTCTTCCTGATGAGTGTTGATAAAGGCGGCGGCAGCTGCAAGGGTTTGTGTTTCTGCGGTTTCCGCGCCGAAAGCGAGGCAATCCGTAATTCCTGTCGCCGCTAAAAGCTGCACTGCGCCTGCGGCAAAAAATTCCGCACTGCGGCACGAAAATACGGCAGGCAGTTCCAGTACAAGGTCTGCACCGTTTTGCACGGCCATCTGCGCCCGCGCCCATTTATTGCAGAAAGCAGGTTCGCCGCGCTGCACAACGCTGCCGCTCATAACGGCAATAACGGGCAAATTGCCTCCGGCAAGGCGGCGCGCTTCGGTAAGATGCAGCAAATGCCCGTTGTGGAAGGGATTGTATTCGGCTATAACGCCGATAGATTTTTTCATAGGTTCACCTCAGAAAGTTTTACTGGCGGTTAAATGTCAAATAGTGTATACTAATAGTATATTAAAATTTACCCGGAAGTGCAAAACTAATTTTAGGGGTGAATACTGTGATTGTTTTTGTTGTTAATTGCGGCAGTTCTTCAATTAAATACCAGCTTATAAATATGAACGGTGAAAAAGTGCTGGCCAAAGGCTTGATTGAGCGTATCGGCATGGACGGTTCTGTTTTAAAGCATACTCCGGAAGGAAAATACACGGTTGATATCAACATCGACGTGCCCGACCACAACTTTGGCATAAAGCTGGCGGTGGACGCACTGGTAAATCCCGATTACGGCGTTATTAAAAGCATGAGCGAAATTGACGCTGTAGGGCACCGCGTTGTTCACGGCGGCGAACGCTTTTCCGATTCCGTGCTTGTAACGCCGGATGTGCTTGAAGGCATTGCTGCCTGCGCCGAGCTTGCGCCGCTGCACAACCCGCCTAACTTAAACGGTGTTAAGGCTTGTATGGCGTTAATGCCGCAGGTGCCGCAGGTTGTTGTTTTTGATACGGCGTTTCATCAGACCATGCCTGAAAAAGCCTATTTATACGGCCTGCCTTATGAACTGTATGTAAAATACGGCGTGCGCCGTTACGGTTTCCACGGCACTTCGCATAAATATGTGGCGCAGGAAGCCGCCAGAATGATGGGCGGAGAAGTTTCGGATTACCGCATTATTACCTGCCATCTGGGCAACGGCTCCAGCGTGGCGGCTGTTAAATACGGCAAATCCATTGATACCAGCATGGGTTATACTCCGCTGGACGGGCTTGTTATGGGCACGCGCTCCGGCGAGATTGACCCGGCGATTATTCCGTTTTTAATTGTTAAAGAAAATATGGATGCCGAGCAGATTGACGAATACCTGAACCGCCGCAGCGGCGTTTTGGGTATCAGCGGGCTTTCCAGTGATTTCAGGGATTTGGAAAGCGCGGCGCACCGCGGCGATGAACGCAGCCAGCTGGCTATTGACGTTTTTGCTTACCGCGTAAAAAAATATATCGGCGCTTATACGGCGGCGATGGGCGGCGTGGACGCCATTGTGTTTACGGCTGGTTTGGGCGAGAATTCTTCTTCCATGCGCGAGAAAATCTGCGAAGGGCTGGAGTATCTCGGTACCGGCATCGACCCAGTGAAAAACAAGGCGCGCGGCAGGAACCAGGAAATTAATGTTGACGGCGCAAAGGTAAAAATTTTTGCAATTCCTACCAACGAGGAGCTTGTAATTGCGCGCGACACCGTAAATATCTGCCGCCGCATTATAAAATTGTAAGCCTGCGGGCGATAACTATTACTTGACAAAGCAGCTTCACATAGCTATAATTGATACGATTGGTGAAATATGATAAGAATAAATGTCGCAGAAATCAAAAAAAGACTTGTCGGAAGCAAAGAATTTTCGTATGAACTGACGCCTGACGAGCTGGGAATTACAGAAGCCGATTTAAAAATTACCACGCCTGTTGTTTTAAAAGGCATGGTTGAAAATGCTGGCGATGTAATTTTGCTCAAGGCCGAAGCAGCAACGGAAATTGAACGCACCTGCGGACGCTGCCTTAAGGTTTATACCGAAAAGCTGAACGCCCAGGTGGTTGAAAAATTTTATCCGGCAGGAGCAGAAAACATTGAAAATGATGCTTTTATCTATGAATCAGATCTGCTTGATATAACAGAGCCTGTTCGAGAGAGCCTCCTTTTGGCAGTTCCTTTGCAAGCACTTTGCAGGGAAGATTGCCGTGGGCTGTGTCCGGTCTGCGGGGCTGACAGAAATGAAGGCGACTGCGGCTGTGATACAACTTCGGTTGATCCCAGACTGGCGGCATTAAAGCAATTCATCAAAAATTAAATTTTGCCTTACAGCTTGAGGAGGTGTACCAACAATGGCAGTACCAAAAAGAAAAATGTCTAAAGCGCGCCGTGATTCCCGCCGTGCAAACTGGAAGCTTACCGCTCCCGGCTTAGTTGAATGCCCGCAATGTCACGAAATGAAAATGCCGCACCGTGTTTGCCCCGAATGTGGTTACTACAATGGTAAACAGGTTGTAGCAAAAGACGCTGAGTAAAAAATACCCCCTAAGCCTCAGGCTTGGGGGTTTTTGCTTTTAACCGGATATTTGTTAAAGAGGCTTTGCGGCCTCTTTTTATTTTGCCGTTTTAAGCATGAAAAGCAGGTAAAAAATTTTGCTTGCTTTTTTTTATTTGTACTATTATAATAAATCCAGATATTAGGAGTAGGTATTAAAATAAGGTGATGTTATGAATTCTGCTAAAAAAGTAATACGGCATGAGCGCTTGTTTAAAATGCTGCAAAGAAACCCTTTTTTAACGGATGAGCAGCTTGCTAAAAATCTGGCGGTCAGCATTCAGACTATCCGTTTGGACAGGCTAAGCCTTAACATCCCGGAACTGCGCGAGCGCACGCGCCAGATGGCCGAGAACGCGCAGGTAAAGCTGAAAGCCATTGACAAAAAAGATATTGTCGGTGACCTGATTGACCTGGAACTTAATCATTCCGGCATTTCCATGCTGAAAATAACTCCTGATATGGTATTGGAAAAAACAGGCGTGGCAAGAGGCTATTACATGTTTGCCATGGCAAATACCCTGGCGCTGGCAGTTGTTGATGCCGAAGCGGCCCTTACCGGTGTGGGCAATGTTAAGTATAAAGTGCCCGTATACGCAGGGGCTACGCTGGTGGCAAAGGCAGAGGTTATACGCAGGGAGCTTAATAAATATATAATTTGGGTTAAAATAAGAAATAATAATGAGGAAGTATTCCGGGCAAAATTTATAATTGTACCCTGCCCGGACGAAAGGACGACACAGGCATATGAAAATCGCGCTTGATGTAATGGGAACGGACTATGGCCCGAAAGAACTTGTGCTTGGAGCGGTACAGGCTGTAAAAGAATTTAACTGTGAAATTGTGCTGGTAGGTGACCCGGAAACCATCGAGAACCTGCTGCGCGAATACAAAGCCGATACGGACAGCAGGCTCAGCATTTGTCCGGCAACGGAAGTTGTAAGAATGGACGAGCACCCTTCCATTGCCGTAAAAACAAAGAAGAATTCTTCTATTGTTGTGGCAACCCGCCTTTTGCGCGAGAAAAAATGCGATGCGCTGGTATCGTCTGGCAGTACCGGTGCTGCCGTTGCGGCTGCGCTGTTTTACCTGGGACGTATTAAAGGCATTGAGCGCCCGGCTATTGCAACGCCGATTCCGAACCTTACCGGCACTACGGTGCTTTTGGACAGCGGCGCCAAAGTTGATGCCAAACCGGAACACATGGTGCAGAGCGCACTGATGGGCAGCGTTTATTCGGAGCTGATGTTTGGTGTTGATAAACCCCGCGTAGGGCTTTTGAATATCGGCGAAGAAGAAACCAAAGGCAATGAGCAGGCTCTGGCAACGTACCCGCTGCTGAAAGAAGAACAGCATATTAACTTTATCGGCAACGTTGAAGGCCGCGATATTAACAAAGGCACCGTTGATGTTGTTGTATGCGACGGCTTTGTGGGCAATGTTGTTTTAAAGTTTGCAGAAGGGCTTGCAAGTGCTATAATGGTAGTAATAAAAGATGCCATTTCCAAAGGCGGCTTAATGGCAAAGCTCGGCGGGCTTTTGCTTCTGCCGACAATGAAAGCCTTAAAAAAACGTGCTGACGTTACGGAATACGGCGGTGCGCTGCTTTTGGGCGTTAAGGCGCCGTTTATCATCTGCCACGGCAACAGCAAGGCAAAATCCATTACCAGTGCGGTAAGGGTAGCCATTAACTTTGCCGAGCGTGACGTGGTAAAGCATATTGCTGAAATTGTCATCAAAGACGAAGAAAAATAAAGAAACGAGGATAAATACATGACTAAAGCTGTAAAACAAGTTGGTATTTTGGGTGTAGGCAGCTATCTTCCCAGCAAGATTTTGACCAACCACGACCTTGAAAAAATGGTTGATACCAGCGATGAATGGATTGTGCAGCGCACGGGCATCAGAACCCGCCATATTGCGGCTCCTGAACAGGCTACAAGCGACATGGCCCTTATCGCCGCAAGGCGTGCACTGGAAGATGCCGGTGTTGCCCCTGCCGACCTTGACCTTATTATTGTTGCAACCGCTACGCCTGATTACGGCGTATATCCTTCCACCGCCTGCCTTGTGCAGGATAGACTGTGGGCAACGCACGCAGCTGCGTTTGACCTTTCCGCAGGCTGCACGGGCTTTGTTTACGGTGTAAGCGTTGCTGCGCAGATGATTGCCAGCGGCGTTTATAAAAAAGCCCTTGTAATCGGTGCGGAAACACTTTCCCGTATTTTGAACTGGGAAGACCGCAATACCTGCGTACTGTTTGGCGACGGCGCAGGCGCAGCCGTACTTGGCGAAGTTGAAGAAGGCTACGGCATTTTGGGCCTTGACCTTGGCAGTGACGGTGCAGGCAGCATTCACCTTATGCAGCCCGCAGGCGGCAGCAGAAAACCTGCCAGCCATGAAACCGTTGACGCCAAAGAACATACCGTACATATGAACGGCAACGAAGTATTTAAGTTCGCCGTAAAAATTATGGGCAAAACGGCTAAAAAATCCCTCGAACAGGCCGGCCTGACCAATGAAGATATTGATATGCTGGTACCGCATCAGGCCAATATCCGCATCATTCAGTCCGCTGCCAAGCATTTTAAAATGCCGATGGATAAAGTTTGGGTAAATATTGATAAATACAGTAATACTTCCGCAGCATGCATTCCTATCGCTCTTACGGAAATGCAGGACCAGCATGCCATGAAAAAAGGCGACAACCTGCTGCTTGTTGCTTTCGGCGCGGGCCTTACCTGGGGCAGTATTGTTCTTAAATGGTGTAAATAATTGGCGAAAGAGAGGCTATGTTAATGAGTAAAGTAGCATTTATTTTCCCCGGCCAGGGCTCCCAGAGCGTTGGCATGTGCAAAGATTTGTACGAAAACTATGCCTGCGCACGCAGGACTTTTGAAGAAGCTGACGAAGCACTCGGTTTTTCCATCAGCAAACTGTGCTTTGAAGGCCCGGAAGACCAGCTGCGCCTTACTTTTAATACCCAGCCGGCAATTTTAACTGCCAGCGTTGCCTGTGCAAGAGTTCTTGCCGAAAACGGCGTAACCTGCGAAATTGCAGCAGGCCACAGCCTGGGTGAATATTCCGCACTGGTGCAGGCAGAAGCACTTGATTTTGCAGATGCCGTACGCATTGTACGCAAAAGAGGCCAGTTTATGCAGGAAGCAGTTCCTGTAGGCGAAGGCAGCATGGCTGCCGTACTTGGCATGGACAGCGATAAAATTGTTGAAATCTGCCGCAGCGTGGAAGCTGAATGCGGCGAAGCAGTACAGGCAGTAAACTTTAACTGCCCCGGCCAGGTTGTAATTGCCGGTGCCGTTGGCGCAGTAGACAAGGCTCTTGTTGCTTTGAAAGAAGCCGGTGCAAAACGCGCAGTTCTCCTGCCGGTAAGCGCTCCTTTCCACAGCACTCTGCTCCAGCCTGCTTCCGACCGTCTGGCAGAAGTATTTAAAACCATCACTTTCCACGATGCTAAAATCCCCGTTATGGCAAACGTTAACGCCGAAGAAGTAACCAAAGCAGAGGTTATTAAAGAATCCTTAATCCGTCAGGCTGCTATGCCTGTACTTTGGGAAACCGGCGTAAGAAAAATGATTGCCGGCGGCGTGGATACTTTTGTTGAAGTTGGCCCGGGCAAAGTTCTGTGCGGCTTTAACAAGAAAATTGACAAATCCGTAACTTCCCTTAACGTAGAAGATGAAGCAAGCCTTGCAAAAACACTTGCTTATTTCCAGGAGGTCCGTTAAAATGCTGTTAGAAGGCAAAGTAGCTTTAGTTACCGGGGCATCCCGCGGCATTGGCAAAGCAATTGCGCTTTTGCTTGCCGAAAACGGTGCAGATGTAGCCGTTAATTTTGCAGGCAGCACAGCTGCTGCTGAAGCAGTTGCTGCTGAAATTGAAAAAATGGGCAGAAAAGCCATTCTCGTGCAGGGTGACGTTTCCCAAACCGAAGTTTGCGCTGAAATGGTAGATAAAGTGGTTAAAGAACTCGGCCGTATTGATATTCTTGTTAATAATGCCGGCATTACCCGCGATACCCTGCTTCTGCGCATGAAAGAAGAAGATTGGGACGCTGTTCTCAATACCAACCTTAAAGGTGTGTTTAACTGCACCAAAGCAGCTGTAAAATATATGGCAAAACAGCGCAGCGGCGCAATTGTAAATATCAGCTCCGTTGTTGCTTTAATGGGCAATGCAGGGCAGGCCAACTATGCCGCTGCCAAAGCAGGCATTCTGGGCTTTACCCGCAGCGTTGCCAAAGAAATGGCTGCCCGCGGCATCAGGGTTAACGCTGTTACCCCCGGCTTTATCAAAACCGATATGACCAGCGTTCTTTCCGAAAAAGTTGTTGCTGCCATGGAGGCTTCCATTCCGCTTGCCCGCCTGGGTGAGCCTGAGGATATTGCCAAAGCGGTACTGTTCCTTGTGAGCGATAATGCCGCTTATATAACCGGCCAGACTTTACATGTCGACGGCGGTATGGTAATGTAATAATGTATTATCAAACTACCTTGGAAGGAGGTGAATCGTAATGAGCACTTTCGACAAAGTTAAAAACATCACCGTAGAACAGTTGAGTGTTGACCCGGAAGAAGTAAAAATGGAATCTTCCTTCATCGACGATTTGGGCGCTGACTCTCTTGACATCGTTGAATTAATCATGGCTTTTGAAGAGGAATTCGGCGTTGAAATTCCTGACGAAAAAGCAGAAAAAATCCGCACTGTTGCGGACGCAGTTAAAATGTTGGATGAAGAAAAATAATTTATCCGCAGTTTGGCGGGAGGCATTAAGCCTCCCTGCCAAGTTTTAAAAGTTGCATCTTAACCAGAAATGGGGGATATTTGTTGAAATTACCAGTGCTTAAAATAGGTGATAAAGTAGCTGAAATGCCAATATTTCAGGGAGGCATGGCCATCAGGCTTTCGACTGCGCGCCTTGCAGGTGCTGTAGCACGAGAAGGCGGCGTAGGCCTTGTAGCTGCGTCCGGTCTTGAGCTTGATGAACTGCGCCAGGAAATCCGCCTTGCGAGAAAACTGAGCGAAGGCAGAGGCATGATTGGCATTAACGCTATGGTGGCAGCACGCGCTTTTGCGGACCTTATTACAACAGCAGCTGAAGAAAAAGTTGATTTGCTTGTTGCCGGCGCCGGTTTTTCAAGAGATATTTTCGCCATCGGCCGCGCCTACAACGTAGCAGTTGTTCCTATTGTTTCTTCCGTAAAGCTGGCTAAAATTTCCGAAAAGCTCGGTGCTTCGGCAATTGTTGTTGAAGGTACGGAAGCAGGCGGCCATCTGGGCACGCAGGAATCTATCAAAACTATTCTGCCGGATATTATTAAAGCTGTAAAAATTCCGGTTATTGCCGCAGGCGGTGCTGTCTGCGGTGCTGATGTAGCCGAACTTCTGAAGCTTGGCGCCAGCGGCGTACAAATGGGCAGCCGCTTTGCTGCCAGCGAAGAATCCAACGGCGCTCCTGCTCTGAAGGAATTTTATCTCAAAATGACTAAGGAAGATGTTGTGCAGATTGACAGCCCGGTTGGTTATAAGGGCCGTGCAATTTTAAATCCGTTTGCACAAAAAGTTCTTGACGGCAACCCGCCGCGTCCTACAACCTGCGACGCCTGCCTCAAGCATTGTTCCCGCAGCTTCTGCATTATCAGGGCGTTAACCCGCGCACAGCAGGGCGATGTGGAAACCGGGCTTGTTTTCACCGGTGCAAATATGTGGAAGATTAAGGAAATTCTGCCTGTTAAAGAAATTTTCAGAAGGCTGAAAGAAGATATAGAAAAAATTTAAATTTGAGGTGATTTGTTTTGAAGAGAAGAGTTGTTATAACCGGTGTAGGTGCTATTACCCCTATCGGTATCGGCAAAGATGAATTTTGGAACAATCTGGTTGCAGGTAAATCCGGCGTAGGCCCGATTACCCAGTTTGATGCCAGCGAATACGGCACAAGAATTGCCGGTGAAGTAAAAGATTTTGATTTTTCCAAATACGGCGATAAAAAAGAAGGCAAACGCATGGACCGCGTTACCCAGTTTGCGGTTGCTGCAGCAAAAATGGCTGTTGAAGATGCCAAGCTTGACCTTGAAAGCATTGACCCTGTAAGAGCAGGCGTTTGCGTAGGCAGCGGTATTGGCGGCATGCATACTTACCTGGAACAGACCATGAAATTTGTTGAAAAAGGCCCGTCCAAAATCAGCCCGTTCTTTATTCCTATGGAAATTCCGAATATGCCGGCAGGCCAGATTTCCATTGCTCTTGGCTTTAAAGGCCCCAACATGGCTATTGTAACCGCATGTGCAACCGGTACCCACTGTGTTGGCGAAGCTTTCAGAATTATTCAGTACGGCGATGCCGATATTATGATGGCAGGCGGCAGCGAAGCTGCTATTAACCCGCTGGCAGTAGCAGGCTTCGGCAACATGAAAGCTCTTTCTACCAATAACGAACACCCCGAAAAAGCATCCTGCCCGTTTGATAAAAAACGTGACGGCTTTGTTATGGGCGAAGGCGCAGGCGTGCTTGTTCTGGAAGAACTTGAACATGCACTTAAACGCGGCGCGCATATCTACGCAGAAGTTGCAGGCTACGGCATGACTGCCGATGCTTACCATATCACTGCTCCGGACCCGAGCGGCGAAATGCCGGCTGTATGCATGGAACTTGCCATTAAAGATGCAGGCATCAGCCCGGACGAAGTTGATTATATCAACGCTCACGGCACTTCTACCCACAGAAATGACCTAAACGAAACTCTGGCAGCCAAGAAAATTTTTGGCGACCATGCTTATAAAATGATGATCAGCTCCAACAAATCCATGACCGGCCACCTTCTTGGTGCAGCAGGCGGCGTTGAAGCCATTGCAACCGCTTTAACCATTGATAACGGCGTTGTTCCGCCTACTATCAACTACGAAGACCCCGACCTTGAAGAAGGCCTTGACCTTGACTATGTGCCTAATGTTGCCCGCAAAGCAGAAGTAAGAGCTGCGCTTTCCAACAACTTCGGCTTTGGCGGCCATAATGCATGCATTCTTCTTAAAAAATACAAGGCATAAGCACAGAAACGGTGATTGCTATGCAAAGTAAGCGTAAGGAAGAGTTGCTTGAGTTTTGCAGGCAGCTTGGAATTACCATGAATAATTTAGATATTTTGAATACGGCGCTGACACATACTTCCTATGCCCATGAGGCTAAAGAGCAGCCGCGCCCGGAACACAATGAACGCATTGAATTTTTGGGCGATTCTGTTTTAAGTATTATCGTCAGCACCTATATGTACAAAAACTTTCCAAAACTTAATGAGGGTGAACTTACCAAGCTGCGTGCCCATATTGTTTGTGAAACTTCACTGGCACAGTATGCGCATAAAATTTCTCTCGGCAAGTACCTGCGCCTCGGCAAAGGTGAAGACCTTTCCGGCGGACGCAACAGGGCTTCTATCCTGGCAGATGCTTTTGAATCTGTTTTGGGTGCATACTATATTGACCAGGGGCTTGCCTCCGCAGAAAAATTTTTGCTGGGGCTGATGAAGCAGGAACTTGATTTTATTTGCGAACACGGAATTTATTCCGATTATAAAACACGTTTGCAGGAAGTAGTTCAAAAAGATGGCGATGTGGAAATTACCTATGAACTGATTGATTCCAGCGGGCCGGAGCACAACAAGTCGTTTACGACTGTTGTTTCGGTTGCAGGCAGGGTTATCGGCAAAGGCATAGGACACAGCAAAAAAGAAGCTGAGCAGCACGCTGCAAAAAGTGCTTTGGAAAAACTTAAAAAATAAAGAAAAACGGTTTCGGGCTGAGTACCTGAAACCGTTTTTTGTATGCTTTAATTAAATTTTGTTTAGTGCGCAGGTCCGAAAAGGTTTAAAATTATAACGCCTGCCACAATAAGGGCAATGGCAAAATAACCTGCCGGAGAAAGTGCTTCATTAAAAAGAAAAACTGAAATCAGCGTTGCCGCTACAATGCCTATGGCGCACCATATTGCATAAGCAATGCTTAAATGCAGGTATAAAAGCGATTTGGAAAATAAATAAAAGCATAACCCGTAAGCGGCAAGCGTTGCAAGTGACGGATAAAGTTTTGAAAATCCTTCGGAATATTTAAGGCAGGTTGTGCCGATAAGTTCAAGGCTTATTGCCAAAGCAAGATATAAATAACCCATAAAAATTCATCCTTTATGTTATTTTGTACCTGCTATTCTAACATATATAAACGGGGCTTGCAATTGCCGTATTGACGATGCGGCGCCAGCAGAATATAATGCAGGTAAGAATACAATGAAAGGTAAAGTTATGAGCATTATTCCAATTTTTATTCCGCACGCGGGCTGCCCGCATCAGTGCGTTTTTTGCAACCAGAAGAAAATCAGCGGGCAAAAAACAGCATCGGCAGAAGCAGTGCGGCAGCAGATAGAAAAATATTTACAATGGATTAAACCGGGCAAAGAAAACGAAGCTGCTTTTTACGGCGGTTCTTTTACCGGCCTTGATATGGATTTACAGGAAGAACTTTTCAAGGCGGTTGATAAACTTTTGCAGGAGGGAATCATTGGCAGCGTCCGCTTATCGACGCGGCCGGATTATATAGATGAGGAAAGGCTGGCTCTTTTAAAAAAGCATAATGTAAGCACGGTGGAACTGGGCGTACAGTCTTTGGATGACAGCGTTTTGGAGCTGGCAGGGCGCGGCCATAATGCGGCAAGCGTTGCAAAGGCTGTTGAACTTTTGCGCGCACATGGTTTTAAAACAGGCTTGCAGCTGATGTGCGGCATGCCCGGGCAAACCGAGGCAAGCTTTATGGATACCGTTGCGGAAAGCATAGCCCTAAAACCGGATATGGTAAGGCTTTATCCGCTTTTGGTAATTAAAGATACTCCGCTTGAAGAAACGTACCGCAGCGGAAAGTTTACGCCACTTGGCGTGGATGCCGCCGCAGAGCTTTGCGCAGCAGCCTTGCAGAAATTTACCGGTAACGGTATTAATGTTATCCGCATCGGCTTACAGCCGGATGACGAATTGTGCAGCCCCGGAAATATTGTGACAGGCCCTTTTCATCCCGCTTTTGGTGAGATAGTGAAAAGTATGGCTGTCAGAAACGAACTTACGCCGCAAATTATGGCGCATGTTAATGCAGGCCGGAGCAAAATAAAAATTTATGTGCCGCAGAATATGGAATCGAAACTGCGCGGGCAGCATAACAGTAATATTAAGTGCTGGCAAAAGATGGGCGCCTGTATTGAAGTTATAAAAACTAAAAACGCTTCCATATATTTGGAGGGTGAAAATAATGAGTGATATTTGCAAGTGCTTTGCGCCGGTAGAAAATGCCGGTTGTACAATTTTAATATTAGGCTCAATGCCGGGGGAGCGCTCTCTGGAGCTGCAGCAGTATTACGGGCATAAAAATAACCGCTTTTGGCGTTTAATGGCAGAAATTTTTAATAATGGCGAAATGCTTGACGATTATGAGGAGCGCAAGGCTTTGCTGCTGCGCAGCAATGTTGCCCTGTGGGATGTTCTGGCGTTCTGCCGCCGTGAAGGCAGCCTCGATTCGGCAATACGCGATGAGGAATATAATGATTTGGCCGGGTTTATTGCATGCCATCCTAAAATTAAGCGTATTTGCTGCAACGGCGGTAAAGCCTATGCTGCGTTGAAAAAATATTGCCGCACAAACAGCATAAACGGCGTTGAAATTTTGGTAATGCCTTCAACAAGCCCGGCGAATGCCAGATGTAATTTTGAAAAATTAAAAAATATTTGGGCGCCCGCCCTTTTGAATTGACCTGAAATTTAAGAAAATTTAAAGTTTTTTATTTGTTTTTTGCTTTTACCGCTTAAAATTTTGGCGGCGGAATTGTGAAAAAAGGCGTAAAACAGGCATTTTTATGTGTAAAGAATATAACAAAAACGCCATTTGAAACACAAGGCAACGTGTAAAGAAAGAAGCCCATAAAATGGGCGCTGAGGCCTGCAAAAAAAGTTGCAAAAAATATTGACAAGCCTTTTTTGTAATGGTACAATATATCAGTATCACGGAACAGTTATGCCCTTTTTCAGGAGGAACAGCCAGATGCTGAAGCAATTAACAGAAGCAACTAAACATGTCGTTGGTGTTAAACAAACGGCAAAAGCGGTTGAAAAGGGAACGGCGAAGCTGGTTTTTATCGCAGCCGATGCCGATATCCGCATAAGCCGCCCGCTTTTGGAAAGCTGCGAAGCCGCCGGTGTAAAAGTAATAACCGCGGATTCGATGCACGAACTTGGCAAAGCATGCGGCATTCACGTTGGGGCTGCTGCCGCCGCGGTGCTTAAAGACTGATAGGGACTTCCGCCGGTCGGGAGTTTTTATAATCATTCAAATCTAATTATTCGGGAAGGAGGTGCCGATATGCCTACAATTAACCAATTAGTCCGCAAAGGCAGACAGGTTGCAATTGAAAGATCCACCGCTCCGGCATTGAAAGAATGCCCTCAGAAACGCGGCGTTTGCACCAGGGTTTATACCACAACCCCTAAAAAACCTAACTCTGCTCTGCGTAAGGTTGCTCGTGTCCGTTTAACCAACGGCATCGAAGTTACCGCATATATTCCGGGTATCGGTCACAATCTGCAAGAACACAGCGTTGTTCTTATTAGAGGCGGAAGGGTAAGAGACCTTCCGGGCGTGCGTTACCATATCATTCGTGGTGCACTTGATACTGCTGGCGTTGCTAACCGCAGCCAGGGCCGTTCCAAATACGGCGCTAAACGTGCTAAAGCAAAAAAATAAGCAGTATTAACTGATTTCACGAAATGATTAAGGAGGGAAACACATGCCTAGAAAAGGCCCTGTTACTAAAAGAGACGTACTGCCGGATCCGGTGTATGGCTCCAAATTATTAACCAGATTCATCAACAAAATCATGCTTGATGGCAAAAAAGGCGTTGCAGAACGCATTGTATATGATGCTTTTGATCTTGTCCGTGCTAAAACCGGCAAAGATCCCCTTGAAGTATTTGATGCGGCTATGAAAAATGTTATGCCGCTCCTTGAAGTACGTGCCCGCCGCGTAGGTGGTGCAAACTACCAGGTTCCGGTAGAAGTACGTGCTGACCGCAAAACCACTCTTGGTATCCGCTGGCTGGTAAACTACTCCCGCCTGCGCGGTGAAAGAACCATGTGCGAACGCGTTGCCGGCGAAATTATGGATGCCGCCAACGGTACCGGCGCTGCTGTTAAAAAACGCGAAGATACCCATAAGATGGCTGAAGCAAACAAAGCGTTTGCTCATTACCGCTGGTAATTTAACCAGAACCCTGATTTTTATTAGAGGGAGGACGAAAAAGTGGGCAGAGAATTTCCACTTGAGAAAACAAGAAATATCGGTATCATGGCTCACATCGATGCCGGTAAAACCACCACGACCGAACGTATTCTGTTCTATACCGGCCGCGTTCATAAAATCGGCGAAACCCATGAAGGCGCTGCTACCATGGACTGGATGGAACAGGAAAAAGAACGTGGTATTACCATTACTTCGGCTGCTACAACCTGCCACTGGAAAGGCCACCGTATCAACATCATTGATACCCCGGGCCACGTTGACTTCACTGTAGAAGTTGAACGTTCTCTGCGTGTCCTTGACGGCTCTGTTGCAGTTTTCTGTGCCAAAGGCGGCGTTGAACCTCAGTCTGAAACCGTATGGCGCCAGGCTGATAAATACAGCGTACCTCGTATGGCTTATGTAAACAAAATGGATATTACAGGCGCGAACTTCTACAACGTAGTTCAAATGATGAAAGACCGCCTTGGTGCTAATGCAGTACCTATCCAGCTTCCTATCGGCTATGAAGATACTTTCGAAGGCATGGTTGACCTTATTAAAATGAAAGCTATCGTTTATAGCGATAAACTCGGCAAAGACGAAGAATTCGTTGAAATTCCGGAAGATATGAAGGAAAAAGCCGAAGAATACCGTCAGGCTCTTATCGAAGCAGTTGCTGAAAGCGATGACGACCTGATGATGAAATATCTTGAAGGCGAAGAACTCACCGAAGAAGAAATCATGACAGGCATCCGCAAACAAACCATTGCCTGCAAAATGACTCCGGTTTGCTGTGGTTCTTCTTATAAAAACAAAGGCGTTCAGCCTTTGCTTGATGCAATTGTTGCATTCATGCCGGCTCCTACCGACATTCCTCACATCAAAGGCGTTAACCCGGAAACCGGTGAAGAAGATGAACGCCCGTCCAGTGATGAAGAACCGTTTGCAGCTCTCGCATTCAAAATCATGACTGACCCGTATGTAGGTAAACTCGCATTCTTCCGCGTATATTCCGGTACTCTTGAATCCGGTTCCTATGTATATAACTCCACTAAGGGCAAACGCGAACGTATCGGCCGTATCCTGCAAATGCATGCTAACCACCGTCAGGAAATCGAAAAGGTTTACGCAGGTGATATCGCAGCAGCAGTTGGCCTGAAAGATACTACTACCGGCGACACCCTCTGCGATGAAAAAGCTCCTATCATTCTCGAATCCATGGTATTCCCGGATCCTGTTATTTCCGTAGCAGTTGAACCGAAAACCAAGGCTGACCAGGAAAAAATGGGCATTGCTTTGCAGAAACTCGCTGAAGAAGATCCGACCTTCCGCGTACGTACCGACCCTGAAACCGCTCAGACCATTATCTCCGGCATGGGCGAGCTTCACCTTGATATTATCGTTGATCGTCTGCTCCGTGAATTCCACGTTGGCTGCAGCGTAGGTAACCCGCAGGTTGCTTACCGTGAAACCATCCGCAAATCCGTTAAGGCTGAAGGCAAATTCGTTCGTCAGTCCGGCGGTAAAGGCCAGTATGGTCACTGCTGGTTGGAACTCACTCCGCTGGAACCCGGCGAAGGCTTCAAATTCGACAACAAAGTTGTCGGCGGTGCTATTCCGAAAGAATACATCGGGCCTGTTGAAGCAGGTGTTAAAGAAGCTATGGAAAACGGCGTAGTTGCCGGTTATCCGATGGTAGACGTTGGCGTAACTGTTTACGACGGCTCTTACCATGAAGTTGACTCCTCTGAAATGGCATTTAAGATTGCCGGTTCTATGGGCTTCCGTGCTGGTGCACTGAAAGCTGACCCGGTTATTCTTGAACCTTACATGAAAGTAGAAGTTACCGTTCCTGAAGAATACATGGGCGACGTTATCGGCGACCTGAACTCCCGCCGCGGCCGCATTAACAGCATGGAAGCACGCAATGGTGCCCAGGTTATTGATGCATTCGTTCCGCTGTCTGAAATGTTCGGTTACGCTACCGACCTGCGTTCCAAAACTCAGGGCCGCGGCAACTACTCCATGGAAGTTGACCATTACGAAGAAGTTCCGAGAAATATTGCCGAAGCAATTATTGCTAAAAACAAAGGCACCCAGGCCTAAGAAATTACCTGTTTAAGGAGGATACAATAAATGGCAAAGCAAAAATATGAAAGAACAAAACCCCATGTTAACATTGGTACCATCGGTCACGTTGACCATGGCAAAACAACCCTGACCGCAGCTATTACCAAAGTTCTTGCAGAACGCGGCGGCGCAGAATTCATGGACTACTCCATGATCGATAAAGCACCTGAAGAAAGAGAACGCGGCATTACCATCAATACCGCACACGTAGAATATGAAACCGCAAACCGTCACTACGCACACGTAGACTGCCCGGGCCATGCCGACTATGTTAAGAACATGATCACCGGCGCAGCACAGATGGACGGCGCAATCCTGGTAGTATCCGCAGCTGACGGCCCGATGCCGCAGACCCGCGAACACATCCTGCTGGCACGCCAGGTAGGCGTACCTGCAATCGTAGTATTCCTGAACAAAGCCGACATGGTAGACGATCCGGAACTCATCGAACTGGTAGAAATGGAAGTACGCGAACTGCTCTCCAGCTACGGCTTCCCCGGCGACGATATTCCTATCGTAGTAGGCTCCGCACTAAAAGCACTTGAAGGCGACGCAGAATACGAAAAGAAAATCATCGAACTGATGGACGCAGTAGATGAATACATCCCGACTCCGGAACGCGCAACCGACAAACCGTTCCTGATGCCTGTAGAAGACGTATTCACCATTACCGGCCGCGGTACTGTAGCAACCGGCCGTGTAGAACGTGGCAGCGTAAAAGTAGGCGACACGGTAGAAATCGTAGGCCTGAAAGAAGAAAAGAAGAGCACTGTAGTAACCGGCGTAGAAATGTTCCGCAAACTGCTTGACGAAGCAGTAGCCGGCGACAACATCGGCTGCCTGCTGCGTGGTGTAGACCGCAAAGAAATCGAACGCGGCCAGGTACTTGCAAAACCGGGCAGCATTCATCCGCACACCAAATTCAAAGCAGAAGTATATGTACTGACGAAAGAAGAAGGCGGCCGTCACACCCCGTTCTTCAACGGCTACCGTCCGCAGTTCTACTTCAGAACGACTGACGTAACCGGCGTAACCGAACTTCCGGAAGGCACCGAAATGGTAATGCCTGGCGATAACGTAACGATGGAAGTAGAACTTATCACCCCGATCGCAATCGAACAAGGCCTGCGTTTTGCAATCCGCGAAGGCGGCCGTACCGTTGGCGCTGGTGTTGTTACTGCAATTGAAGAAAAATAATTAAACGCTGTTAGCGGTACATATATCTAAGGCCGGACTTTTCAGCCCGGTCTTAGATTATTTTTTTAAACATTGTTGACATAACCCGTTAACTGTGGTACTCTATATTAGTGAAATTTTCAGACCAGCAATTTTGACAGCAAGAGAGGTGTAACGAATGCGTACTTTGATTACTTTGGCATGCACTGAATGCAAACAGCGCAACTACCAGACTAACAAAAACAAAAAGAATGATCCGGACCGTATTGAGATCAACAAGTACTGCAAATTTTGCAAAAAACACACTTTACATAAAGAAACCAAATAATCTTTGTGTTTGAGTTTATCTAGGTATTTTAGCAAGGATGTGAAAAGATGGCCGTTCCAGAATTACCGGGTGTGAAAGACACCAACGGCATTATGCGCTTTCTGCGGGAAGCAAAATCTGAACTAAAAAAAGTGACCTGGCCTACCAGACGAGAACTTATTGCCCATACAATCGTTGTATTTATTGCCGTTGTCCTTTCAGCAATTCTGATTTGGGTAATTGACAGTATTTTTGCTGGGCTTTTCCAGTTGATTTTACAATAAGTTTGAGTAAGGAGGAAGGGAATTAATATTCCCGGTACCGCTATGGAATCAGAAAAACGTTGGTATGTCATACATACTTATTCCGGTTACGAAAATAAAGTAAAAGCTAATCTGGAACGCAAAGTTCATTCCCTGGGTATGGAAAACGAAGTTTTCAATATTGTAATACCTATGGAAAATGAAATAGAAGTCAAAGATGGCAAAAAACGCAGCGTGCAGCGCAAAGTTTTCCCGGGCTATGTACTGGTAGAAATGATTGTTAATGACCGCAGCTGGTATGCCGTCCGCAACACTCCAGGCGTAACCGGTTTTGTTGGCTCCGGCACTAAGCCCATTCCTCTTACAGATGAGGAAGTAAAACAAATTATGCGTTCTATGGGCGTGGAAGAAAGCCGTCCTAAAATTGATTTACAATTACAGCAGATTGTACGCCTTAAAAGCGGCCCGTTTGCCGGATGCCTTGGCAGCGTTTCCGAAATTAATGAAGAACGCGGCAAGCTGAAGGTTCTTGTGGACATGTTTGGGCGCGAAACACCTGTTGAAGTTGATTTTACTCAAGTTGAAGAAGCTGAATAAGGAGGTGTAATAAATGCCGAAAAAAGTCGTTAAGATGGTAAAATTACAGGTACCGGCTGGTAAAGCTACTCCGGCTCCTCCTGTAGGCCCTGCACTCGGCCAGGCCGGTGTAAACATTATGGCTTTCGTTAAGGAGTTCAATGAACGTACTGCACAGCAGGCTGGTCTTATTATCCCGGTAGAAATCACCGTATTTGAAGACCGTTCCTTTACTTTCATTACCAAAACTCCTCCGGCTCCGGTTCTCTTGAAAAAAGCAGCCGGTCTGGAAAAAGCATCTGGCGAACCTAACAAGAAAAAAGTAGCCACCCTCGGCCGCGACAAAATCCGCGAAATCGCCGAAACCAAAATGGCTGACCTCAACGCAGCAGATATTGAAGCTGCAATGAGAATGGTTGAAGGTACTGCCCGCAGCATGGGTATTACCGTAGTTGACTGATAATATTAGTTAACTTAATTAAGTGGGAGGCCAAAAACCGTTATTACCACATAGGAGGAAAAGTTAATGGCAAAAAGAAGCAAAAAGTACCAGGAAGCTTTGAAACTTATCGAAGCTGACAAATTCTATTCTCCGAAAGAAGCAATAGAATTAGTAAAGAAAACTAACGTTACCAAATTTGACAGCACCGTTGAAGTTTCTTTCAAACTCGGTGTTAATCCTAAATACGCTGACCAGCAGGTTCGCGGCGCTATGGTTCTTCCGCACGGCACCGGCAAAAGCAAAACTGTTCTTGTTTTTGCTAAAGGTCCCAAAGTTGCAGAAGCTGAAGCAGCAGGCGCAGATTATGTTGGCGGTGAAGAATATGTCGCTAAAATTCAGGGCGGCTGGACAGATTTCGATGTCTGCGTAGCAACCCCTGACATGATGGGCATGGTTGGCCGTCTTGGTAAAATCCTCGGTCCTAAAGGTTTAATGCCTAACCCGAAGGTTGGTACCGTAACTATGGACGTAACCCGTGCAGTAAACGAAATTAAAGCCGGTAAAATTGAATACCGCACCGATAAAGCAGGTAATGTACAGGCTCCTATCGGCAAAGTTTCCTTTACCGACGAACAGCTTTTGGCTAACTACATTGCACTTGCCGATACTCTGGTAAAAGTTAAACCTTCCGGAGCAAAAGGCCAGTACATGAAAACCATCACTCTTTCTACTACCATGGGCCCTGGCGTTAAAGTTGACGTTCTGAAGGCTAACAGCGACAAATAATTTTATAAATCAGAAGATAATCGGGCCATAGACAGCAGGTGCGGCACAGCCGCGTAAGCATAGCGCCAGCCGAGGTTGGAGACGTTGAAGATAGACCTTCGCGACCTCCGGCTGCGGCCGAGAGGTCTTTTTGATTTAATAAAAAATATCAAAATAAAGAAGGGGGTGCAGATGTATGGCAATTAGACCTGAAAAAGCAGCTAAAGTTGCAGAGATTAAAGAACTTCTTACCAGCTCTAAATGCACTGTTCTGGTAGACTTCTGCGGTTTGACTGTTGCACAGGATACTGCATTGCGCCGTAAAATGCGCGAAGCCGGTGTTACCTACATTGTAGTTAAAAACACTCTGCTCCGTATTGCAGCACAAGAAGCAGGCATTGAAGGTCTGGAGCCGGTTCTTGAAAAGAACACCGCTATTGCGGTTGCTCCGGAAGACCCTGTTGCCGCAGCAAAAATCATTTGCGATTTTGCTAAAGAAAACAAAGCACTTGTTGTTAAAGCAGGTGTTCTTGACGGTAAAGTTATTGACGATGCAGCTATCAAAGCTCTGGCAGAACTGCCGCCGAAAGAAGTACTCGTTGCCAAAATGCTTGGCAGCATGAATGCTCCGATTTCCGGTTTCGTCAATGTACTTCAAGGTACTATCCGCAAAGTGGTATATGCGCTTGACGCTATCCGCGAACAAAAAGAATCCGCATAAGCTGAGGCTTATCGCATAAAATTTTAACAATAAAATTAAAACATCTAATTTATGGAGGTAACTATAATGAATAAAGAACAAATCATTGAAGCTATTGAATCTATGACCGTCCTCGAACTTTCCGAACTCGTTAAAGCTCTGGAAGAAAAATTCGGCGTATCCGCTGCTGCTCCTGTTGCTGTAGCTGCTGCTCCGGCTGCTGGTGGCGCTGCTGCTGCTGAAGAAAAAACTGAATTCGACGTAATCCTGACCGCTGCTGGCGCTGGCAAAATCAACGTAATTAAAGTTGTTCGCGAAGTAACCGGCCTTGGCCTGAAAGAAGCTAAAGCTATCGTTGACGAGGCTCCGAAAGCTGTTAAAGAAAAAATCTCCAAAGCTGACGCTGAAGCTCTCAAAGCTAAACTCGAAGAAGCTGGCGCTTCCGTAGAAATTAAATAATTTTGCTTAACAGCAATAAAAATTCCGCTGCAATGCAGCGGAATTTTTTTATGCCCGCATGATTGACAAATTGCAAAATATATGATAACATATCATACTACAACATTAGTAGATTGCAGGTATTGACAACCGGTACCGGGGGTTCAGTGGTTGAGCACCGTACCGTGCTTATATGGATTTAGATGAGGTGCGTTCATCGAAGACAACATGCAAGGTCCTGAATATTGTTTGGAGCCTTGCTTTTTTTGTCATGGTAAAAACGCGCTTGTTTAAGTCTGCCTGACAACATATACATTAAGGGGTGAGGGATTACATGTTTAAACCGGTTCCCGTAGGTAATAGGACTCGGTACAGTTATGCCAGAATCAATGAAGTATTGCCAATGCCTCATTTGATTGACATCCAAAGAAAATCGTATGAGTGGTTCATGCGAGAAGGTCTTTGCGAAATTTTCCATGACATTTCTCCTATTAAAGATTTTACAGGTAATTTAGAACTTTCCTTTGAAGGCTTTACTCTCGGTGAGCCTAAATATACAGTAGAAGAATGCAAGGAACGCGATGCTTCCTATTCTGCGCCGTTAAATGTAAACGTGCGCCTTCTGTATAAAGATACCGGCGAGATTAAAGAATCTAAAGTATTCATGGGCGATTTTCCGCTGATGACGGAAACCGGTACTTTTGTAATCAACGGTGCCGAACGTGTAATCGTCAGCCAGCTGGTACGTTCCCCGGGCGTTTATTACGCTGTTACAATGGACCCCAGCGGCAAAAAAATGTATGGTACAACAGTCATTCCTAACCGTGGTGCATGGATTGAATATGAAACCGACTTAAATGACGTTATTTACGCACGTGTTGACCGTACCAGAAAGCTGCCGGCAACTGTTTTGCTGCGTGCCATGGGTTTAACCCAGAATGAAGATATTTTAGCGCTCTTTAATAATCATCCTTCCGTTGCTGCAACGCTTGAAAGGGATACGACAACTACCCGCGAAGAAGCTTTAATTGAAATTTATAAAAAGCTGCGTCCGGGCGAACCTCCTACTCTGGAAAACGCCTCCGCACTTATTGAAGCAACCTTCTTTGATAACAAACGTTATGACCTTGCCAGCGTAGGCCGCTATAAGCTGAACAAAAAACTCGGCTGGCGCCGCCGCCTGCTGGATAAAGTGCTGGATCAGCCGCTGGTTGATGTATCTACCGGTGAAATTATTGCTGAAGCAGGCACCAAGATTGACCTTGATGTTATTGATAAAATCGAAGAAAGCGGTATTTTTGCAGGCCCCGGCCTGAAAGAAGTTTTCATCCGCCTGAAAGAACAGCCGATGAAAATCATCTGCACTTCCGATATTCCGGAAGACCACCGCACCATTACCGTTGAAGATGTAATGGCTTCCTTCGGTTATCTGCTGAACCTGATGGACGGCCTTGGCACCGGCGACGATATCGACCATTTGGGCAACCGCCGTGTACGCCGTGTCGGCGAACTTTTGCAGAACCAGTTCCGCATCGGCCTTGCCCGTATGGAACGCGTTGTAAAAGAACGCATGACCATTCAGGACGTTGATGTTATCACGCCGCAGGCGCTTATTAATATCCGCCCTGTTGTTGCTGCAATTAAAGAATTTTTTGGCAGCAGCCAGCTCTCCCAGTTTATGGACCAGAACAACCCGCTGGCTGAATTGACCCATAAACGCCGTCTTTCCGCACTGGGCCCCGGTGGCTTGAGCCGTGAACGTGCAGGCTATGAAGTCCGCGACGTACACCATTCCCACTATGGCCGTATGTGTCCGATTGAAACCCCTGAAGGTCCGAACATCGGCCTTATCGGTTCTCTTTCTACCTTTGCTGTTATTAACAAATACGGCTTTATGGAAACCCCGTACCGCCGTGTTGATAAAGAAAACAAGCGTGTAACCGATGAAATTATTTATCTTACCGCTGATGAAGAAGATAATTACATTATCGCTCAGGCGAACGAACCTTTGGATGACGAAGGCTACTTTGAAGGTGAACGTGTAACCGCACGTTACCAGAACGAAGTACTTTCCCTGCCTCCTGACCAGGTAGACTTCATGGATGTTTCGCCGAAACAGGTTGTATCTATCGCTACCGCACTTATTCCGTTCCTCGAAAACGATGATGCGAACCGTGCTCTTATGGGTGCCAACATGCAGCGTCAGGCAGTGCCGCTTCTGTGCACTCAGGCTCCGATCATCGGTACCGGTATGGAATATAAAGTTGCCGTTGACTCCGGCGTATGCATTCTGGCTAAAAATGCCGGCGTTGTAGAACGCGTTACCGGCGATGAAATCGTTATCCGTAAAGATGACGGCGGCGTAGATAAATACAGCGTATTGAAATTTAAACGCTCCAACCAGGGTACCTGCGTTAACCAGCGCCCGATTGTTTACAAAGGCGATAAGGTTGTTAAAGGTCAGGTGCTGGCAGACGGCCCTGCAACCGACCATGGCGAACTTGCACTTGGCTACAACGTAATTGTTGCCTACATGCCTTGGGAAGGTTACAACTACGAAGATGCTATTCTTCTTAGCGAAGATTTGGTAAAGGCTGACGTATTTACTTCTATTCATATTGAAGAATACGACTGCGATGCCCGCGACACCAAACTTGGCGAAGAAGAAATTACCCGCGATATTCCGAACGTATCGGAAGAAGCATTGAAAGACCTTGACGAACGCGGCATTATCCGCATTGGTGCGGAAGTACGCCCGGGCGATATCCTCGTCGGCAAGGTAACTCCGAAAGGCGAAACCGAGCTTACCGCAGAAGAACGCCTGCTGCGCGCCATCTTCGGCGAAAAAGCACGCGAAGTACGCGACAGTTCGCTGCGTGTTCCGCATGGCGAAGCAGGTAAAATCGTCAGCGTAAAAGTATTTACCCGCGAAAACGGCGATGAACTTCCTCCGGGAGTTAACGAACAGGTTCGCGTACATATTGCACAGAAACGTAAAATTTCCGTCGGCGATAAAATGGCAGGCCGCCACGGCAACAAGGGCGTTATTTCCCGTATTCTGCCGCGCGAAGACATGCCGTTCCTGCCGAGCGGCGAACCGGTACAGATTGTGCTGAATCCGTTGGGCGTACCTTCCCGTATGAATATCGGACAAATTCTGGAAAACCATCTGGGCTGGGCAGCACGTGCACTCGGCATGCAGATTGAAAACAATGCCGAAGGCCTTGTAGAACGCCTGACCGGTGTTGGCTATGACGTTGAAAAATACGGCATCCCCGAAACCGTTGAAATTGGCAAATTTGGCGATAAGAGCATTAAAGCTGTACAGATTTCCGTACCGGTATTTGACGGCGCTCACGAAAAAGATATTAATGATGCGCTTGACCTTGCAGGTATCGACCGCAGCGCCAAAACCACGCTGTATGACGGCCGTACCGGCGAACCGTTCGATAACAAAGTTACCGTCGGCTTAACTTACATGCTCAAACTGCATCACCTTGTTGATGATAAAATCCATGCCCGCAGCACCGGCCCGTACTCCCTTGTTACCCAGCAGCCTCTCGGCGGCAAGGCGCAGTTCGGCGGCCAGCGTTTCGGCGAAATGGAAGTTTGGGCGTTGGAAGCATACGGCGCAGCTTACACTTTGCAGGAAATTTTAACCGTAAAATCCGACGATGTTGTCGGCCGTGTTAAAACCTATGAAGCCATCGTTAAAGGCGAAAACGTTCCTGAACCTGGTGTTCCGGAATCCTTTAAAGTACTTATTAAAGAACTTCAGTCCATCGGCCTTGACATTAAAGTGCTCAACGAGGACGAAGAAGAAATTTCCCTGCGTGATACCGACGACGACATCAACGAAACAGCCCGCAAGCTGGACCTTGATATCGACGGTGCAATTCCCGAAGCTCCTAGCACGGAGATTGTGCAGGATGACTACACCACTGACAGTGATGACAGCGCAGCGGAAGACCCCGATTTTGATTTGATTGCCGATATTGGCAACATGAATATGGAAGCAAAAGATGCGGATGACGCCGCCAGTGAAGATATGGAATAGAAGGGAGCGATCGGTTCTTGTTAGACGTAAATAATTTTGAATCTATGCGTATCGGCCTGGCTTCACCGGAGCAAATCAGGGCTTGGTCCTATGGCGAAGTAAAAAAACCGGAAACCATCAATTACAGAACTTTAAAACCGGAACGTGACGGTTTGTTCTGCGAAAGAATTTTCGGGCCTACCAAAGACTGGGAATGCCATTGCGGCAAATATAAAAGAATCCGCTATAAAGGCATTATCTGCGACAAGTGCGGCGTTGAAGTAACCCGTGCCAAAGTACGCCGTGAGCGTATGGGCCATATTGAACTGGCTGCACCTGTATCCCATATCTGGTATTTCAAAGGTATTCCGAGCCGCATGGGGTTAATTCTTGATATTTCCCCGCGTTCTCTGGAAAAAGTACTGTACTTTGCCAACTACATTGTATTAGACCCGGGCAGCACTCCGCTGACTAAAAAGCAGCTGCTGACCGAAAGCGAATATATTGAAAACCGTGATAAATACGGCAGCGCATTTAAAGTAGGCATGGGCGCTCAGGCAATTAAAACCTTATTACAGGAAATTGACCTGCCCAAGCTTACCGCAGAACTGCGCGCAGAACTGAAAGAAGTAAGCGGCCAGCGTAAAATCCGCGCTGTACGCCGCCTGGAAGTTTGCGAAGCCTTCTTGAAATCCGGCAACCGCCCGGAATGGATGATTCTGGACGTTGTACCGGTTATTCCGCCTGAACTGCGCCCGATGGTTCAGCTGGACGGCGGACGCTTTGCAACGAGCGACCTTAACGATTTGTACCGCCGCGTTATTAACCGCAACAACCGCTTAAAACGCTTGCTTGAACTTAATGCGCCGGATATTATCGTACGCAACGAAAAACGCATGCTGCAGGAAGCAGTTGACGCCCTTATCGACAACGGCCGCCGCGGCCGTCCGGTAACCGGCCCGGGCAACCGCCCGCTGAAATCCCTTTCCGATATGCTGAAAGGCAAACAGGGCCGTTTCCGTCAGAATCTTTTGGGTAAACGTGTTGACTACTCCGGCCGTTCCGTTATCGTTGTAGGCCCGGAACTTAAAATGCACCAGTGCGGCCTGCCGAAGGAAATGGCACTGGAACTGTTTAAACCTTTTGTAATGAAACGCCTTGTTCAGAGCGGACAGGCTACCAATATCAAAAACGCCAAACGCATGGTAGAACGCGCCAACAATGTAGTTTGGGACGTTTTGGAAGAAGTAATTAAAGAACATCCTGTATTCCTTAACCGTGCACCGACGCTGCACAGACTCGGTATTCAGGCATTCGAGCCTATCCTTACCGAAGGCCGTGCAATCAAGCTGCATCCTTTGGTATGTACAGCATTCAACGCCGACTTCGACGGTGACCAAATGGCAGTGCATCTGCCGCTTTCCGCTGAAGCACAGGCAGAAGCAAGAATTTTGATGCTTTCCGTTAACAACATTCTGGCGCCGAAAGACGGCAAACCTGTTGCCGTACCTACCCAGGATATGGTTCTGGGCTCTTACTACATCACTATGGTGAAAGAAGGAGCCAAAGGCGAAGGCATGCGCTTCAGCAGCATTAACGAAGCTATGCTGGCATACTTCCATAAGGTTGTTGATTTGCAGGCACGCATTCAGGTTTATGTACCTAACAAAGATATTTACGGCGAAGAAAAGAACGAAGGCGTAAGCCTTGTTACCACTACGCCGGGCAATATCATGTTTAACGAAGACCTGCCGAAAGAATTGCAGTACTTCCATCAGGAAACCGAAAAGAATGCTGCCGGCGAAGAAGTTAAGGTTTGGCATTTAAGCAAACTTATTAACAAAAAAGAACTGGGCAACCTTGTTGCCAAAGCACACAAGCTGTTTGGCAACCTGCGTACCGCCGAAATTCTTGATATTGTTAAAAAGAACGGTTATGACAACGCCTGCAAGGCAGGTATTTCCATCGCCGTATCCGATATTAAAATCCCGAAAGAAAAACAGCAGATTTTGGCTGACGCCGAAAAACAGATTGATAAAACCGAGCGCATGTTCCGCCGCGGCTTAATGAGCGAGGACGAACGTTACCGCAAGGTTATTGAAATCTGGAGCCAGGCAACGGACGACGTTACCGCAAAACTGATGAGCGCTACCATGGATAAATTCAATTCCCTTAACATGATGGCTGACTCCGGTGCCCGCGGCAACACCCAGCAGATCCGTCAGCTGGCTGGTATGCGCGGCCTTATGGCTGACCCGTCCGGCCGTATTATCGACCGTCCTATCAAGGCAAACTTCCGTGAAGGCTTAACCGTATTGGAATACTTTATTTCCACCCACGGTGCCCGCAAAGGCCTGGCAGATACCGCACTGCGTACGGCAGACTCCGGTTACCTTACCCGCCGCCTTGTAGACGTTGCGCAGGATGTTATTGTACGCGAAGATGACTGCGACGTTGTAACCTTTAACCTTGTTAAAGAACGCAGCCGCCTGTGCAAACAAACCCTTGGCGCAAGCCAGAACAAACTGCGCGAAACCGTTATCGGGCGCAATCTTGCTTCCGGCGTTGAAAGCCCTGTAACCGGCGAACTGATTGCCGAAGCAGATACCGTTATTACGGAAGATATTTACAATAAACTTATTGCAGGCCACGTGCTTGAAGTTAACCTGTATGCAACCGATGATATGGACGGCGAAGCAACTGAAACCGTTCAGATTAACATCAGCAGCGAAGATGCCAACAAGGTAATGAAAGAACACCTGATGCATCACTTCGATGGCAAAGAAGTTGCCGAAGATGTTGTTAACGCAGAAGGTGAAGTGCTGGCACATGCAAAAGATACTTATACCGAGGCAATGATTGACGCAATTTTGGCAGACGGCACTGTCCGCGAAATGAAAGTGCGCAACAATGCTATCGAAGGTATCGAAATCGGCGCGATTACCGAAGGCAAGAACAAACAGACGGTTATCGAATCTCTGCGTGACCGTATTGTCGGCCGTAACCTTGCCGAAGATATTCTGGATGAAAACGGCGAAGTGCTCTATCATATCAACGATTATGTTACCGAAGATATGGCAGACAGAATTGCAGCCCTGCGCGAAACCGTTAAAATCCGCAGCGTGCTTAACTGCAAATCTAAAGTTGGCGTTTGCCGCAAATGCTATGGCCGCAACCTTGCAACCGACAGAAACGTTGATGTCGGCGAAGCAGTTGGCACCATTGCAGCTCAGGCAATCGGCGAACCTGGTACCCAGCTTACCATGCGTACGTTCCATACCGGCGGCGTAGCAGGCGGCGATGATATCACTCAAGGTTTGCCGCGTGTTGAAGAGTTGTTTGAAGCACGCAAACCGAAACATCCGGGTATTTTGGCAGAAACCACCGGCGTTGTGCATATTGCCGAAGAAGGCGGTCAGCGTAAAATTACCATTACCGATAAAGACGGCATGGAAGAAGTTTATGCTATTCCCTACGGCGCAAAACTTGCTGTTACCGAAGGCCAGGAAATTGAAAAAGGCGACCGCCTTACCGAAGGTTCCCTTAATCCGCATGATATTATCCGCATCAGCGGCGTGCGCGCAACCCAGCGTTACCTGGTACAACAGGTACTCGGCGTTTACAAATCTCAGGGCGTAGAAATTAACGACAAGCACATTGAAGTTATGGTACGCCAGATGATGCGTAAAGTACGTATCGACGAAGCCGGCGATACAACAATGCTGCCGGGCGAATATGTTGATATCGGTGAATTTGAAGAACAGAACAGCGAGATGCTTGACCGCGGCTTGCAGCCGGCAGAAGGTCATCCGATTCTTCTGGGTATTACCAAAGCATCTTTGGCAACCGATTCCTTCCTGTCTGCAGCTTCCTTCCAGGAAACCACCCGTGTACTTACGGACGCAGCGATTAAAGGCAAGGTTGACCCGCTGCTCGGCCTTAAAGAAAACGTTATTATCGGTAAACTTATTCCGGCAGGTACCGGCATGAGCAGATACCGTGACGTTAAAGTAAAATACAATAACGTGCCTACTAATAATTGATTTTACTGCGTATTAGTAGAAAAACTTAATAAGTTGCAATAGGTAAAGTAAACCACCCTGTTTATTCCGTTTGGAATAAGCAGGGTGGTTTTGTTTTTAGATGAGTCGCCGGTTAGCAATGAGCTGGAAGCAAAGTTGATAACCGTGACAGCGAAGCTACGCAAATTTCATGACTGAATAGGGAGTGAAATTTGTGAACCTTAATATAATAAAAAAGATAAACTTCTAATGTCAGCATCAAATTTGTTGTGACGTTATTTTTTTAGATGAGTCATTAATATCCCGCATCACCGGCAGTGCGGTTTACCGTAAAACTACGTTGCCGCGCTAACCTACCGGCAGGGATAAAGTTTCACCAAGACCAGTAAAAGTTAGACTTACTCTAACGGAAATGTCTTGCGGGGGGGGTAAAGGTATGGTAAAATAACATTATAAAATAATGCAAAATAAAATTATAAATTTTATTACAATTAATAAAGCCTAAGAGGGATAACCGTGGCAGAAAATCTGCAAAAAATAAATAAGTATACCAATATCATTCTACCGTTTGTATTAATTTGTGTTGATTACATCGCCATAGTATGTGCAGAAGAACTTGCCTTTAACTTCCGTAACTTCTATACCGGTAACAGCAAGCTGCATATTTCCTGCCTTAACTTCTGGGTAGTATTCCCGCTTCTTTATCTAATCTTTTTAAATATAGAACAGCTCTATAACCGCCGCGCGCAGTTCTGGCAGATAATCCAGAAACTTTTTATCACAAGCTGCTACGCTGTTACAAGTATTATCATATTACTCTATATAGCGCGTATTGCAGGCTCAACCTCAAGAATGTTTATCGCAGTTTTCTGGATATTGAGCTTTATACTGCTTGTAGTATTTCGGTATATCATTAAAAAGATACTTGAAAAATACCAGCTGCTGCAAATACCTGTATTAATAATAGGTGCAGGCAAAACTGCAGAATTACTTGTACAAGGCATAAAAAACGATGCCGGCATGGGATACAAAATAATAGGCCTTTTAGAAGACAACAAAGTAGAACAAGGCATACTTGAAAACTACCCTGTACTCGGTAAATTCAGCGACGCAGAACAAGTAATAGCAAAATATAACATCAACCATGTATTTATAGCAGCGCCGGGGTTAGAACAAGGTAATCTTACAAAACTAATCTACAAAGTACAGCCTTTAGTAAAAAGCATGGGAGTAATACCAAACCTTGTAGGTGTACCAATGGGCGGCATAGAAGCAGAAAGCCTGTTTAACGAAAAGTTGATGCTGTTAAGGCTAAAAAACAACCTTGCAAGACCAATAAACAGATGGATAAAAACAATCTTTGACTATGTACTAACTATAACCGGCACCATAGCAATATCGCCAATATTAATTATTATCGCCTTATGGATATACAAAGACTCACCGGGGCCGGTAATCTTTAAACACAGACGTATAGGCAAAAACGGCAAAGAATTTAACTGCTATAAATTTAGAAGCATGTGCGTAGACGCTAAAGAGCGTTTAGAACAGCTTTTAAAAACAGACCCGGAAGCGAAAGCTGAATGGGAGAAAGACTTTAAATTAAAAAACGACCCGCGCATAACAAAAAGCGGAGCATTCCTTAGAAAAACAAGCCTTGATGAACTGCCGCAGATATTCAACGTACTGAAAGGCGAAATGAGCCTTGTAGGTCCGCGCCCGATAATAAGGGATGAGATGATAAGGTATGGGGAATACATTAACGACTACCTGATGGTAAAGCCGGGGATCACCGGAATGTGGCAGGTAAGCGGCAGAAGTGATACAGATTACAAACAAAGAGTACAGTTGGACAGTTGGTATGTGCGTAATTGGAGTGTATGGCTTGACGTAATGCTGCTATGGAGGACTGTAAAGATAGTTTTTCAATGTAAAGGTGCGTATTAAATAACAAAATAGCAAATAAAAACATTAATAATTTAACAAGATAACATCAATATTAATTATTGTTATCATAAATTTCAAAATTAAGGAACATCAACAGAATGAAATACGATTATTTAATAGTTGGCGCAGGTCTTTTCGGAAGCGTATTTGCGTATGAAGCTAAAAAAGCAGGTAAAAAGTGTCTTGTAGTTGAAAGACGCAGCCATATTGGCGGCAACATTTACTGCGAGCAAAAAGACGGCATTAATATCCACAAATATGGAGCACATATCTTTCATACCAGTGATAGAAAAGTATGGGATTATATCAATCAGTTTGCGGAATTTAACAACTACATCAACAGCCCTGTTGCCAACTACAAAAACGAAATATATAATCTGCCCTTTAATATGAATACTTTCAGCAAAATGTGGGGTATTAGAACTCCACAAGAAGCAGAAACAATAATAAATAAACAAAGAGAAGTTATAACCCGTGAACCGCAAAACCTGGAAGAACAGGCTATCAGTTTAGTAGGTACAGATATTTATACCAGACTAATTAAAGGCTACACCGAAAAACAGTGGGGCAGAAAGTGTACAGAACTGCCAGCCTTTATAATTAAACGCTTGCCGGTACGTTATACCTACGATAATAACTATTTTAACAACCGCTACCAGGGTATACCTATTGGCGGCTATAACCAGATTATAGAAAAAATGCTTGACGGTATAGATGTAGAACTGAACTGCGATTTTAACATCTGCTTCGATAAAGACCAAAAGATAGCAGAAAAAGTAATCTATACCGGCGCTATTGATGAATACTTTAACTATGAACTAGGGAACCTTGAATACCGCAGCTTGAAGTTCGAAACTGAGAAATTGGAACAAGAAAATTACCAGGGTGTTGCCGTAATGAACTACACTGACAGTGAAACGCCTTATACGAGGATAATAGAGCATAAGCACTTTGAATTTGGCAAACAGCCTGTAACTTACATTACCAAAGAATACCCGCAGGAGTGGAAGCCTGGCGAAGAAGCATATTATACTGTCAACGATGCTAAAAACCAAAATCTGTATGAACAATACAAAAAACTTGCTGAAAAAGAAACTAATACCATCTTCGGAGGCAGGCTTGGTGAATACAAATATTACGACATGGATAAAGTAATAGAAAGCGCGTTAAACCTTGCGGAAAAGGAACTGAAATAACAAGTGGATATAAAAATACTTGTAGCAACCCATAAAAAATACTGGATGCCAAAAGATGGCATATATCTTCCTATCCATGTAGGCAGGGAGGGCAAAGCAGATTTAGGGTATTTAGGTGATAACACTGGCGATAATATATCTGCTAAAAATGCCAACTATTGTGAACTTACAGGACTTTACTGGGCATGGAAAAACTTAAAGTATGACTATATAGGCTTATGCCATTACCGAAGATATTTTGCAGATAAGAACTTGCATACAAACAACGCAGAAAAGAAAAAAGCAGTAATTTTGCATAGACAAGACTATGAAAAATTACTGCGAGAATATGACATAATATTGCCGGTAAAGCGCAACTACTACATAGAAACAGTGCGCAGCCAGTATGAGCATGCGCATAACAAGCGTGATTTAGACGAAGCAGAAAAAATAGTATCTGAACTTTACCCGGAATACAGCGAAGCCTTTGCAAAAGTAATGGGCAGGACAAAGCTGCATATCTTAAATATGTTTGTGATGAAAAAGGCATTATTTGATGAATATTGCAGCTGGCTGTTCAGCATACTTTTTGAACTAGAAAAGCGGATAGATATAACAAACTACAACCAGTATGAAGCAAGGGTGTTTGGGTTTATATCTGAACGGCTTTTTAACGCATGGCTTGAAAAGCAGCAGTTAAACGTAAAAGAAATGCCGGTAATAAATTTAGAAAAAGTAAATTGGGTTAAGAAAATAGTAAAATTTTTGATAAGAAAAATTTAGAATATAAAATAGGATGTGAATGTTTGTGATAAATATTTTTAAATATAGAAATCTTGTTAAAGAATTGGTTTTGAGGGATTTAAAGAAAAAATATCGTCGTAGTATTTTAGGATATTTATGGAGTATGCTTAATCCATTGTTAATGATGCTTATTACTGCTATGGTTTTTTCAAATTTATTTAGATTTGATATTGATAATTATGCATTATATTTATTAACAGGGCAGATGCTTTTTACTTTTTTTTCTGAATCTACAAGTTTTTCAATGGGATCGATATTGGAAAATGGAGGGTTATTGAAAAAAGTATACGTTCCTAAGTATTTGTTTCCGATAGCCAGAGTAATTTCTAGTATAGTTAATTTATTTTTCACGATACCGGCTATGATAGTAATAATGTTATTTACTGGTCAAAGCATTAATATTAATTTATTATTTTGTTTTATACCAATTATTTTAATGTTTTTATTTTGCGTTGGAATAGGACTGTTTTTATCAGCATTTGCAGTTTATTTTAGAGATACTTTTCACCTATACTCTGTTTTGCTAACAGCATTAAATTATGCAACACCAATATTTTATCCTCAAAAAATAGTTCCGGAAGAGTATAGATTTGTAATTGAGTTAAATCCATTAACATATTTTTTAAATGCGTTTAGGGATGTTGTTTATAGCAATGCAATTCCTGATTGCAAATTATTATTTACATGTTTGGTATTATCTATAATATCTTTGGCAATTGGAATCTTATTTTTTAAAAAAGAACAAGATGGATTGATTCTGTACATTTAGGAGTAATAAATGAAGCCTATAATTACTGTAAAAAACGTAACAATGAAGTTCAACTTGATGGAAGAAAAGATAGATACCTTTAAAGAATTTATTATGAAGCTCATACAAGGAAAGCTTTTTTATAATGAGTTTATAAGCTTAAAAAATATTAATTTTTCTATAAATCAAGGAGATATACTTGGCATAATAGGTTTTAATGGAGCAGGTAAAAGTACTATATTGAAAATATTATCTGGTATTTTAAAACCGTCTCAAGGAAAAGTTGAAGTCAATGGTAAAGTAGCGCCTTTAATTGAAGTGGGGGCTGGATTTGATCCTGATTTAACAGCACGAGAAAATATTTTTTTAAATGGAGCAATTTTGGGATATGACAGAAATTTTTTAAAACAACATTTTGATGAAATTATTGATTTCGCAGAGTTAAGACAATTTATAGATGTACCTCTAAAAAATTTTTCAAGTGGAATGTACGCAAGATTAGGATTTTCAATAGCAACAATTGTGCATCCGGATATATTAATTGTTGATGAAGTTCTTTCCGTTGGAGATATTAATTTTCAAAAAAAGTGTGAAGAACGAATTCAAAAAATGATTTCATCAGGTACAACGATAATAATTGTGTCGCATGATATTGAGATGATAGAAAGATTATGCAACAAAGTTTTATGGTTAGATAAGGGAATAGTGAAAGATTTTGGAAATACTGTAAAAATATGTGAAATATACAAGAATATAAAATTTCAATGAGGTGAAGCAAATGAAAGTAGTTATCTTAGCAGGTGGATTAGGAAGCAGAATTAGTGAAGAAAGCCATTTAAGGCCGAAACCAATGGTTGAAATTGGCGGTATGCCGATTTTGTGGCATATTATGAAAACCTATGCCCATTATGGTTTTAATGATTTTATTATTTGTGCCGGCTACAAACAGCATATTATTAAAGAATATTTTGCTGAGTATTATTTGCACATGAGCGATGTTACCTTTGATTTTGAACATGAGAACAAAACCATTATTCATAATCATTTTGCGGAACCTTGGAAGGTAACTATTGTAGATACAGGCTTGCATACTTTAACCGGTGGGCGTGTAAAACGTATTCAAAAATATATCGGTGATGAAGATTTTATGTTGACCTATGGCGACGCTGTAAGTGATGTTAATATTGTCGAACTTTTAAAATTCCATAAAAACAGCGGCAAGCAGGCAACCTTAACTGCTGTTCAGCCCGGAGGGCGTTTTGGTACTTTGGATATTGATGCAAGCAGCACAATTCAAAAATTTGCAGAAAAAACAAAAGAATCCGGCGGTTGGATTAACGCAGGCTTTATGGTGTTAAGCCCTAAAGTTTTTGACCTCATTGAGGGCGATGATACTATTTTGGAACGCTATCCGTTAGAAACGCTTTCTGCCGAGGGCGAATTGGCTGCATATAAACATAATGGTTTTTGGCAGTGCATGGATACCTTAAAAGAGAAAAATATGCTTGAAGATATGTGGGCAAGCGGCAACGCACCGTGGAAGGTATGGGATAAATAATGGAACTGTTTTCGTTTTATAAAGATAAAAAGGTTTTTATAACAGGGCATACCGGCTTTAAAGGCAGCTGGATGTGTAATGTGCTGGCAATGGCAGGAGCCAAGGTTAGCGGATATTCTCTAGAGCCGCCTACTAACCCAAACTTGTTTAAGCTTGCTAAAATAGAATCTGTTATGGATTTATCGCTGCTTGGTGACATAAGGGATTTAAGCAACGTTCAGCTTGCTATGCAAGCGGTGCAGCCGGATATTGTAATTCATATGGCGGCGCAGCCTTTAGTACGCGAATCGTACCAAAACCCGGTATACACTTATGCAACCAACGTAATGGGCACGGTAAATTTTTTGGAAGCTGTGCGTCATTGCCCATCTGTAAAATCAGTTGTTAACGTTACAACGGATAAGGTTTATTTAAATAACGAATGGGAATACGGTTACCGCGAAATTGACGCTTTGGATGGTTACGACCCATATTCCAATAGTAAATCCTGCTCGGAACTTATTACAAGTTCTTACAAAAAATCATTTTTTGCAGATAGAGATATAGCTATATCCACCTGTCGTGCAGGCAATGTAATTGGCGGTGGCGATTTTGCCAAAGACAGGATTATACCGGACTGCGTACGTGCGATGGAAAATAAAGAAAAGATTGTTGTGCGTAATCCGTACAGCACAAGACCGTATCAGCATGTGTTGGAACCGGTTTGCACATATTTGATGTTAGCAATGAAGCAATATGAAAACAAAAAACTTGCCGGTTGTTATAATGTAGGCCCGGATGACTGCGACTGCGTAAATACCGGTAGTTTGGTAGATTTGTTTTGCAAACATTGGGGTAGTGAAGCAGAATGGGTTAACGTAAGCGAAGCCAACGCTCCGCACGAAGCTAACTTTTTGAAACTGGACTGTTCTAAAATAAAGAGAGTTTTAGGCTGGCATCCGGTTTGGCATATTGACGACGCTGTAGAAAAAACTGTTGAATGGAGTAAAGCGTATTTATATCATGATAATATAAATGAAATAATGCATAAACAAATAAAGGATTTTCTTTATGGAAGATAATAAATCATTATTAAATTCAACTAAAAATATACTTAATTACTGTAAAAATCCATATGTAGGATTGCCAGAAGAAGTTTTTTTAATGGTATCAGCATTAATACCCATTGTGAATGTTGATTTATTTGTCTTTAATAAAAATAATGAAATTTTATTGTCGTGGCGAGAGGATGACTTTTATGAGAAAGCATGGTCTATACCAGGCGGTTGTTTGCGATTTGGGGAAACGATGGTAGAAAGAGCACATAAAACTGCCTTAAAAGAGTTTGGAATAGATGTTTCTATTATAAATGGACCGGTTACTGTTAAAGATGTTATAAGAGGACCGTTGGAAAGATTAAATTTTCCTAATATAAGAGGCCATAATATAGCAATACCTTTTATATGTAGGTTGAAAGATGAAGATTCTATAAATGTTATTGAAAGTGAACCAAAATATGCAGGAGATTTAAAGTGGTTTTCAAAAATACCGAAGAATATTTTGAAGGTTCATGATGTTTATCAAGATTTATTTAAATTTTATGGATTATAAGAAAGGTAGGATTTTATATATGTGGAAAAACGAACAACAAGCGAGAGAAGAAATAAAGGATTTAGTTACCAAATATTATCATGCATTCAAAGAAAAAAGAGATTCATATAAATATGGGGAACGTATTACATATGCTGCGAGAGTATTTGATGAAAAAGAAATGTGCGCTTTAACAGATGCAACTCTTGATTTTTGGCTAACTACTGGGAGATTTGCAGAGCAATTTGAAAAAAATTTCGCTGAATGGTTAGGAGTTAAGTTTGCTCATTTAGTAAACAGTGGATCTTCCGCTAATTTAATAGCGTTTATGACGTTAACTGCCACAGAACTGGGAGAACGTCAGATAAAAAAAGGTGATGAAGTAATAACAGTTGCTTGCGGATTTCCTACAACAGTTACGCCAATAATTCAATATGGAGCTATTCCTGTTTTTGTAGATGTTACTATACCACAATACAATATTGACATTGCCAAATTAGAATTAGCTTTATCTAAAAAAACAAAAGCAGTAATGATCGCTCATACTTTAGGTAATCCTTTTAATTTAAAAGAAGTAAAAGCTTTTTGTGAAAAATATAATTTATGGTTAATTGAAGATAATTGTGATGCATTAGGTTCCGAATATACTATTAACGGACAGACAAAGTTTACGGGAACTTGGGGTGATATTGCTACATCTAGTTTTTATCCTCCGCATCATATGACAATGGGTGAAGGTGGATGTGTTTATACAAATAATGCTAAATTAAACCGGTTAATAATGTCATTTCGTGATTGGGGGCGTGATTGCATCTGTCCTTCAGGGCATGATAATTTCTGCGGACACCGTTTTGATGGACAATATGGTGAATTACCTAAAGGTTATGACCATAAGTATGTATATAGTCATTTTGGCTATAATTTAAAAGTAACAGATATGCAAGCAGCAATTGGTTGTGAGCAACTGAAAAAAATGCCTATGTTTATAGAACGTCGTCGTCATAATTGGAAAAGACTTCGTGATGCATTAGATTGTATTCAGGATAAAATAATTTTGCCGGAAGCAGAAACAAATAGTAATCCATCATGGTTCGGCTTTTTAATTACTATTAAACCAGAAACTGAATTAAAAAGGAATTATGTTATAGATTATATAGAAAAACATAATATACAAACACGATTACTTTTTAGCGGAAATTTAATAAAACATCCATGTTTTGATCAAATTCGTAATACTAATAATTATAGAGTTGTAGGAGATTTAAATAATACAGACTTAATTATGAGTAATACTTTTTGGGTTGGAGTTTATCCGGGAATGAGTGACGAAATGATAGATTATATGGCTAAAATTATCATAGAATCAGTTGGAGGAAAAGTTAATGATATTGAGTAACAAATTAACATTAGAACAAAATGCTTTAAAGATAAGACTTGGAATTATAAAAGCAATTTCTGCAAATAAAGGAGGGCACATTGGTGGTTCACTTGATTTAGCAGAAGTTTTGTCTGTTGTATATACTGATTTTATGAGAGTAGATCCGCATAATCCAAATATGGAAAATAGAGATTTTATGATTTTCTCCAAAGGGCATGCCGGTCCAGCTCTATATGCAACGTTAGCATTAAAAGGTTTTTTCCCATTAGAAAGATTAGAAAATTTAAATAAAACAAATTCTTTATTACCTGGACATTGTGATAGAAACAAAGTACCTGGAGTAGATACAACTAGTGGAAGTTTAGGACAAGGATTATCAATTGCTTGCGGTGTTGCTTTAGGAGCTAAAATAACTGGTACGGATCAAAGAGTGTTTTGTATAACAGGAGACGGAGAATCTGCTGAAGGACAAATTTGGGAAGCAGCTCAGTGTGCAGCACATTTTAAATTAGATAATTTAATTGCTTTTTTAGATTGGAATAAGATGCAAATAGATGGTACTAACGATAAAGTTATGGCGTTAGGAGATCCTGTAAGTAAATATAAAGCTTTTGGTTGGAATGCATTATTAGTAAAAGGAACTGATGTGCTTGCGATACAAAAAGCTGTTTTTAATGCTATAAATAAACCTAATGGAAAACCTACTATGATAGTTCTTGAAACAATAAAAGGTCAGGGCGCACAATGCATTATGAATTTGAATAATAATCACTGTATTGGCTTTTCTGATGATATGAAAGAAAAAGTACTTTCAGAATTAAAAACGCAGGGAATGAAATTAGGTGTGGAGGTTTGCTTAAAATGAACTTAAGATATACAGGAACTATGCCGGAAAAAGAAGTATTTGAGATAATAGGCGAAACGTTTGAAGAATTATTTAATGCTGACCCTAAAGTTGTTTATATAGATGCAGATTTGATGGGGTCGATAAAAACTCAAAATTTATGGGAAAAATATCCAAATAATGTTTTTAATACAGGTATTCAAGAAGCAAATATGATTGGATTAGCTTGTGGCTTATTTTTAAATGGATTTAAACCATATGTACATACTTTTACTCCTTTTGCAACAAGAAGAGTATTTGACCAATTAGCAGTTAGTGTAGCTTATGCACACAAAGGAGTAAGGGTTATTGGATCTGATGCTGGAATAATGGCAACGCACAATGGTGGAACGCATATGTGCTTTGAAGATATAGCAATGGTTAGGGCTTTGCCGGAAGCTTGTATTATAGATGTTAGTGATCCAACTATGTGTAAGGCTTTTATGAAATTAACTAAAGATAGAATTGGCTTAACTTATATACGTACGCCTAGGCGTAATTTAAAAGATATATATGAACCTGATACAAAATTTGAAATTGGTAAGGGTAAAATATTACGCGAAGGAACAGATATTACTTTAGTTGCAAGTGGCATTATGGTTGCTACTTGTTTGGAAGCTGCTAAGCTATTGGAAAAAGATAGCATTTCTGCAAAGGTGGTAGATATTGTAACCATAAAACCTTTAGATGAAGAATTGGTTTTACATTGTGCTAAAACGACTAAAGGAATTATTACTGCAGAAAACGCAAATATTATTGGTGGTTTAGGAAGTGCTGTTAGTGAGTATCTTTCTTCTGTTTATCCTACTAGAGTAATTAGGATTGGTGTTGAAGATAAATTTGGTGCAGTTGGTGAAGAAGAATTTTTAAGAAACAAATATGGTTTAACAGTAGATAATGTAGTAGCTCAAGCTAAAAATATTTTGGAAGGAGCATATAGGTATGTGTAAGGTTAATCTTTTAGATTGTACGCTAAGAGATGGCGGATATATTAATGACTGGAATTTTGGTAAAAAAGAAATTATAGATATAACCGATAAAATGTCTAGTAGTGGGGTCGAGGTTGTAGAAATTGGCTTTTTAAAGAATGAATCTTATAATGAAAATAGATGTGTTTTTAATTCGATGGAGCAAGTAAAAAAAATAATTACTCCAAAGAAGAATAATGTTAATTATGCCGTTATGTGTGAAGTAGTTAACCCCTTACCTTTAGATTTACTTGAACCTGCTGACAGTAAATCAGCTGATATTATTCGTGTAATTGTATGGAAAACAAAACACGATGAAAATGGTAACGAGGTAGATTGTCTAAAAGAAGGCTTTGAATATTGTAAGGGAATTGTAGAAAAAGGTTATAAATTATGTGTACAACCAGCCCGCGTTGATCAATATACACATGAAGAGTTTATTAATACAGTAAAAATGTTTAGTAAATTAAATCCTTTGGCAATATATGTAGTGGATTCGTGGGGAACACAAAATGCCGAAGAATTACTAAAATATATGCACTTGGCAGACGAAAATATGCCTAAACATATACGGCTTGGTTATCATGGTCACAATAATATGATGCAGGTATTGTCTGTAGCGCAAGCAATGATTAAAGAAAATTTTGACCGTGAAATTATGATTGATGCAAGTGTATACGGAATTGGCAGAGGAGCAGGAAATTTAAATATTGAAATAATTGCAAAATACATGAATGAACATTGTAATAAAACATATAATTTACTACCAATGTTGCAAGTTTATGAGAAATATGTAAAGCAAATATATCAGATAGAACCGTGGGGATATTCTATTCCATATTATTTGACAGCTAAATATAATTGTAATCCTGCTTATGCACGGTTGTTTAAAGATTTAGAAGTTAGTCAAGTTGAAGAGATATTAGAAAATCTTAGTAAAGAAGATAAAGTTATATTTTCAGAAAAAAATGCGAAAAGGCTTATTGAAAACTTTCTAAAAAAAAAATTAATTTAGCTGTTATTGTTCCAACAGAAAATAGATACAAAGAAATTGATACTTGGTTATATATGTCTATTTATGGATTAAAAAAATATGGTATTGATGTAATTATTTTTGACAGTAGTTCTGATAATAAGACTGAAGCTGTAGTTAGAAATTTTCAGATAGATGGCTGTACAAATCTTAAATATTATCGTTGGAAAGGTGAATATGATGATTTTTCGATAGATAATAAAGTCATAGATGCTTACAAAATTTTTTCAGTAGAATATGAATATATTTGGATACATAAAGATGACTTTATTATTAATCCGGACATTGCATATAATGCTATAAAAGATGCAATTTTACAAAAACAAGATATTATAGTAATAAACGCTAAGTATAGAGATATAAAAAATATTGGTAATAAAAAATATAATGATGTTTTGCTACTGTTTAAGGAACAGTGTATGCAAATGACAATATTAGGTGCTACGATAATAAAAAAAGATATTATAATGAACATAATAAAAAATGAACCGTTGAAGAAAGAAAAAAATTATGGAATGTGGCAGCCTATTGCATTTTTTTATTATTTTGCAGAGAAAAAAATAATTGCACAAAGTATTGTAGATGATATTTGGATACCTAACCCATCTACATCTACAAATAAATTCTTGTCAAAAAATACAATAAAGCAATGGGGATATTTGTGGCCTGATTTGATTAATAAACTTCCTAAATATTATGATAAAGAAAAATCTTTTGTTTTAAATGTACAAATGCCAGATTTTCGACCCTTTTATGCAATGAACTTATTAAAACTAAGAGCTATCGGGGGGTTAAATTTAAAAGACATAAAAAGATATCAAAATAATATTCTTAAGATAGCACATACTTCTATTTATAAATTTTACATTATCTCAATTATTCCAACTGTTTTTGCTAAATATTTAGTAAAAAATGAGAATGGATTTTTGATTAAATTTATAAAAGCATTTTATTATGTTATTTGTGGTATTGTGCCAGGTGAAAAGGAGATTTTGGAGTGAATGATGTACAAAATATTAATTATGAATCTGGAGAAGATTGCTTTAGTAAAACAAGCAATGTCAAATCATATTTGTTATACGGAGATCAATCTAGAATAGAATCTCCTTTATTTACTGTTTTTATCCCTACATTTCAACGAACTGAATTATTTAAAGAAGCGCTTTTAAGCGTTTTACGGCAATGGCATGTTCCTTTTTTTTGGGATATAGTTGTAGTTGATAATGAACCTTATGATGGAACAATAAATGAAACAGAAAAATTTATAAGGGAATTAGATAATCCTAGAATTTTGTATTATAGAAATAGTGAAAACCTAAGACCTGGAGACAATTTTAATAGAGGCTTTTTATTAGCCCGTGGCAAGTGGATTATGATGTTACATGACGATGATATACTTTTTGATAATTCACTGTACAATATGTATAAAATTATAAAATTTTTAAAAAAGGAGATCTCAAAACCGTTAGGTGCAGTTAGTGTTAAATATCATCAGTTTAAGTATGATCCACAATTTCCTGATAAACATAAACAAGAACTTGTTAATGCTCATAATTATTATTTATCATTACCTATAAATTATAGCTTATACAAATTGACTCATAAGCAAATTATATTTACAGGACATATTGGTGGAGATATTCCTTCGAATGGAGCTACTTATAATAGAAAAGCAGTGATAGAGACAGGCGGATTTAATGAGAATTTTGGAATATCAGGCGATTTAATCTTATATTATTGTCTGGAAAATAAATACGCTGTTTATTCCACATTAGTGCCATTTGGATTTTATAGATGGGGTATAAATACCATGTCAAAACCAGAATCAATATATCAAACAATAAAGGCTGGTTATGAATTTAGAGAATATGTATATAATAAAAATATATTTAATAAAATATGGGGATATTTATTTAGAAAATCTCAGCATCGTAGATTTGTAATTAATGTTATGCAATTAGAAAAAAAAGTATTAAAAACAAAATGTTCTATTAATAATTATTCTGACATATGTGATATAAAACCTAATAAGCATATATATGTGTTTTATTCATTGATTATAAAATTTTTATTTGAACAAATTAAAGCATGGCAAGTTAAAAGATTGTATAAAAAATCTTTGAATTATAAGGAGGATTAATGATGGATGATATTTTAAGAAAACTACGCAAAGAAGCATTATATTTATCATATAAATGTCAAGATGGTAATTTGCAAAGTGTTTTTTCTTGTCTTGATATAGTATGGACATTATATGATAAGGTAATGAACTGGAGTCCAGAAAAAGCGCTTGATGATAATCGTGACTTTTTCATTATCAGTAAAGGTCAAGCCACACTTGCTCTTTATCCAGTGTTAATTGAAAAAGGAATGTTTTCTATAGATGAAGTAGGAAATGAAATAGGGCATTTTCATAGCAGATACTGTATTCAAACGGATTTAACAAAATTTAAAGGCGGTGTAGAGAATAATGCAGGGAGTCTTGGTCATGGATATCCGTTTGCAGTTGGAATTGCACTTGCAAATAAAATCAAAAAATCTCCTTCAAAAGTTTATGTTTTAGTTGGAGATGGGGAATTTTGCGAAGGTACTATGTGGGAAGCAAGCATTTTAGCCGCTGCTAAAAAATTAGATAATTTATGTGTAATTATTGATGATAATAATTCAGTTGGTGCTATGGTTGATATGGGAAACATGGAAACCAAATTAAAAGCTTTTGGGTTTGATGTGTATTCTGTAAATGGACATGATATGAATGCTTTGAAAAGAGTATTCCATCAAGTACAAGAACATAATGGTAAGCCAAAAGCAATAATTGCTAAAACAGTTCGTGGGTATGGAAGTAAAACTATGATGGAAGATGATATCTGGTTCCATAAAGCGCCGAATGAAGAAGAGCTAAAAATATTGTACAAGGAGGTTGATGAATTTTGAGGAGAGCATTTTTAAATAAAGTAGCAGATATGATAAAAAATGAAAGTGATACAGTTTATTTTACTGTCGATATCGGTATGTGGGCCATTAGAGATGTGTTAAGGGATTATCCAGATAGATGTACTAATATTGGAATATTTGAGGATGGTATGTTTAGTGTTGCTGCTGGTTTGGCAAGAAGAGGATTAATTCCCACTATTTTTGGTATTCAGCCATATTTAATAGAACGTACATTGGAACAAATTAAAATGGATTTTGCGTATCAAAAATTAGGCGTTAATGTTGTTGGTACTGGTGCTGCGGTAGATTACTCAAAATATGGTTATTCTCATTATTGCGCAGAAGATGTTCAAGTTATTAAATCTATTCCTGGTTGTGAGTTTATAGCACCAGGTACAGCAAAACAATTTGTGCAGTTGTTTAATCAAACGTACAGAAATGGTAATCCTACATTTTTCAGAATAAGTGATCATCCTAATATAATTTATGATATCGATGTTGAATTCGGTAAAGCTAACGTAATCCAGCGTGGTAAAAAAGCAACAGTTATAGCAGTATCGGTTATGTTAGATAAAGTAATGGAAGCTTGTAAAGATGAAGATGTAACAGTGTTATATTATACAACATTAGAACCTTTTGATAAAAATACATTAGCAGAAAATTGCGAAAGCAATAAAATATTAATTTGTGAGCCTGAATATGAGGGAAGTTTATTATTAGATGTTTATCAAGCTTTAGATAAGAAAAATTTACACATAGAACATGTTGCGTTTCCCAAAGAAATTTTTCGTAATTATGGGAGCTATAATGAGAAATTAGAATATTATGGCTTAACAGTGGAAAATATAAAGAAAAAATTAAATGGGTTATTGGAGGATTAACTTTATGACTAATAAAAAAGTTGCTATCATCACTGGCGGAACAAGTGGCATTGGGGCTGAAACAGTAAAAATATTTGCTGAAAATAATATTAATGTTGTTTTTTGTGGCAGAAATAAAAAGGCTGCAAATAAAATTTTAGATATGTTTGTCCCCCCCCAGAGTGAATTGCGGCGAGCTTCTTTTTGTTCAGTGTAATGTGGAAAATGAAGAAGAAATAAAGAATGTTGTAGATAAGGCTATAGAAAAATTCGGTAAAATTGATATTGTTTTTAATAATGCAGGAATTTCTTTACCTTCTACAGATTTAAAAGATATAAAACTTAATGATTGGAATTATTCGCTGGAGATTAATTTAAACAGCTGCGTTTTAATGACAAAATATACTAAAGCACATTTAGAGGCAACAAAGGGTTGTATTATCAATAATTCTTCTAATGCAGCTTTAGAAAATTGCACATTAGGTGATTCCTACGCATATAGTGTATCTAAGGCTGCAATTATTAAATTATCTAAAATGTTAGCAAAAAATTATGCAGCATTAGGAATAAGAGTAAATTGTATTTGTCCTGGTTTTATAAAAACGCCATTGTTAAGAAGACCGGCAGAAGTATATGCTCCTAATATTCCTTTGGGTAGAGTGGGTAAACCTGTTGAGGTAGCAAATTTAGTTCTATTTTTAGCTTCTGACGCAGCTTCTTATATTACTGGTGCAGTTATACCAATTGATGGTGGAAAGTCATTAAATTAGCATGTTGCTTATGTCTCTAGCAAATAGATATTGTTGGAGGCATAAATATGTTTAATAATAAAGTAGTAATAGTAACCGGCGGTACTAGTGGTATAGGAGAAGCTGTAGCAAAATCTTTTGCTGAGAATGGAGCCATTGTTGTAATCATAGGAAGAAATAGTGAAAAAGGATTAAAAATCACTAATGAAATAAATAATAAATATAGTTTGGAAATATCATATTTTCTTCAATGTGATATTTCCATTGAAGAAAATGTTAGAACAATGGTGTATAGTGTAATAGAAAAATTTGGACATATTGATATTTTGTTTAATAATTCAGGTATAATGCTTCCATCAAAAGAAATAGAAAGATTACCTTCAGCGGAATGGAAAGAAACTTTTGATATCAACCTTAATGGAATGTTTTATGTTACTAAATATGCAAAAGAGTATCTTGTAAAAAGCAAAGGAGTTATTATTAATAATGCTTCTATTGCTGGGTTACAATATTATTCAGCAGGAAGGTCTTATGCATATAGTGCATCTAAAGCAGCTGTTATACAATTTTCGCATCAAATGGCAAAAAATTATGCTTGTGATGGATTGCGCGTAAATTGTATTTGCCCTGGTATTATTGATACGCCAATTTTAGGAGATAGAGACAGAAAAGTATATGCTGAAAGAATACCTTTGGGATATGTAGGTAAGCCCGATGATGTTGCAAAGGTTGTTTTATTTTTAGCATCGGAAAATGCTTCATATTTAACGGGTGTAGTTTTGCCTGTTGATGGGGGTGTGTCGTTATAAATAGTAGGTGTTAAAATGATTACTAATTTTGATAGTAATAAAATTAATAAATCAGCATATAAAAAAGTAGATGATTATGAAGATAATTTTGCTAAAATCAATAATATTAAAACACAGTTGATGTTTGGGGAGATTAAAACAAATAATCCTTTCTTAACTGTTATTATTCCCACTTATAAAAGAAAAACTTTATTGGAAGAAGCTATTAATAGTGTATTAAAACAGAAAACAAATTTTCCGTGGGAATTTATCATAATTGATAATACGGAATTAGATAAATGTAAAGAAACACCTGCATTAAAAATAGTAAAAAAGATAAATGATGAGAGAATCTTGTATTATCATAATGATGTAAATATAGGTTCTGGGTATAGTTGGAATAGAGCTGTTGAGTTGGCACATGGAAAATGGATAACTTTTTTACATGATGATGATGTGTTGTGTGAAAATGCATTGGGAAATATTAGTAACATAATAAAAAAATATCAACATATAAAAAAACCTTTAGGATATATACATGCTAGAAAGAAAAATTTTACTGGAATTTTTAAAGAAAATTTAATTAAGTTTAAAAAAATACCATTTAATTTGGAACTTACACGATTTACGACACTGATTCTGGGACATACACATACAGGGATGCCAACTTGTGGAACAACTATTTTAAAAGAGGCTTATGTTAATGCAGGTGGTATAAATTATGATTTTGGACCTACTGCTGATGCGGTATTGGGATATAAAATTATGCAAAATTATACGGTAATTAGGAGTGGAGTGACATTAGGCGGTTATAGATGGATGGATAATGAAACGTTAAAGGTACATACTATAAAACAACTTATTATAAGTGATAAATTGTTTGCAGAATATAGATACTCTTTATCTAAATTTTCATTTTTTTGGGGTATGATATTTGGAAATATACAAATGATGATTAATGTCAATGATAAATTAGCTATATTAAAAAAATATGAAGTAAATGACATAGCTATTGGTAAATATGAAAATATTACCAAAAATAATTTAAAAATATTCTTGTATAAAATAATAATTTTAATATGTAAAATTTGTATGTGTATAAAAGGAATAATTTTATATAGGTAAGATAATTATGTGTAACAAACGAAATATGGAATATATGATAAAAAAAAATAATTTCTTATGTATTATTATATTGTTAATTGGTTTTTCTAAAATAGGTAAAACAACATTAATAAAAAGATTATCGACAGAGAACCGTAAATATTTAGATTTAACAGAACCTTCATTAAGGGTTATGGCGAATGAAGAACCGGTACTGTTTTTACAGCGGTATGCGCCGCCGGTGCTGATTGATAATATTCAGTATGCGCCGGAGCTTGTGCCGGTAATTAAGGATTATGTGCTAAAGCACGGCAAGCCGGGCGATTTTTGGCTAATTGCGCCTAAAGAGGATGTGGAAACTATCACCGCCATTATGCAGGAACTTGGCGACAAGTTTGCCTGTCTTGAGCTTTGTGGTTTAAGCAGTGCTGAACTTGACGGCAGAGAAAGCACGCCGTTTATACCCGATATGCAGCTGTTAGCAGGACGGATGCAGAACCCTGTTCCGCACAGCGTGGTAGAAATTTACGAGCGCATTTGGTGCGGTGATAAGCCTGCAATGTATAACGAAGGTGCGGACTGGCAGGCATTTTACGCCAAACTTGTGCAGGATATTTTACAGCGCGACATCCGCAAGTTTGTTCAGCTTAACGATGAGATGAAGTTTTACCGCTTTTTATGCGCGGCGGCATCGCAGACGGCAAAGCTTTTAAACTACGCCGTTATGGCAAAGGAAACCGGCATCAGCATACCAACGGCGAAGCAGTGGCTGGGCATATTAGAAAAAATGGGGCTTGTGTATTTGCTTCAGCCTGCGGCGTTTAACGGCGTTAAGTATGTTGTAAAAGCGCCAAAGCTGTATTTTACGGATACAGGGCTTGCGGCGTACATTTTGCGTTGGAACACTGCGGACGCGTTAGAACTTGGCGCGATGAGCGCGGAGTTTTTTGAAACATGGGTTATTGGTGAAGTGTATAAAAGTTTTGCTAATAGCGGGCAGATAGCGCAGCTGTACTACTACCGCAATTTTAATGGTAAAGAGGTTGAGCTATTAATTTTGCACAACGGTGTGCTGTACCCATGCGTTATCAGCAAAAGCGCGCAGGTGCAAAAAATGTACAAGCGCTTTAATATAATAGAAGCCGCATTTGGCGGCTGTACAGAAGTTAAAACGGCAACCGGCAGCGTTATCTGCCTTGTGCCTGAGTTCGGCATGGATAAAAACAACATTATGTATATTCCTGCGTGGATGATTTAAGCCTTGCTTAAGCAGGGCTTTATTTTTATGCTTAATTTTACCTACACCTTTGCTTGTGGTATAATATATTATTAGATTTATTGAACGAAAGGAACAAACATGGCAGATAAATTTTTAGTTATAGATGGCAGCAGCCTGATTCACAGGGCGTTTTTTGCCCTGCCGCCGCTGACGACGCAGAGCGGTGTGCATACGGGTGCTGTGTACGGTTTTTGCAATATGTTGTTGCGCCTGCTGGCGGACGTACAGCCCAAGTGGCTGGCGGTTGCGTTTGACAAAAGCCGCAAAACCTTCCGCACGGAGATGTTTGCCGATTACAAAGGGCAGCGTAAACCAACACCGAGTGAGCTTTCGGAACAGTTTCCGTTGGCGCGCAAGGTGCTGGAGGCAATGAATATTGCCGTGCTGGAACTTGATAATTACGAGGCGGACGATATCATCGGCACGTTTGCCGTACATGCGCCGCAGGAAGCGGACGTGATTATTGTAACGGGCGACCGCGATGAACTTCAGCTTTTAAGCAGCCGCACAAGCGTATATTTTACCAAACGCGGCATTTCGGACCTTAAAATTTACACGCCGGAAGTTTTTGCGGAGGAATATGAAGGCCTTGAGCCGAAGCAGCTTATCGACCTGAAAGGGCTGATGGGCGATACTTCGGATAACATCCCCGGCATACCGGGCGTTGGCCCCAAAACGGCTCTCAAGCTGATTGGCGAGTACGGCAGCGTGGAAAATGTGCTCGCTAACGCCGATAAAATCAGCGGCAAGGCACTGCGCGAAAAAGTGCAGAATAACAAAGAATCGGCGCTGCTTTCCAAAAAACTGGCAACAATTTTTACGGATGTGCCGGTTGATGCAGATTTGGCAAATTATGAATTGAAAGCATTAAAGCCGGAAGCGCGCGAACTGCTTGCCGGGTTGGAATTCCGCAATATGTACGACCGTTTTAATGCCGTTATGGGCGCGCCGGAAGGAGATTTCAGCCTGTTTGGCGACTTTGTGGAAGATAAGCCTGCCGGGCTGCCGGAAGAAGTTGTAAAAAGTGCCGACGATGCGGAATCGTTGTTTAAACTTATCGCCGTAAGGCGTGAAGTTACGCCGCTTACTGTACAAATTGGCGGTACGCTGCCGGATTTATATTTTAAACGTGCGGAGCTTTTATGTGATGGGCGCGTTTATATTTTTGAAGGCGAGTGCCCCGGCTGGCAGCAGTTTTATGACTGGCTGGCAGATGAAAACTGCCAAAAAGCCTGCTGCGACAGCAAAGAGATTATTAAAACCGCTTTGTGCCTTGGGGTTGAAGTACGCGGCATAACGGATGATATTGCCATTGCCGCATATCTTATTGACCCTGCGCGCAGCGAATACAGCATTAAAACCGTTGGCGGAGCGTACCTGACGCAGGAGTATGCGCAGGAAAGCAAAACGGTTGCCGAACTTGTGCCTGTGCTGCGTGCCAAACTTGCAGAGCACGAACAGATAAAATTATATGAAGAAATGGAGCTGCCGCTGGCACGCACGCTTGCTAAAATGGAACTGGCAGGCATTAAGCCGGATGCAGCGCTTTTGGATAAATTAACCAAAGAAATGGCGGCGCAGATTGCAGCGCTTGAAATTTTGGCGGTAGAGCAGGCGGGAGAAAGCTTTAATTTAAAATCTACCAAGCAGCTTGGTGCTATTTTATTTGAAAAGCTGGGCCTGCCGGTAATTAAAAAAACTAAAACAGGTTATTCCACGGATGTATCAGTTTTGGAGCAGCTGCGCAACGAGCATCCGCTGGTGCGGACTATTTTGGAACACCGCAAGCTGACGAAGCTTCACAGCACTTACCTTGAAGGGCTGCGACCGCTGATTAATACTGTTACAGGGCGTATACATACGCATTTTCAGCAGCTTGTTACCGTTACCGGGCGTTTGAGCAGCACCGACCCGAACTTGCAGAACATCCCTACCCGCACGGAACTTGGGAAAAAAATACGCGAAATTTTTGTGCCGGGCGAAGGTTACGATTACCTGTTAAGCTGCGATTATTCGCAGGTAGAACTGCGCGTGTTGGCGCATATTGCGCAGGATGAACTGCTTTTGGAAAGCTTTCTGCACGGTCAGGATGTACACGCACGTACGGCTGCGGAAGTGTTTGGCGTGCCGCTGGACGAAGTTACCGGCACCATGCGTACACGCGCCAAAGCGGTAAACTTTGGCATTGTATACGGCATCAGCGATTTTGGGCTTGCCAAACAGCTTGATATCAATCGCGGCGAGGCGGGCAGATATATTGAAAATTATCTTGGACGCTATACCGGCGTTAAAAAATATATGGATGATATGGTGGCGAGCGCTAAAAAACAGGGCTATGTGCAGACGCTGTTCGGGCGCAGGCGTTATCTGCCGGATATTAACAGCCGCAATTTTAACCTGCGCGGCTTTGCGGAGCGCACAGCTATTAACACGCCGATACAGGGCACGGCGGCGGACATTATAAAAATTGCCATGGTGAACGTGCAGAAAATGCTGGAACAGGGCGGTTATAAAAGCCGCATACTGCTTCAGGTGCACGACGAACTTTTGCTTGAAGTAACGGAGGCCGAACGCGAAGAAGTTGGCGCACTTGTAAAACAAACTATGGAAAGCGCCGTAAAACTCAGCGTGCCGCTGATTGCCGACGTTAACTACGGCGTAAACTGGGCAGACGCCAAATAGGGAGGAATTACCATGCCGGAAATGCCGGAGGTGGAGCAGGTACGCAAAACCCTGCTGCCGCACATTAAGGGCAAAACCATTAAAAATATAGAAATTAACCTTGCAAGGCTGATAAAATATCCTTCGCCGGAAGAATTTATTGCCGGTTTAACAGGCAAAACCATTTTGGATGTAGGGCGCCGCGGCAAATACCTGGTGCTTAAAACAGGCGAAAACCAGAAGCTGATTGTGCATTTGCGCATGACCGGTAGCCTGATTGCGCAGGAGGCAGATAAGCCGGAACCGCCTTATGCCAAAATTAAGTTTGAACTGACGGACGGCGTAACCATGTGGTTCTGCGATATCCGCACCTTTGGCACGCTGTACCTTGTTACCAATAATGACGCGTATATTGAAGGCTACGAAACTTTAGGCCCCGAGCCTTTAAGCGAAGGCTTTACGGCCGGTTACATGCGCCCGGTTATAGCCAAAAGCAGAAAGCCCATAAAGACTCTGATTTTGGAGCAGACTTTTATTGCAGGGCTGGGCAACATCTACGCCGACGAGTGCCTGGCGTTATCCGGCATTTTGCCGATGCGCACGGCGAGCACCTTGACGGACGAAGAAATTGACCGCCTGCACTATGCTATAAACAAGGTTATTGCGCAGGGCATTGCCAACCGCGGCACAACCTTCCGCGATTACAAAGACGGCGAAGGCAACAAGGGCGATAACCAAAACCATTTGCTGGTATATGGGCGCAAAGGCTTGTGCTGCAAAATGTGCGGCGGCGAACTTTTGGGGACCAAAGTAGGCGGGCGAGGCACAACATACTGCCCGCACTGCCAAAAATAAAACGGTGAAAAAATGAAAGTAATAGGTTTAACAGGGGGCATAGCCTCCGGTAAAAGTACAATTGCAAATTTACTGCGCAGCCTCGGCGCGCCTGTGTTTGATGCCGATGCGGAAAGCCGTGCTCTGGTTGCCAAAGGGCGTGCTGCGCTTAACGAAATAGCTCTTACCTTTGGCATTGAATACCTTACGGACGGCGGCGAGCTTAACCGCCCCAAAATGGCGGAACTTGTTTTCCACGATAAAGAAGCGCTGAAAAAACTTGAAGCAATCATTCATAAAAACGTACTGGCGGCAGCGCAGAGTTTTCTGGCGGAATGCCGCAGTAAAAATCTGCCGGCGGCAGTGCTTGATGTACCGCTTTTAATTGAATGCGGCTGGTACAAAGATGTGGATGCCGTTTGGCTTGTTGCCGTAGACAGCGAAACGCAGATAGAACGTGCTATGGCACGCAGCAACATGACGCGTGAAGAAGTTAAGGCACGCATTGCAGCGCAGATGACACTGGAAGAAAAAAAGGCTTATGCCAGCCTTGTAATTGATAACAGCGGCACCTTTGCTGAAACGGAAAAAGCCGTTGCCGCAGCATGGAAAAATTTTACGGCGGAGGCATAAGTTGGGCAGGCGGAAAAAGAAAAAATTTATCGACAGATGGTGGGTAAAATTCTTAATGGTTGCTGCCGCCATTTTTCTCATCGGTGAAGCCGGTATGAAAATATGGAGCAGCGAAGCCGTGCAGACGCGCTTTGTTTATATGTGGCCTTACCAGAACGAAATTTTGGAGTACAGCTCCAAAAATAAAATCGACCCATTTTTGGTTGCGGCAGTTATTAAAAACGAAAGCGGGTTTGATACGGAAGCCGTATCGCACGCCGGTGCCGTGGGGCTGATGCAGATTATGCCGGAAACCGGCGAATGGATTGCTTCGCAGATGGGGCTTGACCATTTTGACATGGAAGCTTTGCGCAGGCCAGAATATAACGTGCGGCTTGGCTGCTGGTATCTGGGCGAGCTGGAATATGAATTTCAGCGCAACTGGGTGCTGATGATGATTGCCTATAACGCGGGGCGCGGCAACACGCGCGCGTGGATGCAGGAAAACGGCTGGAACTATGATTTTAACCGCATTGAAGACATACCTTACCCGGATACGCGCGAGTATGTAAAAAAGGTTTTGCGCGACCGCGACAAATATTATCTTTATTACAGAAATAAAATAAAAAACTATTGACAGATTGATTTTTGCGCGTTATAATAATCAATGTTGACGCGGTAGTGGCGGAACGGCAGACGCGCTAGCCTCAGGAGCTAGTGGGGGCAACCCCGTGGAGGTTCAAATCCTCTCTACCGCACCATTTAATTTAATAGCAATACCCCAATGCGGTTGTGGCGGAACGGCAGACGCACCATCTTGAGGGGGTGGCGGGGAGACCCGTGTGGGTTCAAATCCCACCAACCGCACCAAAAATGCAATGAAGCAGCTTGTAAAACAGGCTGCTTTTTTTATGCCCGAATGAATTAAATAAGGGGCATTAGCTTAAAAGCGCCGGTATTTGTGCAGGTTATTTTTCTTTTAACTTGTGGACAAAGCATGCCTGCAATGGTATAGTATATTAGGTATTGCGCAGGGGCAGAAAAAAGCTGTCTGCCCTCAAAAAATATATTTTTGGAAGGTGGTACAATCAATGGAAAAATCTGTTAAGCAAAACACATCCACTCCTGTGGACGCGGATTATTCGCTGGAGGCCGTGCCAGATTCAGCACGCAAAGGCTTCTGGCAGATGTTCTTCGTTATGCTGGGGTTTACGTTTTTTTCTGCCAGTATGAGCGTAGGCGCCAAATTGGGTAATGGGCTCGATTTATCAGGCTTTGTATGGGCGTGCCTGATTGGCGGCATTATTCTGTCGGCTTACTGCGGTGTACTGGCTTTTATTGGGTCTAAAACCGGTTTGAATATGGACTTGCTCTGCCGCCGTACTTTTGGCAGCAAGGGCTCTTATCTTTCGTCTGCTATTTTGGGCTTTACGCAAATCGGCTGGTTCGGCGTAGGCGTGGCAATGTTTTCCATTCCCGCGGCGGAACTTATGGGCATGAACGAATGGACTCTGACCATTATTGCCGGCCTTTTAATGACGGCAACCGCAGCTACCGGCATGAAAGCACTGGAAATTGTCAGCTATATTTCCGTTCCGCTTATTATTATTCTGGGCGTTTATTCCATGGTCACTGCTGCTGCAGAAGGCGGCGGGCTGGCTTACATTTTTGCGCAGTCTGCCGGGCAGATTACCCTGTTTACCGGCATTGGCTATGTTATTGGCTCTTTTATTTCCGGCGGTACCGCAACGCCTAACTTTATCCGTTTTGCCAAAAACAGCAGCATTGCCGTGTGGACTACGGTTATTGCCTTCTTTTTAGGCAACACGCTGATGTTCTGCTTTGGCGCGGTTGGCGGCGCTTACACAGGTAAGGATGATATTTTCTACGTTATGATTGCACAGGGCCTTGCCATTCCGGCTTTGATTGTACTTGGCGCCAATATCTGGACTACCAATAATAATGCTCTTTACACCGGCGGCCTTGCCATTTCCAATATTTCCAAAGTTCGCATGAAATGGACTACATGGATTTCCGGCATTATCGGCACGGCGCTTGCAATCTGGCTTTATTACAATTTTGTAAGCTGGCTCAGCATTCTTAACTGCGCTTTGCCGCCGATTGGCATTATTGTTATTTTAGATTATTTCTTTAACCATAAAAAATTCGGCAGCGATTTTAACGAATATACCATTAACTGGTTCAACATTGCCGGTATTATAGTGGGCGCTGCCTGTGCAAACCTGCTGCAGTGGGGCATTGCCGCCATTAATGCTATGGTGGTTGCTGCTGCATTCTTCTTTATCGGCGAAATGCTTGGCAAAAATAAATAATAACTGTAAAGAAAGGATGAATTATTATGCTGCTGCAAAAACTGTATTTGGCAAATGCCACGGAAACGGTAGATATCCGCGTTACGGACGGTAAATTTGCCGCTATTGCTCCTCAGCTGGAAGCGCTGCCCGGCGAAGAAGTGATTGATTGCTGTGCCGGCAAAATGGTGCTGCCGCCTTTTGTGGAATCGCACGTACATCTCGATACCTGCCTTACGGCAGGCCGTCCGCACTGGAATTTATCCGGCACGCTGTTTGAAGGTATTCAGCGCTGGGAAGAATATAAGCCTTTCCTTACCAAACAGGAAGTAAAAGACCGTGTAAACAAGGCGCTCCGCCTGCAGGCAGGCAACGGCATTCAATATGTGCGCACCCATGTAGATATTAACGACCCGGAACTGACCGCGTTGCGCGCAATTTTGGAGCTGCGCGAGGAAGTTAAGGATTATATTGACATTCAAATTGTTGCTTTCCCTCAGTACGGAATTTTAAGTTACCCCAACGGCAAAGGCCTGCTTGAAGAAGCACTGAAAATGGGTGCCGATGCTGCAGGTGCCATTCCGCATTTTGAATTTACCCGTGAATATTCTGTTGAATCGCTTAACATCTGCTTTGAACTGGCGCAGAAATACGGCAAATTGATTGATGTACACTGCGACGAAATTGATGACGAGGCCTCCCGCGGGCTGGAAACTGTTGCCGCCCGCGCTTATGAAACCGGCATGAGCGATATGGTAACGGCATCGCACACAACTGCCATGCACAGCTACAACAATGCTTATATGATTCGCCTGATGCGCCTTTTAAAAATGTCCGGCATCAACTTTGTGGCAAATCCGTGCGTTAATGTTCATTTGGGCGGACGTGCTGATACTTACCCCAAACGCCGCAGCATGACGCGCGTAAAAGAACTTACAGCCGAAGGCATTAATGTTTCTTTCGGCTCGGATGATATTTTTGACCCATGGAATCCGCTTGGCAATGCCAATATGCGCGACCAGGTATTTATGGGGCTGTATACCGGGCATATGCTTGGCTATGAAGAAATTTGCAATTCTTATAAATTTGTTACCGAAAATGCTGCCCGCACCCTGCATTTGGGCGACGCTTACGGCATTGCGGTCGGTAAAGATGCAAACTTTATTATTCTTGACGCCAAAAACTGGTATGACGCATTAAACAATAATGCGCCGGTGCTGCGTAATTACCGCAAAGGCAAACTTATTGCTTCCACCGCGCCGGTAGATAAAAAAGTGTATTTTTAATTGAGCCGCCAATTAGTGCCAAGTGATGGCGAACGCAATAATTGTGCCAGCGAAGTTACGCAAATTTTGCGATTGGATAATGAGCAAAATTTACGAACCTTTAACAGAAAAAATCAAAAGGGTTATACTTTTCAGCATTGTTAAAATCTGCGGCTTCATCGATTCCGTCCGGGCATGGCACCGGACTCTCGTGGGTTATTGTTATAAATTAAGCCGCCGCAGTTTTAACTGCTGCTTCACAGCACAACCCTTTTGGATTTTTGAACAAACTGGCTGCCAATAAAATAATTTAAATAACAAAAGCCAAAGCATTGCTTAAAGTAGTGCTTTGGCTTTTTGCATATTATATTAATTTTTGCTGTTTTTTACCTGCCCCCGTGCTCACGCTTCCAACGCTTTATTTCAGCAAGCCTTGCTTTTACGCGTGCTTCCAGCCCCTGCGTTGTTGGTTTGTAATATTCCGTTCCTACAAGCGAATCGGGCAGGCACTGCATATTGGTAAGTTTTTCTCCTGTGTTGTGCGCGTACTGGTAGCCCTTGCCGTAATTAAGTTCCTGCATCAGTTTTGTGGGCGCATTGCGGATAACAAGCGGAACAGGCTCTGCCAGCATTTTTGCAGCGTCACGCTTGGCGTGTTCATACGCCATATAAAGTGCGTTGGATTTTGGCGCGACCGACATATACACTACGGCCTGCGTTAAATGCACGCTGCATTCCGGCATGCCGATAAAATGGCAGGCGTGGTAGGCGGCAACGGCAATTTCCAGTGCTTTGGGGTCTGCAAGGCCGATATCTTCGCTGGCAAAGCGCGTAACGCGCCGGGCTATGTAAAGTGGGTCTTCGCCTGCTTCAAGCATGCGTGCCAGCCAGTAAACGGCCGCGTCCGGGTCGCTGTTGCGCATGGATTTATGCAGTGCGGAAATTAAATTATAATGTTCTTCGCCTGTTTTATCGTACAGCAGCGATTTTTTTGAGGTGCATTGTTCCAGCGTTTCGCGTGTTACCGTCGTTGCGCCGCCTGTGTCCATATCGCCGTTTAATACTGCCATTTCTAATGTAGAAAGCGCCGTGCGTGCATCGCCGTTGGCAAAAACGGCAATCATTTCCAAAAGTTCTTCTTCGATGTTAATTTTCTGTGTGCCAAAGCCTTTTTCATCTGTTAAGGCACGTTTTAAAAGCTGCACAAGTTCCTCTGTTTTAAGTTCCTGCAAAACAAATACCTTGCAGCGGCTTAGTAATGCGCTGTTAACTTCAAACGAAGGGTTTTCCGTCGTTGCGCCTATTAAAATAATGCTGCCTTTTTCCACAAAGGGCAAAAACGCATCCTGCTGCGCTTTGTTAAAACGGTGGATTTCGTCTACAAAAACAATGGTTTTTTCGCCGTAACGGCGGTTTTCCTCCGCTTTCTGCATTACGCTGCGTATTTCTTTAATGCCGCTTGTAACTGCCGAAAAATCAATAAACGCCGCTTTGGTGGTGTTGGCAATAATCCGCGCCAGCGTGGTTTTGCCCACGCCGGGAGGCCCCCAGAAAATCATGGAGGAAATCTGGTCGCTTTCAATTAAACGGCGCAGCACTTTGCCCTTGCCCAAAAGGTGGGTCTGGCCAACATATTCTTCAAGCGTTTTGGGGCGCAGCCTTGCCGCCAGCGGCTGGGATAAATTGTTTTCAAAAAGTGACATTGCTTCCATAATTTCGCCTCCCAAAGCCATTATAATTCGCCGCAGAATTAAGCGCAAGCAGAATTTATTAAGCAATTTTACACAATTGTTTCATTAATGCAAGGATATTTGTTTGCTAAAACAGTTTAAAAAGTTATATAATTAAAATAACTTATACTTGCAGAAGGTTGGGTGCGTACTATGGATTGGCATAACCGTAATATGAAAATTTTAATCGGCATCTGCATTGCCGTTGTTTTAATTGTTTGTTACCGTATTTTTGATAATATACAAACGGAGCGTGCCCGTGCGGAAAGAATGTCGCGCGTGCAGGCGGTGGCGGTTGTTACGGCAAAGCCGGAGCGCAGGACGATTACCCCGCTGTTGGAGTTCAGCGGCAGCCTTGACCCGGAGTGGCAGGCAGATGTTGCCGCCAAGGTTGACGGGCGTGTGGAGCGCGTATATGTAAATGAGGGCGACCGTGTAACCAAAGGGCAGGTGCTGGCAGAACTGGAACAGCGCGATACTGACGCTGCCCTGCGTGAAGCGCGCGGCAATTACATGGACGCGCAGACCAATCTCCGCAAGGCAGAGCGCGACCTTGAGCGTTACAGCGCTTTATATAAACAGGGGGCGGTTTCCGAACAGGTTGCCGACGATTACGCTTTTGCGCGTGACAACGCAGCTGCCAAGCTGGATGCAGCCCGCGGCACCGTGCAGGCTATGGAATCGCAGTTTGAAGGTACTGTAATAACAGCCCCGGCTGACGGCATTATCTCCAAACGCTATCATCAGGAAGGTTATTACGCAACGGCAGGCACCCCGCTTTTTGCCATTGCCGATATCAGCGTTTTAAAAACCGTTATTAATATCCCGGAAGGCAATATCAGTGGCGTATCCGTTGGCAACGAAGCCGAAATAGAACTGCCTGCCTTTGCCGGGCATAAAATTATCGGCAGAATAACGCGCATTGCCCCTGTTGCCGATTTACCTGCGCATACCTTTGCCTCCGAAGTAAGTGTTGACAACACCGAAGGGCTTTTGGCAGGCGTTTTTGCAACGGTAAAGCTTACCGCGCAGCCCAGGCAGAATGTACTTACAATACCGGTTTATGCCATTGTAATGCGTGATGACCAGAAAACCGTATTTATTGTGGAAGACGATAACACCGTGCGCCGCCAGGTGCTTGACATTGGCTATACGGACGACAAGGTAGCCGAAGTTTTAAGCGGCCTGAAAGGCGATGAAGTAATTGTAACCGAAGGCCATAACAAGCTGCGCGAAGGCAGCAAGGTAGTTACTGATAAGGCAGGTAATTAATTATGATAGAGACTTTTATCCGCCGGCCGGTTTTTACTACCATGTTTATTTTGCTGCTGGTAGTGTTCGGCATCCGCTGCTACCCGGAAATCGGCGTGGATTTGAACCCTGACGTTGATATGCCTATCGTCAGCGTGCGCGTTACTTATGACGGCGCTTCGCCGGAAGAAATGGAAACGCTTATTACCAAGCCGATAGAAAACCGCGTCAGCCAGGTTGCAGGCTATAAAACAATTTCCAGTACCGTGCTTGAAGGCTACAGCGAAACCGTACTGGAGTTTAACATGGGCGTAGACCCGCAGGCTATGGCCAGCGAAGTGCGCGAAAAGGTTGCCAGCGTGCGTAACCGCCTGCCGGACGATATCGACGAACCGGTAGTACAAACGGTTGATTTAACGTCCCAGTCCATTGTTGCGTACACGTTTTCTTCCGAATCGCGCAGCCGCGGCGAAATACGCCGTTTGATAGAAGACAGCATTCTTGACGAAATGCAGATGGTTGAAGGCGTTGCCGAAGTAACTGCGGTAGGCGCCAGCCAGCGTGTAATACGCCTTGTGGCAAAGCCTGACAAGTTAATGGAATACGGAATTTCGTTTCAGGACCTGCTGCAGAAGGTAGATGACGAAAACTACAATACGCCGGGCGGCAAAGCCAGAAACCACGACATGGAAATAACCGTGCGTACCATTGGCAAATACAGCAATATCGACGATATTAAAAAAGTTGTTATTGCCAACCATAACGGCAAAGCTGTGTACATTGGCGACGTGGCGGATGTTATTGACGGCTGGGAAGATGAAGACACCTTCGCCAGTGCCAACGGCGTGCCCTGCGTTATGACCTTCGTGCGCAAACAATCCAAAACCAACACGGTTGACGTTACCGACCGTGTTAACGCCAAAATGGAAGAGCTTAAACAGCGCGTAATTCCGCCCGATATTAAGGTTGATATTGTGCGCGACCAATCTACCTACGTACGCGAAAACATTGCCGACGTGTGGAACACGATTTTCTTTGGCGGCGCGCTGGCGCTGTTTATAACTTATATGTTCCTCGGCAACTTCCGTGCCACCATTATCGGCGGCTTGTGCATACCAACATCAATAATTGCAACCTTCTTTATGATGAAGGCAATGAATTTTACCTTAAACAATATGTCGCTGATGGCGCTGAGCCTTGCGGTAGGCATTTTGATAGACGACGCGATTGTTGTAATCGAAAATATTTTCCGCCATATCGAAATGGGCAAAACGCCGTTTGTGGCAGCCAAAGAAGCAACACAGGAAATTTCCCTGGCAATACTGGCAACATCGCTGTCGTTAATGGCAGTGTTTGTGCCGGTTGGCAGTATGGGCGAAATTATCGGCCAGTATTTTAAACAGTTTGGCTTAACGGTTGCCTTTGCCATAGCGTTTTCCACTCTGGTAGCGTTTTCGCTTACGCCAATGGTTTCCGCCTACTGGCTGAAAGAAGAAAAGCCGGGCGAAAGCCACCGCAACAAATATGTACAGCTGGCGCTTGATAAATTTGAAGCGGGCTTTCAGATTTTCCGCGGATTGTACAGCGGCATTATGGAAGCGGCGCTGAACAATCCAAAAAAAGTTATTGCCGCCGGCATAGTTTCGCTGGCTATGAATATTGTGCTGCTGCCGTTTGTAGGTACGGAATACCAGCCGACGTACGATTCCGGCGAGTTTACCGTTAATTTTAAAGCGCCTATCGGCACCAGTATGGAAAAAACGGTAGCGCTGGCAACGCCTTTGCAAAAAGAAATAACGGCCATGCCGGAAGTAAAAATAGCGGCGCTGAATATCGGCAACGGGCGCAACCCGGTAAACCAGGGCTCTATTGATATCCGCCTTGTGCCGAGTAACGAGCGTGACCGCACCATGCAGCAGATTATGGATGACCTGCGTGCCGAAGTGCGCAATGTTCAGGGGCTGAGCGTTACGGTAGTGTCCAATCAGGGGCGCGGCCGCGGCGACAGCAGGCCGGTGCAGATTGGCCTGCGCGGCAGCGATATTAAACAGCTTAAAGAATACGCGCTGGAGCTTGCCGATTTGGTGCGTAAGGTTCCGGGCGCAACGGATGTCGATATTTCCGATTCGGACGAACAGCCGGAAATTTTAATCAGGCTTGACCAGGCGCGTGCCAGCCTTTTGGGGCTCGATTCTTATTCCGTCGGCGAAGTTGTGGAAATGGCCTTTATGGGCAAAAGCACAGGCAACAGCTTTACAATCGGTGATAATGACTACGATATTATTTTGCAGCTGCCGGAAAGCAAGCGTACCGATATTAATGACGTTAAAAATCTGCGCGTGTCTTCGCCGGACGGGCAGTTCATCCGCCTGGGCGACGTTGCCGACATAAGCCTTGGCAGCGGCCCGACGCGTATTGAACGCGAGGACAAGCAGCGCCAGATTGTTGTTTACGCCAACACGGTAGGCACATCTCCGGGCGAACTGATTGCCAAAATACAAAACGAGCTGATACCCAGCATGAATATGCCGCAGGGCTACAACTACAAGCTGATTGGCGAAGCCGATACAATGTCACGTTCGTTTAATGAAATTGTTAAGGCCATTGTGCTGGCGGTTGTAGTTGTTTATATGGTTCTGGCGGCGCAGTTTGAAAGCTTCAGCCAGCCGGTAATTATTATGGCTTCGCTGCCGTTTGCGGTAGTGGGCGCCGTGCTTGGCCTTTTAATGGCGGGGCAGACTGCCAACATGATGAGTATGATTGGCTTTACCATGCTTTTGGGCCTTGTTACCAAAAATGCTATTTTGCTGATTGACTATGCCAACCAGCAGCGCGAAAAAGGGCTTGATATACGCAGCGCAACGCTGGAAGCCTGCTCATTGCGCCTGCGCCCGATACTGATGACAACGCTTTCAACCATTTTAGGCATGCTGCCTATCGCCATGGGCATCGGCGAAGGCGCGGAACTGCGCCAGTCCATGGGCGTGGTGCTTGTTGGCGGCCTTATCACTTCAACTATGCTTACCCTTTTGGTTGTGCCGGTTGTGTATATGGAATTTGAAAAATGGAAAGAAAAACATTATAAACCTGCCGGAGAGGCAAACGCATAATAAATGGGGCTCTGCAAATTGCAGGGCCTTTTGTATTATCTGTTACAAAATAAATGAAAATCACTTGTGCCATTCCTCTTTAATCTTGTATAATAAATGTAAAGTATAAGTAAAAATTAAGTTAAACAACTTACAGGAGGGCTTATGGTTTACTTTTTCGGATTTTTGGGAGGACTGGCGTTATTTTTATACGGCATGCAGCTTATGGGCGAAGGCCTGCAGCGTGCCGCAGGCGAGAAGCTGCAAAAAATACTGGAAAAGCTGACAGGCGTTCTGCCGGTGGCTGTTGCGCTTGGCGCCGTTGTAACAGGTATTTTGCAGTCGAGCAGTGCCACAACGGTAATGACGGTTGGTTTTGTAAACGCAGGGCTGATGAATTTAAAGCAGGCCTTCGGCGTTGTAATGGGTGCCAATATCGGCACAACCATGACGGCACAGCTTATTGCCTTTAAGCTTACCGATTACATCACTCTGTTTCTTGCCATCGGTTTTGCCGTGCATCTTCTGGCAAAACGCCAGCGCGGCAAATATATCGGCCAGGTAATTTTAGGCTTCGGCATTTTAATGCTGGGCATGGAAATGATGAGCGATTCCGTAATGCCGCTGCGCGAATACCAGGGCTTTATTGATTTTATCGGCCGCTTTTCCGATAACCCGATTCTCGGCGTGGGCGTAGGCCTTGTAATGACCATGGTCATTCAGTCCAGCAGCGCAACAATCGGCGTTTTAATTGCCATTGCCAATCAGGGGCTTATTCCGCTGGAAGGCGCAATTCCCGTGCTTCTGGGCGATAATATCGGTACCTGCATTACGGCGGTACTTGCTTCGCTGCGTGCCAATATTACGGCCAAAAGGGTAGCGCTGGCGCATGTAATGTTTAACTTTATCGGCAGCATTATTTTCATAACATTTATGGGGCTGTTTATAAAACTGGTACTGGCAATTTCCCCGGCGGACGATATTGCACGCCAGATTGCCAACGCGCATACGGCGTTTAACGTGGTAAATACGCTGCTGTTTATGCCGTTTACCGGTTTGTACATTAAATTTATAGAAAAATGCCTGCCGGGCAAAGGCGAAATTATTTCGCGCAAACCTGCATATCTTGATGAGAAAATGCTGGTAACTCCTTCCATTGCCATGGGGCTTGCCGTTAAGGAAATTGTGCGCATGGGCAATATGGCGCGCCATAATGTTGAAGTAGGCATGCAGGCACTGGAAGACAAGGACGAAAATAAAATTAAATATGTACTGGAACATGAACCTGTAATTGATGCGCTTGAAGAAGACATAACCCGTTACCTTACCAAAATGAGCGAAAAGGAAATGGGCGCCGAGCTTTCGGCAATGCATACAAGGCTGCTGCACGCCTGCACAGATATTGAACGTATCGGCGACCACGGCGAAGCGCTTGCCAAAGATGCACGCCGCATGTTTGAAGACGATGTTAAATTCAGCGAAGAAGCCAAAACCGAACTGCGCGCTTTGGGCGAACTGGTTATGCAGGCCAGCGGCAAAGCCATGGAAGCGCTTGCCAATAACGATAAGGTGCTGGCGCAGGAAGCGTGGGATATTTGCCGTCAGGTGAAAAAAGCGCAGAAGGAAATCCGCAGAAACCATATTGTACGCCTTAACGAAAAACGCTGCGACCCTGTTGCCGGGTTTATGATGATGGAAATTTTAATAAACCTGAAGCGCGTTTCCGACCATTCCAAAAATATAAGCCAGATTGTTTTGGGAATTTTTTAAAATTAATTTAAAAAACTGTTGACAAACAGATTTTACTGCTGTATAATTAACTTCGTTGTTGAGAGACGCGGAAATAGCTCAGTGGTAGAGCACCTCCTTGCCAAGGAGGGGGTCGCGAGTTCGAATCTCGTTTTCCGCTCCATGAATTGTCAGCCCGGCAGTTTACTGCCGGGTTTTTTGAATTTATTCAGAAAAGAATAATGATATATTGTAGGAATAGCAGTAAAATTCTTGTCAAGTACCGCTGGTTGTGATATTATATTATGAGCAATGTGTGTAAACAGCTGCATTTTTAACAATAAAACCGATGTAAAAAACATGCTGTAATAATCAGCACATATAATTAAGGGAGGATTTATTAATGAACGTAACAGTAGAAAGAGTCGGCAACGACGCAACTCTTAAAATCACTTTGCCCGCAGAGGAAGTAAACAAAGGCTTTAAAAAAGCCGTTGCAAAAATTGCAGGCCAGGTAAATATCCCCGGCTTCCGTAAAGGCAAAGCCCCCCGCAATATTATCGAAATGCACTATGGCAAAGAAGCAGTAAAACAAGAAGCATTTGAACTGGTTGCTAACCAGTGCTATACCGAAGCTCTGGAACAGGAAAAACTGATTCCGGTATCCGAACCGAAGGTTGAAGATTCCGTATTTGAAGAAAACAAAGATATGGAACTTACCATTAAAGTAACCCTCAAACCGGAAGTTAAACTTGGTGATTACAAAGAACTGCATGTAGAAAAAGAAGCAGTTGAAGTTACCGACGAAGCAGTTGAAGAACAGGTACAGGGTCTGCGCAGCCGCCATGCAAAAATGGTAGAAGCTGAAGAAGGCGCCGTAATTGAAAAAGGCGACTTTGCCATTATCGACTTTGCAGGCACCGTTGACGGCGAACCGTTCAGCGGCGGCGAAGGCAAAGGCTATCCTCTGGAAGTTGGCTCCAACTCCTTTATCCCCGGTTTCGAAGACCAGCTTGTAGGCCTTAAAAAAGGCGATTCCACCGATGTGGACGTAACCTTCCCGGAAGAATACTTTGTTAAAGAACTGGCCGGCAAACAGGCAATCTTCAAAGTAAACGTACAGGACGTAAAACGCAAAGAACTGCCGGAACTTACCGATGAATATGTAGCAGCAAACAGCGATTGCAAAACCGTTGAAGAACTGCGCGCAAGCTACAAAGAACGCATGCAGAAAGCAGCTGAAAACAATGCCCAGATTGCTTATGAAAAAGCACTGATTGACCTTGCAGTTGCCAATGCGGAATTTGAAGTTCCCGAAATTATGATTGAAGACCGCGTAACCCAGATGATTGACGAAATGCGCATGAGCCTTGAAGCACGCAAACTCACTCTGGAACAGTACATGCAGTACAGCGGCATCGACATGAAACAGCTTCGTGAACGCCAGCATGATGCTGCCGTTGAAAACGTTAAAACTGACCTCGTTCTTGATGCTATTGCCAAAGCTGAAAACATCCAGGTATCCATGGAAGATGTTGACAGCGAACTTTCCGCTATCGCTTCCCAGCATGGCGCAACTCTTGAAGACGTTAAGAAAATCATTAAATCCAATGGCACTATGGGCCTGCTGCTCGCAAACATTCTGCGCCGCAAAGCTGCCCATGTAATCATTGACAGCGCGAAATAATTTAAGCGCGGTTAAACCACAGTAAAGGGGTGTGACAATAATGAATTATGTGCCAATAGTTGTAGAACAGTCAAACCGCGGAGAACGCTCTTACGATATATATTCCCGCCTTTTAAAGGACAGGATAGTTTTTGTTACCGGCGAAATAGATGATACTATGGCCAATCTCGTTATCGCCCAGCTGCTCTTTTTAGAGTCGGAAGACCCCGATAAGGATATCCATCTCTACATTAACAGCCCGGGCGGCAGCGTAAGCGCCGGCCTGGCAATTTATGATACAATGCAGTACATAAAGCCTGATGTTTCCACAATCTGCATGGGCATGGCCGCCAGCATGGCATCCGTGCTTCTGGCTGCCGGTGCTCCGGGCAAACGTTTTGCCCTGCCGTACTCCAGAGTTATGATTCATCAGCCGCTGGGCGGCGTTCAGGGGCAGGCTTCCGAAATTGAAATCACCGCGCGCGAAATTCTGCGCCTCCGTGATGAAATGAACGGTATTTTAGCCAGCCATACCGGACAAACCAAAGAAAAGATTGCGCAGGATACTGACCGCGATAACTATATGTCAAGCCAGCAGGCCAAAGAATACGGCCTGATTGACGAAGTGGTATCGCGTAAACCTGCTAATGAAAAATAAAGGCTTTAAGGAGATACTCAAAATGAAATTCGGTGGGGACAATCACCATGATACCCCGGTTTGCTCTTTCTGCGGCAAGCGCGAAGCGCAGGTCAGCAAAATGTTCAGCAAAGTGCTTGGCGAAGGTGATTTGTTTATTTGCGATGAGTGTATAAAACTCTGCAATGAAATGCTTGAAGAAGAAATGCGGGCAAGGGCTGTAAACCATACTGAAATTGCCGAACTGCCCAAACCAAAAGAAATAAAAGCAATTTTGGATGAATATGTAATCGGCCAGGAAGAAGCTAAAAAAACCCTTGCCGTAGCCGTTTACAACCATTATAAACGCATTGACTACGAACTTAACCATGTTCCCGGCGATAAGGACGTTGAATTGCAAAAATCCAACATTTTAATGCTTGGGCCTACCGGCAGCGGCAAAACACTGCTGGCGCAGACTCTGGCAAAAATATTGCAGGTTCCTTTCGCCATTGCCGACGCCACCGCTTTAACGGAGGCCGGTTATGTAGGCGAGGACGTGGAGAACATTCTGCTGCGTTTAATCCAAAATGCAGATTACGATATTGAACGCGCACAGCGCGGCATTATCTACATTGATGAAATTGACAAAATTTCGCGCAAGTCCGAAAATCCTTCCATTACGAGGGATGTTTCCGGCGAAGGCGTACAGCAGGCTCTGCTGAAAATTCTGGAAGGCACTGTTGCCAACGTTCCGCCGCAGGGCGGGCGTAAACATCCGCACCAGGAATTTTTGCAGATTGATACCACAAACATTCTGTTCATCTGCGGCGGCTCGTTTGACGGGCTGGAAAGCATCATCAGCGCACGCACGGGCAAAAAGAATATGGGCTTTGGCGCCGATATTAAAACCAAAGACGAAATCAGCCTGACGGATACCTTTAAAAAGGTATTGCCGGAGGATTTGATGAAATTCGGTTTGATACCGGAATTTGCCGGACGCCTGCCGGTTGTTGTAACGCTTGAAGCACTGGACAAGGCTGCGCTGATTAAGATTTTGCAGGAGCCTAAAAACGCACTGGTAAAACAGTATCAGCACTTTTTGGCCATGGACAATGTAGAGCTTGAATTTGAGCCGGATGCACTCGACGCCATTGCCGAAGAAGCACTGAAACGCAGTGCCGGTGCGCGTGGACTGCGCGCCATTATTGAAGCGGTAATGCGCAATGTAATGTACGACGTGCCTTCGCGCAGTGATGTTGTAAAATGTATTGTAACGGCCGATTCCATCCGCAATCATGCAGAACCTAAAATGATTGTGGCGGCAGGCTGAAAGAAAAATAATGGGGGAAGGGGATTTTAACCTTCCCTCTTTTTGGTTTTATGGGCCTTTTGTGATACAATTATAAGAGATTTGAATTTTAATATAAAATAGGGGGATGCTAATATAAATGGAAGCATCAGGAAAATTAATGCCCCTGCTGGCGTTAAGAGGAATTATCGTATTCCCGGGAATGACGGTAAACCTTGATGTAGGCAGGGATAAATCAATAAATGCGGTTAATGCTGCCATGCAGCTTGATAAAAAAATACTGCTGGTAACTCAGCGCGATGCCGAAACCGCAGACCCGAAACGTGAAGAACTGTATAATTATGGCGTTGTTGCCGAAATTAAGCAGCTTTTAAAACTGCCGAGCGGTGCAATCCGTATTTTAATTCAGGGTCTTGAAAGGGCAGAACTTACTTCGTTAATTGACGCGCCTTTTAAAGATACTTACCTTGAAGGCTTTGCCATGCCGGTAGCCAGCGTTGAGCCGGAAGAAAATTCCGAAACCGAAGCCATGCGCCGCGTGCTGCTGCAAAGTTTTGAAAAATGGCTTGTTACCGGCAAAAAAGTAACCACCGAAGTTATGCTTAACTTTAAAAGCATAACTACCGCCGGTGAAATTGCCGATATCATTGCCGGTTATTTAACAATAAGCATTGACGAAAAAGAAGAACTGCTGGAACTTGCCGATGTAAAAGAGCGTATGCACAAGCTGCATACTTTTTTGTGCAAAGAACTTGAAATTGCCGAACTCGAAAAAAACATTACGCAGGAAGTACGCAAACAAATAGAAAAAAATCAGCGTGAATATTATCTGCGCGAGCAAATTAAGGTTATTAACAAAGAACTTGGCGAAGGCGACGAACGCCAGGCCGAAGTTGACGAATACAAAAAGCAGATGGAAGGCCGCGACCTGCCGCCTGAAGTAGCAGATAAAATTAACAAAGAGCTTGACCGCTTGTATAAAATGCCGCCGATGATGGCAGAAAGCGGCGTTATCCGCAATTATGTGGAAACGCTTCTTGCTTTGCCGTGGGGTATTTACGGCAAGGATAACTTTGATTTAAAACACGCCGAAAAAGTGCTTAACAAAGACCACTACGGCCTTGAAAAAGTTAAAGAGCGCATTTTGGAATACCTTGCGGTGCGCGCTCTTACCAAAAGCGGCAAAGGGCCTATTTTGTGCCTCGTCGGGCCGCCGGGCGTGGGCAAAACTTCACTGGCGCAGTCAGTTGCCCGCGCTATCGACCGCAAATTTACACGAATGTCGCTGGGCGGCGTGCATGACGAAGCAGAAATCCGCGGACACCGCCGCACCTATATCGGCGCAATGCCGGGCCGCATTATTCACGGCATGCAAACCTGCGGCGTTATGAACCCGGTTTTCCTGCTGGACGAAGTGGACAAAATGTCGTCCGATTTCCGCGGCGACCCTGCTTCTGCACTGCTTGAAGTTTTAGACCCGGAACAGAACAACACCTTCAGCGACCATTATGTTGAAATACCTTTCGACCTGTCGCAGGTATTCTGGATTGTAACGGCCAACACCGTGGAAACAATTCCGCCCGCACTGCTCGACCGTATGGAAGTGGTGCAGCTTTCCAGCTATACCGAAGATGAAAAGGTAAAAATTGCCGAACTGCATCTTTTGCCGAAAGAACGCCAGAATAACGGCTTAACCGCCAAAACGCTTTCCATAACGGAAGATGCGCTGCGCATGATTATACGCGGCTATACGCGCGAAGCAGGCGTGCGCAATCTGGAACGCAAAATTGCGGCAGTCTGCCGTAAAACCGCTCTGCGCATTGTTAACGGCGAAGCCAAAAGCGCAAAAGTAACAGCTAAAAATTTACATAAATATCTCGGCAAGGTAATTTATCTGGAAGATGATGTAAGCCTCGAAGCAGCAGCCGGCATCTGCACCGGCCTTGCCTGGACCCGTGTCGGCGGCGAACTGCTTAAGGTAGAAGTTGTGGCCTGCAAAGGCAAAGGGCATCTTGCGTTAACGGGCCAGCTTGGCGACGTTATGAAGGAATCTGCTCAGGCGGGTTATACCTATATCCGCTCGCGGGCAGATGAACTTGGCCTTGACAAAGATTTTTACGAAACTACCGATATTCATATTCACCTTCCGGAAGGCGCAATACCTAAAGACGGGCCTTCGGCAGGCATTACCATGGCAACGGCAATGATATCGGCATTAACGGGCCGCAAAGTTAAAAAGAACCTTGCCATGACTGGCGAAATAACGCTTTCCGGCAGAGTGCTTCCGGTTGGCGGCATTAAGGAAAAATTCCTGGCTGCCCACCGCTATGGCGTAAAAACCATAATTATGCCGGCTAAAAACGAGCAGGATTTGGAAGAACTGCCCGCAAACGTACGTGCAAAAATGCACTTTATTCCCGTAAAACATATGGACGAGGTGTTAAAAATAGCATTGGAGGATTAAACGCGATGAACAAAGGAGTTTGGGACATAGTCCGTGCGCAGTTTGTCACGTCTGCCGTTAAGGCAGAACAGTACCCTTCGCCGCAAATGATTGAAGCCGCCTTTATCGGGCGCTCCAATGTCGGCAAATCTTCTCTTATTAACTCGCTCTGCCGCCGCAACGGGCTGGCACGCGTAAGTGCCACCCCCGGCAAAACGCAAACAATTAACTACTATTTGTTGAATGCCAAACGCAATGTAGAAGGCGGCGCTGATACAGCACAGTTTTACCTTGTCGATTTGCCCGGTTACGGCTTTGCCAAAACAGGCAAATCCAATAAAGATTTATGGTCCGGCTTTATCAGCAAATATCTTTCAGGTTCGGACAACCTGGCATTAGTATGCCAGCTGATTGATATCCGCCATAAGCCGATGGAAAGCGACATAGAGTGTTACCACTGGCTGCTTGGCTGCGGCCTTAACGTGCAGATTATTCTCACTAAAGCCGATAAGCTTTCCAAAAATGCAGCCATGGCCCAGAAAGCCCTTTTTAAACGCGAACTTGGACTTGATGACAGCCGCATTATAACTTATTCGGTAACGCAGAACACTATGCGCAGTGAACTTATTAACCGTATTATGACGGCACTGGAAAACCACAGATGATTTTGTAAGCGCACAGATTGTAGGGAGTGGTTTGTATGGGGATTTTTGACATAATGCTGCATGTAAGGCGCCTGATGATGTTCGTGCTGGCAGTGCTTATAGGCTTTCTTTTTCAATACATGGCAATACCTATACCGTTTTTGCTCGGCGGCATAGTATCATCCATGTTCTGGAAAGTTATAGGCGCACAGGTATACTGGCCGCGCCAGTGGCGCGAACTTGGCCTTTGCGTAGCCGGTTACGGCATTGGGCGCAACTTTACGGCAGAAACCATGCACGAACTTTCCATGCAGTCGCTTGGTGTGCTTGAAGCAACCGGCGCCGCCGTAGGCGCTTCGGTTATCATAGCGTGGTGGACATCGCGCCACAGCTACGCCAATCTGCAAAGCTGCGTAATGGGCTGTATGCCCGGTGGGCTTACGCAAATGATGCTCATGAGCGAAACCGACAAGCGCGTTGATTTCAGCGTGGTAATGGTAATGCAAACCCTGCGCCTCATGAGCGCCATTATCATCGTACCGTTTCTGGTTGTGCACGGCCTTGGGGCAGAAATAAAAGACACCGCACTTCCGGCAGCACAAACAGGCGGCTACACCTGGCTGTGGATGGTGCCTATCGCCGCAATTGGCGCTGTTGTTCTGCAAAAGCTGCATATACCAACGCCGCGCCTGTTAGGGCCTACGCTTGCCGCGTCTGCCTGCTCATATTTCTTCGGCACCTTTCAGCCCGTGCCTGACCCTCTCATGACGGTTGCGCAAATAAGCATCGGCCTGTATATGGGCATGCTGCTTGACCCTGCGCGCATAAAAGAAACCGCCCGCCTTATGCCGTTTATAATAACAGGCATCTTAATAATTATTGCTGTCAGCGTTGCCATGGCCTACTATCTTTCCGGCATTTACGGCTTTTCGCTTATAACCGCCTTTTTGGCAATGGCCCCCGGCGGCATTGCCGAAATGTGCCTTGCAGGCATGAGCATGGGCGAAAACGTTTCGATAATTTTAACCTATCAGCTGGTTAGAATGCTTATTTTAAATATCACCGTGCCAATGGGGCTGACGTGGTACTTTAAAGATAAATAATATTAAATAGGATGTTATAACGCAAAAATAAAAATGGTAAATTTTTACCAAAAGGCTTGACAACACTATTAGTAATAGTTATAATTAGGGCAACAAATCAATATTTCGTACAGGTACAGTAACTGTTTAAATGTTTATCGGTGCAAATCCGATGCGATCCCGTCGCCGTAACGGCAATAAAAGCCGGAGCCGGTCACCCAGCCTGTATAAGCATCACTGCTTGACCTGCGGGAGACAGGAAGGAGATGTTTACTAACCAACCGGCTTTGTTTATGTGAGAGTGGCAGGGCCTCTTGATTGTAATTATCTGAACCCGTCTTTTCGTTTTGGAAAGACGGGTTTTTATCTTGCCTGCGCAGGTTGGAATATTGATTTTTAAAATTCATTTAACATTCTCAGATACTCATTCTCTACTCCTCTTGCAGTGCCCGTTGGGGTGCAGGTGCTGCTTTGGCCGCCGTGTTTTTTACGGCGGCTGTTTTATTTTGCCGCAAAAAGTTGAGCAAAACCTCTTTTGCTGTTATACTTAAAACAGAAAAAATATTTTCAGGAGGTTTTAAAATGAAAGTAATTTCTACCGAAAAAGCTCCGGCCGCTATTGGCCCATACTCTCAGGCAATTGAAACTGGCGGCATGCTTTTTGCTTCCGGGCAGATTCCTGTTGACCCTGCTACCGGCGAAGTTCCGGAAGGCATTACCGCACAGGCAGAACAAAGCTGCAAAAATGTAGGCGCAATTTTGGCAGAAGCAGGCCTTGGCTACGAAAACGTAGTAAAAACCACCTGCTTTTTGGCAGATATGGCAGACTTTGCTGCCTTTAACGAAGTTTACGCAAAATACTTTACCGGCAAACCTGCACGCAGCTGCGTTGCCGTTAAAGGCATACCCAAAGGCGTACTTTGCGAAATTGAAGTAATTGCCGCAAAATAACAAATTAACAAAAAAAGGTTGTACCGGCTGGCAAAAGCCATACAGTACAACCTTTTTTATTTTTATCTCGTAGTAAATAACGGCATGAAAAAAACCGTATAACACGGTTACACGGCTTCCTTCTGACTTAAAATCACATAGGGGAGACCGATGCGGCCAAACATCAATACTACGTGCTTTTATTATACAATTTTAAAGTGTTATTTGCAAGTGCCTGTACAGTGCTGAACGCCGTACAGGCTTTTTATTTTGCTTAATGAGCGGTTTAAAAATTATGGTGCGTTTCGCTGCAGGGGTTAATATGCACCATGCAGTGCTTAACTTCCGGAAACTGTTTTTCTATCTGCTCGTGAATGTTTTCGGCAATGGCGTGTGCTTCAACAAGGGTTAAGTGGTCATCGGCGCTTATTTCCACATCCACATATACGCGCGAGCCAAAAATGCGCGTTTGCAGTTTGTCTACATGGTCTACGCCGTTTTGTGCGGCAATAAGCTCCTGCATTTTTTCAACTGTTTCTTCGTCGCAGCTGCGGTCTACCATACGGTCGATAGCGTCGGTAAAAACATCGTATGCGCCTTTAATAATCATCAGGCAAATGGCAATGGCGGCCAGCGGGTCAAAAATGGGGTAGCCAAGCATGGCTCCGCTGATGCCGATAAGGCTGCCGACTGAGGTTAATGCGTCGTTGCGATGGTGCAGGGCGTCAGCCAAAAGCGCGCCGCTGTTTATTTTTTTTGCTACGCTGCGGGTGTACCAGTACATGCCTTCCTTGCTTATAATGGCAAGGGCTGCAACGGCAAGCGTTATGCCGTCCGGCGCGGCCAGTTCGCCTTCGGCGGAAAAGTGCAGTATTTTTTGTATTCCGGCAAAGCCGATGCCCGCACCTGCCAGTGCCAGAAGCGCCGACATGATGATGGAGGCGACACATTCCATGCGTTCATGCCCGTACTGATGTTCCATATCGGAGGCTTTGTGCGATATTTTTATGCCGGCCATAACAATAAGGTTGCTGAAAATATCCGACGCCGAATCGACTGCATCCGAAACAAGGGCGGCCGAATGGCCCAAAATGCCTGCGGCAAATTTAGAGGCTGCCAGAAACACGTTAAGGGCAATGCCTTTTTTTACCGTGCTGAGGGCAAGGGCTTGATTTAAAGATTGGTCTTGCTGCATTTAAATTTCTCCTTAAAACAAAATACATCTGCGGAACTACTTCTGTCCCGCAGATGTAGGATAATCTGCTGCCGTAAGGCCCGGCCGGTTTTACGGCCTGATCAGCTTGTACTGTAGTTGCAGTGCAAAAAGATTAACTAAATTGTAATAAGGCTTTGTTTTTTTGTCAAGTATGTTTTGTAAAAGTTTATTTACAAAAAAGTTTACTAAAACTTATTGACAAAACTTGTTAGCAGTAGTAAACTACAATTTGCAAAGGAAGTTAGAGAAAACTAACTTGAAAAGCAATATAAGGTTAGCTCCGGCTATACAGAAGAAGGGGATGGTTCCAATTATGCCGTTGACTTTTGCCGCTACCGGCGAGGTAAATACCATTAAAGCCGTACGCGGAAGAAATGAAACAGTACGTTTTTTGGAAAGCATGGGGTTTGTAGAAGGGGCAGCTATTACCGTCGTATCCAAACTTGCCGGAAATTTAATCGTCAATGTTAAAGACGCGCGTGTTGCTTTAAACAAAGATCTTGCTTCAAAAATAATGATTTAACGGAGGTATGCCATGAAAACGCTTAAAAATGTTGAGTGCGGCCAGACTGTTAAAGTAAGCCGGCTTGGGGGAGAAGGCGCTGTAAGACGCCGCATTATGGATATGGGCATTACCAAGGGCACAGAAATTTATGTGCGTAAGGTTGCACCGCTCGGTGACCCTATTGAAGTAACTGTAAGGGGCTACGAGCTTTCGCTGCGCAAAGGCGAAGCTGAAAACATTGTGGTTGAATGATTTGAGGAGGGATTGAAGTGGCTGTAAAAATTGCATTGGTTGGCAACCCTAACTGCGGCAAAACAACCATGTTTAACAATTTAACCGGCGCAAACCAGTATGTTGGCAACTGGCCGGGCGTTACTGTTGAGAAAAAAGAAGGCAGATTAAAAGGTTACAGCGATGTAATTGTTACCGACCTGCCGGGTATTTATTCGCTTTCTCCGTATACGTTGGAGGAAGTTGTTTCCCGTAATTATATTATTAATGAACATCCTGATGTTATTTTAAACCTGGTAGACGGTTCCAACATTGAACGCAACCTGTATTTAACAACCCAGCTGCTTGAAATGGGCGTGCCTGTTGTTATTGCGCTGAATATGATTGATATTGTCCGTAAAAACGGCGATAAAATTGATACTGCGGCGCTTGGCAGGAAGCTTGGCTGCCCTGTTGTTGAAACTTCTGCTTTAAGCGGACTGGGGCTGAAAGAAGCTGCCGCCAAAGCCGTTGAAATGGCCAAAGCCAAAAATGTTGAGTGCAAACCCTTGCATTTTAACGCTGATGTGGAAAAAGCGCTGGAAGAAATTAAATTCATTATGGGCAGTTCCCTGCCGGAAACCGGTGCAAGATGGACGCTTGTTAAATTGTTTGAGCGCGACCGCGAAGTATGGGCTAAATATAATCTGCCGGATGTTATTCAAAAGCAGCTTGAAAAAATTATTGCCGGCGTTGAAGAAAAGCTTGATGACGACTGCGAAAGCATCATTACCAACGCCCGCTATGATTACATTACCGGCTTAATGGCCGATTGCGTTAAAAAAGTTAAAGTAGGCATGACTACATCCGATAAGATTGACCAGATTGTTACGAACCGCATTTTGGCTCTGCCTATTTTTGCAGCTGTAATGTTCTTTGTTTATTATATTGCCGTTACTACAATCGGCACGGATGTTACCGACTGGACCAATGATGTGCTGTTCGGCGAAATGATTATGCCTTCCGTACAGGAAGCTATGGAAAATGCCGGTGCAGCCGAATGGCAGGTATCGCTGGTGGTTGACGGCATTATAGGCGGCCTTGGCGCACCGATTGGCTTTGTGCCGCAGATGGCAATTATGTTCTTCCTGCTGGCGCTGCTTGAGGACTGCGGTTATATGGCGCGTATCGCGTTTATTATGGACCGTATTTTCCATAAATTCGGCCTGTCCGGCAAGAGCTTCATTCCGTTCCTTATTTCCTCCGGCTGCGGCGTGCCAGGTATTCTGGCAACCCGCACTATCGAAACTGAAACCGACCGCCGTATGACGATTATGACGACAACCTTCATTCCCTGCGGCGCCAAGCTGCCGGTTATTGCTTTGATTGCCGGTGCGATTATGGGCGGCGACTGGTACATGGCACCAATTATGTACTTCATCGGTATTATCTCCGTTGTATTTTCCTGCCTGATTTTAAAGAAAACCGAAATGTTTGCAGGCGACCCTGCACCGTTTGTTATGGAACTGCCGCAGTACCATATTCCGGCTGCTAAAAACGTATTGCTGCATACCTGGGAACGCTGCTTTGCCTTCATTAAAAAGGTTGCAACCGTTCTGTTCCTTGTTTGCGTGGTAATGTGGTATCTTTCCACTTACGGCATTGGCGCTGAAGGTTATGGCATGGTAGAACCTGAAGACAGCTTTATCGCTTCCATGGGCGGGGCAATCGCCTGGATTTTTGCACCGTTGGGCTTCGGCGAATGGCAGGCTGTTGCGGCTTCTATCTCCGGCTTCGTTGCCAAGGAAGCCATTGTCAGCACTATTGGCGTATTGATTGGCGTTGGCGAACTTGCCGAAGACGATGCAAGCCTGTGGGCAGCAACAATGGGTATGTTCCAAAACCCGATGGCGGCGTTCAGCTTCCTGGTGTTCAACCTGCTTGACAGCCCGTGCCTGGCAGCAATTACCACCATGAACAAAGAGCTCGGCAGCCGCAAATGGCTGTGGTTTGCCATCATCTTCCAGAACGTATTTGCTTATGCCATGACCTTTATGATTTACCAGTTCGGGCTTGTGCTTATTATGGGTGAAGCCTTTACGGGCATGACTGCTGCTGCCTGCGTGGTTGCGCTCATTATGCTGTACATGATGTTCCGCCCGGCGCCGAAAGCTAAAGAATCCCTGCGTTCGGTAAATGCCTAATTAAAACCTTTGTGATATAATAATGTTAAAACGTAAGCTGCGCGGGCTTTGTTCCTGCGCAGTTTACAGCGTCTTTTAAAGAAAGGAGCAAACAGCTGTGGCTACATGGATTATCAGTGCTGTTTTACTTGCTGCAATTGTTATGGCGGCGCGCTATTGCTGGAAAAAATTCCGCCGCGGCGAATGTATAGGCTGCTCAGGAGGTGGCTGTTCCGGCTGCGAAAGCGGCGGCTGCTGCCATTGCCACGAACCTGCCGGTAAAACAAAATAACTTTATAAACCTGTTCTGCGCTTGACAGCGCGCCTTGAAATTGATAAGATATTAACTATCAAAATACTGTTAATAACTATGAACGGAAGTAGTAAAAGCACAGGCTTTTGCAGAGAGGGCGCGCACGGCTGCAACGTGCCTAAAGCAATGGCTTTGAAGTAGTCCGGGAGTTGGCAGGCTGAACTGAAAGTAAGCTTGCCCGTAAGCGTGCGTTAAGCGTTTCAAGGTGTCCGGCTTTGGCCGGGAAGATAGGTGGTACCGCGATTTTGTCGTCCTGTTTGTAATAAACAGGACGTTTTTTATTACTTTTGCAAATTTATGACTGGAGGAATAAACATGACAGAAGAACACAATATTCCCAAAGTTTATGACCCCGCTTTTGTTGAAAAGAAATGGTATGAATTTTGGGAAAAGAACAGATATTTCCATGCAGAGCCGGAACCAGGCAAAAAGCCGTTCAGCATTGTAATTCCGCCTCCGAACATTACAGGTAAGCTGCACATGGGCCATGCGCTTGACAACACTTTGCAGGATATTTTAATCCGCTGGCACCGCATGATGGGCGACAACACTTTGTGGATGCCAGGTTATGACCATGCCGGCCTTGCTACCCAGATTAAGGTAGAAGAAGTGCTGAAAAAAGAAGAAGGCAAAACCCGCTTTGACCTTGGCCGCGAAGAATTTGTAAAACGTGTTTGGGCTTGGAAGGAAGAATACGGCGACCGTATTATTAACCAGTTAAAATGCCTGGGCATTTCGTGCGACTGGGAACGCAAGCGCTTTACCATGGACGAAGGGTGCAGCCGCGCCGTACGCGAAACTTTTGTAAGCCTGTTTGAAAAAGGGCTTATTTATAAAGGCACCCGTATTACCAACTGGTGCGTTAACTGCCATACCGCTTTAAGCGATATCGAAGTTGAACACGAAGATACTCCGGGCCATTTGTGGTATGTACGCTACCCGGTTGTTGGCGAAGAAGATACCTATTTAACCATTGCCACCACCCGCCCGGAAACGATTCCCGGCGATACCGCGGTTGCCGTTAACCCGGAAGACGAACGCTATGCAAAACTTATCGGCAAAACTTTGCGACTGCCTATTTTGAACCGCGAAATTCCGGTAATTGCCGACAGCTATGTTGATACCAAATTCGGTACCGGCGCTGTAAAAATTACTCCTTCGCATGACCCCAACGACTATGAAATGGGCCTGCGCCATAACCTGCCGGAGATTGTTGTTATCGGCAAAGACGGCGTTATGACGGAAGAAGCAGGGCCGTTTGCCGGTTTGGAACGCTACGAATGCCGCAAACAGATTGTTGCGCGTTTAAAAGAAGAAGGCTACCTTGTTAAAATAGAAGAACACAGCCACGCAGTTGGCCATTGCCAGCGCTGCCATAATATTGTAGAGCCGCTTGTTTCCACGCAGTGGTTTGTAAAAATGCAGCCGCTTGTAAAAGCCGCTGTGGACTGCGTTACCGACGGACGCACCCAGTTTGTGCCGGAACGCTTTACCAAAAACTATACCGGCTGGATGGAAAATATTCACGACTGGTGCATCAGCCGCCAGATTTGGTGGGGCCACCGCATTCCTGTTTGGTACTGCGATGACTGCGGCGAAATGAGCGCCAGCCGCACCGACCTTGAAAAATGCCCGAAATGCGGCAGTACGCATATCCATCAGGATGAGGACGCACTGGACACCTGGTTCAGTTCCGCCCTGTGGCCGTTCTCTACCATGGGCTGGCCGGACAACACCGAACTGCTTAAACAGTTTTATCCTACCGGCGTGCTTGTAACCGGTTACGATATTATTTTCTTCTGGGTTGCGCGTATGCTGATTATGGGCATGGAATTTATGAAGGAAATTCCGTTTGAAAAAGTATTCATCCACGGCCTTGTGCGTGACAGCCAGGGACGCAAGATGAGTAAATCGCTCGGCAACGGCATCGACCCGCTGGAAGTTATTGAAAAATACGGCGCCGATACCCTGCGCTTTATGCTGATTACCGGCAACACTCCGGGCAACGACATGCGTTTTTACTGGGAACGCGTGGAAGGCACCCGCAACTTTGCCAACAAGATTTGGAACGCATCGCGCTTTGCGCTGATGAATATGGAAGGCTACGACAAGGATGCAGAACTTGCGCCTTATACGCTGGCCGATAAATGGATTCTTTCGCGTTTGCAGGATACCGTTAAAGACGTTACCGGCCTGTTGGAACGCTTTGAACTTGGCGAAGCAGGACGCGCCATTTACGATTTTATCTGGAGCGAAGTTTGCGACTGGTACATTGAAATTGCCAAACCGCGCCTTTACAATAAAGAAGCTGCGGCTGAACGCGCAACTGCGCAGCATGTACTGGCAACCGTGCTGGTATCTGCCATGAAGCTTTTGCATCCGTACATGCCGTTTATTACCGAGGAAATTTACCAGTGCCTGCCGCATGAAGCGGAAAGCATTATGATTTCCAAATGGCCTGTGGCTGACGAAAGTCTGGTTGACCCCGAAGCAGAACGCGGCATGAACGCCATTATGGACAGCATTAAGGCTATCCGCAATATGCGCGCTGAAGTTAATGCCAACCCGGGCAAGAAAATTCCGGCAATTATGCTTGTAAGCGAAGATTTGCGCGAGGTTGTTGCCCATAACGACAGCTACATTAAACTGTTGGGCGGCATTGATAACCTTGAGCTGCGCCCGCTTAACGGCGAAAAACCGGAAAACGCCATGGCAGCCGTTGTAACCGGCATTGAAGTATACCTGCCTTTAGCCGGTTTAATTGATGTTGAAAAAGAAACCCAGCGCCTGAGCAAAGAACTTGCCGCAATGGAAAAAGATTTGCAGCGCGCGGGCGGCAAACTGAACAATGCAGGATTTTTGGCTAAAGCGCCGGAAGACGTTATTGCCAAAGAACGCGCTAAATATGAAGAATTAAGCGGTAAAATTGAAGCCGTGAAAAAACGTATGGCATATTTGGCAGAATTAAAGTAAAATTAAATAAAGGGTTGAAACGGCACGGCAGTTTTGGCCGTGCCGTTTTGCATATATTAACATAACCGGGAGAAAAGCAATGAATTATAATGAAAGTTTGGCTTATTTGGACAGCCTTGGAAAATTTGGCATTAAACTTGGCATGGAGCGCATTGAAGCGCTTTTAAAAGAACTTGACAATCCGCAGGATAAATTTAAAAGCGTGCATGTAACGGGAACCAATGGCAAAGGTTCCGTTAGCAGCATGATTGCCAATATCCTTTTGGCAGGTAATTTAAAAACCGGCAAGTTTATTTCGCCGCATCTTGTAAAATATAATGAACGCATCAGCATTAATAACAACGATATTACGGACGAGGCTTTTGCACTGGTTATAAGCGCCGTTAAGCAGGCGGCAGACAGCATTGTTGCCAAGGGCGTGTGCGAACAGCCCACTCAGTTTGAAGTTTTAACGGCTGCGGCTTTTTTGTATTTTGCTTTGGAAAAAGTTGATTATGCCGTTATAGAAGTAGGGCTTGGCGGCCTGTGGGACAGCACTAACGTAATTACGCCGGTGGTAAGCGTTATTACCAATGTGGCGCTTGATCACTGCGACAAGCTCGGCACTACCATAGAGCGTATTGCCATGCAGAAGGCAGGCATTATAAAAGAAAAAGTGCCTGTGGTTACGGCGGCTGCTGGCGACGACGCCATTGGGCCTATCCGAGCCGTAAGCATGTTTAAGCAGGCTCCGGTGTATATTTACGGGCGCGCTTTTTGGGGCGAAGAAAAAGAAAGCACGATGGACGGGCAGACCTTTACCCTGCATGCAGGCGATGCTTACAGCAGTGATTACACCATTAAACTGGCCGGTGAACATCAGATTGCCAATGCTTCTGTGGCGATTGTGGCGGCCAAACTTGTTTCCAAGCAGGATGACCGCATTAACGAACTTGCGCTGCATATCGGCGTTGCCAATACCTTCTGGCCCGGAAGGCTGGAGCGCATTGGCGAAAAGCCGGATGTTATTTTAGACGGCGCGCATAACCCCAATGGTGCGGAAGCTCTGCGCAAGGCGCTTGATAAATTTTATCCGAATCAGAAACGCGTTTTTGTTATCGGCATGATGGGCGATAAGGATATGCAGCATGTTCTGCATACCATTGTGCGCCCGATGGATTTGGTTTACACCGTACCGGCGGACGGCGGCGAACGCGCTGCCAAGCCGCAGGAGCTGGCAAATATTATCGGCGCTAACGCCGCACCGCGCAGTGATGTTTATGAGGCATACCTTGAAGCGGTTAACGAGGCCGGCAGCGGCGGCGTTGTAGTTATTTGCGGTTCGTTATATTTGGTAGGCACGTTTAAAACAAGATTAATGGAAGAAAAGGCAAGGTGCAATTAATGGGCGGCGTTGCCAAATACCACAGTGCAGAAAAATATGTATTTTTGCTGCTGCTTTTTACGGCGGCAGTAATACCGGTAAACCAGGTGTTTACGCTGCTGATGGTGGCGGTAACTTTTTTTGCCGGGCTTGCGGTGGCCGTTAAGTACCGCAAATTAAAGCGCGTTCCTGTGCTGTCGCGCGTGCAGCAGGGGCTTTTATACCTGCTTTTGGCAATTACCTGGTATTCGCTGCGCTTTTCGGCAGATAGTGCCGTTTCGGCCTATAATTTTGGCTACGTTGTTGGGCAGTACGTGCTTTTGGTATGGCTTGTGCTGCGTTACGGCGGCGATGGCAAACTTGATTTTGACTGGCAGAAGCCCCGCGAATGGCCGCGCCCTTTGCAGCTTTTGGCCGTACTTTTGCTGGCAGGCTTTGCCAACGGCCTGCTTGGCATTTACCAGCATTTTACCGGCGTTGTGCCTACCGACCCGTGGGTAGACCCTTCGCAGTTTCCGGAACTTAAAACACGCGTTGTCGGCACTTTAATTAACCCCAATATTTTTGCCGGTTATCTGGTGCTGCTTTTAAGCATCGCCGTGCCGTTTATAAAAATAACAACAGGTAAAATACGCGGCTTTTTACTGGTGCTGGCAGCAGTGCTGGGCATAAGCCTTGTTTATACTTTTTCGCGCGGCAACTGGGTGGCCTGCGCCTGCGCCATGATTTTTTACTTTTTGTTTTTCTGGCGCAAATGGCTTGTTCCGCTGGCAGTTTGTGCGGCAGGCGGCGTATATTTTATGCACGGTGCGGTATGGCACAGGCTGATATCTATTTTCGGCACGCAGGATACCTCCGTGGCGCTGCGCTTTGCCTACCTTAAAAGCACGCTTTTTATCATAGAAGAACACCCTTATGGCGTAGGCTGGTACGGGTTTCAGTATATTTACCCGGAATACGATTTTTATTTGAACAACCCCAATGTAATTATGTACCACTGCCATAACCTGATGCTTAATATTCTGGCAGAACTCGGCTGGCACGGGCTGATTGTTTTTGTGCTGGTGCTTAGCGTTTTTGCCTGGCATGCCTTTAAGCTGGCAGCAAAAGGCGTGCGCCCGTGGCTGCGCGCCGTAGGGCAGGGGTATATGGCGGCATTGGTTGGCATTTTGGCAGGAGGCCTTACCGACCATGTGTACTTTAATATGGATATGGGACTTTTGTTCTGGTGCGTGTCGATGGTAATGATGCAGTGCAGCCTTTTAAATAGGCTGAGCCGCAGCGGGCGGCAGAAAATTGCTTTACATACCGGGACAGACACGCTACAATAAAATCAGAAAATTTTTAATTTTTATGGAGGGAAAAATGAATTTAAAGGATGTACAGAGGGTTTTAAAAGCAAAAATCCTTGTGGGAGAAGAATTGATGGAACGCCCCGTTGAAACCTGCTGCGGCAGCGACCTTATGAGTGATGTGCTGGCTTTTACCAAATGCAATACCCTTTTGTGTACAGGCCTTACAAATATGCAGGTTATCCGTACGGCGGGCATTACCGATTTGTGCGGCATTATTATAGTACGCGGCAAACTGCCCGGGCCGGATTTTCTGGACTTTGCGCGTGAAGCGCAGATGCCGGTGCTTTCAACAAACTGCACTCTGTTTGAAGCCTGCGGGCTGTTATATGTGGCCGGGCTGCGCGGATGTTCGCAGGAAAAAGGGGGCTGCGGGTTATGACGGAGGCTAAATCTGTAAAAATAAGCTATGATGTGGCAGGCGGCGATTTTGACCGTGCGGGGGAAGCCTCGAGCGGCATTAAGCGCATGCTGCAAAAAATAGGCATACCGGCAGATATTGTGCGCCGCATAGCCATCGGCACTTATGAGGCGGAAATGAACGTGCTTATTCACGCCGGCGGCGGCAAGGTTGCTGCGGAAATTTTTCAGGACCATACCGTAATAAACATTACCGACCACGGCCCAGGCATACCGGATATTAAGCTTGCCATGCAGGAGGGCTGGTCGACAGCACCGGATTATATCCGCCAGATGGGTTTTGGTGCCGGTATGGGCCTGCCCAACATGATGAAATGCAGTGATAAATTTGACATACAATCTAAAATAGGAGAAGGAACCTCCATCACAATGGAGTTTAAGCATATCAGCGAAGACTTGTAAAAGAGGTGAGCCCATTGGCAGAAGGCTATATTCATTCCGTCCGTTTTGTGCCTTCTAAATGCAAAGGCTGCGTAACCTGCGTTAAGGCGTGCCCTACCGATGCTATCAGGGTGCGCAACGGCAAGGCCGAACTTATCGCGGCGCGCTGCATAGACTGCGGCGAATGTATGCGCCGCTGTGCGTATCACGCGGTAGAAGCATATTCGGACAAACTGGAAGAAATAAAAAAATACCAATATAATATCGTTTTGCCTCCTCCTTCGCTGTACGCGCAGTTTCCGGCCGATATTTCGGAGGAAACAATACGTGGGGGCTTAAGCAACCTTGGCTTTGATGAAATTTTTGACGTGGCTGTGGCTTCGGAATATATTTCCCTGGAAATTGCAGACTACATTAAAAACTACAATGGCGGGCGCAAGCCTTTAATTTCCTGCACCTGTCCGGCGGTGCTGCGCCTTATTCAGGTTAAGTTCCCGGAACTTATCAAGCAGGTGGTGCCGGTGCTGCCGCCTGTGGAGGCTGCCGCAATTTATGTAAAAAAAGAGGCCATGGAACGGCTGGGGCTTGAAGAATCACAGATTGGCGTATGGTTTCTGGCTCCCTGCCCGTCGAAAGATGCCAATATCCGCCAGTCGGTAGACGTAGTGCATACGCAGCTCAGCGGCAGCATTGCCATTTCGGAAATTTACGGCAGGCTGATGCGCTCTATCGGCAGCGTTAAAGAAAGCAAAAAAATAACCGCGGCTTCTTCCTACGGCATGGGCTGGGGCTGTTACGGCGGCGAACTTGCGGCCGTAGGCGTGGAAAAAGGGCTGGCGGTGCATGGCATAGAAAACGTATATGACGTGCTGGAGCAGATTTCCATGAATAAAATGCCTGACGTTGATTATGTGGAATGCAGCGCGTGCAGCGGCGGCTGTATCGGCGGCCCGCTGACGGCTGAAAATAAATTTGTGGCGGAAAAGAATCTTAAACTGCGCCTTGCGCGGATGCGTGAACACGAACCGGCAGACAGGGTGGAGGCAATGAAGCAGAGCATGGTCTGCGAGGGCTTCCCTAAATCCGGCGCTTATGTAAAAAAACTGGTGCCGCGCCCGATGATGCAGCTTGACGACGATATTTTGGAAGCCATGAAGAAGTTTGAACAAATGGAAGAAGTGCTCAATTCCCTGCCTGGGCTGGACTGCGGTGCCTGCGGCGCGCCAAACTGCCAGTGCCTTGCGGAAGATATTGTTCAGGGTAAGGCAACGGAAATAGACTGCATTTTTAAACTGCGTGCCAGCGTTAAAAAACTTGCGCACGGCATGCTGGAGCTTGCAAGGCAGATACCTATTGATAATAACGATTTTAACGATAACGGAGAAGAAAACAATGCAGATAAAGGAAGTAATTAACAGCTTGAATTTGCAGCTTTTAACGCATACCGGCGACATGCAGGCCGAGGTTACGGGCGGCTATGCTTCTGACCTTTTAAGCAATGTTATGGGGCAGGCTGAACCCGGCATGGTATGGGTAACAATGCAGGGGCATCAGAACGTGGCTGCAGTGGCCTCTTTAATAGGCCTTTCGGCAGTGGTTGTGGCAGGCGGCGCCCCGGTAGAAGAAGAAACGCTGAAAAAAGCCGATGCCAACAATATAAACATTGCCGTTACTGATTTGCCTGCTTATGTTGTAGCCGGGCAGCTTTATGCCCTCGGCATTACCAACGGAAAATGAAAACCTTACTGGCTGATTTCCATATCCATACCCTGCTTTCGCCCTGCGCGGAAATAGAAATGACGCCGCACCATATTGTTATGCGGGCGGCGCAGTACGGCGTAGATGCGGTTGCCATTACGGACCATAACGCTTCTGCCAATGCCGCGGCGGCGGTTGAAGCAGCCAAAAGCTACGGTGTTAAGGTTTTTCCGGGCATGGAAGTTGAATGCCGCGAAGAAGCGCACATAGTTGTGCTGTTTGATACGCTGGAGCAGCTGGCTGCGTGGCAGAAAATAGTTGATGCCAATATGAGCGGGCTTAAAAATAATGCAGAGCGTTTTGGCGCGCAGTTTATTGTTGATGACGACGATAACTTTATAGCCGAAGAAGAACGCATGCTGCTTGGGCCTTTAAAACTGCCCGCTGCGGAAGTTATACAAAAAGTAAATGCCATGGGCGGCATGGCAATAGCTGCGCATGTGGACAGACCATCGTACAGCCTTTTGATGCAGCTTGGCTTTCTGCCTTCGGATATGGGGCTGGCAGCGGCTGAAATAAGCCCTGCCGGTATTAGGGAATTAAAAGAGCAGAAGCTGAAACTGGCGCTCGGCGGCTTAAACTATGTTACCGACAGCGACGCGCACATGATGGACAGCTTTATTAACGGCCCTAAAAATTTAATTACGGTTAAAAATTTAACGGTGGCAGAGCTGAAACTGGCGCTTGCGGCAGAAAACGGGCGCAGCTGGCAGCCGGGCTGTTTTTTGGAGAAGCGTGATTATTAAAAATGATATAGTGTATACTAATTAAAGTATACATGTTAATTAGTGTTGCATATAAGCCGGTGTTTTGTTATAGTAATATATGTACATTTAAATTTAACAGTAAGGAGAGAATGTACTATGAGCTTTGTGGAGAGAACATGCAGCTGCTGCGGCGGCGAAAATCCGGAAAAGACCCGCATTGACGCAATCCTTGCCAAATATGAAGGCATTAAGGGCGCGCTGATTCCGATTTTACAGGAAGTACAATCCTTGTATAATTATCTGCCTAAAGACGCGCTGGAATATGTTGCCGCACAAACCGGCACCCCCATTGCGCAGATTTACGGCGTTGTAACTTTTTATTCGCAGTTCCATCTTAATCCGCGCGGGCGCAATATTATCCGCGTATGCCAGGGCACTGCCTGCCACGTACGCGGCGGTAAAACTATTCTGCAGGCGCTGGAAAAAGAACTTGACATTAAAGCAGGGCATACAACTGACGACCTGCGCTTTACGCTGGAAACGGTTGCCTGCATCGGCGCATGCGGCCTGGCCCCTGTTATGCAGGTTAACGAAGATACCCACGGCAGGCTGACGCCGGATAAATTAAAGGCTATTTTGGCAAAATACCAGTAATTATGAGAGAACTTTCACTGCATATACTTGATTTGGCGCAAAATTCGGTTGAAGCCGGTGCCCGTAATCTGCAAATTGACATTGATGAAAACGAAAACGGATATTTTACTTTTTCCATCAGTGACGACGGGTGCGGCATGACGGAAGAAATGGTTAAAAAAGTGCGCGACCCGTTTGTTACCACACGCCTTACGCGCAAAGTAGGCATGGGCATACCCTTTATGGATATGGTAACAAGCCAGTGCGGCGGTTATTTTGATATTAAATCGCAGCCGGGAGAGGGCACAGTTGTTAAAGCCGCTTTTAAGGCAGATAACATTGACCGTCCGCCTTTGGGCGATATTGCAGGCAGCATTGCCGTTTTGCTGGCAGGCGCGCCTGAGCTTAACCTTGTTTTTAACTATAAAGCGGCAAACGGCGCTTTTTGCTTTGACACTCGCCAAGTGCGTGAGGTTTTGGGGCAAGACACCGATTTTGCGCATCCGGAAATTTACCGCTGGACTGAAGAATATCTGAGGCAGCAGCTTGGCGCGCTGCATGCCGGGCAGGAGGAATAAAATGAAAACTTTGGAGGATTTGAAGGCTTTAAGGGAAAAGCTGAAAAACGATATTAAAGTCCGTCAGAACAGCACTACCAAAATTATTATCGGCATGGGCACCTGCGGCATTGCTGCCGGTGCGCGCGAAGTAATGAAAGCCGTGCTTGACGAACTGGCTGTACGCCATCTGACGGATGTGCAGGTGCAGCAAACCGGCTGTATCGGCATGTGCGAAAAAGAAGTGCTGGTGGATGTTGTGCGGCCCGGAGAACCGCGCATTACCTACGGCAAAGTAAAACCGGCAGATGTTAAAAAAATTATTGCCGAACACGTAGTTAACGGCAGAGTAGTGCAGGAGCTTGTTGTAGGCAAGATAGAACAGGAATAAAATCGGGGAGGGTTTTTTATGCAGCATATAAGAGCACATGTCCTTGTCTGCGGCGGTACCGGCTGTAAATCTGCGGGCAGCAAAGAAGTGCAGCTGGAGTTTGCCAAACAGCTTGAACAAAAAGGGCTGAGCGACGAGGTTATGATTGTAGAAACCGGCTGCCACGGCTTTTGCGAGCATGGCCCGCTGGTAATTATTTACCCGGAAGGTACTTTTTACTGCCGCGTAAAACCGGAAGATGTGGAAGAAATTGTAGAAAGCCATCTGTTTAAAGGGCGCATTGTTGAGCGTCTTTTATACCACGAACCGCTTACGCATGAACAGATTCCTTCCTATTCGGAAATTAATTTTTATAAAAAGCAAAAACGCCTGGTGCTTGAACACTGTGGCGCCATTAACCCTGAACAGATAGAAGAATATATTGCGGTAGGCGGCTATGAGGCTCTTGCCAAAGCCGTTACCACCATGACTCCGCAGGAGGTTATTGACGAAGTTAAAAAATCCGGCCTGCGCGGACGCGGCGGCGGCGGTTTTCCCACCGGTATGAAATGGCAGTTTGCCGCTAATTCCGTAAACGATAAAAAATATGTTATCTGCAACGCCGACGAGGGCGACCCCGGTGCTTTTATGGACCGCAGCGTGCTTGAAGGCGACCCGCATAAGGTGCTTGAAGGCATGGCAATCTGCGGTTATGCAATTGGTGCCGACGAAGGCTATATTTATGTGCGTGCGGAATATCCGCTGGCTATCAAGCGCCTGCGCATAGCTATTGACCAGGCCGAACAAATGGGTCTTTTGGGCAAGAGCATTTTCGGCAGCAAATTCAGTTTTAAAATTCATATAAAAGAAGGCGCCGGTGCCTTTGTATGCGGCGAAGAAACCGCGCTTATGGCATCCATCGAAGGACGCCGCGGCATGCCGCGCCCGCGCCCGCCGTTCCCGGCAGTATCTGGCCTGTGGGGCAAACCCACCAATATTAACAACGTAGAAACTTTCGCCAATGTTGCATCTATTATTACCAATGGTGCAGACTGGTACTGCGGTTTCGGCACGGAAAAATCCAAAGGCACCAAAGTATTTGCTCTTACCGGTAAAATCAATAACACAGGCCTTGCCGAAGTGCCGATGGGCATTACCATGCGCGAGATTATTTTTGATATCGGCGGCGGCATTACCAACGGCAAAAAATTCAAAGCCGTGCAGATTGGCGGCCCGTCCGGCGGCTGCCTGCCGGAATCCATGCTTGACCTTTCCGTTGATTACGATTCGCTGATTTCCGTCGGCGCAATGATGGGCAGCGGCGGCCTTGTAGTTATGGACGAAGACACCTGTATGGTTGACGTTGCCAAATTCTTCCTTAACTTTACGCAGTCCGAATCCTGCGGCAAATGCACACCCTGCCGCGAAGGCACCAAACGTATGCTGGAAATTTTAACCCGCATTACGGAAGGGCAGGGGCGCGAAGGCGATATTGAACTTTTGGAGGAACTGGCCGGCAATATTAAAGAAACTGCACTCTGCGGCCTTGGGCAGACAGCGCCTAACCCCGTACTCAGCACTCTTAAATATTTCCGCGATGAATACGAAGCGCATATTAAAGAAAAACGCTGCCCGGCAGGAGTATGCGAAAAACTTGCCAACTATCAGATTACTGATAAATGCAAAGGCTGCGGTCTCTGCGCACGCCAGTGCCCGGTTCAGGCTATCAGCGGCCAGCCGCGCAGCCAGCACGTTATTGATACCACTAAATGCATTAAATGCGGCGCCTGCATGGCAGCCTGCCCGTTTAAGGCAATAGTTAAGGGATAAGGGGGCAGAACAATGGAAATGGTTACCTTAACAATCAATGGGCAAACTGTACAGGCCCCTAAAAATGCAACGATTTTGGAAGCGGCACGCAGTGCCGGAATTTATATACCAACTCTGTGCTACCATCCGGAACTTGCGCC
>OKSB01000017.1_pt1 | contig 157564 bp, 140 predicted proteins | sample 1601171 | NCBI WGS metagenome assembly OKSB01 (sample SAMEA3541496, study PRJEB24748) | human gut metagenome | biome: human gut; feature: human-associated habitat; material: faeces | place: China | collected 2012 | reverse complement strand
TACGACGCCCTGATTAACAGTCAGGTGTTCTACCGGCTGAACTATCGGGGAATTTTGTTGACGAAAAATATTATAATATTTTCTCAAACCGCTGTCAATAGTTTAATTGTGTATGAAATAAGCTGCATTAAGATTTTTCTCTGACTTTGGCTGCTGCTGCGTTTGTTTGCTGTTTTCTTTAAAATTCATAAAAAATACCATATTTGCACCCCAAAACAGGTATTATAAGCAGGCGGTTTAATGTTATAATTGTTTTTAACTTTTTGTTTTAAGACAGGGGAATAAGAATGAAAAATTTTTAAAAACATAATATTGTTAACTGCTATTATTATTTGTGGCATTATTTGTTTGCCCTGCCAGTTAAAGGCATTTGCCGCGACGGCAGAAAATGAAAACTTTGCCAGACTGAACACTGATTTGCAATTATTAATTGAGGATAACAAAAACGGCGTGCCTGGTGTTGGTGCAGCGGTTATTAAAAACGGCCGCCTGGTTTATGAAAAGACTTTGGGCAGCAGGTACATTGATAACGCAAATCCTCAAAATAACCTGCCGCTTACGCGGGATACCAAACTGCGCATTGCTTCTCTTTCCAAAGTTTTTGTTGCGGCTGCATATATGCAGCTTGCCGAACAGGGTAAAATTGATTTGGACGCAGATATAAGCCGTTACCTTGGCTTTACGCTGCGTAATCCAAACTATCCTGATACGCCGATAACTTCTAAAATGCTGTTAAGCCATACTTCTTCGCTGCGCGACGGTGAAGTTTATACAATACCTTCAAAATACAGCTTGCAGGAGTTATTCCGCCCGGGCGGGATGTTTTATGAAGGCGGCGCGCATTATGCGCCTTACGGTGAAGTACCGGGCGAATTTTTCTGCTATACAAATTTAAATTACGGAATTTTGGGAACCATTATAGAAAAAGTTACCCAGACGCGGTTTGATAAATATATGAAGCAGGCAATTTTTGACCCTATGGAAATTGATGCCAGCTTTAACATAACCGATTTTAACGAAGCTGCGCTGAGCGATTTTGGACTGATTTATCAGAAACAGGAATACGGCGTCTGGAATACTGACGGCCCGTGGATTGCGCAGGTTGACGACTATTCTGCGTTAAAAATATACGGAAATAATCTGTATAACATATATAATTACGATGAATACATAACGGGAACCAATGCCACAATATTTTTTCCGCACGGCGGCTTGCGGATAAGCCTTGCCGGGCTGGAAAAGTGGATGCAGATACTTATTGATAACGGCAAATATAACGGAAAACGCATTTTAACGGAAAAAAGCATTGATGAAATGTTTAAGCCTTACTGGACTTTAAACGAAGCTAAAACCAACGGCGATACTTACGGCGGGTTAATGAACTGCTTCGGCCTCGGCATTCAGAATATAAAAAACATTGATAAAGACCGTTTTCTGCCGGACAGGAATATAGAAATGTCCGGGCATTTTGCCGAAGCCTACGGTTTATTGGCAGGCATGTTTATAGACCGGGAACATAAAAACGGGTTTATTTATATTATGAACGGTATGCCCGGGCCGGAAAGTGCAAACGCCGGTGCTTACAGCGGCATGTATTCATGGGAGGAAAAGGTGTGCAGCGCTATATTAAATAACGCTTTTCCTGAATTGTAATTTCAGAAAGAATAAATTTTAATTTATAAATTTTGTAGTTTTAAACGCTTAATTTTGCTGTATGCTTTTGTTGTATGTTATAATAATAATATATACTTTGCGGAGGTGATTGGATGTCGCTTGATACGGTTCTGCTTGTGGCCGGGGTAGTTTTAATCGGGCTGGAGATTGTTGTGCCCGGAGGCATACTTGGCGCAATCGGCTTATTATCGCTGACAGCAGGGTTCTTTTTCTTCCTTGGCGGCGGCTGGGATGCGTTTTGCATTGTTGGCGGCACTGTTGCCGTGCTTGCGGCAATTTGCGCGCTGCTGTTCTGGTTTATACCGTCATCGTCAAGCTGGAATCCTTTTGTGCTGCGCGAAAAGCAGAAAAACAGCGAAGGTTATACCGGCGCGGCAGATTATTCCGGTTATTTAGGCAAAAGAGGTAAAGTAATTGCGCCGCTGCGCCCTGCGGGAACCGCTTTAATTGACGGGGAACGCGTGGACGTGGTCAGCTTCGGCGATTACATAGACAAAGATTCGGAAATTGAAGTTGTAAAGATTGAAGGCAGCAAGCTGCTTGTTAAAAAATATGAGTAGGGGAGTGTTGTAAATGGCAGATTTTGTGTTAAGTTTTTTATTCAGCGGCGGTTTAATATCCGTAATTATAATTATCGCTGTTATAGCTTTATTCTTTAATTTTGTGCCGCTGGGATTATGGATTTCGGCCATTGCTGCCGGAGTTAACGTAGGAATTTTTAATTTGATAGGCATGCGCCTGCGCCGCGTACCGGCTTCGCAGATTGTGCTGCCGTTAATTAAGGCCAATAAAGCAGGCATGAATGTTAATGTAAACCAGCTTGAAGCGCACTATTTAGCAGGCGGCAACGTAGACCGCGTTATCGACGCATTAATTGCAGCGCACCGTGCGCAGATTCCTCTTACCTTTGAACGTTCCTGCGCTATCGACCTTGCAGGGCGCAATGTGCTTGAAGCGGTTCAGATGAGCGTTAACCCGGAAGTAATTGAAACCCCGGTTGTTTCTGCCGTAGCCAAAAACGGCATTGAACTGAAAGTTAAAGCCCGCGTTACCGTGCGCGCCAATATCGACAGGCTGGTAGGCGGTGCCGGTGAAGCAACAATTATTGCCCGTGTAGGCGAGGGCATTGTAACTAATGTAGGTTCTGCCGCAAGCCATACTGATGTTTTGGAAAACCCGGATTACATTTCGCGTACCGTTCTTGCCAAAGGCCTTGATGCCGGTACTGCTTTTGAAATTCTTTCGATTGATATTGCCGACGTTGACGTAGGACGCAACATTGGCGCAGCATTGCAGACCGACCAGGCGGAAGCCGATAAACGCATTGCCCAGGCCCGTGCCGAAGAACGCCGTGCTATGGCTGTGGCCAAAGAACAGGAAATGAAAGCCTATACTCAGGAAATGCAGGCCAAGGTTGTTGAAGCGGAAGCCAAAGTACCTGCCGCCCTTGCGGAAGCGCTGGAAAAAGGCCGCCTTGGCGTTATGGATTATTACCGTATGAACAACATTATTGCGGATACCGATATGCGCAAAATGATTGCCGGCAATGAACAGGATGTTGAAGTAGATAAAAATCCCGTTCAAAAATAAATGAGGGATTACTATGGACTTTGAAAACTTTATGGGCTTTTTGCCGCTGCTGATTTTTGTGATTACCGTTGTAATTGATAAATCGAACTGCAAAAAACGCCGTAACAGAACGGGGCATTTTCCGCCGCTGCCGGATGTTGACAACAGCCGGGAAAACCGAGAAACTTATGACGTTACAGGCACGCAGCAAAGCCAGCAGGAAAGCACGGATAAAACTGTATATAAAGAAGAAGCTCCCGCATCCGGCAGGGAAAGTAAAAAGCCCTGGTATGTAGAGTTTCCGGAAGACCGGGAAGCAAAACAGCGCGGAAAAGTTTTTGAACAGCCGAAGGTGCAGCCAACTTATAAAGTGTACAATGAACCGGCATTTATAACGCCGCCGTCATTAAAAAAACGGCCTGCTGCACCCGTGTTTGCCATGCCGCGCACGCAGAAAAAAGCTGTACTCTTTAACGGCAAAATAAACCGCCGTAGGCTGCGTGAAGGTATTATAATGGCAGAAATACTCGACAAGCCGCGCGCATTAAGGCCTTACAAAGAGCCGTATTAAAATATCAAAGTGAACAGAGGCGTAAATATGCTTGAAAAACTCGATTTAAAGCAAAAACTGGATAAAAAAGAGTATGATAAAAAAATGGATTATTACGGCGATTTGCTCGGAAAACTGCAAAGGGAATGCCGCGCGGCAAAAGTGCCTGTAATAGTGCTTGTTGAAGGCTGGCGCGGAGCCATGCGCACAGATATTATCAATGAAATGATGCAGAAAATGGACTCCCGCGGTTTCAGGGTATTTTCCGCGTCCAAAATGACTGACGAGCAGCGCAGGCAGCCGTTTTTTACATCCTTTTGGAAGCAGCTTCCGAGCTACGGCAATATTGCAGTATACCACCGCAGCTGGTACTTTTTAAAAAATGAACATAATGTTTCGGATAAAAGCCAGGTAGGGCATTTGCTCAATACCTCCTATTCACACATACGTGCGTTTGAAAAGCAGCTTACTGATGACGGCTATGTGCTTTTGAAATACTTTGTGCATGTTTCCAAAAAGCAGCAAAAGGAAAACATGGAAAAGCTGAATAAAGTGTACGGCAAAAACTGGAAAAAACTCGATGTTCAGGAGCATAACGACGAAGATTACGATAATTTTATTAATGCGTATGAGCAGATGTTTGCCGAAACAGATACCGAAAACGCACCATGGCATTTAATTGCCGGTGATGACGAACGCTTTGCCACCATTCAAATTATAGAAAGCATGGTAAAATCACTGCAAAGCGCACTGGCAGCGGCAGAAATAAAATCCCAAAGCCGCAGCATTGTGCTGCCGCCGCGCCATGTAGCTTTATATAATGTTCTTGATAAGGTAGACCTTTCCAAATCGCTTACCAAAGAAGAATATAAAGTTCAGCTTGATAAATGCAGGGAAAAATTAAAATCTTTGCAGCTTGATTTATACGAGTCGCAGCGCTCGCTTATTGTAGCGTTTGAAGGCTGGGATGCAGGCGGCAAAGGCGGCGCCATCAAGCGTCTTGCAAGAGCGCTTGACCCGCTTGGTTATGCTGTAAACCCGGTTGCGGCGCCGAACCAGGTTGAAAAACAATTCCACTACATGTGGCGTTTTTGGATTAAAATGCCGCGCGCCGGTGAAATTGCCATTTTTGACAGAACATGGTATGGGCGTGTAATGGTTGAACGCATTGAGCATTTTGCAACTGATGCCGAATGGCAGCGCGCTTATGGCGAAATTAACGAAACCGAAGCGCAATGGGCAGAACACGGTATTATTTTGTGTAAATTCTGGCTGCATATTGACCAGGACGAACAGTATAAACGCTTTAAAGAACGCGAAAACGACCCTGATAAAGAGTGGAAAATTACCGAAGAAGACTGGCGCAACCGTGAAAAATGGCCTGCTTATGAAGCGGCTGTTAACGAAATGCTGATACGCACCAGTACGGATTACGCACCGTGGACGGTAGTTGAAGCCAACTCCAAATATTATGCAAGAATTAAAGTTTTAAAAACAGTAATTAATGCTATTGAAAAAGCTATAAAATAAGAGGTTTTGCTTTTGACTTGGGAATTAAAAAATAAAATTCAGGAAATACTGGCAAAAGAAACAGGCGCGCAGTGCTTTGCACCGGGGGCAAGGCGCGCCTTTGCTTTTTTGTACCCTAACAGTTACAAGGTTGGTATGTCAAACTTAGGCATGCACATTTTGTATCAAATTATTAACGGCCGCGGTGATACGGCCTGTGAACGCTTTTTTCTGCCGGACGGCAAAACGTTGGCTGAATACAAAAGAACCAAAACGCCGTTAATGAGTATGGAAACTCAGCGGCAGCTTGCCGATTTTGAAATTATCGGCGTAATGATGTCCTTTGAAATGGACTATACAAATTTGCTTGCCATGCTGCAAATGAGCAATATAAAATTGTGTGCGGCAGAACGTAACGAAAAAGAACCGCTGATTGTTATCGGCGGGCCGTGTGCAACCTTTAACCCAGAACCTTTGGCAGAAGTTGCCGATGTTTTTGTTATAGGCGAAGGCGAAGAAGTAATTAACGATTTGCTTGATGTTGTTTATAAAGGCAGGGAGCAGGGCCTTGGCAAAGAAGAACTGCTGCTTAATCTGGCGCAGCTTGAAGGCTTGTATGTGCCGCGTTTTTATACGCCGCAATATGATGCTGACGGCAATTTTACCGGTATGGAGCATGACAGCCGTGTGCCTGCAATTGTTAAACGGCGCTGGGTGCGCGACTTGGACAAATATCCCAATACTTCAGCAATTTTAACTTCCGAAACGGAATTTCAGAATATGTTTATTGCCGAAGTAGCCAGAGGCTGCGGGCGTCATTGCCGTTTCTGCATGGCAGGGTACTGTTTCCGCAAGCCGCGTGCAAGAAATTACGACTTGCTTTTAGATAAAATTTTAAACAGGCCTGCCGTATCGGAAAAGGTTGGTTTAATGGGTGCTTCGGTTTCCGATTATCCGCAGATACACGAATTAACTTCGGCGCTTATTCAAAATAAGGTGCCGTTTACGGTGGCCTCGCTGCGTGCGGACACTTTGGACAGCCTGCTTGCAGACGCTCTTGCGCAGAGCGGCCAGCAGACCATGACCGTTGCGCCGGAGGCAGGCAGCGAAAAAATGCGTAACATTATTAATAAGGGCATTACCGAAGAAGATATTTACAAGGCAGTTACGCTTGCTGCTGCCAGCGGAATGAAAAACGTAAAGCTGTATTACATGATTGGGCTGCCGCAGGAAGAAGATGCCGATATTGACGAAATGACGGAAATGGTGCGCCGCATCCGCAAAAAAATGGATGAAGCAGGCAACAAAGGCGATTTAATTATTTCTGTAAACGCATTTGTGCCCAAGCCGTTTACGCCGTTTCAATGGTCGCCGCTGTGCAATACCAAAATTTTGAAAAAGCGTTTCAAAATGCTGGAAACAGCTTTTAAAAAAGAAAAACATATAAAACTTTTAACGGAATCTTTAAAAGAAACTGTTTTGCAGGCTGCACTGGCGCGCGGAAACAGAAAAACAGGGCAGTTTTTACTGCAGGCCTTTACGGAAGGCATACCCTTAAAACAGGCGCTTGAAAACAGCGGGCTTGATATTGAAAAGATTGCCGGTGCGGAATATGAACCCGGCTGCCCGCTGCCGTGGAAGCATTTGGATATGGGCTTTAAAGAAGCCTATTTGATAAAAGAATGGGAAAATGCCAAAGCGCAGCGCTTTACGCCAATGTGCTTTGACGGCTGCAAACGCTGCGGAGTTTGTGAGGAGTAAAATGAACGGATTCGTTTTGCAAAATAATAAAAATATCTGGTACGGCAGCTTTACTGCATTTGACGCACTGGGCTTCGGCAATGCGTTCAGCTGCCGCCTGCACGGCGAAAGCGCACTAATATCAGGCGGGTTAAACCTTGCCCTTCATGTTGGCGACGAAGCCGGGCTTGTTTTAAAAAACAGGCGTGCCTATGCCGCGGCGCTCGGCCTTGATGCCGGTAAATTTACCTGCTGCGAACAGGTGCACGGCAGCAATGTTGCCGTTGTGGATGAAGCCTTGGCAGGCAAAGGAGCCGAAGCATACAGTGATGCCGTAAAAAATACCGATGCGCTGGTAACAAACCTTCCGCAGCTGCCGCTGATGCTGTTTTTTGCAGACTGCGTTCCGGTTATTTTTGCTGACCCGGTCAGCGGCAGCATAGGGCTGGCACACGCAGGCTGGCGCGGAACCGTTGCCGGTATTGCCGCAAACACCGCAGCAAAAATGCAGGAAGCATTTGGAGCAAAGCCGGAAAATATTCTGGCAGGCATTGGCCCTAGCATTGGGCAATGCTGCTATGAAGTAGACGATAAAGTTTATGAAGCCGGAAAAAAATATACCGGATGTTTTACGCTAAAAGAAAACGGCCGGTATATGGCAGATTTACAGGTCTGGAACCGCCTTGCGCTTTTAGATGCCGGTTTACTGCCGCAAAATATTTATAATGCAGGTGTCTGCACGCAGTGCAGCAAAGAGCTGTTTTTTTCGTATCGCGCAGAAAACGGCGAAACAGGGCGCATGGGCGTAACTATTTGGAAAAAGTAAAAGGATAAATTATATTAACGGCGAATATAAAACCTTTAGGGGGTCTTTATATTGTTACAGGAAAATTTAATTAATGTACAAGCCAAAATAGATGCTGCGCTTGCAAGGCGCACAGAAGAAAAAATTACAGGCAATAAAGTTACTCTGGTTGCAGTAACCAAAAATCACCCGGCCGAGGTAATTACCGACGCTTTTAACCTTGGCGTTTCGGTAATCGGTGAAAACCGTGTGCAGGAAGCCAAAGCCAAACGTGAAATTGTCGGCAAAGGCAGCGGCAGGTGGCATTTAATAGGGCATCTGCAAACCAACAAGGCCAAACAGGCAGTTGCCATTTTTGATATGATTGAATCGGCGGACAGCGTACATTTAATGCAGGCTGTCGATAAAGAAGCCGCCAAAGCGGGCAAAGTTCAGGAAATACTTTTGCAGGTTAACATTGCGCGCGAAGAACAAAAAACTGGGTTCAGCCCGGAAGATTATGAAGCGGTTGTGCCCGAACTTGACAATTTTAAAAACCTGCACGTGCGCGGGCTGATGGTTATTGCGCCTGCGGCGGAAAATTCCGAAGATATACGCTGGGTGTTTGCGGAAGGCTACAAGCTTTACTGCAAACTGAAACAGCAGCGCCCGGATATAGATGTTCTTTCCATGGGCATGACGCATGATTACGAAACTGCTATTGAAGAAGGCGCAAATATGGTGCGCATAGGCACGGCGCTTTTCGGGCAGCGTGACTACAGTTTAAAATTTTAACCTGAGGTGATAATTTTATGAAATTATTGGACCGCATTTCGGAAGCTCTCGGATTGTATGAAGAAGACGATGAAATAATTGAAGAAACCCCAAGTGAACAACCGGAAGAAAAACCGGCGAAAAAAAGCCTGTTTTCACGCAAAAGCGCAGCGCCGGTAAGAGAAGTACCGGCTGCTCCGGCAGAACCGGAACCTGAGCGCAAATCGTTTTTCAAAAGCAAAACAACTGCTATGCCCGCGTCAAAAACAATTTCCATACCAATGGCGCAAAAGCAGGTTAAAGTAATTGTGCTGGAGCCGGTATCGTTTGACGATTCGCAGAAAATTGCCGATTACCTTAACGGAAGCCAGCCGGTAGTTGTTAATTTTGAAGCTACCGATAAAGTTGTTATGAAAAGAATGACCGACTTTATCAGCGGTGTTGTTTATGCTTTGGGCGGCAGCATGAAAAAAATAGGCCATAATATTTTAGTATGCGCGCCTAAAAACGTTGATATTAATGCAGATGATAATATTTATGACGAAAGAGGGGGACAGCCTTGGAAAAAATAACTGATAAAACAGGGCGTATAGCTTTTATTGGCGGCGGCATGATGGCAGAAGCCATTTTAAAAGGCATGCTGCATAAGGAGATTGCCGAGCCTGAAATGATAATACTCAGCGACCCTTCGGCAGGGCGCCGCGAATACCTTGAAAAAACTTATAAAGTTAATACCACCGGCTGCAACGTGGAAGCTGTTAAAGCAGCAGGCTTTGTAATTCTGGCCGTAAAACCTCAGGTGGCTGATGCGGCCATAACTAAAGAGGTTGCCGATGCAATTCCGCAAAATACAACGGTGCTTTCCATTATGGGCAGCGTTAACCTTGACAAGCTGCATAAACTTGTTCCAGGGCATGCTGTTATCCGCGTTATGCCAAACACCCCTTTGGCTGTTGGCTGCGGCATGACGGCCATTGCTCCTGACGAAAACGTAAGCGAAGAAATGCTTGACGTTGCCAAAGCTGTTTTTGGCAGCTGCGGTGAAATTGAAATTATTGCCGAAAGCGCCATAGAAGCTATTGCGGCAGTAAGCGGTTGCGGGCCGGGATATGTATTTATGATGATTGACGCTCTGGCTGACGCAGGTGTAAACGCAGGCCTGCCGCGCGCCATGGCGATAAAACTGGCGGCGCAGACTTTTGCCGGCAGCGGCAAAATGGTATTGGAGACCGGGCTGCACCCGGCTGTTTTGCGCGACCAGGTAACATCACCGGGCGGCACAACCATTGCCGGCATACATGCGCTTGAAAACCGCGGTGTAAGAGCGGCTATTTACGACGCTGTACTGGCAGCAATGCAGCGCAGCAGGGAGCTGCAGGGCAAATAAATGGCAGACAGAGAAAAAATACTGCGTTATTTTAAAGCCGGCGGCGATGAAGAACTGGCAGCAAAACTGCTTGACCTTGCCGAAGGGGCAAGAAAAAGCAAAAAGTTCCGCATAACGGATTTTTTAGACCCGCACAGCTATAATGTAGCGGAAATTGTTGCCGCTAACTACGAAAACATAAAAATTGAAGCTGACGGCGGTTTTAACAATGCCGAAAGAGTAAAAGCGGCATTTATAGACGAAAACTTTATGGGCGCACCCGATTACGGCATCAGCTGCTTTGAAGTTAAATGGGACAAACGTTTTTACACCATCGGGCACCGTGATGTTCTGGGGGCGTTTATGGGCATGGGCTGCAAGCGCGAAATTTTGGGCGATATTGTTATTACACCGGAAGGCGCGCATTTTGTTGCCGATAAAAGTTTTGCCAATTACATCGAAAGCAACCTTACGCAGATTGGCAGCGCGCCGGTTACCATAACCGAAATACCGCGCGAAAACCTTGCCCAGCGTGAAGAAAAAGTAAAAATCATCAGTGCCACAGTGGCCGATTTAAGGCTTGACGCCGTTGCCGCCGCAGGTTACGGCGTTTCCCGCTCGCGCATGGCCGATGAAATAAAAAGCCTTAATGTACGTGTAAACTGGAAGGAAGCCAAAAAACCATCGCAAAGCGTAAACGAAGGCGATGTAATATCCTTCCGCAGCCGCGGGCGTGTAGAAGTTGCTGAAATACGCGGCACAACTAAAAAAGGACGCATGAGCATTACTTTAAAACGTTATATTTAATGTTGGAGGAAAGAGGCAGATGTTTACACCTCTCGATTTAAAAAATAAAACCTTTACCAAAGGCTTCCGCGGTTATGAAACCGAAGAAGTAGACAAGTTTTTTGCGCAGGTTGTAAAAGATTTTGAGCGTCTGTATCAGGATAATATCGAACTGAAAGAAACCGTTGAACGCGTCAGCGCCAAGCTGGAATATTACCAGCAAATGGAAGCAACCATGCAGAACACTTTGGTCGTGGCGCAGGAAACGGCTGACGAAGTTAAAAAAACTAGCGAAAAGAAAGCACAGGTTTTGCTTGACGAAACCACCGCCAAATGCGAAGGCATGAAAACAGATGCCAAAAACGAGGCGGACCGCCTGCTTAACGAGGCCGGTACTGCCGCAGCGCAGGCTAAGGCCGAAGCCGACAGCTATGCCGAAAAAGTGCGCAACGAAGCCAATGCCGAAGCGGATAAGCTGCGCAACGATACCGAAGCCGAAATGAACAAGCTGAAAGCAGACACGCAGCAGTTTGTTAACAAAATGCGCATTGCCGCCGAAGTTGAAGTGGCAAAATTAAAGGTAAAATCTGAAGAATCCTGTAAAAATATTATTGATAAAGCAAGGGAAGACGCCGTTGAAACCCTTGGCAAAGCACGCATGCAGGCAGAAAAAACAGTAAGCGACGCTGACGCAAGGGCACGCAAGCTGATGTTTGATGCTGAAAACAAAGCAGCGCTTGCCAAAAACAGTTTTGATGACCAGGTAAAAAAAGCCAATGTACACCGCCAGCACATGATAAATTTGCTGGAATCGCAGCTTGAACTTTTAAAGAGCTTTGATAAAAATACTGAAGAATAGGCGGAACGATTATGATAATCCTTGTGAGGCACGGAGAAGCAACACATCATACTCAGCATTTAACAGGCGGCTGGACTGATTCTGACCTTACCGAAGCCGGGCGCAGCCAGCTGGAAGCACTTGCGGAAAAACTGGCACTGGATTTTAAAGGGCGCAGCGAAAAATTCCGCATTTTGGCGAGCGATTTAAAACGCGCTGCTGAAAGCGCTGCCATTATTGCCGCACGCCTGCATATGGACGGTAAAGTTGAAAAGCATGCGTTTCTGCGCGAAAAAAACAACGGCCTTGCTGCCGGAATGACCGAAAGCGAAGCCAAGGCAATTTACCGTCCGGCAGCGACGCTGAAGGAACTGCACCACCGCAACTATCCGGGCGGAGAAACGCGCAAGGAATTTTATGACCGCTGCGTTGAAGGCATTAAAGCCTGTGCTGATATGGAAAAAGAAAACCTGATTATCGTTGCGCACAAGGGCACCATTCAAAACATTATTTTTTACTGGCTTGGCTTTGATATCGAAGAAGTAAACAAATATAACTTTTCCGTCGATATCCTGCCGGGCAGCGTAACAGTACTTGGCATTAACAAATGGCTGGAACACAGCATCTTTTTGTTAAATGATACGTCGCATTTACATAAAGGCGAAGGATACGGAATTTTTTCGTATAAGTATTACAAAAAACATTGACGGTTTTTCGCCGGTGTTGTATAATGATTGTGTTTTTAAATATTCTTACAGGCTATGATAAAGACAGTAGCCGGCACGAAGCAGCGCAGCGATTCCGGGTCAGTGCAAGCCGGAACAGGACAGAAGGCCGGTGAAAATCACTTTGGAGCTTCCGTACAGAAACAGCAGTAAGTACGGACGGGGTAACGCACGTTAAAGGCGTTGAGAGTGGCGCGTAAATTCTGCGTCATTAGGGTGGTACCACGGGTTATACAGTCTCGTCCCTTTGGGATGAGGCTTTATTTTTTTGGAGGTGTAAAAAATTGGATTACAGCAAAACGCTTAACTTACCGGAAACAGAGTTTCCTATGCGTGCCGGACTGCCGGAACGTGAACCGGAAATTTTAAAATACTGGTATGACAACAACATTTACGAAAAGAAACAAAAACTGCACGCAGGCCACAAAAAATTTGTTCTGCATGACGGCCCTCCGTATGCCAACGGACAAATTCACATGGGCACTGCTCTTAATAAAATTTTAAAAGACATCATCATGAAATATAAATATACCCAGGGTTATGATACTCCGTACGTTCCCGGCTGGGATACCCACGGCATGCCGATTGAACATGCTGCCATTAAAAACCTTGGCCTGAACCGCAACGAGCTTGACCCGCTGGTACTGCGCAACGAATGCAAAAACTACGCTTTGCAGTGGATTGACATTCAGCGCAACGATTTTAAACGCCTTGGCGTTTTGGGCGACTGGGATCATCCCTATGTAACCCTTGTGCCTGATTACGAAGCCGTACAGATTCATGTATTCGGCGAAATGGCTAAAAAAGGCTATATCTATAAAGGCCAGAAATCCGTTTACTGGTGTCCGCACTGCGAAACCGCTCTGGCAGAAGCAGAAATTGAATACGCTGAACAGAAAACTCCGGCTATTTACGTAAAAATGCCGATTGTAAAAGACAATAGCATGATGCCTGAAGCAGCCAAAGGCAAACCGGCCTATATGGTAATCTGGACAACCACTCCGTGGACCATGCCTGCCAACGTTGCCGTGGCCCTGCATCCTGATATTGAATATGCCTGGGTTGAATGTGAAGGCGAAGTTCTGTTCCTTGCCAAAGAACTTTTGGAACAGGTTGGCAAAGTATGCAAGAAAGATTTGAGCAACGTGCTTGGCACCTGCAAAGGCAAAGATATGGAATTTGCCGAATGCCGCCATCCGTTTGACACCATTGAACGCAAATCCATCGTTGTACTTGCCGATTATGTAACGCTTGATGCCGGTACCGGCTGCGTACATACTGCTCCCGGCCACGGCGATGTCGACTTTGAAACCGGTATTAAATATCATCTGCCGATTATCTGCCCGGTAGATAAATCCGGCAAATTTACCAAAGAAGCAAAACAATTTGAAGGCATGTTTGTATTTGATGCCAACATTCCTATCTTAAAATATCTTGCTGAACTTGGCATGCTGTTCGGCAAAGAAAACATCCGCCATCAGTACGCACACTGCTGGCGCTGCAAAAACCCGATTATTTACCGTGCAACCGAGCAGTGGTTCGCCTCTATCGATGGTTTCCGTGATGATGCGCTTGCTGCCATTGCCAACGAAGTTAAATGGATTCCGTCCTGGGGCGAAAGCCGTATCCATAACATGGTTGCCGACCGCAATGACTGGTGCATTTCGCGTCAGCGCGTATGGGGCGTTCCTATTCCGGCATTCTACTGCGAAGAATGCGGCAAACCGATGATTACCGACGAAACCATTAACGCCGTTGCCGATTTGTTCCAAAAAGAAGGTTCCGACGCATGGTGGAAACACGAAGCAGAAGAAATTCTGCCGGAAGGCACAACCTGCCCGCACTGCGGCGGCAAACACTTTACCAAAGAAAGCGACATTATGGACGTTTGGTTCGACAGCGGTTCTTCTCATGCAGCTGTTGCCAAAGTACGCCCGGAACTGGCATGGCCTGTTGATATGTACCTTGAAGGCAGTGACCAGCACCGCGGCTGGTTCCAGTCCTCGCTTTTAACCAGTGTTGCCACCACCGGCCACGCTCCGTATAAATCCGTTTTAACCCACGGTTATGTTGTTGACGGCGAAGGCCGCAAAATGTCCAAATCCGTAGGCAACACCGTTGCTCCGCAGGACGTTATCAAACAATACGGCGCAGATATTATCCGCCTGTGGGCTGCTTCCAGCGATTACAAAGCTGATATCCGTATCTCCAAAGATATTTTGAAACAGCTTTCCGAAGTATACCGCAAAATCCGCAACACAATCCGTTACATTTTGGGCAACACCAACGACTTTGACTACGAAAAAGACAAAGTGCCGTTTGAACAGATGCAGGAGCTTGACCGCTGGGCACTTATGCATATGCAGCTGCTGAAAAAAGAAGTACAGCAGGCTTACGAAGATTACGATTTCCATGTGTTGTACCATGCAATTCATAACTTCTGCACTGTAGAAATGAGCAGTTACTATCTGGATATTCTGAAAGACAGACTGTACGCTTACAAAGCAGACAGCATTGAACGCCGCAGCGCCCAGACTGCCATGTATGAAATTATGGTTGATTTGGTTGTAATGCTGGCTCCGGTACTGAGCTTTACCATGGAAGAAGTATGGCAGTTCATGAAGAAAACATCCGATATGCCGGAATCCGTACTGATGATGCCCTGGCCGGAAGTTAAAGAAGAATACATCGACCCGGCTCTGGAAAAGAAATGGGAAGATTTCATCGGCATCCGCAGTGAAATTACCAGAGTTCTGGAAGTTGCACGAAAAGCCAAAACCATTGGCCATTCCCTTGATGCCAAAGTTGAACTTTATGCCGAAGGCGAAGCGCTTGCAGTGCTCAAATCCGTAGAAAAAGATTTGCCTGCACTCTTAATCGTATCTCAGGCAGAACTGCATGAAGGCGTTGGTGAAGCAGGCGAAGCAACAACCCGCGAAGATTTGAAAGTTGCCGTTAAAGCTGCCGAAGGCCATAAATGCGAACGCTGCTGGATTTACAGCGACACCGTTGGCCAGGACGCAGAACACCCGACCCTGTGCGCACGCTGCGCCGAAGCAGTTAAATAAAACAGCTTTAAAAAAATAAATAAAATGACAAAACAGCCTTTTACTTACAAAAATAGGTAAAAGGCTGTTTTTATGCTAAATTTCTTGATTAACTACTATTGAATAGGGTATAATAAAACTGGAAGGTGAAAATTTTTGATAATTAAACGAACTTTTATTCAGACAAGTGCATTTACAAAATCATGGAAAGAATTAGGTTTTAATGACAGTGATTTAAGAAGGCTTGAAAACGAACTTTTACAAAATCCAAAAGTAGGAAATGTTATCAGAGGAACAGGGCGATTGCGAAAAATGCGTTTTGCTTTTGAAGGGAGGGGCAAAAGCGGCAGTACCAGAGTATGTTACGTAGATTTTGAAATTAAAGAAACCATATTTTTATTGGCTGTATTTGCTAAAAATGAAATAGAAAATTTATCAATGGAAGAACGGTTAAAATTAAAACATCAAATTGATATATTAGAGGATAATTTATAAGGGGTGAATTATAATGAGTGAAGCATTTGCAATTTTAAGCGGAGCTTTAGATGAAGCTATAAATGATACCAAAACAAAAAAATTGCCAAGAAATGTCAGAAGTATAGAAATAGAACCTGCCGGTGTTTATACATCTGCTCAGGTAAAAAATATTAGAGAAAAAATCGGTTTAACGCAGAAACTGTTCGCCAAATATATCGGTGTTTCTACAAAAACAGTAGAAGCGTGGGAAGCTGGGCGCAATAAACCTTCCGGACCTTCTAACAGGCTTCTATGGCTGTTAGATATGGGAAAAATTACAATTTAAAATAAATTTTTTGTTTACAAACATAAAAACTCCTTTACTTTTTTAAGTAAAGGAGTTTTTTTATGCTTTTTTCAAATCAGGTTTCATCTAAAAGGTGAAGCCTCCCTTAAAAAATATTCAGCCGGTTAGCGGTGCGCACCGGAAAAACGGCAAATGTTAGTTTACCAAAAAGCAAAGTAAAAAAACAAGACTGTTTTTGCAAAAATTTTTATGTTATATTAAAAAGTTTGTGTTTAACAGGAAATGATTCAGCGCTCTGCAAAAAAACGCAAAACTACGAAAGCAAAGTCTGTTACCACAAGACCAGTAAAAAATCGACATACGCCAACGTATATGTCTTGCGGGGGGGTAAAGGTATGGTATAATTTTTATATCAATCAATTTGCTTTAATAACGCAGGCAGAAAGGGAAGATGATTTTTATGAAACACAGGAATTTGGAAAAAGCTGTTGTGTTAAGCCTCATTTTAAGCACGGGTGTGTATGGCAGTGCGTGGGCAGAAGATATTGAAATGGGCGGAGAGCTATGGGGAGAGCTTTGGAACGGATATACTGAAATTTCGGCTGGGGACAACTTGCTTGTAACTACTGGTGGAGTAGGTATAGGTTACAATGGTACAGTTGATGTTATTGATGGTAATTTAACTATTTCAGCTGGTGGTAATGGCATTGAAAGTGGATATGTAGAAAATGCACAAGTAAATATTTTTGCTAATAATGTTACTATAACTTCCGATCAAAATGGTATATTTACTGAAATAAAAGCTGGAAAAAAAGGTAATGTAACAATAGGCTCGGAAGATAGAAAAATAGAAAGTTTAACAATTACTGCTGGCGGTCAGGGCATTGATAATAAAAACGGTAATGTTTATATTTATGGTGCTGAGAATAGTGAGTTTAATATTCATTCATTAAATACAAGTGGAGATGACCTTAATCAGGCTGCTATAAATAATAGTTGCAACGGTGAAGTTATTCTTACCGGCGGTTCTATTAGTCTTGAAACAGAAAAAGTTGATAGAACTTTTGAGATTTTTGGTCATGAGGGTATAGAAACTTTTACCGGTGACGGTATTACTAATGGCAATGGTACAACTACTTTAAATTTTAACAGTGTTGAAATGAATGTGACAGGAAGCGGCATTTGCAACACCGATTCCGGTACAGTTTCTTTAAACACAAATGGCAGTAATACTATATTTGCAAATTCTGATGTTGGACGAACAAATGTTGGGCATGGTATTTATACAACAGGAAATAAAGGAACTGTTAATGTTATTGCGTCTGCAACTTATAACCCTGAAATAGGATATTCAACATTAAACGAACAAACGGGTTATGATAATATAATCTATGGTCAAAAAAGCGGTATTAGTTCTACTAATTATGGTACAAAGAATGTTATAGCTGACGATAATAACTATATTGGCGGCGGTTCTGCTGTTAATATAGAAAGTAAACATAATACGTATGAAGATACTATAAATATAATTGCCGGTAATAACAATGTTATTGGCGGTGAAGCTGAAGATAAAGATGGTAATAGTTATATAACAGGTACCGGTATCAGATTGCAACAAGTAAAAAATGTAAAAGTTAATGTTGAATCTATTAAAGGTGCAACTACTATTGACGCCGACGGTACTGGTATAAATATTAACGGTAAGGGCGAAAATATCGCAGTAACCGTAAAAGCCGGTACTGATATTAAGATTAATGCCGGTAATAATGGTATCTCTGTTGGTAATTCTGACAAAGATGTTACTAATGATGACACTAAGGTAGAACTAATTGCTGAAAACGGTAATATTAAAGTTATTACAAATTATAGTAGCCCTTATAACTTTGGGCATGGTATTCGTACTGGTCAAGGCAAAGTAACCCTTAATGCAATAAATAATACTGTTGGGCTTTTTAAAGGCAGACAAAGCAATGAAGAAGGTGCGATTAGAACGCTTGGAGGAGGCAATGTATTATTAGAAGCAGATAGCACAAATACTATTTTAGCTAATTCAACTGAAATAACAGCATTGGCTGAAGATGTTTATGGCGATAAATATGCAATTAATGCTGACCGTGAAGGTACTGTTGATATTAAAGCCGATGCAGCTAATAAGATTATTGGTGCGGTATATGCAAAGGATACCGAAACTAATGTAAATATACAAAGCCTTAACGAAAATGCTGTTCCTTCAAACTATATTGCTTCTTCTACAGTTATTTTCCGTGCAGGCGACCTTGATAAAAGTGAAGATGAAACAATGAAAAACTTAAAAGTTATTTCTTCTCTTTACGCGCAGGGCGGTGCAGAAATTAACCTTTCTGGCAAAAATACGATTCTTACTTATGCCAATAAAAATGATAGCACTACTGCCGAAAGAAGTGTATGGGCTTATGATAAAGGCAAAATCAATGTAAATGGTTATACTTATATTAGCACCAATGAATATTATAAATCGCCTAACTCTATGGATGTTGCAGTTGCCGCTGGCACAGCAACCAATTTGACGCCGGATAGCTTTAAAGATTATCCTGTCAATGATGATGACATAGCTAAAGTAAACATCAATTATGCAAATGATGGCGTAAAATCATATATTCAAGGCGATATTCTTGCTGCTTATGCAGGTGAAGTAAATATCAATCCGCTTGCTGAAAACAGCAGGGCTGCAAATAATGCAGGCATAACTATTACAGGCAATTTGCTTGCAGGCAACAACGGCGTTTTAAATGTTGACCTTGGTAACGGCGGCAAATTAACCGGCCGTGCTGATGATTATGGTGATGCAGGCGCAACTGATACCGGTGTCGGCAGTGGCAATGACGGACATCAAAGTCTGACATTTTTTGACCCGGCGTTCAGCAGTGAAATTTATAAAGGCGGGCAAGTAAATCTTACCATGGGCGAAGGCTCAAGCTGGGACGTAACTGGGCAGAGCTGGATTACTACAATTAATACTAATGATACCGATGGAAATGCAGAAAATAATGCTTTTATTGATTTAGTTTCTGCCAATACTGACCGTAACACTTCTGCGCACGCACTTACTGTTTACGAGATGAACGGCGACGCCACCTTTAAAATGAGTCTTGACCGAGAACGCGATACCAGCGATATGCTATATATAAAAAATGCAAAGGGTGACTATGTAATTAATGTTGTTGATGCAGTTAATGAACAAGATATGTATGCGGAAATAAGTAACGGCATTACTTTTGATGGTTTGCGTTTTGCAACTGTTGGCAAAGATTCAAAAGCAAGTTTCCGTGCAGTTACTTATGACGATGGCTTAAACAACATAGAATATATGATTGGCAGCGATAGTTACGATGAAAGTACTGAAAATGAGCATTATGATGGCTCTGAAACAACTGAACATAAACCCGGTGGCGATACGGTAAAAGATTTCTTTGATAGTGATGTTGAGCCCGGTACTAATGATAACACAAAAAATAATATTGCAGCTGCTTCAGTAATGGCCCTTGCAGATACTGACACAGGTACTGAAGAAGATTTAACCGGCGTAGTAGTAAATACGGACGAAACCACTAATTTTAAACTTATAGGCGTTAAGAAAAGAGAATTAAGCGACGCAGGCGAAACTATGCTGAATATGAGCCGCGCCAACTACAGCAATGCCATTTATATGGACCGTTTGAACAAACGCCTTGGTGAAGCACGTTATATTAACGATGACCCGGAAGAAGATGAAGGCATGTGGGTACGTGTACGCCATGACCGTATTGGCAAAGATGAAGCATTCCGCAGCCAGAACACAATGTATGAACTTGGTTATGATAAACGTCAGGAATGCGATAACGGCAAACGCCGCGTAGGTTTTGCTGTTGATTATATGCACGGTGATACCGGTTATAACGATATTGCGGGCAAAGGCGAAATTGACCGTTACGGTTTGTGGCTGTATGATACCTGGACAGGCAACAAAGGGCACTATGTAGATTATGTTGCCAAATGGGGACACCTTTCCAACGATTTTGAAGTTTACAACAGTAAAGGCAAAGTAACCGGCGATTACAGCAATAATGTATTCAGCATCAGTGCAGAATACGGACGCAAAAAAGATATGGGCAATGACTGGTATTTTGAACCTCAGGCACAGCTGCAATTGGCACGCGTAACCGGTGCTGATTATACTACCAGCCAGGGTACAAAAGTAAGTGTTGATGGTATTAACAGCTTAATTGGCCGTGCTGGCTTCCGTATTGGTAAAGATTTTGGTGAAGAAAAACAAAGCACACTTTACTTTAAGGCAGATGTACTGCATGAATTTTTAGGTGACCAGACAATCCGCGCTTTGGACGGAACTACTAACGGATGGCAGAGTGTTGATTACGAAAACCAGGGTACCTGGTATGATATCGGTATCGGCTATGCGGCAATGTTAAGCCAAAGCACTTATGCGTTTATTGATTTGGAACAATCCTTCGGCAACGATAATGATGATACTTATCAAATTAATGCCGGTGTACGCTGGACATTTTAATTAATTAACAAAAGGGAGCGTTGCTCCCTTTTGTTTTAAAAATATTTTAATATCATGCAATAGAGTTAAATTTTAAACCTAAAATTAAAGGAGCTGAATTATGCCCGCTTCTACATTAAGTAACGAAATATTAAAAGATATTGCCGGCAACGGCAGTATAGAATATTGCTTATATAATCAGCGCAGCAAAAGTGGTATGCCTTCATGGGAAATTAAGATAAAAAATGAAAACGGCAGCCGTAAAATTATTGTAGTGCGTGATTATGGTTTCGAAATAAGTACTGAACAAATTAAAATGAATTCATTTAAAACCCGTACAGAACGGAATAAAGAAATTTACCGTTTGTACCATGAAGAAGGGCTGAGCCAGATGTTTTTAGCTAATTTGTTTAATATGAGCCAGCCTTCGGTATCAATTATAGTTAACCCAAAAGCAAAATAAGCAATAAAAAAACTGCATTCCGAAAGTTATTGCAAAACTTTTGAAATGCAGTTTTTTTGTTTGGCTTTTTACTAATTAATTATTGCTTTTTAGCTGCTGCGCTGATGATTTCCAAAACGAGGCGCGCAAGATTGTACAGGTCTTTTTCTTTTAAGCATTCTTCGGTAGAGTGGATTTTATCCATACCGGTGGAAAGCGCAACACAGGGCAGGCCCATGCCGCACAGGTAGTTGCCGTCGGTACAGCCGCCGCTGCTGAACAGTTTAAACGGCAGGCCGAGTTTTTTGGTTGCTTCTTTTACAAATACAACGCCAATGTCATCTTCGCTGATGCGCATTGCGGGCGAGCCTTCTTCAACGTTAATTTCAATTTGTCCGCCGTCTGCTTCAACGGCTTCGGTAAGAGTTTTTTTGGTATCGTTAATTAAAACGTCAAGTTTTTCCGGGTTCAGGCAGCGCATGTCAATAACAAATTCGGCGCTCGGCGCAACAATATTGCTGGCAAGGCCGCCTTCAATTTTACCGACGCTGAGCGTGGTTTCTTCGTCTAAACGTCCGTAAGCGGGCAGGGCGGTTAAGGCTTTGGCGGCCAGCATAATGGCGTTAATGCCTTTTTCTGGTTCTACGCCTGCATGGGCAGCTTTGCCGATAACTTTTACAAACAGTTTTACGGCGCGCGGTGCGGCGTTGTTTACAAGGCCGGGTTCAAAACCTTCATCAAGGCAGTAACCTATATCGGCTTTAATCCATGAAGGGTCCATATATCTTACGCCGATACTGCCGATTTCTTCGCCGATAGTGAAGCACAGCTGAATATCGCCGTGGGGCAGTTTGTTTTCGAGGATTACTTTTACTGCTTCGAGGCTTGCGGCAATGCCTACTTTATCGTCGCCGCCGAGTGTGGTTGTGCCGTCGGAATACAGCACGCCGTCTTTGCGCACAACTTTGGTGCCGGTGGTAGGAGCAACGGAATCCATATGTGCTTCAAACATCAGGCCGGGAACTTTGTAATCCAGGTTTGAAGGAATAAATGCCCATACGTTGCCGGTGGTGGCTCCTGCTTTTTTGCCTGCATCGTCAATTTCGGCTTTAATGCCGAGTTCTGCCAGTTTTTTTACAATTAAATCAGCTTCCGCTTTTTCATCAAGGCTGGGGCAGGGAACGCTGACAAGTTCAATAAATTCGTTTAAAAGACGTTCTTCGTTAATCATATTTTACCTCCATGTGATATAACATCTTTTATATTATAACACTTAAAAATAATAAAAACATAAAACTTTTCATTTTTAAGGTGTTGGTTTATTCTGAAAATATGGTACAATATGGAGAGGCTTAGGCCTAATAAACGGCGCGGCAACATCTGTGGCGACGCCAGAAGGAGCGTATTATGAAACGCAGTGAAAAATTTGTTCAGGCTAACCGTGAAGCCAAGGCTACATGGATAGCACTCGCACTTGTAATTTTGTTTTGGTATGCGGCAGGCTTCGGGCTGGAAAATTCAACGGTTGAATTTTTCCATACACCCATCTGGGTTATCGGCGGCTGCATAGGTACCTGGCTTTTTGCGGTTTTGGTTTGCTGGGTGCTGGTTCGGTTTGTCTTTAAGGATTTTGACTTGGAAGACGGGGAGGAAAAATAATATGGGCAACTGGGTTAATCTTCTTCCTGTTTTCTGCTTTTTAATGTTTATGCTGGGCGTAAGTTTTTACATTCAGTATGTTTCGCGCAAAGAGCGCAGCACGAATTTTGCGCGCGATTATTTTATCGGCGGCTACAGCCTGGGCGGTTTTGTGCTTGCCATGACAACTGTGGCAACGTACAGTTCCGTAAGCACGTTTGTTGGCGGGCCGGGTATGGCGTGGCTGGTTGGCTACGGCTGGCTGTATATGGCCATTGTGCAGGTTGTTGTTGTATTTTTGGTTTTGGGTGTTTTCGGCAAAAAAATTGCGCTTATTTCGCGTAAAATTAATGCCATTACGGTTATAGATGTTATCCGCAGGCGTTATCAGTCTGATTTTCTTGCCAATATGTCGGCGCTGTTTATTGTAATGTTTTTCTGCGGCACAATGGTTGCGCAGTTTGTAGGCGCGGCAAAATTGTTTGAAGCTGTTACCGGGTTTTCGTATCTTACAGGCCTCAGCCTTTTTGGGCTGATTGTGGTTTTTTACACTACCGTTGGCGGTTTTAAGGGCGTTGCCATTACCGATGCCATTTGTGCTGTTGCCATGCTTGTAGGGCTGGGAATTTTGTTCAGTTCCATGCTCAGCGCAGGCGGCGGCTACGATAATATTATGAATTACATTAATACCAATCACCATGATATGCTGGAGCCGCTTTCGCAGGGCAAAATGCCGATGTCGCTGTATATCAGCCAGTGGCTGCTGGTTGGTATTTGTACGCTGGCTTTGCCGCAGTCCGTTGTGCGCGGCATCAGCTATAAAAACACCAAAGCTCTGCATAACGCCATGCTGATAGGCACTATTACCATTGGTGCTATGACGCTTGTAGCAACCTGGATTGGCGTGCTTTCCAAAGGTATTTTAACCGATACTTTGGCGGCATACGGAAACAGTGTTGATAACATTACCCCGCTGACGATTGTAAAAACCATGGGGCCGCTTTGGGCAGGCATTACCATTATAGGGCCTATTGCGGCAACGGTATCGACGGTTTCTTCGCTTTTGCTTTCTTCTTCTTCATCAATCATTAAAGATGTGTATATGCGCGAAATGGAAAAACGCAATGTTGAAGTTAGCAACGATAAAATAAAAAGGCTCAGTATGCTGGCAACCGTTGTGCTTGGCTTAATTGTGTATGTTGTGGCCATTGCCCCGCCAAGTGTAATCTGGCAGATAAATATGTTTGCCTTCGGTGGTTTGGAAACGGCGTTTTTCTGGGTGCTGCTGTTTGGGCTGTTCTGGCCTAAGGCCAACCGTATGGGCGCAATACTGGCAATGCTAGGCGGCGTGGTAAGCTACTGCGTATGTATGGCAATGCAGATTAAAGTTTTTGATTTGCACCAGATTGTTATCGGTATTGGTGTTTCGCTGATTTTGTTCCTGATTGGCACTTGTATCGGCAAAGCGCAGGATGAAGAAGTGCTGCGTGTATTTTTCCCGGAAAGATATCCGGACTGATTTAGAAAAATGTTATAAAAAAATTAAGGCTGTCTGTTAATGCAGGCAGCCTTTTGCGTATAAAGCGTATAAAAAAAGAGGGCAGAAGCCCTCTTATTTTTTTAGAAGTTCGTTTTTTAATTTGTAGTATTCGCGTGAAAAATATGCCGGAAGTTGCGCTTCGCGGTGGTCGTAGCCAAAGGCGCGGCGCGTGATGCTGATGACAGGCGGTGCCTGAATGCGTTTGGCAACTGCAAGCCCGCAGAATAATTTCCACCAGCGTTCAAGGTCGGCAATAAATTCACCGGGGGTTTTAAAGGTGGCAGTTATAATTTCCGGCGGGCAGTTTAAATGTTCATCTAATGTTCCTTCGGCATACCAGCGCAAAATATCGGCTGGTGAAATTTTTTGCCAGCTTTCAACAAACATGGCAAACAGTTTGTCGTGGTAGGGGTAAACCAGCGGGTCGCCACCGTTGCCGACTGTTTGCTCCGGTGAAAGCTCCGCGCTGGGGCGCATGGTAAAAATTTCTTCCGGTATTACGGCTTTTTTAAATACGTGTTCGTTAAGGTAACGCCCTATGGCGTAAACATCATGCTTCCACAAATCGCCGATAGGGGCAACTGCGCCGCAGATATCGCCGTAGAAGGTGGCATAGCCGATGGTGATTTCCGTTTTGTTGGAGTTGCACGAAAACGCGCCGCAAAAAGCTGCTGCCGCGCCTGCAAGAATACGTGCGCCGCGGTCGCGGGCCTGTATGTTTTCCATAACGTAAGGGGTAACGCTTAAATTAAAGGTGCTGTTGTTGTAATACGCTTCTGCGCTTATTTGCGTAAGCTGGCTGTATGTATGTTCAACGCTTTCGGTAATGGGCACTACCATATAGTTTGTTTTAAGTGCCTGTGCGGTTTTAAGCGCCATGTCTTTGGTAAGGCCGGAATTGTAACGCCCGGGCATGTTAACCAAAAGCACGTTTTGCGGGCCTAAAATATCGGTGTAAAGCGCGGCCGTAACGGCAGAATCAATGCCGCCGGAAAGGCCGACCACCATTTTTGTTATGCCAAGCTGCTGCAAAAATTTTTGCGTGCCGTAGCGTACGGATTTATAAATATCGGCAGTATCGTCTTTTGCAGCAGTAACTGGCTGCGAATCTGCCATAACTGTTTTATCTGCCGTATCAAAATAAAAGTACAGCAGGCTTTCTTTAAAAGCATCCGCTTCGGCAATTAAAGTGCCGTTGCTGTTGTAAACGCAGCTGCATCCGTCATAAGTAAAAATGTTTTTACCGTTATTTTGAATACCCGTGTTGTTGCAGTAAGCCAGAGGCAGTACAAGTTTTTGCGCCTGCGCGGAAAACAAGCGGTGACGTTTGGCGTTTTTATTTAAGGTAAACGGAGAGCAGGAGAGATTGCACAAAATATCCGAACCGTTTTCGGCAAGTGCCGAAGGTGTGCTGAAATGATAGTTTTCCGTCCAGCCGTCCTCACAAAGCATAATGCCGAGCTTGAGTTTTTGCCCTTTTATTTCTACTTCAACAGGATGTGCAAGCTGATGCGGAGTGGTTTCAAGTTCTGCCGCCAGCTGCGCAAGGCTGTAAAAATAGCGGCTGTCGTCAAATTCGCGGTAATTGGGCAGCGAGTGCTTAATAATGCAGTTATAAGGCAGTTTGCCGTTGCCAAGGGCTTTGCCGCGGTAAGCAGCAAAAGCGGCGTTGTATTTGCGCACGCGCCCGTCCTCGTTAACTTTGCTTCTGTCAATGGCAATGTTGCCGAAAATAACACAGATATCATAATTGGCAGTTGCGTTTATAATTTCTTCGCCGAAGGCTTCGCAGTCATCCAGAAAAGATTTCTGTTCCCATAAATCGCCGATTAAATAGCCAGGTACGGCAAGTTCCGGCAATAATAAAATATCTGCTTTGTTCAAAGCAGCTTCTTTAATTAAATTTATAATTTTTTGTGTATTAAGGTCTGGCCGCCCCGCGGTAATTTCCGGCTGGGCGCAGGCAAATTTTATCAGCACTTTGCATCTCTCCGGTTTGCGTTTATATGTTTATGATGTTATTATAACAAATAAAGGCATGTAATACCATACAAATGGAGGCGATAAGCAATGCCGAAGCAGAAAAAAACCAATGCTGCACGCATTTTGGACGAAAAGAAAATAGAATACACTCTGATTGAATACGCGGTGGATGAAGAACATCTTGATGCCGTTCACGTTGCCCGGGAAGTAGGGCTGCCGCCGGAACAGGTTTTTAAAACCCTTGTTGTGCGCGGCGATAAGACAGGCCCGGTTTTTGCAGTTATTCCCGGCAACGGCGAACTTGATTTAAAGGCTCTTGCCAAAGCAAGCGGCAACAAAAGGGCAGAGATGGTTCATTTAAAAGAAGTGCTGCCGCTGACAGGATATATCCGCGGCGGATGCTCTCCGCTTGGCGCTAAAAAGAATTACCCCGTTTACCTTGACGAAACCTGCATTTTGTGGGATAAAATTGCCATCAGCGCAGGGCTGCGCGGCATGCAGATTTTTTTAAACCCTGACGATTTGGTGAAGGCAACAGGTGCAGTTGTAGTAAACATTATTCATTCCTGAACGTGTAAATACTTGCCCAAAGTACATAAATATGCTATTATGACTCCATGGAAAGATGAAAGGATGGCTTTTATGTTATTTTTAAGTACACGCGGCAAAACCGACCTTGTTTGCAGTGCCCACGCCATAACGCGCGGCATGGCAGATGACGGCGGGCTTTTTGTGCCTCAGAAATTTGTAGCGGTTCCGCTTGAAGATATTATTGCTTTGCATAATTTAAGCTATCAGGAGCGTGTGGTAAAAATTATTTCGCTGTTCTTAACGGATTATTCCGAAGAAGAACTTGCAGATGCCGCTGCCAGAGCTTATGACGCAGCTAAATTCGGCAGCTGTCCGGCACCTGTTGTGCAGGTTAACGACAACACAGACGCGCTTGAATTGTGGCATGGGCCTACGTCTGCTTTTAAGGATATGGCGCTTCAGATTTTGCCGCTGCTTTTAACCAAGGCAATTGCAAAAACAGGTGAGCAGCATAAAATTGTTATTTTAACCGCAACTTCCGGTGATACCGGCAAGGCTGCACTGGAAGGCTTTGCCGATGTTGACGGCACGGAAATAATAGTATTCTACCCCGAAAGCGGCGTAAGCGATATTCAGAAACAGCAGATGGTAACGCAGACCGGTAAAAATGTGCATGTATTTGCCGTTAAAGGCAATTTTGACGACGCCCAGACCGGCGTTAAACAAATTTTTGCCAATGCCGGTTTAAACGAAGAAATTGCCGCTCAGGGCTGCGCTTTAAGTTCTGCCAACTCCATTAACTGGGGCCGCCTTGTGCCGCAGATTGTTTATTATTTCAGCGCATACAGCGACGCAGTGGCAGCAGGGCGCATTAAAGCCGGCGACGAAATTAACTTTGCCGTGCCGACAGGCAACTTCGGCGACATTCTGGCAGGCTATTATGCTAAAATGATGGGCTTGCCGGTACACAAATTTATTTGCGCGTCCAACAGCAATAATGTACTTACCGATTTCATCAACACCGGCATTTATGACAAACGCCGTGAATTTAAAAAGACCATTTCGCCGTCTATGGATATACTGGTTTCCAGCAATCTGGAACGCCTGCTTTACAGCGTAACCGACGAAGATTCCGAAAAAGTAACGGAATGGATGCAGCAGCTTAACACCGAAGGCGTATACAACGTAGGCGAAAAAATACACAAAAAAATTACTTCTGCTTTCTTTGGCGCGTGGGTGGACGAACAGGAAACAGCAGAAACCATCAGACGTGTTTACAACGACAGCAAATACCTGCTTGACCCGCATACCGCCGTTGCCTGGAGAGCATGCGAAAAATACCGCCTTGTAACAAGCGATGACAGATATGCAGTTGTTGTTTCAACCGCAAGCCCGTATAAATTCAGCGGCAGCGTTTATGAAGCGGTTAAAAACGGCGGCGAAGAATTACATTCTTTTGACGCTTTGCATAAACTGCACGAGCTTACCGGCGTGCCTGTGCCGGAAAAAATGCTTCAGCTTGAAAATATGCCGGTTCTTCATAAAGAAGTTATTGAGCCGGAAAACATGGCGGAAGCAGTTAAAAACAGCATTTAGTTTTATTATGGCATTGCCCTTTGCGGCCGTGCCATTTTATTTTTATGCAGGTTTTAAAACCTGCGGCGTGGTATTTAACGTACAGGTATGTTATAATATAAAAGATAGTAAACTGTAAGCAAAGACAGTAAGTCTTGCAGCATTGGAGGATGTGGCATGGCTGATAAGGAAATTTTGCAGGCCAACGAAAAGGCTAACGAAGAAGCCGCAGGCGGAGCAGCACCGGAAGAAATAGGCGACGTGCAGATTGCCGATGAGGTGCTGAGCATTGTGGCTAGCCTTGCTGCCCAGGAAGTTGAAGGCGTGGCAGGCATGAACGGCGGTTTTGCCGGAGATTTAAGCGAATTTTTAGGCAATAAAAATGTCTCAAAAGGTGTGCGCGTTACGGTAGAAGGGCATGTTGTAAGTGTTGAAGTGTATGTAAACATTGAATACGGAGGCTGCATACCGGAAATAGCTTTGGAAATTCAGGAAAAAGTGCGCGAAGCCATTGAAGACATGACAGGATACGAAGTTAAAATTGTGGACGTACATGTGCAGGGCGTGCAGCGCCGCCATAAAACGGAACTTGAACAGAGCCTGGAAGCGTCTGATAATAATTAACTCATTGGGAGGGAAAATCAATGGGAATTCCTGACAGAATAATTTTGACATTATATACATTTTTGATGGCAGTTGTTGCCGTACTTGTAGTTTTATGCAGCCTCAGCATTATTTCGCAGGCTGCAATCAATCAGTTTCTGGCAACCATTTCCGGCAACTGGGAGTATGCCGTCGGCGGCATTATAATACTTCTGGTAAGCCTGCGCCTTTTAATTGCCGGCATAGGTGCAACCGGTGTAAGTTCCTTAATTTTAAAAAGCAGCGATGCCGGTAAAATTTTTGTAGGCAAAAACGCCATTGAAGATTATATCTGTGAAATTGCACAGGAAGTTTACGGTGTTTACAACGTAAAATGCGATACCAAGCTTGATGATGAAAGCATCAGCGTGCGCATTAACGCTTCGATAGAGCCGGGCATAAATATTCCGGAAACAACGGAAGAAATAAAATACAATGTGCGTGATACCATAAAAAAAGTATTGGGCATGGAAATTAAAGAAATAGAATTGTTCTTTAAACAGATTAAGGCCAAGAATTAGGAAGGGGGCACAGGCGATGTGGAATGAAATTCTCAATGATTTGTGGAGAGTATATCGCGGCCGTCTTTTAGGCTCTGTGTTCGGCCTGTTTATCGGGGCTATGTTTTTAATTTTGGGTTTTTTACAAACTATATTTTTACTGATTTGTATTTCGGCAGGCTTTTTTATCGGAAACAAAATCGATAAAAAAGAAGACCTGCTTGAATGGCTGGACAGGCTGCTGCCGCCCGGCTACCATAAATAACTAAAAGAACGAGGTTAAACATGATTCGCAGAATATCAAGAGAACTTGTAGTACAAAGTTTATTCCAAATAGATTTTTCCGGCTGCAGCGCAGAAGAAGCATTAAATGCGGCAGTTGAAGAGCAAAACAGCAAAAATGCGCTGAAAGCGCAGAACTATGCACAGATTGCTTTAAACGGCATTTTAAATTCGCTGGCAGAAATTGATGCAAAAATTACGGAATTTTCCATTGACTGGGAAGTAAGCCGCATGCCTGCCGTAGACCGTAATATTTTACGCCTGGCAGTTTATGAAATTTATTTTGCGGAAGAAAAAATTCCTGCCGGCATAGCAATTAACGAAGCCGTGGAAATTGCAAAAATTTACGGTTCGGAAGACAGCCCGCGCTTTATTAACGGGTTGCTTGGCAAAATGGTCAGAAACAATGAGTGAACTTGGAGTTTACCTTGGCATTGATACAAGCTGCTACACAACTTCGGTTGCTTTTATGGACAGGCAGGCTAACCTTGTTGGGGAAAGCAGGCAGATTTTAAAAGTACACGAAGGCAAATGCGGCTTGCAGCAATCCGAAATGGTTTTTCAGCATACACGCAATTTGCCGGAAATGATAACAAACGCAATGCCCCGGGGCGCAAAAATTATTGGCGTTTGCGCTTCCGGTTATCCGCGTCCCCTGCCGGATTCTTATATGCCGGCTTTTTTGGTTGGCGCAGGTCTGGCGCGTTCTGTTTCGGTGCTTAATAATATTCCGCTGTGGCTTATCAGCCATCAGGAAAACCATTTGCTGGCCGGAAAATGGTCGGCAGGCGGGCCGGATGATGAACGATTTTTGTTTCTGCATGCTTCCGGCGGCACAACGGATTTGCTTACAGCCGAAAAAGACGGCAGCGGTAGTTATAAATTAACGGAAATCGGCGGCAGCATTGATTTGCATGCCGGGCAGTTTATTGACCGCATAGGCGTAAGCCTTGGGCTGCAATTTCCGGCAGGGACGGCGCTTGAAAAATTTGCCGGAACAGCTGCCGGGCCTGTTGAACTGCCTGTTTCCGTTAAAGGCTGCAAAGCAAGCCTTTCAGGGCCTGCAACTGCGGCAGAGCGCAAACTGGCGGCAGGGGCAGACCCGGCCGGAATAGCGCTGGGCGTGCAAAAAGTGCTTGCGGAAACCTTTTACAGGCTTATTTACAACGCATGCAGGGAATATAATACCAAAAGTGTATTAATTGCCGGCGGCGTTGCCAGCAATACTTACATAAGAGAATATTTACATAATAAACTTACAGGCAGAAAAATATCACTTTGGCACCCTCAGGCACGCTTTAGCTGCGATAATGCCTCCGGCTGTGCCGCTTTTGCAGTTTTAAAGGGTGAAAAAAGTGTATGATGATGTTTATTCCGTCAGCCAGGTAAATAAACTTATTAAAGCGCTTGTTGAAGGTGAACGGCGTTTCGCCAATATTCAGGTGCGCGGTGAAATTTCCAATTTTAAGCGTTACAGCAGCGGCCATTGCTATTTTACGTTAAAAGATGCAGGCGGCGTTTTAAAAGCCGTAATGTTTAAAACAGCAGCGCGTACTCTGCGTTTTGAACCTCAAAACGGCGATACGGTTATTGCTGTTGGGCGCATAAGCGTTTACGAGCGTGACGGCGTTTATCAGCTTTATACCGATTTAATGATACCTGAAGGCACCGGCGATTTAATGCTGGCGTTTGAGCAGCTTAAACAAAAACTGTTAAATGAAGGCCTGTTTGATGAAAGCAGAAAAAAGCAGCTGCCGGTAAACCCCAAAACAGTTGGCATCATTACATCGCCTTCCGGCGCGGCAGTGCGCGATTTAATTACCGTATCGCGCAGGCGCAACAAGGGCATAAAACTGTTGCTTTACCCGGTACGCGTGCAGGGCAAAGAAGCACCGGCAGAAATTGCCCATGCCATTGAGTTTATGAACAGAAACAAAATGGCTGATGTTTTGATTGTAGGCCGCGGCGGCGGTTCTATTGAAGAATTGTGGGCCTTTAATGAAGAACAGACCGTCCGTGCAGTTGCTGCGTCGGAGATCCCTGTTGTTTCGGCAGTTGGGCACGAAACGGATTTTACTTTAACGGATTTTGCGGCGGATAAACGCGCGGCAACTCCTTCGCAGGCTGCGGAAATTGTTGTTGCCGACGCCAATGCTTATTTAAACAGCGTCGCAGAGTTGGAAAAACGTTTAAAAAACACGGCCTTAAAACGGCTTGCCTTATCCGAAACTACGCTGGAGCGCCTGCAAAATTCATGGGCGTTATCAAATCCGCAGCGCATGCTCGAAGGCAGAATGCAAAGATTTGATTTTGCTTCGGTACGGCTTGAGCAGGTTTTTAATGCTGTCCTTACGCAGAAACAGCACAGCTGCGGCGTGTTGGCGGCAAAGCTCGACGCGCTCAGCCCGCTTACCGTGCTTGCGCGCGGGTACAGTGTTACGGAAAATACGGATGGAAAAATTATCAGAAGTATAGCTGATGTACGCTGGGGTGATGAAATAGTAACGCAGGTCGGCGACGGCAACGTTATTTCGGTGGTTCAGCATACGGAAGGTCGGTAAAATATGGCAGTAAAAAAATCACTTAAAAATTTAAAATTTGATGAAGCACTGGCAATGCTTGAAGAAAAGGTAAAACTTCTTGAAGAAGGCAATTTGCCGCTTGAAGAATCGCTGGAGGTTTTTAAAGAAGGCATAGAACTAAGCAAAATCTGCGCAAGCAGGCTTGATACCGCAAGGCAGACAGTTGAGCAGATTATGGAAACAAGCAGCGGTTATACAACAAAACCTTTTGAGGAGATTGATGAATAGATGGATTTTGAAAAATATTATTCTGACAGGCAAAAACTGATTAACAATTTTTTGGAAAAAAGAATGCAGAAAAAAGGCATTTCCCGTGTGGATGAAGCCATGGCATACAGCCTTTTTGCAGGCGGCAAGCGCATACGCCCGATTCTTTTAATGGCTACTGCCGACGCTGTTGGTGCAAATGGCTATAATTTTTTGCCAGTTGCCGCCGGGCTGGAAATGATTCATACATATTCTTTGATTCATGATGATTTGCCGTGCATGGATGACGATGATTACCGCCGCGGCAAATATACCAACCATAAGGTCTTCGGCGAGGCAATGGCGCTTTTGGCAGGCGACGGCCTTTTAACACTGGCTTTTGAAGTTATGCTGGAGCAAAAAAATGTGCCGCCGGAAGTTTTGGTTGAAGTTGTGCGCGAAGTTGCCATGTGTGCCGGTAATTTTGGCATGGTTGGCGGCCAGGCACTTGACCTTGACGCAGAAGGAAAACAAATCAGCGAAGCCGAACTGCGCAAACTGCATTCCGGTAAAACCGGTGCTATGTTTATTGCGGCAGTACGCGGCGGCGCGCATCTTGCCGGTGCAACAAACGACCAGCTGCTGGCGCTGACGCATTTTGCAGACCTTTTGGGCCTTGCTTTCCAGATTACCGACGATATTCTTGACGTTGAAGGCGACCCTGCCGAAATGGGCAAGAGCGCAGGCAGCGATGAGAAAAAACATAAATCTACCTATGTAAGTTTATATACTCTTGCCGGCGCCAAGGCACTGGCGGAGAAAACCGTTGCCGAAGCACTGGAGTGCCTGGACAGCTTTGGCGAAAAAGCCGAGCCGCTGCGCCATATTACAAAAATGATGTGCGGACGTAAATCTTAATAATTATTTGCCGGTTTAATAATTACAGGAAGGATAGATGCCTTAATGACAGCCGGATTATTAAAAAAGATTGATTCACCTGAAGATATAAAAAAACTTAATTATGAAGCGTTAAACGAACTGGCTGCCGAAATACGCAAGTATATGATTGAAGTCATCTCCAAAAACGGCGGGCATCTTGCCCCTAATTTGGGCGTTGTGGAGCTGACGCTGGCCCTGCATAAGGTTTTTAACTGCCCGAAGGATAAAATTATCTGGGACGTAGGGCATCAGTCATACATTCACAAAATAATTACCGGGCGGCGCGAAGCCTTTAAAACGCTGCGCCAGTATAACGGAATTTCCGGCTTTCCTAAAATTCAGGAAAGCAAGTACGACGCATTTGGAACGGGGCATTCCAGCACTTCGATATCGGCGGCTTTGGGCATGGCGATTGCGCGTGACCTGAAGGGCGAAGATAATGAAGTGGTTGCCGTTATCGGCGACGGCTCCATGACGGGCGGCATGGCTTATGAAGCGCTGAACAACGCCGGCGATTTACAGAAAAAGCTGATTGTCGTGCTTAATGACAATGAGATGTCAATCGCCAAAAACGTCGGCGCTATGAGCGATTATTTATACCAGCTGCGCACGGCAAAAACATATACCCGCATAAAAAAGGATTTGGAAGGCTGGCTTAAACATAAAAACTACGGCGAAAATATTATAAATATTGTCCGCCGCGTTAAAGGCAGCGTTAAATATCTGCTTGTGCCGGGTTCTGTTTTTGAACATCTGGGCTTTAAATACTATGGCCCTGTTGACGGGCATAATCTGGAACATCTTGTGGAAGTTTTTGAAACCGCAAAGCAAACTCCCGGCCCTGTTATCATTCATGTTATTACCAAAAAGGGCAAGGGATATGAACCGGCGGAAAAAAGTCCGAATAAATTTCACGGTACCGGGCCTTTTGAAATAAAAACCGGCAAAAAAATTACCAATCCTGATGCGCCGGTGAGTTATACCGAAGTTTTTGGCAAAACGCTGGTGCAGATTGCCAAAGACGATAAAAAAATTGTTGCCATTACGGCAGCCATGCCGGACGGTACAGGCTTGAATTATTTTGCCGACGCTTACCCTGACAGATTTTTTGATGTAGGCATTGCCGAACAGCACGCAGTAACTTCGGCCGCAGGTATGGCAGCGGCAGGGCTGCACCCTGTTGTTGCGGTTTATTCTACCTTTTTGCAGAGAGCGTATGACTCGGTGCTGCACGATATTGCCATGCAGAATTTGCCGGTAGTGCTTGGCCTCGACAGGGCCGGGCTTGTCGGTGACGACGGCTATACGCATCACGGCGTTTTTGATTTTTCGTACTTGCGTTTGATTCCGCAAATCACTATTATGGCGCCGAAAGACGAAAATGAGCTCCGGCATATGCTGGCTACCGCGGTAAAATTTAACGGGCCTGTAGCTTTGCGCTATCCGCGCGGCAGCGGCTTAGGCGTTGATATTTCAGAACCGCTGCATACCTTGCCAATCGGCAAAGCCGAAGAATTAAAACAGGGCAGCGATGTATGCATCTGGGTCGTTGGCAGCATGGTTGACGAAGCAATGAAAGCAGCAGCTGCTCTTGAAGAAGACGGCATCAGCGCCGGGGTTGTGAACATGCGCTTTGTTAAACCGCTTGACAGTGAGCTGCTGGTAAAAACGGCGCAGCAGTATAAAAATATAGTAACTATGGAAGAAGGCTCTTTAAAAGGCGGCGCAGGCAGCGCCGTACTGGAAGTGCTTAATGAAAACGGTATGCTTCAAAGCGTAAAAGTGCTTAATTTAGGCATACCCGATAAATATATTCCCCATGGAGCCAAGCCTTTGCTGATGCGTGATATTGGCCTTGACCATGAAAGCGTTGTAAAGCGTATTAAAGAATTTTTAAATAACGGAGATTAATGTGAAGAAAGAACGTTTGGATACCCTGCTTGTGCAGCGCGGATTTTTTGAATCGCGTTCACGCGCGCAGGCGGCTATTATGGCCGGGCAGGTTCTTGTAAACGAACAGAAGATTGATAAAACAGGCACGCAGATAGCGCCTGATGCCGCAATACGCCTTTTGGGCGGCGACCTTAAATATGTAAGCCGCGGCGGGCTGAAGCTTGAAAAGGCAGTAAGCTGTTTTAACCTTGATTTGACTGGCAAAATTGCTGCCGATATCGGCGCTTCAACCGGCGGTTTTACTGATTGCGCTCTGCAAAATGGTGCTGCGCGTGTATATGCCATAGATGTTGGCTACGGGCAGCTGGCATGGAAGCTGCGCAGCGATGAACGTGTTGTTAATATGGAACGCACCAACGTACGCTATCTGGAAGCTGACAGCCTGCCGGAAAAGGTGGATGTTGTAACGATTGACGTTGCCTTTATTTCTCTTGACAAGGTTTTGCCTGCGGTAAAGAAAATAATTGCAGATTACGGCATTGTTATTGCGCTTATAAAACCGCAGTTTGAAGCCGGTAAGGAAAATGTAGGCAAAAAAGGCGTTGTGCGTGACCCGCAGGTGCATTTAACGGTAATAAACAATGTTATTGCAACAGCCAGGGAACTTGGCTTTAAAATTGCCGGGCTTGATTATTCGCCGGTTAAAGGGCCGGAAGGCAATATTGAATACCTTTTGTATTTAAAAAATGCCGCAGATGCGGAGGAAATTGCCGTAGACCCTGATGAAACAGTAAAAAAATCGCATTTAACACTTGATACAAGCGGAAAATAAGAAGGTGTAAAAATGTCCGTATCAACAATAGGGCTGTTTCCCAATATGCAGAAAGACAAAGTGCGTGACTGCCTGCCGGATATTTTGGCGCTTTTGCAGAAATACGGCTTAAAAACGCTGCTGCCGGAAGATATGAAAGACTTTAAAGCGGCCGGTTATTACAGCAAAGAAGCGGAATCGCTGGCGCAGATGGACGCAGGTATTTCGCTTGGCGGCGACGGTACTTTTCTGCAAATGGCGCGGCATCTTTCACCTTTAAAAATACCGGTGTTCGGTGTAAACTTTGGTAAACTTGGCTTTTTGGCAGAAACCGAAATGAGCGATTTTGAAAAAGCGCTGCAAAAACTTGCCGGGCATGAATTTGAACTGGAAGAACGCAGCCAGCTGAAAGCAAGCGTTGTAAGAAACGGCAGGGTAACTGTGCAGGCTCATGCGCTTAATGACATGGTTGTAGCCAAAGGGCATATTTCCAAACTTGCGCATTTGGAACTTAAAATTAACGGCAAACATTCCGGCATTTATGCCGCCGACGGGCTGATTGTGGCAACTGCAACCGGTTCAACAGCGTATTCGCTGTCTGCAGGCGGGCCGATGGTACACCCAAGCCTTGATGTGTCCATAATCACTCCGATTTGCGCACATGCCTTATATACACGCCCGCTGATTATACCAGGAAATAATTTAATAGAAATCACGGCAGTGCCGCCTTATGAAGAACTGCTGCTTTCGGCAGACGGTGAAATTACGGCGGCAGTTGCCGAAGATGATATTATCCGCATAGAAAAGAATCCCGAACCCGTCAGGTTAATCCGTTTAAACGGAAGAAGCTATTATGAAACCTGGCAGCAAAAATTGATGCGTACCTGCAGAAATGAGGAAGCAAAATGAACGAAGAAGTATCCGTTAAACAATTAAAAACAAATCGCCATGCTAAAATTAAAAGCATAATTGAATTGCAGAAAATTGAAACCCAGGACGAACTTGCGGCAGCTTTGCGCGCCAGCGGCATAGAAGTTACGCAGGCAACCGTTTCGCGCGATATTAAAGAATTAATGCTGATTAAAGTTCCCGATGCTGCCGGGCGTTATTATTACGCTTTCCCAAAAGACCAGAATGCTCTTTTAAACTCCGGCAGAATGGAACGTATTTTGCAGGATTCGGTTTTAAACCTGAGAGCAGGCGGCAATTTGGTGGTAATACACAGCCTGCCGGGCGCTGCGTCTTCAGTAGCACTTGCACTCGATTATATGAAGTGGCCGGAAGTTTTGGGAACCGTTGCCGGTGATGATACAATTTTTGTAGCTGTTGATAAACCCGAAAATACGGATGTATTTATTAGCAGATTTGGTAAAAAATAGAGGTTGGCAGAATGCTTCAGGCTTTACATGTACATAATTTTGCTTTAATAGAAGATGCTAAAGTTGAATTTACCGGCGGCTTTAATGTTTTTACCGGTGAAACCGGCGCGGGCAAATCTATTCTCATAGATGCGTTCAGCATAGCTTTGGGAGCAAGGGCTTCGGCAGATTATGTGCGCAGCGGCACGGATGCTTTAACGGTACAGGCAATTTTTGATATTGATAATTGCCCGGCTGCCAGACAACTTCTGGAAGAACAGGGAATTGATTACGAGGACGGCCTGTTTTTGCGCCGCCGCATAACGGCTTCCGGCAAAAGCCAGGCTACGGTAAACGGAGTGCAGGTGCCGCTGGCTGTTTTGCGTTCTTTTGCGGCTGTACTTGTGGATATTCATGGACAGCATGAGAACCAGGCGCTTTTAAAAGCCGGTTTTCCGCAGCAGCTTACAGATTTGTACGGACAAAGCCTTATTATGCCGGTGCTTAATGAATATAGCCGCGCTTTTGATAATTACAATAAAACCAAAAGCGAACTTGAGCATCTGCAAAGCATAGGGCAGGACCGTGAACGTATTTTAGACCGTCTGGAATGGGAAATTGAAGAAATAACCAACGCCGGGCTGCAAAAAGGCGAACTTGAAGACTTGCAGGAAGAATGGAAACGTATTCAGAACAGCGGCAAAATAATGCAGGCTGTAAGTGATGCCGGTGAAATTTTAGACGGCAAGTTCAGCGTTCTGGACGCTTTGGCAGAGGCAAAAAGCAAAATTGAAACGGCATCAAGATATGATGCCGGGCTTTCGGAAAATGCCGAAATGCTGGAAACATGCTGGCTGACAGTGGAGGAATGCCATAAAAACCTGCTTGATTATCTGGAAAACAGCGAGTTTGACGCGGAGCGTTCCGCTTATGTTGAACAGCGCTTAGATTTATGGTATAAACTGCAGAAAAAATACGGCGCTGATTATGATGCCATTAACGAATATCTTGAAAAAATTAAGCAGGAAGCCGGCCAGTTACAGGAAATTGACCGCAGCATTGCCGTTAAAAATAAGGAACTTTTAAAAAATCAGGCTGAACTTAAGGAACTTGCTGGCAAATTAACAGAGCTGCGCAAAAAATATGCAGGAATGCTTGCCGGTGAAATTACAAAACATATTGCAGATTTAGCCATGCCGCAGGGCAAGTTCACCATTCAGTTTGCCGTTAAAGAAGATTTCGGCAAAACCGGCTGTGATGATATGGTATTTATGTTTTCGGCCAATGCCGGAGAACCTCTGATGGAACTTACAAAAGTTGCTTCCGGCGGTGAATTGTCGCGCATTGCGCTGGCTGTAAAAACGGTTCTGTTTAATGAACTTGGCGTGCCTACGATGATTTTTGATGAAATAGATACCGGCATAGGCGGCGTTACTGCGCAGAAAATGGCGGAAAAAATTGCCGTTATTTCGCGTACGGGGCAGGTTATCTGCATAACGCATCTGCCGCAGATAGCAAGCTTTGCCGACAGGCATATTAAGATTAACAAAGTAAGTGCGGACGGACGCACGCAAACCGTTTTAAACGTGCTTGATAATAACGGACGCATTGAAGAATTGATGCGCATGACGGCGGGCGACAATATAAGCGAGGCTGCGCGCCGCAATGCCGAAGAACTTTTAAATAAAGCAGCAGAATTTAAAAATGCAGGGTGATATTATGAAGAAAATTCATCAGGATAATCTGGACGAAAAATTCGTCAGCCGCAGGCAGGGCTTTGACGGACGCCTTTTAAAAGTTATGGTTGATACCGTTACTTTGCCCAACGGCAGGCAAACCACGCGCGAAATAATTGCCCACCCAGGGGCGGTGTGTGTGGTGCCGGTGCTTGATGACGGCAGCATTATTTTTGTAAAACAATACCGTTATGCAGTGGGCAGCGTTTTGTATGAACTGCCGGCCGGCAAGCTCGACCATCCCAATGAAGACCCGCTGGACTGTGCTAAGCGCGAACTTTCGGAAGAAACTGGCTATGAAGCCGCCGAATGGCAGAAACTTACAAGCATTGTAACCACTCCAGGTTTTACGGATGAAGTAATACATTTATATCTGGCCAGAGGCCTGAAGAAGTTTGACCAGCATACCGACGAAGACGAGTTTATAGACATTGAAGCAGTAAAACCGGAAGAAGTGCGCCGGATGCTGCTTGATGAAGAAATTTTTGATGCCAAGACTTTAAGCGCCTTATGCATGATGCAGTTAGTTAACAAAAACTTCATTTGACGGGCGCATGGTTTTGTGCTATATTGTTTTTGTAATTTAATACAGGCCTTTGGGGTAGGGTTAATTTCCCAACCGGCGGTAAAGTCCGCGAGCGTTAAGCATGAACCGGTGCAATTCCGGTACCGACAGTAAAGTCTGGATGAGAAAAGGCAAAAGAATTTTTACAGCTGAAACCCCGGAGGTTTTGGCTGTTTTTGTTTATAAAGAAGGTGAGTTAATGGACGATATTAAATATATGCGCCGCGCTTTGGAACTGGCAAGGATGGCGGAAGGCGATACAAGCCCTAATCCTATGGTCGGCGCCGTTATTGCAGACAGTTCCGGCAAAATTGCCGGCGAAGGCTATCATCATAAAGCCGGCCAGCCACATGCTGAAATAAATGCTCTGGCAGCGGCCGGAGATAAGGCAAAGGGCGCAACAGTTTACGTTACGCTTGAACCATGTTCGCATTACGGAAGAACCGGCCCGTGCTGCGAAGCGCTTATTAAGGCAGGCGTAAAAAAAGTTGTCAGCGCCGTTACAGACCCCAACCCGCTTGTAGCAGGTCGCGGCTTAAACCGTTTGCGCGAAGCCGGTATTGAAGTGGTAACCGGCGTTTGCGAGGATGAAGCAAAAAAATTAAATGAAAAGTTTTTCTTTTGGATTACCCATAAACGGCCGTTTGTATCTCTTAAATATGCCATGACTCTGGACGGCAAAATTGCTGCCGACGGCGGTGATTCCAAATGGATTACCGGCGTGGAAGCCAGAACTTATGCGCATTACCTGCGTAAAACGCATGATGCTGTAATTGTCGGCAAAAATACGGTACTGCAGGACAACTGCGAGCTTACTACCCGTATGGTAGAAGGCAAAAATCCTGTAAGAATTGTGCTGGACAGCAAATGCAGCCTGTCGGTAAATTCCAAAATTTTAAATGGTGAAGCGCGAACGATTGTTGCAGTAGGTGAAAATCCTTCACTTACCAACCTTAGTGCGCTGAAACATTTAAAAAATGTGGAAATTATAAAATTGCCGGAGCACAATGGCAAGCTTGACCTTAATGCTTTAATGAAGTACCTTGCAGAGCAGGAAATTACCAGCCTGCTTGTGGAAGGCGGCAGCGAAGTACACGGTGCGTTTTTGGATGCCGGGTTTGCCGAAAGGGTATATGCGTTTATTGCCCCTAAAATTATCGGCGGCAGGAATGCTCTTGCCCCGGTGGGCGGCAATGGCTGCAAGGATATGGGCAAAGCGCTGCGCCTTACGGATATTGAATATAAAGAGCTCGGATGCGACCTTTTAATTACCGGCAGAACGGAGCGTGACTGACATGTTTACCGGACTTGTAGCGGAACTTGGCACTGTAACGGAGTTAAAACCGCTTAAACAAAGTTATAATATTACTGTAAAAGCACAGAAGGTTTTGGAGAACCTTAAAATCGGCGACAGCATTGCCGTTAACGGTGCCTGCCTTACGGTAGTAAAAATCAGCGGCAGCGCCTTTACGGCTGATATTATGCCGGAAACGGTTAAACTTACTAATCTGCGCAATTTAAAAAGCGGCGATAAGGTAAATCTTGAACGTACTTTAAAACTAAGTGACGGGCTTGACGGGCATATCGTAAGCGGCCATGTTGAAGGCATCGGCGTTATTACGTCCAAAAAGGCACAGGGCATTGCCGAAATTGTAACCGTTAAAACACCGCCGCAGCTTTTAAAATATATAATAAAAAAAGGCAGCATTGCCATTGACGGCATCAGCCTTACCGTAACGGAAGTTACCGGCAGCGGTTTCAGCGTATCGCTTATTCCGCACACCGCCAGAGAAACAACGCTCGGCTTTAAAAAGTCCGGCGATGAAGTAAACCTGGAAACAGATATTATCGGCAAATATGTCGAACATTTGCTTAATTTTAAAACATCCGCCGGTGCGGAAAATAAAAATACTTTAACAAAATCACTTCTTTTTGAAAATGGTTTTATATAAAAGGAGGCAATTATGGATAATTTTAAGTTTAATACTGTTGAAGAAGCCATTGAAGCCATAAAAAACGGCAAAATGGTTTTGGTTACGGACGACGAAGACCGCGAAAATGAAGGCGACCTTATTATGGCAGCGCAGTTCTGCACCGGCGATGACGTTAACTTTATGGCAAAGTATGCCCGCGGCTTGATTTGCATGCCTGCCGACCCGCAGATTATGGACAAATTGCAGTTCGGCGCAATGGTTGCCAACAACACCGATAACCACGAAACTGCGTTTTCGGTTTCTATCGACCATGTTGACACCACTACCGGTATTTCTGCCTATGAACGCGCCTATACCATGCGCAAATGCGCCGACCCTGCTTCTCAGCCGCAGGATTTCCGCCGCCCGGGGCATGTATTTCCGCTCCGCAGCAGAAACGGCGGCGTTTTAAGGCGTACCGGGCACACCGAAGCGACTACTGATTTATGCCGTCTGGCAGGGCTGACACCTGTTGGTATTTGCTGCGAAATTATGAGCGACGACGGCAATATGGCGCGCACGCCGGAGCTTATTGAATTTGCCAAAAAGCATAATCTGGTATTTATAACCGTTGCCGCGCTTGTTGCTTACCGTAAAAAGCACGAAAAAATGGTTCACCGCGTAGCGGAAGCAGCACTGCCGAGCAAATACGGCAATTTCCGCATTATCGCTTATGAAAATGACCTTGACAGCCAGTGCCATGTTGCCATTGTAAAGGGCGATATTGCCGGTAAAAAGGATGTTATGGTACGCGTACATTCCGAATGTCTTACAGGCGATGCGCTTGGTTCGCTGCGCTGCGACTGCGGCGACCAGCTGGCAACCGCATTGAAAATGATTGAAAAAGAAGGCTGCGGCGTAGTTGTTTACATGCGTCAGGAAGGGCGCGGAATTGGCCTTGCCAATAAAATACGTGCTTATGCCTTGCAGGACCAGGGGCTTGATACCGTTGAAGCAAACATAAAACTCGGTTTTGCACCCGATTTGCGCGATTACGGTATTGGCGCACAGATTCTTGCCGATTTGGGGCTTACTACTATCCGCCTGATTACCAATAACCCGGCCAAACGCGCAGGGCTTACAGGCTACGGCATTACCGTTACCGGCAGGGTACCCATCATTATGGAGGCAAACTGCTATAACGAACATTATCTTGATGTTAAAGAAGAAAAAATGGGACACAAATTACACGAAAAATAACTGGAGGAATGAAAATGAAAGTTTTAGAAGGCAAATTAACAGCAAAAGGCATGAAAGTTGCTATTGTAGCATCCCGTTTTAATGAATTTATTACCAGCAAACTTATCGGCGGCGCGGAAGACTGCCTGCTCCGCCATGGGGCAGAAGGGGAAAATTTAACGCTTGTATGGGTTCCCGGCGCGTTTGAAATTCCGCTGGCTGCGCAAAAACTTGCCAAAAGCGGCAAATATGATGCCGTTGTATGCGTTGGCGCTGTAATCCGCGGGGCAACGCCGCATTTTGATTATGTATGCGCAGAAGCCTCCAAAGGCATTGCCCATGTAAGCCTTGAAACCGGCGTACCGGTTGCATTTGGCGTTTTAACAACCGACAACATTGAACAGGCTGTTGAACGCGCCGGCACCAAAGCAGGCAACAAAGGCGCTGATGCGGCAATGTGCGCCATTGAAATGGTAAATTTAATGCGTGAAATGTAAGAGGTTTTTATGGAAGATACTTTAACTATTGCTACGGCGGAAGGCGTGCGTATTTACGCCATTACAACCAAAAATCTGGTGCAGGAAGCTGCTGACCGCCATCATACAAGCCATTTGGCAACGGCCGCGCTCGGCAGAGCCATGAGCGGTGCTTTAATGCTTGCCGCAACAATGAAAGACGGCGAACGTATTCTTTTAAAACTTAAAGGTGACGGCCCGATGGGAGAGGTTGTTGCAGAGGCGCAGGGAACTTCCGTGCGCGGATATGTTGGCGAGCCGGATGTGTTTATGCCTTTAAAAAACGGCAAGCTCGATATCGGCGGCGCGCTTGGGCAGGGCACGATTACCCTTACGCGTTATCTGCAGAACGGCGAATCGTTTACAGGGCATGCAGAACTTGCCGACGGTGAAATTGCAACCGATATCACCAATTATCTTTATATGTCCGAGCAGACTCCATCATCAGTTGCGCTTGGCGTACTGGTTGACAAGGACGGCAAAGTGCTTGCCGCAGGCGGTTATTTTATTCAGGCTATGCCCGGCTGCGATGAAGAAGTGCTGGAAAAACTGGGCAATAATGTAGCTGTTACGCCCTATGTAACGCAGCTGCTGGAACTTGGCTATACGCCCGAAAAAATTATTGAAGTGCTTGCCAGAGGGCTGGAATTTGATATAAAAGAAAGCATGCCCGTTAAGTTTTCCTGCGGGTGTTCTAAAGATAAAATACTGAACATGCTTGCGGCTTTAAGCCAGGACGATATTGACTATCTGACAGAGCAGCCTGATACGGAAGTACATTGCCAGTATTGCAACAAGGTATATTATTTCAGCAGTGAAGAACTGAAGCAGCTTAAAACAAATTAAAACTGCTTGACAAAGCAAACAACTGTTTGTATAATGTTTTTAGAAGAGCAGATACAACGGTGGAGGTAAAATTTATGGCATCTGAAAACATAGATAAAATGAAAGCGCTTGACCTTGCCATGCGCCAGATTGAAAAAGATTTCGGCAAAGGTTCCATTATGAAACTTGGCGAAGCAAGCAGCAAAATGAATATAGAAGTTATCCCAACCGGTGCTTTGTCACTTGATATTGCTTTGGGCGTTGGCGGCATACCGAGAGGAAGGGTTATAGAAATTTACGGCCCTGAATCTTCCGGTAAAACGACTGTTGCCCTGCATATGATTGCCGAAGCACAAAAACTCGGCGGTTATGCGGCTTTTATTGATGCCGAACATGCACTTGACCCGGAATATGCACGCCGCCTTGGCGTAGATGTTGACAATCTTTTAATTTCCCAGCCGGATAACGGCGAACAGGCACTGGAAATTGCCGATGCTCTGGTACGAAGCGGCGCTATCGACATTATTGTTATAGACTCTGTTGCAGCACTTGTTCCCCGTGCGGAAATTGAAGGCGAGATGGGTGATTCCCACGTTGGCTTGCAGGCGCGTCTGATGAGCCAGGCACTGCGCAAATTGACCGGTTTAATTGCAAAATCCAAATGCGCAACCGTATTTATTAACCAAATCCGTGAAAAAGTCGGCGTTATGTTCGGTAACCCGGAAACTACTACCGGCGGCCGCGCCTTGAAGTTTTATGCAACCGTGCGTATGGATGTGCGCCGCGTTGAAACCTTGAAAAACGGCAACGATATGATTGGCAGCCGTACCCGTGTTAAAATTGTTAAAAACAAAGTGGCGCCTCCGTTTAAACAGGCTGAATTCGACATTATGTACGGAGAAGGCATTTCTCACGAAGGCTGCATTGTTGACCTTGGTGTTGAGCTTGAATTAATTACCAAGAGCGGCGCATGGTATTCATACGGTGATGTACGTTTAGGGCAGGGCAAGGAAAAAGCCAAAGAATATCTGAAGGATAACCCTGAGCTTTTGCAGGAAATAGAAAATAAAATCCGTGCCATGACCATTAAACAGGCTGCCCCCGAAGGTGAAACCGAAAGTGCTGCGCAGGAAGAATAATAAAACCTTTGATAACGAAAAGGATGCTTATAATTACGCGCTGACGCTTTTAAATTACCGTGATTACAGCATAGCGGAAATGCAGGCAAAATTAAAAAAGTGTTCCGTATCGGACGCCGATATTAAAGTAGTTACTGATAAGTTGTGCGGATATGGTTTTTTGGATGAAAAGCGCTATGCGCTGCGCGTTTATGACAGCTGGCTTGCAAAAAAATATTACGGCAAGGGTTATTTAAAAAATACCTTGCAGAAACGCAGTGTTGATGACGAAATAATTAACGAAGTTGCCGGACTTGTTGAAGCAGATGCTGAAATTGAGCGCTGCTGCGCAGCTGCTGACAGCTACATAAAAAAGAAAAAAATAAACAGTTTTGAAGACGCGATAAAAGTTAAAGCCGGATTAGGAAGGTTTTTATTTGCCAGAGGTTTTTCTGTTGATTTGATAAAGAAAACTATTGCAGAAAAAATAAGTTATTCCGGTGTGGATAATTATGATTAGTGATACAAACTTGACTTTTAGTTAAAATCCATTTAAAATTATATTATCCAATCGTGTTAAGAGATTCAATGTTAACCACGAGGCGACTAGCAGGTTGCCTCATTTTTTTTAGAATTTTACTAAGGAGGTGAGTACCATTTTAGAGTTGTTCATTACAATAGCCGGTGCTGGTGCGGCAGGCGGCATTGTCGGTTATTTTGTCCGCAAAAATGTTGCCGAAAGCAAAATAGCCACTGCCGAAGAAACTGCAATCCGCATTATTCAGGATGCCGAGCAGGCCGGTGAAACCAAACGCAAAGAAGCGCTGATGGAAGCTAAAGAAGAAATCCACCGTATGCGCAGCGAAATGGAACGTGAAAATAAAGAACGCCGCAGCGATTTGCAGCGTCAGGAGCGCAGACTCCTGCAAAAAGAAGAAAACCTTGACAGAAAAATTGATTCCTTTGAGAAAAAAGAGGAACATCTGGCTTTAAAAGAAACCAAACTTAACGAAAGCCAGGCCAAGGTGGACGAGTTATACCAGAAACAATTGGGTGAACTGGAAAGATTATCCGGTTTGTCAACCGAAGATGCAAAAAAAGAATTGCTGTTGTCTGTGGAAGAAGAAGTTAAGCATGAATCTGCAATGATGATTAAAGAGCTTGAACAGCAGGCTAAAGATGAAGCGGACAGAAAAGCCCGTGAAATCATTTCTCTTGCTATTCAGCGCTGTGCCGCAGACCATGTTGCCGAAACCACTGTTTCTGTTGTGGCACTGCCTAATGATGAAATGAAAGGCCGCATTATCGGCCGCGAGGGCAGAAACATCAGAACATTGGAAACACTGACAGGCATAGATCTTATTATAGACGATACTCCGGAAGCGGTTATTATTTCGGGGTTTGACCCTGTAAGGCGTGAAGTTGCACGTATAGCTCTTGAAAAACTCATCAATGACGGGCGTATTCATCCGTCCCGCATTGAAGAAATGGTAGAGAAAGCACAAAAAGAAGTTGAACAGAGAATTAAAGAAGCCGGTGAACAGGCTATGTTCTCGGTTGGGGTGCACGGTTTGCATCCGGAAATGGTTAAACTTTTGGGACGTTTGAAATACCGTACAAGTTACGGCCAGAACGTTCTTAACCATTCTGTTGAAGTTGCCCATCTGGCAACAATTATGGCTTCTGAACTTGGTGTGGACGTTAACCTTGCCAAACGTGCAGGCCTTTTGCACGATATCGGCAAAGCAGTTGACCATGAAGTTGAAGGTTCGCATGTTGAACTTGGCGTGGAAATTGCCAAGAAATACCGTGAATCCGACCTTGTTATCAATGCTATTGCAGCTCATCATGGCGACACCGAGCCGAAAAGCGTTGAAGCCGTGCTCATTTCGGCATGCGATGCCGTATCGGCAGCACGCCCGGGTGCACGCAGGGAAACTTTGGAAAGCTATTTGAAACGATTGACCCGATTGGAAGAAATTTCTGAATCGTTCGATGGCGTTGAAAAATGTTATGCCGTACAGGCCGGCAGGGAAATCCGCATCATGGTTAAACCCGAACAGGTTGATGATGCTTCGGCAATACTTTTGGCGCGTGATGTTGCCAAAAAGATTGAAGCCGAGATGGAATATCCCGGTCAGATAAAAGTAGTTATCATTCGCGAAACGCGCGCAGTTGACTACGCAAAATAATTTTGAATATAAAAAACGCTCCGTTAAGGGGCGTTTTTGTTTTATATAAACATTCTTTCACGAAATATTTACAAAAATAAAGTTTTTCAAAGGGGAAACATTTGTTTTTAAACTCACTTTAATGTATAATATACGGTAGAGTAAGTGTACGGTTAATACTTGCGTTAATCTGTGTGATACTTGATCGGAAAATAAATAATTTGGAGGTGTATTTTTTTTGAGTAAAACACAACATAAAGTAAATATTATTCCGCTCGGAGGACTCGGCGAAATCGGCAAGAACATGACGGCTTTCCGTTATGGCGATGATATTATACTTGTCGATGCCGGTTTAATGTTCCCTGAGGAGGATATGCTTGGAATAGATTTGGTTATTCCTGATATAACTTATCTTTTGGAAAACAAAGATAAGGTTAGGGCGATTTTTTTAACTCACGGCCATGAAGACCATATCGGTGCTTTGCCGTATGTTATGAAGCAGATTAATGTGCCTGTTTACGGCACCGCCCTTACTTTGGGTATTTTGCAGGGACGCTTGAAAGAAAACGGCGTAAGTGCTGATAACTGCCATGTAATCAAGCCCGGAGATAAAATATCAGCCGGTGCTTTTAAGCTTGGTTTCATGCGTGTCAACCACAGCATTCCTGATGCAATAGCACTGGCTATCCGTACGCCTGTCGGGCTTATTATTCACACCGGCGACTTTAAATTTGACCAGACCCCGGTTGACGGACAAGTTACGGAATTTAACCGCTTTGCGGAATACGGCGATGAAGGCGTGCTTTTGCTTATGGCGGACAGCACTAATGCCGAACGCCCGGGCTATACGCCAAGTGAAAAAATGGTAGGACAGACTTTCGACGATGAGTTCCGCTATGCGAAAAACCGTATTATCGTGGCAACTTTCTCGTCTAATGTTCACCGCATTCAGCAGATTGTTGACAGCGCTGTAAGATATAAACGTAAAGTTGCCGTTATCGGCCGCAGCATGGTTAATGTTGTTAATATTTCCATTGAACTGGGTTATTTGAAAGTGCCGGAAGGCGTACTGATTGATGTTGATGAAACATCTAACTACCAGCCCAGCCAGATTGTAATTATTACTACCGGCAGCCAGGGCGAACCTATGTCTGCCTTAACCCGTATGGCCAATAATGACCATAAAAAGGTTGAAATTCTTCCGGGCGATACAGTTATTATTTCGGCAACGCCTATTCCCGGCAACGAAAAACTTGTATCGCGCACAATTGATAACCTTTATAAACTCGGCGCCGACGTTATTTACGAAAAAAGCAACGGCGTTCATGTTTCCGGCCATGCCAGCCAGGAAGAAATTAAAATGATGCACAATCTTGTGCGCCCGAAATTCTTTATGCCGGTGCACGGCGAATACCGCCATCTGGTTAAACATGCACAGCTTGCCCAGTCACTGGGTATGCCGCGCGAAAATATCGTTATCGGCGAAAACGGCGCTGTAATTGAACTTACGCGCAACAGCATAGGTATTTCCGGCCGTGTTCCTGCCGGTAAAATTCTGGTAGACGGCCTTGGCGTAGGCGATGTTGGTAATATCGTGCTGCGTGACCGCCGCCAGCTTTCGCAGGACGGCATTATGATTGTTGTTGTAACAATCGAAAAAAATACCTGCAATATTGTTTCCGGCCCGGATATTGTTTCCCGCGGTTTTGTGTATGTGCGCGAAGCCGAAGACCTTATGGAAACAGCCAAAGAAAAAGTGGAACAGGCACTTGATAAATGTGCCGAAAATAATGTAACGGAGTGGAGCGTTCTTAAAGGCGCTATCCGTGACAGCCTTGGGCGCTTTTTGTATGAAAGAACACGCCGCCGCCCGATGATTTTACCGATTATTATGGAAGTTTGATTAAATAAAGAGGTGCCAGCAGTTGCCGAGATATAAAAAAGTTGCAGATGAACAAAAGAATAAAGGCCGCAAAAGAAAAATTGCAGGCGTTTTTATGCTTTTGGCAGGGCTGCTTGTTGCGGCGTCGGATATTGGCGTTACAAGCAGTTTCTGGTCGGAAATGTCTGCATATTTACTGGGGCTGGGAGCGTTTCTTGTTCCTCTTGCCCTTATTATCTGCGGCATTTACCTGCTGGCTTTTTCCGGGCGTTTCAGTATTTCGCGCCGCGTGGCTGCGTTTGTTTTGCTGCTTATATGCTTTTTAGGCCTTGCACATCATCTTTTTACTCCTGCCGGGCAGGAACTGGATTTATATTCATTCCCGGAAGGTGGAGGTTTTATTGGCGGTATAATTTTATGGACTTTGCGTAAAATTGCCGGTACAGCCGGAGCGCTGATTATTTTGGTTGTGCTTGGCTTGGCAAGCGTTCTTTTATTGAGCAGGATTTCCTTACAGCTTTTGTTTGTAAAAATTAAAAATTCCTTTTCCGGCATCAGTAAAAGAGAAAATAAAAAAGATTTACGCAGAACTGAATACTCTCAGCCTGTAAAGCAAAAAAATATTTCCGTTTCTAAAGAAAATACTTTTAATCCTTACCGTGACGGAGAATTTTCCGAATTTACGGAAGGGCTTGAAAAACCTGGCGCTTTTAAAAGAATTTTCGGAAAAACCAAAAAGCCTTCAATCAGCGAGCACCTTGTAAATTACCGCAGCGAAGCCTATGAAGATGATGCTTACAATACTTATTTGCAGGATGATGAGCAGAAACAGGAAAATACTACGCAAGCAACGCAGGCGTTTTTTGCTGCTCCGGAAGAATTTGCGGCTGAAAAACCTGCCGTTAAACAGGAAAGCAAACCTGTTTTGGAAAAATTTGTTAAACCAGAGCAGGATATGGCGCCTGTCGGCAGCTTTTTAAACCCGTACAGACAGAAAGCAATTGATTTTTCGGATGAAGAAATACCTTCCGAAAAGATATTTGCAAAACCTGAAACCAAAGATGATTTTACTTTAAATAAACCGCTTAATATTGCTGACAGTGCTGATCTGGTTAAAGAAAAATCAGAGGAGCAGGCAGCTGTTAAAACGGAAGAAGAAGCCGAATCTTTCGAAAAAGATAGCGCTCCCGGTTATAAATTCCCGCCGTTATCTTTGCTTAATACGCCAACTGTTACCAAAGACCATAACCTTGAGGAAGGAATCCGCCATCAGTGCGGTATTTTGGAACAGACTTTATCCGATTTTAAGGTAAGAGCTTCTGTTGTTGCCGTTACGCGCGGGCCTTCTGTAACAAGGTTCGAACTTGAACCTGCACCCGGCGTAAAAGTAAGCTCGGTAGTTAATCTTGCAGATGACATTGCGTTAAAACTTGCCGCTCCCGGCGTGCGCATTGAAGCGCCAATACCGGGCAAAGCCGCAATAGGCATTGAAGTACCTAACCTGAAGAACGATACGGTATTTTTTAAAGAAGTTGTTGACTGCGAAGCCGTTAAAAATTCTTCCGGCAAACTGGCTATTGGTTTGGGCAAGGATATCAGCGGCAACATTATTACTGCTGATTTGAGCAAAATGCCGCATTTGCTGGTTGCAGGCTCAACCGGTTCCGGCAAGTCGGTTTGTATCAACACAATCATAGCAGGCTTGCTGTACAAGTATTCTCCAGATTATGTAAAACTTATTCTTGTTGACCCGAAAGTTGTTGAGCTTTCTAATTATAACGGCATACCGCATCTTTTAACTCCGGTTGTTACCGACAGCAAAAAGGCAGCTTCTGCTCTGCACTGGGCAGTTGCCGAAATGGAGCGCAGGTATAAGGCGTTTGCCGAAAGCCATGTACGCGACATCAGCAGCTTTAATGAGCATGCAGAAGAAAAAATGCCGTTTATTGTTATCATTATCGACGAACTTGCAGATTTGATGATGGTTGCCAAAGTTGATGTAGAAGATGCAATTCTCCGCCTTGCGCAAAAGGCAAGGGCTGCCGGAATACATCTTATACTGGCAACGCAGCGCCCTTCGGTAGATGTTATTACCGGCATAGTAAAGGCCAATATTCCGTCGCGTATTGCGTTTGCCGTTTCTTCGCAGACCGATTCGCGTACTATTTTGGATATGGGCGGTGCCGAAAAACTGCTTGGCAAGGGCGATATGCTCTTTTATCCCATTGGCATTAACAAGCCGGTAAGGGTTCAGGGTGCTTTTGTAAGTGATGATGAACTCAACCGTGTTGTTGATTTTATAAAAGAGCAGGCTATTCCTGTTGAATACAGCAGTGAAGTAACGGAACAGGCATTGGAAAGTGATAAGAATGCTGCCGGGCAGACGGCAGGATTTGACAACGAGCGCGACGAATTATTTGAAGATGCAGTAAGGCTTGTTATGGATACAGGGCAGGCATCTTCGTCCATGCTGCAGCGTAAATTCCGCATTGGTTATACAAGAGCCGCAAGGCTTGTGGACTGTATGGAAGATTTGGGCATTATCAGTCACGCTGCCGGCAGTAAACCGCGCGAACTTATTATGCCTAAAGCCGTAATAGAAGATAAATTTTTTACAACTAATAATTAAATGGAGGAAACGGTTATGGATATGGATAATGTCAGCAAAATGCTTAAAGAAGCACGTCTGGCCAAAGGGTTGTCGCTGGAAGAGGCAGAGGCGGCTACCAGTATCCGTAAACTTTACCTGGATGCGGTAGAAGAAGGCGAATTTGACAAAATTCCCGGTGATGTTTTTACCAAAGGCATTATCCGCACATACGGTAATTTTTTGGGGCTTAACGGGCCGGACCTCGTCAACATTTATAAAGCACAGAACAGCGGCCTTACCAAGGAAGCGGTAGCGCCCAAGCCTATCAGAATGGTTGAAAAAATCAGTATTTCTCCCCAGATAAAGCCGGAAAGGGTATCCTCCGGCAATTGGCTGAGTTATATTGTGGTATTGGCTTTGGTTATCGTTGTTGCAGGCGGCATAGCCTGGTTTATGAATACCGATTCTTCTCAGAATCTGGTATCGGAACCCGCCGCAGTGGAAAACAGCATGCCTGCCGAAGAAAAAGCAGCGCCCAAACCTGTGTATGATGGCGTTAACCTTGCTTTAAAATGCGTAACTGACCGCTGCTGGATGGAAGTAACTGCTGATGGCGAGATTGTTTTCAGCGGCATAATGGAAGCAGGCCAGCAGCAGTCTTTTAAGGCCAAAGAGAATATCAGTGTGCATTATGGCAACATCGGTGCCATGGAAATAACCGTTAACGGAGAAACTCTGCCTAAAGACCCGGAAGTCGGTTCGGTTGTAAGAACATATAAAAAATAATTTTGGAGGGCTTTCATAAATAATGAAAGATTTTCTGCCAATTTCAATAGAAGAAATTAAAGAATGCGGTTGGGAACAGTTGGATTTTTTGTTTGTAAGCGGAGATGCTTATGTAGACCATCCATCCTTTGGCCCTGCCGTTATTTGCCGTGTACTTGAAGCACAGGGGTATAAGGTTGCTCTTTTGTGCCAGCCCGACTGGCGCAAACCGGAGAACTTTGCCGTTTTAGGCAAACCGCGCCTTGCGGTGCTTATTTCAGGCGGCAATCTTGATTCCATGCTCTGCCATTATACGGCGGCAAAAAAAGAACGCAAAAAAGATAATTACACGCCGGGCGGCGAAATGGGTAAACGCCCTGACCACGCAACGGTTGTATATTCACAGCAAATAAAAAAACTCTGGCCTGATATGCCGGTTATTATAGGCGGCATCGAAGCAAGCCTGAGGCGCTTTGCACATTATGATTATTGGGAAGGCAAACTTCTGCCGTCTATTCTGGCAGACAGCCATGCCGACCTTTTAATTTACGGCATGGGCGAAAAGCAGATTACGGAAGCTGCCGACTATTTAAGCGGTGGTGCTTCCATGCAGGATATGCACTATATCCGCGGTACGGCGTATCTAACTGATTCGCTGGAAGGTATTGATGACTATGTGGAAATACCTTCTTATGAAGCGTGCCTTAAAAACAAAAAGCTGTTTGCCAAGGCGCACTACCTGCAAAGCAAAGAGCAGGACCCGTTTTACGGCAAAACAGTGGTGCAGAAAAACGGCAGTAAATACCTTGTCCAGAATCCTGCGCCGTATCCGCTTACACAGCAGGAAATGGACGCTATTTACGACCTTGATTACCAGCGTACCTATCATCCGAGCTATGAAGCTTTGGGCGGAGTTCCGGCTATTGAAGAAGTGCGTTTCAGCATTATCAGCTGCCGCGGCTGTTTCGGCAGTTGCTCATTCTGCGCCATTCACAGCCATCAGGGGCGTATTATCCAGTCAAGAAGTCATGAATCAATTTTAAGAGAAGCAAAAATTATTGCGGCTATGCCTGATTTTAAGGGCTATATTCATGATGTTGGCGGGCCTACAGCTAATTTCCGGCATCCGGCATGCGCCAAACAGTTTAAAGTTGGAGCCTGCCGCGACAGGCAGTGCCTTTTCCCGAAACCGTGCCCAAATTTAGACAGCAGCCACAGTGATTATATAGAGCTTTTGCGTAAAATAAGGGCTATTCCCGGCATAAAAAAAGTTTTCATCCGTTCCGGTATCCGTTATGATTATTTGCTGGAAGAAAAAACGGGGGAATTTTTAGACGAACTTTGCCGTTACCATGTAAGCGGCCAGTTAAAAATAGCCCCGGAGCATGTAGCGCCGCGCGCCCTGAAAAATATGGGCAAGCCGGGTAAAGAAGTTTATCTAAAATTTATGCGTGCCTTTTCTAAAAAGAACAAAGAAATCGGTTTAAAACAATTTTTGGTGCCATATTTTATTTCCAGCCATCCTGGCTGCACGCTTGATGACGCAATAGAGCTTGCGGAATTTTTGCGTGATATAGGTCATCAGCCGGAACAGGTGCAGGATTTCATTCCGACGCCGGGCAGCCTTTCAACGGCTATGTATTATTCCGGCTGCAACCCGGAAACAGGGCGCGAAATATTTGTAGCACGCAACCCGCATGAAAAAGCAATGCAAAGGGCATTAATGCAGTATAAAAATCCGCGTAACCGTATGCTTGTAAAAGAGGCTTTGCTTAAAGCAGGCCGCAATGACCTTATCGGCAGCGGAGATAAATGCCTGCTGAAAATAAATACCGGCTATAAAGCTAAGCCTGCCGGTAAAAACAGCAGAAGCAAAACTAAAAAAAGATGAGGAATTTTATGGCTTTAAAAAGGCTTGTAACGGCCTGTTTAGCTTTTATTTCAGTAATTTGTATTGCAGGCTGTTCTTTTTTTGATGATGTTGTACATTTAAAAAATGATAACGAAGCAATTCTTGCATCAGACCAGAACAGAATGCTGCTTCAGGCGCTGGCAGAAGAATATAATGCTTCCCAAAGCAAATATAAAGTCTGGCTTGCAGAAGAAAATGCCGGAAAAGGGCAGAAGCAGCCTGATATTTATTTGCTGGAATTCAGCAAACTAGTAAATTTGGAGCAGCAGAATAAACTGCTCAAATTTGAAATACCCGAAACTGCAATATTGCCGGAAGCATTTAAAAGCCAAAACGGCTGTTGGTACGGTGTTTTTTATGACCCGGCAGTTCTTTTGGTAAACCAGAATTTTGCTCGCCGTGCCGGTCAGGAAAACATACGTACCTGGGAAGATTTGTTAAAAATCCGCGGTATTCGTATTGCGCTTGAAAATTTAAGCGATACGGAAAGCACACGCAGCTTTTTATATGCCTTTGCCAGCCATTGGGGCGAAGATAACGCTTTGGTATATTTACGTGAGCTCCATAAAAATATTCCCCAGTATGCCAAATTTCCGTTCACTTCAATAAGAATGGCAGCAACCGGCGATGCTGATATTGCTATAACCCGCAGCAGTTTTATTTTCCAATATCTTGAAAATTCTTTTCCTGCTTATGTTGCTAAACCGGTAGAAGGGACGCCGGTAAATCTTTATGGCGTTGCCATTGTCGCTGAAAGTGGGGAGAATCTGGCAGCACAGGATTTTTGCCGCTGGCTTTTAACGGAAAAAGAAATTAAGCGTATTTTACTGCAGCAGAATACAGGGCTCGAAACTTTAATGGATGATAAGACAGATACGCAAAAACTGTGGCTGAACGCAGCATATTTACAGCAGGAAAAAGCTGATAAACTTATAAACAAATGGCTTGAAACCGTACGGTTTGAAAATTAAAGCGGAGGATATACAGTGAAAATAGGTGTAGTAAGTTTGGGCTGCCCTAAAAATCTGGTCGATTCTGAAACCATGTTAGGGCTGATTCACGAAGAAAATTACGAAATTACCAATGACCCGTCAGAAGCGGAAATAATTATAGTAAATACCTGCGGATTTATCGAATCTGCCAAAGAAGAATCTATTAATACCATTTTGCAGATGGCAGAATATAAAAAATCCGGCAGCTGCAAATATATTATTGTAACCGGCTGTTTAAGCCAGCGTTATGCCGAAGAACTTTTTAACGAACTGCCCGAGGCAGATGCCATTGCCGGCGTAGAAGTGTATGACGAAATAGGCAGCGTTATAAAACGTGTTATGAACGGCGAACGCTTTATAATGCTTGAACGCAGCAAACCAGATGTTATATATACCAGCAAAGAAACTTTTTTGCCGCGTATTTTAACAACGCCTTCATATACGGCTTACTTAAAAATTGCCGAAGGCTGTGACAATTGCTGCTCTTATTGCGCAATACCGAAAATCCGCGGGCCATACCGCAGCAAGCCAATGGAACAGGTGCTTAAAGAAGCCAAAGCACTGGCCGATAACGGCGTAAAAGAGCTGATTGTAGTAGCGCAGGACACAACCCGCTATGGCGAAGATTTACCGGGAGGCAAACTGCTTTTAGCCGATTTATTAAAAGAATTGAATAAAATTAAAAACTTGAAATGGATTAGGGTAATGTATTGTTACCCCAATAATTTTACGGATGAGCTTATAGAAACCTTTGCATCTTTGGATAAGGTATGCAAGTATGTTGACCTGCCGCTGCAGCATGCAAGCAACAGGCTGTTGGCTTCAATGAACAGATATGACACCAGAGAAGAAGTGGAAACGCTTCTTGCAAAGCTGCGCAAACGTATTCCCGGAATTGTTATAAGAACTACGTTTATAGTCGGTTTTCCCGGTGAAACGGATGCCGATTTTGAAGAATTAAAAGAATTTGTTGAACAGCAGCGTTTTGAAAATGCCGGTGTTTTTGCCTATTCTCAGGAGGAAGGCACTGTTGCCGGAGCTATGCCCAATCAGATTCCAGATGAAATAAAACAGGAACGCTACCATGAATTAATGGCTTTACAGGCACAGATTTCCGAAGAAATTCATAAGGATACCGAAGGACAGACTCTTGAAGTTCTCGTTGAAGGCATTGAAGAAGACGGTTCGGGCCTGCATTACGGGCGTTCCTACCGTGAAGCTCCCGATATCGACGGGCTGGTATTTATTGAAAATCCGGGAGATATTAAACCAGGCTGTTTTGTAAAGGTTAATATTCTGCAAGGCTTCACTTACGAATCTGTAGGCGAAAGAATATAAACTCAAGGGGGAAGGACCATGAAAGTTGAAGTTATCAATACTGGTACAGAGCTTTTGCTGGGTGAAATTTTAAATACAAATTTTCAGTATTTATCCAGACAGCTGAATAAACTGGGTTTTGATGTACTTTATCAGACTACTGTCGGCGATAATGCCGTTCGCTTAAAAGAAGTGTTTAAAAATGCTCTGGAGCGTGCTGACATTATTATTACTACCGGCGGCCTTGGCCCTACCCGCGGCGATATTACCAAAGAAGTTTTATGCGAAACGCTTAATTTAGGCACTTATCTTGACCTGGACACATGGAACCGCATTAATAATTATTTTTGCAAAAGAGGGCTGTGCATGTCCGGCAATAACGAAAAGCAGGCCATGATACCCGTGGGAGCCGAAATTTTAACTAACGAAGTTGGCACTGCTCCCGGGCTTGCCATCAGGCATGAAGGCAAACTGATTGTGCTTTTGCCAGGCCCGCCTTCTGAAATGCAGCATGTATATGAAAAGCAGCTGGAACCTTTTTTGATAAACCATTTTACCAAACAGGGAATTATTTATTCGCATATTATCAGGCTGCGCGGCATTGGCGAAAGCGCCGTTGCCGAAAAGCTGGACGATATTATAACTTCACAAACCAATCCTACCATTGCTATTTATGCCCGCAGGGGAGAAATAATTATCCGCATTACCGCAAAATGTATGGAAGTTAACGAGGCCAAAACCTTAATTGCTGCAATGGAAGCTCTGGTAAATACCAGATTAAAGCAGTTTATCTACGGTACGGATGACGAAACACTTGCTTCTTATCTCGGCAAGGAACTGTTAAGAACAGAAAGTACCATAGCTTTTGCCGAATCCTGCACAGGCGGCCTTGCCAGCAGCCTTGTAACGGATGTTCCGGGCAGCAGCGAATGCCTTTTGGGCAGTGCCGTTACTTACAGCAACATGGCTAAACATAAACTGATAAATGTATCAGAAGAAAGCCTTGAAGCCTATGGCGCAGTCAGCTGGCAGGTTGCCTGTGAAATGGCGCAGGGCGTGCGTGAACTGTTCGGCACAACTTATGGTGTTGGCATAACAGGCATAGCAGGTCCGGGCGGAGCAACTGAAGATAAACCTGTCGGGCTTGTATATATGGCCGTTGCCGATGCTGACGGCGTAAAATGGGCCAAACACGTTTTTGGCGGTACACGTACCGATAATAAAATGCGCAGTGCATTAACCGCGATTTCGATGGTTATTGACAGAATAAAGGAAAAAGAAACGGAGAATAAAGACAAATGACAACAAATCAAAAAGAGATGTTCGGCAGCCTGCTGCTGGATAAAAAAATAGTTACAGCTTTAACAGACATGGGGTTTGAAGAACCCTCACCGATACAGGAGCAAACCATTCCGCTGGTGCTGGATGGCTATGACGTTATCGGCCAGGCACAGACCGGTACAGGTAAAACTGCTGCTTTTGGCATTCCGCTGGTTCAGAGCATTACCGACCATAAGCATATTCAGGCGCTTATTATGACACCGACCCGCGAGCTTGCCATTCAGGTAGCCGAAGAAGTAGGTAAAATCGGCCGTACTTCGCGTATTAAGGCCCTGCCTGTTTACGGCGGCCAGCCTATTGAAAGACAGATTCGTGCCTTAAAAAGCGGCGTACAGATTGTAATAGGTACTCCGGGACGCTTAATTGACCATATTAACCGCAACACCATTAAACTTGACCATATTAAGTTTTTGGTACTGGACGAAGCAGACGAAATGCTTGATATGGGCTTTGTTGACGATATGGAAGAAATTATGCGTAACCTGCCTGCGGAAAGGCAGACGCTGCTGTTTTCCGCAACCATGCCGCGCCCGATTTTGAGCCTTACCAAAAAATACATGAAAGCTCCTAAAAATGTTACCGTCAGCAAGGAAGAACTGACCGTACCTTTGATTGAGCAGTATTATTTTGAAACCAAAGACAAGGTAGAAGGCCTGTGCCGTTTACTCGATGCTGAAATTGACGGCAAGATTATTATTTTCTGCCGCACCAAAAAAGGCGTTGATGATTTGGCAATCGCACTTGCCAGCCGTGGTTATATGGCAGAAGGCCTGCACGGCGATTTAAGCCAGACCCAGCGTGACCGTGTTATGAAGAAATTCCGCGAAGGCACGGCAGATATTTTGATTGCAACCGACGTTGCGGCACGCGGCATTGATATTGATAATATTACCCATGTTATTAATTTTGATATTCCGCAGGACCCTGAAAGTTATGTACACCGCATTGGCCGTACAGGAAGGGCAGGCAATACCGGTACTGCCATGACCTTTATTACCCCGCGTGAATTCAGGCAGCTTAAACTTATTGAACGCGCAGCAAACACCAAAATTATGCGCCGTCAGCTGCCTACAACGGCCAACGTTGTTGAACGCCAGCGCGAAATTATTATTTCCCGCATGCAGGCGGTTCTGGAACTTAACCATTATCATGATTATATGCCTATTGCGGAAACACTTTTGCAGGATTATGCTTCGGAAGACATTATTGCCGCTGCCTTAAAATTAATGCAGGAAGGCAATAAAGCGCTTGAAGCTCCGAAAGAAGAAGGCTTGTCCAAAGATTTAACCAATACCGGCGGACGCCCCGGCATGGTGCGTTTCTTTATGAATATCGGCCGCAGCCAGAAAATAAGCGTGCAGGATATTGTGCGTACCATTGCTATTGAAGCCGATATACCGGCCAAAGATATTGGCAAAATTAATATTTACGATAAATTTACGTTTGTTGAAGTGCCGGAAGACGTTGCCGAAAAAGTGCTTGGCGTAATGCACCGCAACACCATTAAAGGCTATAAAGTTAATGTTGAGCCGGCACGCAGCCGTCAGTAAAATTTTGTTTATGAAAGAGAGCAGGCAGAAATACTGTCTGCTCTTTGAGGTATAATTATGCGCGAAATTAAAGGTAATATAAAAGGCATACGCGACAGCGTTATAGCAGAACTGCAGAAACTGTACGATATGCAGTCGCCGCAGCTTGTTTCTCAGGAGCTTGCTGTTAAGCTTGCGGATATTACAGAGTATATAAACAGAGAAATTTCCGTTTATATTACACGCAGCGGCCAGATTATAGAAATTGCAGTAGGCGACAATGCTACTGTAGAATTGCCTTCTTTCAGCGGCAGGCGTGGAGCCGGACGCCTTAGCGGTATACGCTGCATACATACGCATCCGGGCGGCAACCCGTATTTAAGCGGTGTTGATATTTCCGCTTTAAAAAACAATAAATATGATGCCATGGTTGCCATTGGTGTTGTTTCTCCGGATTTTACCAAATCCGAACTGACTTTCGGGCTGATAACAGGCATAGACAGCAATGAAAATTACACCGCTGAATGTTACGGCCCGTATAGTATAGAAGATGCTGAAAACATTAACTTTGTTAATACAGTAAGCACAATAGAGCGCATACTCGATAAGCAGACCGGAACTGCATCTTTGCAGGTTATGTCTGAAAGAGCCATTTTAATTGGCATGGAGTGGGGAAGAAACGATTCGCTGTGGACGGTTGACGATTCACTTGAAGAATTAAAACAGCTTGCCGATACGGCAGGCGCAACCGTAATAAAGAAGTTTATACAAAAACGCCCCAAGCCGGACCCGGCATTTTTTATAGGCAGAGGCAAAGTGCAGGAGCTTGCTTTATATGCCCAGCAGGAAAATATCGACTTATGTATTTTTGACGATGAACTTTCCCCGGCACAGCAGCGCAATATCGAAAGCGTTATGGGCATCAGAATTTTAGACCGCACTGCTCTGATTCTTGATATTTTTGCCCAGCGCGCACGTACCAACGAAGGTAAATTACAGGTTGAACTGGCACAGCTGCAATATACACTGCCGCGTATTATGGGTAAAGGCCTTATGCTTTCAAGGCTCGGCGGCGGTATTGGTACGCGCGGCCCAGGTGAAACTAAACTTGAAGTTGACCGCCGCAGAATCCGCGACCGCATTGCTTTTATTAAAGAGCAAATTGAAAAGGTTAAAGCCGTACGTTCCCTGCACCGCAGCAAGCGCAAAAAGAACAATGTATTTGAAGTGAGCCTTGTAGGTTATACTAATGCCGGAAAATCAACGCTTCTTAATACACTTACAAATTCCGATATTTATGCCAAAGACCAGCTTTTTGCAACGTTAGACCCAACTACACGCCAGCTGACGCTTCCCAATAAGCAGGAAATAATCATAACCGATACGGTTGGTTTTATTCAGCGCCTGCCGCATCAGCTGATTGCCGCATTCCGTTCTACGCTTGAAGTTGTAACGGAAGCTGATTTACTGGTGCATGTTATCGACGTAAGCCACGAGCTTTACAAAGAACAGGCTGCGGCAGTGCATGAAGTTTTAAAAGAAATCGGCGCAGAAACAAAGCCTGTTATTACGGTTTATAATAAAATAGATAAACTGCCTCCGGACAGCAAACTGACTGACAGATTAGCACTGGAAGAAGATACCGTTTGTATATCGGCAGCTAAAAAGTTAAACCTTGAAACTTTGCAGCAGATGATAGAATCACATCTTAAAAGCAAAGCCGTAGAAGTTACTTTGTGTATTCCTTATGCGGAAACAGCCAAAGCTGCCCAGCTTCATGAAACAGCCAACGTTTTAGAGCAGGAGTATACCGAAAATGGCGCAGTAATGAAAGTTATTCTGCTGGTAGAAGATTTGGAAGCATACAATGAATATATTTTAAAAAGCGAGTGAATGATTTAAATGGTAGACTTTGCAGAAATTGAAAAAACAGCACTTAATGATGTAGAAAAATATTCTAAAATATACGAAGAAGCCGCCTTATTTAACACGGAAAAAGTAATGAAGGCTTTCCGTAACCACAGGGTTTCAGATTATTACTTAAAACCTACAACCGGTTATGCTTATTCCGATGTTGGGCGAGAGAACCTTGACGCAATTTACGCAGAAATTTTCCATACGGAAGCAGCGCTGGTACGTTCACAGTTTGTAAGCGGCACGCATGCGCTGGCAGTGGCTCTTTTGGGAGTATTGCGCGCGGGTGAGGAGATGATAGATGCAACCGGAACACCGTATGATACCATGCAGACCATTATCGGCAGCCACGTAAAAACGCCGGGTTCGCTTGTAGATTTAGGCGTTATTTATAAAGAAATTCCCATGCAGGACGACAAGCCTGATTTAGAAGCGATTTGCAACGCTATTACAGATAAAACGCGCTTAATACATATTCAGCGTTCCTGCGGTTACAGCAGTGTGCGCAAAACGCTTAATGTAGCGCAGATAGGCGAGATATGCGAAGCCGTAAAAAAGGTTAAGCCCGATGTTATCTGCTTTGTAGACAACTGCTACGGCGAATTTATAGAAAAACAGGAACCTACGGAAGTCGGCGCAGATTTGATAGCAGGTTCTCTTATTAAAAATATGGGCGGCGGTTTTGCTCCTACCGGCGGCTATATTGCCGGACGTGCCGATTTGGTAGAACTTGCTTCATACCGTCTTACCGCTCCGGGATTAGGCGGCGAGATGGGGGCAACATTGGGTGATACGGCACGTGAGTTTTATCAGGGCTTGTTTATTGCGCCTCATGTTGTAACACAGGCCGTAAAAACTGCAATTTTTGCTTCGGCTGTTTTTAAAAACCTTGGTTATGCGGTAAAACCGCTGCCGGAAGAAGTACGCAGCGATATCATTCAGGCTATACGTTTGGAAACACGTGAGAAATTATGCAATTTCTGTGTTGCAATCCAGACGAATTCGCCGGTTGACGCACATGTAGAGCCTGTTCCTGCCATGATTCCAGGTTATCAGGATGAAATTATTATGGCAGCTGGAACTTTCGTACAGGGAGCTTCTATCGAATTAAGTGCTGACGGCCCGTGCCGTGAGCCATATAATGTATATTTCCAGGGCGGGCTGACTTTTGAACATGGCCGTATTGCCATTATGAGCGCAGCTCGTATGGTAGGCCCCAAAGAATAAATTATACCGGCAGGGAGGTAAAGTTAATGAGCGCAAAAGAAGAATATACGCAAATTATCAAAGAAGTATATAGTATTAATAGTTTTGTTAAACTGTGCGGCATGAAGCTTGTTGACGTTGAATGCGGCAAGGTAACACTTGCAATGCCTATTGACGCAGCCAAGCACACCAATTTATATGAAGTTGCCCACGGCGGTTCTCTGGCAGCACTTGCAGATACTGCGCTGGGGATGGCAAGCGCAAGTGTAGGGGCCAGAGTAGTAACTATTAATTACACGATAAACTTTATAAAAAACCTCCATGCCGGAGATGTGGCTACTGCTGTTGGTACGGTAATTCAGCGCGGGCACAAAATAATTATTATAAAGGTAGAAACCTTTAATAATGAAGGTACGCTGCTTACGGAAATGCTTGGCACAATGTATGTCATAGGGAAGTTTGAAACTATACCTGAAAAATGGTAAATTTTTATGGGAAGAGTTATTTGTTATGAAGAAGTTTTTTAGAATTTTAAGGTTTTTTATAATATTTGCAATAGTGCTTGTAATAGCCGTTGTTCTGTCAAATACTATTTACAGCATTGTTTTAAATTAACTGCAACGGCACAAAATTGCATATAAAAAGGACTTGTTCGGTATCAGAGCAAGTCCTTTAATTTTTATTAAGTATATATAGTTTTGAGTTTTAGAATCATTATGATGTCATTTAGGTGTTAATATAACATTTTTCAAGCACTTATATAAAACTAAAATAATTTCATTTCAATATAATTGATGACAATTTTAGAATATTACAGCATTCTAAAAACGGCAATTACTTTGCCGATAACCTGAATATTATCGCCGCCAACAATGGGCTGGTAAGCATCGTTTTCAGGCTGTAAGCGTACGCAGCGGAGTTCGCGGAAATAACGTTTTACAGTAGTTTCTTCGCCATCAATTAAAGCAACAACTATATCGCCGTTGTTGGCAAAATTTTGCTTGCGCACAACAATATAGTCATGGTCTAAAATACCGGCTTTAATCATGCTGTCGCCGCTTACAGAAAGCATAAAAACATCATCAGAGCATCCTAATAAATCAAGCGGAATGGGATATGTTTCTTCAATGTTTTCAACAGCCAGAATAGGAACGCCCGCTGTTACACGGCCAACAAGCGGAACGGGCACAACTGTTTTCTGACGCCATTCAGCATCCTGGGTCAGCTCAAGTGCGCGCGGCTTGGAAGGGTCACGCTGCAAAAAGCCGTATTCTTCTAATTTATGCAGATGATTATGAACACTGGCGCTCGAAGATAATCCTACAGCTTTGCCGATTTCGCGCACAGCCGGAGGATAACCTTTATCTTTAACACATTTGCGAATATATTCTAAAATCTGACGCTGACGGTCAGTAAGCATTTCTTCGGTAATTTGTCCTTCAAAATTAGAAAAGCGTTTATGTCTGGCCATTAATAAAAGCCTCCCGAAATAGATTTTATATAATTCTATTATAACAGCTAATTAAGAAGGAGTCAAAACATTTGTTTGCTGTTCGCTGTATTAGTTTAATTTTGATTTTAATATTGGAAGATGAGATAAAACAGAAGTTTAAGTGAATAATAAATATATAAAAATAACGTCCGATAATATATATTATGTAAAATTTAGAAAATGAAATTTCAAACAACAGATTTTTTATTAATATTATTATTACTTTTATCTCCCTGATATTTTTATATTATTTAACAAGTATCAAAAACTTATAATGCTTTTATTAGAGCTTATATTGATATTTTACTATAAATAAGCTTTTAAATTCACACCTTCATATTTGCGTTTTAAGGCGTTTTTATAATAAACACGTTAATTTATATGCGCATGTGTTTTAAAATTTGTTATAGCCAATTTATGAAGGTGGCTTTTACAACATTATTACAAAAATATAAGAGGCTCAGGCATTTTCTGCATAAGCCTCTTGATACTTTATTATTATAACACAAATCAGTAAAGATATAAATCAGTTGTATTAAACTGCTTCATAATTTGCTGATTGGCAGCAGCCTTATCGCCTTTTGTAAAATATAACAGGTTATTAAAGCGCTGGCTTCTGTCAAAATAAAGCTGGTTTTTAAAATAGCAGTTAAACGGTACCAGATTGGTATCCAGCATTGCAAAAACTTTATCTTTACTCAGGCTACTGCGCATTTCATCTGTGTCAGCAGCATTTCCGGCAATAACATTTGCTTCCTGCAGCACTTTAAATATGTCTGGTATGTGAGCTTTTATGTCAGCATCACAGTTAAAGCGTGCATTGTAATTATTAATATCAAAAGTATAGTTAAAGTTTTCTGCTTTCAGGTATTTTTCGATTGCTGCAATATCTTCCAGAGGCATGCTGTTAAGAACCTGATTCATACTATTGTGAAAGAGAAATTGAGTTAATTCCGGATTATCAAAAATAGTTTTGTATTCGTTTACATACTTGCTGAAATCAGGCTCAATTTGCGCAATATTATTAAAATTACCGCTGGCCATAACAATGCCTTCATCAAACAAATTCAGTAAATCCGGCATAGTAAACTGCGACAAATCCATTTTTAAGGTATTTGTGCTGTTATCAAAACTAATACCAAAGGTTTTAATGGCGTTATTTGCAGCATCAAGTGAAGTTTCCGGCAAAGCGCTGTAAGCAGTAAGCCCAAAGCCGCCTTTATTAATACCGTAAATACTGCTGAAATCAGTTCTTGTGTACAGCCATTTTTCCGGCAATTGCAGTTTGCGTCCGCTGATATTATCATTGATTGTAAGCGGTTTATTGCCGTTTTTCTGAGGTTCCGTAAATTTTAAACTGTTAACCAGCTGTTTGCTTAATTTATTAAAGCCTTTATTATCAAGTTTATAAAGGCTGTCGACATCGTCAGGCAATTCGTTAGTTGAAGCAAACAGGCTCGTTACCGTATACAGGTTGTCATTGGCCGATAATAAATAAGTTTTTTCTGTAATATTATATAAATTTGCTATTTTAGTAACTAAATAGCCGTCATCAGCAAATTCAAATTTAAAGCCCTGGTCTTTCAGGTTTTCTTCATCAACTGATTCTTGCGGCAATAATTCCGATTTTTTTAACGGCAGCTTTAACTCAAAAGTTATATTTTTAATATCCGATTCTATCATTAAAGCATCTTTGCCTTTAATATTTTCAACGGATACCTTTTTTATGTTCGCCATACCGGCAAATTGCTTGTTTAATTCCAATAAACCGGCAAGGTCTTCGCTTTCGCCGCTGTAATTTACATAAGCGCCAGCCGCGGCTTCGGTAAGGTATTTATAGCTGCTGTTTTGCAAAACGTCAGCAGCAGTGCCGCTTTTTAAAGCTTTTTTAATATTATTGAGGTCAGCAGTAAATTTTTCCGTTGTAAAAGCGGTATTAAAATTTTGTTCAAGCTGTTCCTGGTTAAGCCCGGTAACAAAGTGCATGCCGTTGGTTTTTACAAGTTTTTTGTCAAGGTCAAAAACACGGTTTTCGGCAGCGAACATATTTTCGCCTATCAGCATAATGTTCTGATCCGGTATGTTAACGGAAAAACCTGTTTCGCTGCTTACGTATTCAAAGGCATTAGCCGTAAGAGCAGCACTGCACAGCAAACCTGTCATTAAAATATCAGCATATAATTTTTTCATCATCTGTACCCTCTTTTTACTTTAAGTACGAATGTGGACATTAATCTTTTAAAAATGTTTTGCCGTTCCAAAATTTAAGTGCCGTATTTTCATCATCACCGTTACGGTCAAATACAAAAGCCAGATAAGCAGCTTTGCCAATAACTTTGCCTTCGGCAACTAAAGTGTAATAAAAATCAGTTTCAGCAGGCTTCAATTCAGTTTGCAGGCTAAAGCTCCCCTGCCCGTCTTTAAAATCCGTATTATAAGCAAAGGTTTTAAATTCCGTTCCCTGCTCAATAAGGGCGGCTTTTATATCTTCTAACGCTTCATTTACGCCGTAAGCCGTTTTATTGGGGTTATCAAATACAAATTCCGAAAAACTTTTATCGCTGGCTTTAACAGATAATATTATGATGCCATGACGGAAAATATCCATTATATCATCTTTTTTATCTGTTAATTCAGCGCTTATGCTTTTATCAGCCGCAGCGGCCTGCGATGCAATAACTGCCGATTCTATATCGGTAACGCCAATATCAAGCGCTTCTTTAAGAATCAGCGCCATAGCTTCCTGAGGCATGGCAACCGTTACACCGACAGCTTCTTCATTATATCTGCTGTCTGCTAACTGCACGTAAAACCAGTCATCCGGAAGGCTTACTTTTACGTTGGCTGTTTTTTCGCCAAAGGTAAACGCGGTGTTTTTATCAACCGGCTTAACGGTTTTAAACTTTTTCAGAAAAGTTTTGTTGGTTTCTTTAGCCAAAACATTATCTTTAACGTAAATGTCTGTCGGGCCATCGGCACCGCCAATAACGCCAATGGTATTTTCCGGCTGGTTTTCAACAACGTTGGAAACAGCCGTTTGCTGTTCTGCCATAAGCATATAAAGCTTATCATTAGCGGAAGTATAATATATTGTTACCGGTTCAGTTTCCGGATTTACGTTAAAAGTAACGGCAATATACTTGTTTGAGCCAAACTTTTGCGCAGAAACCAGGTAATCAGATTCTTCATTTTCTGCAAAAGCAAAAAGCGGCGAAACAATCGGTTCAGCTACAAGCTGATTAATACGTTCGTTGCTGATGCCGTTACGCTGTAAAAGTAAAATATCGCTGTAAGTTTTATCAAACGCTGCTGTGCTGAACGGGGCTCCTAAAAATTTAGAAGCCTGTTCGCTGCTTAAACATTCGGTATACCCTGCCGCAGCACCGTTATCGTCAATAAAACCGTAAAAATGTTTGCCAACAGCCTCTACGTAATTAGCAGAGGACGGACTTTGTGTTTTAAACCCGTCCTCTTTATTTGTATACGCAAACGCCGTTGCCGCGGTAAGCTGCACTAACAACAGCATAAAAAACAATATTTTGCGCATTGTTCTTCCTCAATAACAATTAAAGCCTGGTTACAATATCAACCAAAGCGCCGTTTTCAAGTCCGCATGCATTGCCCTCGTCGGTATCAATATGAATTTCGTCCGCATGCTCCGGGCCGGTTCTTACATAAACGTGCTCAAAACGCAGTGCACGTGAGCCTGTTGTTTCCATAGCAACAATATCATGGTTCTTTAAATGATATTTAGCGGCAGTTTCCGGGCACAAATGAATATGGCGCTGTACAAGCATAATTCCCTCTTTTAAAATAACTTCGCCTTCAGGGCCGACGATTTTGCCGCCGAGCGAGCCATCAAGATAACCGGAGAAGCAAATCGGCGGGTTCAGCCCAAGCTGACGGGCATCCGTTTTGGCAAGCTCAATTTGCGTATAAGGACGCAGCGGCCCGATAACGCGCAGCGGCATTTCGCCTTTATCCGTTACCAGAATAATTTTTTCTTCACAGGTAAACTGACCGGGCTGCACAATCGGTTTTATCGGGTGCAGCTCGCTGCCTTTACCGAACAAAATATCCATATCTTCTCTTTTTAAATGGCAATGACGTCCTGAAACGCCCATTCTTAATTTAAAACGCATATAATTCACCTCGTAAAATTTTAATTATTGTAAACCATATCATTATTTATTATACACCAAATACTGGCAGATGTCATTTTGTTTTGGTTGTATACAATTATAACGATATCCAAGATTTATAAGCAGTTTTTATAAATAAAAAGCAGTTTACCCGTAATTATACAAGTAAACTGCTGCAATTTACAATAAATTATTTATTCTTCAAATACTCATCAATGGCCTGAGCTGCTTTTTTGCCTGCGCCCATGGCAGAAATTACGGTTGCTGCGCCGGTTACAATGTCGCCGCCTGCAAATACGCCGGGGATGGAGGTTGCGCCGGTTTCGTCAGCAACGATGTTGCCGCGTTTGTTGGTTTCCAAATCGTGCGTGGTTTGCTTTAACAGTGGGTTAGGCCCCTGTCCTATTGCCATAACAACCATGTCAACGTCAAGCACGTATTCGCTGCCTTTAATGGCTACCGGGCTGCGGCGTCCGCTTCCATCAGGTTCGCCAAGCTCCATTTTAATACATTCCATGCCGTTAACCCAGCCTTTTTCGTTGCCTAAAATACGTACAGGGTTGTTTAAAAGACGGAGTTCAATGCCTTCTTCTCTTGCATGGCCGATTTCTTCCTTGCGGGCAGGCATTTCTTCTTCGCTGCGGCGGTAAACAATATAAACCTGTTCTGCGCCGAGGCGTTTTGCGGTACGTGCTGCGTCCATAGCAACATTGCCCGCGCCGACAACGGCAACTTTTTTACCGATATAAACTGGTGTTGCAACTTTTGGGAACTGATAAGCACGCATTAAGTTAACGCGCGTTAAAAATTCGTTGGCAGAATATACGCCGTTAAGGTTTTCGCCTTCAATATTCATAAAGTGCGGCAGGCCTGCGCCTGTGCCTACATAAATGGCGTCGAAACCTTCTTCTTCAAAAAGTTCCTGAATGGTAAACAAACGGCCGATAACGGCGTCTACCATAATTTTAACACCCAATTTTTTTAGTGCGTCAATTTCGTGCTGCACAATTTCTTTCGGCAGGCGGAATTCAGGAATGCCATACATTAAAACGCCGCCCGGTGCGTGCAGTGCTTCAAAAATGGTTACATCATAGCCCATTTTGGCAAGGTCGCCTGCTGCGGTAAGGCCGGAAGGGCCGCTGCCTACAATGGCAACTTTTTTGCCGTTAGGAACTGCTTTTTCATTATCTACATTATCTAAGCCGTGTTCACGTGCATAATCTGCTACAAAGCGTTCCAAACGGCCGATAGCGACAGACTGCCCCTTAATGCCGAGCACGCATTTGGATTCGCACTGGTTTTCCTGCGGGCACACGCGGCCGCAGACTGCCGGAAGGCTGTTTTTGCGTTTTAAAATTTTAATGGCTTCCTGCATATTGCCTTCTTTTACAGCATGAATAAAAGCCGGAATTTCAACATTAACAGGGCAGCCGCTTACGCACAGCGGTTTAGGGCAATGCAGGCAGCGCTCTGCTTCATCAACAGCGGTTTTCATATCATAGCCGAGAGCAACTTCTTTAAAGTTTTTATTTCTTACATCAGCCGGCTGTTCCGGCATAGGATTTCTCATTCCTCCACGCATTTGCAATGACCTCCGCAGCTGTATTCAATAGATTCCTGGTCTTTGTACATCATCTGGCGCTGCATTAAGTTGGCAAAGTCAACCAGATGCCCGTCAAATTCCGGGCCGTCAACACAGGCAAATTTATTTTCGTTGCCCACCATTACACGGCAGCCGCCGCACATGCCGGTGCCGTCTACCATAATGGTGTTAAGGCTTACGGTTGTTTTGGTGCCGAAGGGTTTGGTTGTTGCAGCAACATTTTTCATCATAATTACCGGGCCAATGGCAAGTACCAGGTCAATCTTTTCGCCTTTTTCCAGCATTTCGCGCAGCGGGTCGGTTACAAAGCCTTTATGCCCTTCGCTGCCGTCATCCGTGGTTATAATAAGCTCATCGCTGATTGCCTGCATTTTATCGCGCCAGATAATTAAATCTTTGCTGCGTGCGCCGACAATGGAAATTACTTTGTTGCCGAGCTCGTGGTAAGCGCGGGCAATCGGGTATACCGGCGCAACACCGATACCGCCGCCTACGCAGACAACTGTGCCAAACCTGCCCATTTCGGACGGATGGCCGAGCGGGCCGACAACGTCGAGAATATCGTCGCCTTCTTCAAAAGTTTCGCAAAGATGTTTTGTGGTATTGCCTACTGCCTGAACGATTAAGGTAATAGTGCCTTTTTCGCGGTCAAAATCGGCAATGGTAAGCGGAATACGTTCGCTGTCTTCATCAGTGCGTATCATTACAAACTGCCCCGGTTGGCATTTATGTGCAATCAGGGGTGCGTCTACTAAAAATTCGTAAACAGAAGGTGCTAAATTACTTTTAAATAAAATTTTAGCCACTTGTGTTTCCCTCCCAAAATTTTTGTTATTTATTGGTTAAGCGGCGTGCGCGCGCGTCTGCTTCGGCATAAACTTTCTCCAGGTCTATGTAAAGCAGTTCGCCGTTTTGCATAAGAACTTTGCCGTTAACAAGTACGGTATCTGCGTCATTGGCGTTTGCCGCATATACAAACAGCGAAGTTCTGTCGTTGCGCGGATGCCAGTAAGGTTTATTCATGTTATAAAGGACAATATCGGCTTTCTGCCCTGCTTCAATTTTGCCGACATCAGCAAAGCCAAGCGCTTTGGCGCCTTCGCTTGTTGCCATGGCAAGTGCCTGCGCTGCCGGTATAATTTCCGGGTCGCCTGTCATGTTTTTATGCAGCATTGCGGCGAGGCGGCATTCTTCCAGCATATCAAGATTGTTGTTGCTGCTGCTGCCGTCAGTGCCAAGGCCGACCGTAATGCCGTGCTTTAACATTGCCGGTACCGGTGCAATGCCGCTGACAAGTTTAAGATTGCTTTGCGGGTTATGGGCAACACGCACATGTTTGGCTGCCATAATTGCCATATCTTCTTCATCTACATGTACGCTGTGTGCTGCTAATGTGCCGCATTCAAACATGCCAAGGCTGTCCATAAGTTTTATCGGGCTCATGCCATGTTCTTTAATGCAGTTGTCAACTTCACCTTTGGTTTCGCAAAGGTGAATATGAATTTCACTGCCAAGCTGCTGTGCTTTGGCAATAACATTTTTCAGGTATTCAACAGAACAGGTATATGGGGCATGCGGCCCGAGCATTACATGAATGCGTCCGCCTGCACTGTTATGGCGTTCTTTAAAGAGCGCTGCATTTTCTTCAAGTTTTGCATAGTTTTCGTCGCTGAATCCGGTTAAGCCGCGGCTTAATGCAGCCCTGATGCCTGTTTCTTCAACGGCATCGGCAACGCGGTTCATTGCAAAATACATATCGGCAAAACAGGTTGTGCCGGTTTTAAGCATTTCGGCAATGGAAAGCATTGTGCCCCAGTAAATATCGTCATCCGTAAGACCGTCTTCGGCAGGCCAGATTTTATTTTGCAGCCAGTCCATCAGTACCATATCATCGGCATAGCTGCGCAGCAGCGTCATTGCAGCGTGAGTATGGGTGTTTACCATGCCCGGCACGGCAATTTTGCCTTCGGCATCAATAACCTGCGCGTCTTCATATCCTTGCGGCACTTCTTTGGATATTACCTGAATGGTATCGTCCAAAATACCGATATAATATTTATCCGTATCTTTTGCGGTAATAATTTCAGCGTTTTTAATAAGTGTTTTCGCCATTATTCTTCTCCTAACTGACGTTTGCGGTAATGGGCTTCGTAAAAACCGTGCATAGCGTCAATATCGCTCTGAGGCAGCAGCACTGCTCCGCCAATGCTCTGCGTAATGCAATAAAGCTGAGCGGCTTTTTCAACTATTCCCGCTACCATCATGGCTTCGTCAAGCGTTACGCCCCAGGCAGCAACGCCGTGGTTTGCCAAAAGCGCCGCACGTTTGCCGCCCATAGCTTTTATTACGTTTTGGGCAAGCGTTTCCGTACCAGGCAGGGCATATTCGGCGCAATGCACCGCGCCACCCATTATCTGCACCATGTCTTCAATAAGCGGCGGAATATCCCTGCGTGCTGCGGCACAGGCACTGGCATAAATGCTGTGCGTGTGTACAACGGCATTTGCTTCCGGCAGCGCTTTATACATTGCCAGGTGCAAAGGCAGTTCACTGCTTGGTATTAATGCTCCGTCAAGCTTTTGTCCTGCTGCGTCAACTATGGTTATATCATCGGACGTTAAATTGTCATAACCGCGGCCGGAAGGAGTTATTGCATAAGCATTTTTGTTTATTTTAATGCTTACGTTGCCCCACGAACCCGGCAGCATGTTCTGCCCTGCCATTTTTTGCGCAGCTTTAACAATTTGTGCCCTTGCTTTTTCAACAGCTTCGTTTTCCATAATTATTCGGCGTGCAGGTAAGCGTACTGTTCCGGAGTTAAGGTATCAATGCCTGCGCCCATTGCTTCAAGTTTCAGCGCAGCAATTTCCGTATTCAGTTCTTCCGGCAATACATAAAGGTTATTTTGCAGTTCACCTTTATGCTCCAGCAGATATTTCATAGCAAGGAACTGCATGGCGAAAGAAAGGTCCATAACTTCTACCGGATGGCCGTCGCCGCATGCAAGGTTTACAAGGCGGCCTTCGCCCAGCAGGTTGATTTTTTTGCCATCAGGCATGGTGTAAGTTGTAATGTTTTTGCGAACTTCGTAAGCAGGTTCAACGGTCATTGCTTCCAGGTCTTTAACGTTAATTTCAACGTCAAAATGGCCTGCGTTGGCAAGAACTGCGCCGTCTTTCATCAGCGGGAAGTGTTCTTTGGTAATTACGTCTTTGCAGCCGGTTACGGTTACAAAGAAATCGCCGTATTTTGCTGCTTCACGCATCGGCATTACGCGGAAACCGTCAAATACTGCTTCAATGCCTTTAATCGGGTCAATTTCGGTAACGATAACGTTTGCGCCCAAACCTTTGGCACGCATGGCAACGCCCTTGCCGCACCAGCCGTAGCCTGCAACAACAACGGTTTTGCCTGCAACGGCAAGGTTGGTGGTACGCATAATGCCGTCCCAGGAAGATTGGCCGGTGCCGTATCTGTTATCGAACAGATATTTGCAGTAAGCGTCGTTAACGGCAATCATCGGGAAAGCCAGTTTGCCAGCTTCATTAAGTGCTTTTAAGCGGTGTACGCCGGTAGTGGTTTCTTCGCTGCCGCCGATAAGGTTCGGAATCAGCTCGCGGCGTGTGCTGTGCAGCATATTAACAAGGTCGCCGCCGTCGTCGATAATGAGCGAAGGTTTTGTATCAAGCGCTTTGCTTAAATATAAATCGTATTCTTCCTGCGAGCAGGCATGGGTAGCAAAAACGGTAATTCCGCTGTCAGCCAGAGCTGCGGCAACGTCATCCTGCGTGGAAAGCGGGTTGCTGCCGGTAACAACTACGTTTGCGCCGCAGTTTTTAAGGGTCTGGGCAAGATATGCGGTTTTTGCTTCCAGATGAATGGTTACAACCATATTTAAACCTTCAAAAATTTTCTTTTCTGCATAACGCTCGTTTAAAATGTTAAGCAGCGGCATGTGCTCTTTAACCCAGGCAATTTTCTGATGCCCGGTAGGTGCAAGGGCAATGTCTTTAATCATGCTATTCATTAAAAATTTCCTCCTTGATTTTAAGCTGCAATTTTTTTATATTCTCCCGATAAGGCGGTTTAATAACGCCGTATTCGGTAATAATGCCGCTGATAAGAGCGGCCGGTGTAACATCAAAAGCAGGGTTATAGGCTAAGGCTTCAGGCGGCGCGGTAACAACCCCCTGCAAGGTTTTTACTTCCTGTGCGCTGCGTTCTTCTATCGGAATCCCGCTGCCGTCTGCAATGGAAAAATCAAACGTGCTTACAGGTGCGGCAATATAAAACGGTATACCGTGGTATTTTGCGGCCAAAGCCACGCCAAAGGTGCCTATTTTGTTGGCAGTATAGCCGTTTAAGGCAATACGGTCCGCCCCGGTAACAACGGCGTTAATGCCTTTTTGCTGCATAGCCCATGCTGCCATGTTATCGGTAATAACGGTAACGGGAATTTTATCTTCCATAAGCTCCCATACCGTAAGGCGGGCGCCTTGCAGAAGCGGGCGCGTTTCGTCGGCGTAAACCATGTCTATTTTGCCCTGTGCAAAGGCTTCGCGGATAACGCCGAGAGCCGTCCCCCACCCGCAGGTTGCCAGTGCGCCTGCATTGCAGTGCGTTAAAATACGGGTATGCAGCGGCAAAAGTTCAGCGCCGTACCTGCCCATTTTTTTATTGCATTCAATGTCATCATCGTAAATTTGCTGCGCCAGTTTTTCCAAAGCACAGGCAATTTCGCTCTGCGTTTTGCTTTGCCATGTCAGGCGTTCTGCCTCAGCGTAAAGCTTGTTGGCAGCCCAGGCAAGGTTTACTGCCGTAGGGCGTGCTGCAATAAGTTCATTTTTTATTTCTTCGTAGGCAGGCAAATTGCAGCGGTTTTCCGCCATAAGCTGCTGCCAGCCCAAAACCATGGCAAAACCGGCTGCTGCGCCGATTGCCGGTGCGCCGCGGACTTCCAGCTTTTTTATTGCTTCGCCCACGCGGCGGTAAGTACCGCATTTTATAAAACTGATTTCTACAGGCAGTTTCGTCTGGTCTAAAATTTCCAGTGCGTTATGCTGCCATTCCATTGTTTTAACCATAACAGCCTCTTACAGTTTAAAACCGCCAAATTCTGCCATGCAGTGCGCACAGCCGCATTCTGTTTCATCATCGCCGTTATCGGCAATAAAGGCTTCAATCAGGCGGGCCATGTTTTTACCGCTTTGAGCCATAGCTTCCACAACTTCGCTGTGAGAAAGCGGCGTCGGCGAAATGCCTGCTGCCATATTGGTTACAATGCTGCAGTTTGTATAGCACATTTCCGCTTCGCGTGCCAGTACGGATTCCGGAATATTGGTCATGCCTACAAGGTCGCCGCCCAGCATGGCGAACATTTTAATTTCCGCTGCGGTTTCAAAACGCGGGCCTTCGGTGCAGACATAGCAGCCTGTTTTATGGAACGGAATGTCTGTTCTTTCAAGGCATTTAATAACCTTTGCACGCAGGCGCGGACAGTACGGATTGGTAAAATCAACATGAGCCACTCCGCGCTCCGGAGTATCATAAAAAGTGTTTACGCGGCTTTTGGTAAAATCAATTGCCTGGTCGCAAACAACAAAATGCCCGGCTTTCATCTCTTTATTTAAAGAGCCGACTGCCGTGGTTGCAAAAATTTCTTCTGTGCCAAGGCTTTTTAAAGCCCAGATATTGGCACGGTAATTTACTTTATGCGGCGGAACGCTGTGCCCTGCACTGTGGCGTGTAATAAACACAACCTGATTGCCGTACAGCGAGCCCATTTTGCAAAGCGCATCGCCGTAAGGCGTTTTAATAACCTTTTCTTCAAATCCTCCAAGTGCGTCGGGGCTGTAAACCCCGGTACCGCCGATAATAGCTATTTTGCGCATAATAACCTCCTAATTATTGAGTCTGTCTATCAGTTTAACCAAATCATCCATTTTGTTCAAAACGTAATCCGGTTTGCCTTCATTCAAAATAAAATCCCAGTCAAAACTGGTATAACGTACTGCTGCCGTTAAACAGCCTGCGCCTTTTGCACTTTGCAAATCATAAGGGCTGTCGCCCACGCCGATACAGTCACTGCCGTTCAGCTTTAAGCTTTTTAAAGCCATCAGGCTCGGTGCCGGAAGCGGCTTATGTTCTTCGCAGTCCTGGCAGGTAACAACAGTTTCAATATATTTATCAAGCCCGTAACAGGCAAGCCCGCGCAGAGCCATCGGGCGTTTTTTAGATGTTACAACAGCCATTTTTATGCCGCGCCCTGCAAGCTGTGCCAGTGCTTCGTTAACGCCGTCAAACGGCTGAATAAGCTTATCGTGCTGGCTGCGGTGGTAATCACTGTAAGCAGTGCAAAAATCTTCTATCATACTTTCTGGCATATAGGCTTTGGCTGCGGTGCGCAGCGGCAGCCCAAAACCTGCAACAAGCGCCTCTTTTGACGGAACCGGCAGCCCAAACTCCACAAAAGTATGGCGGAACGATTCCAGAATCAGCGGCGTTGTATTAATCAGTGTGCCGTCAAGGTCAAATAAAACTCCCTTTATTTTCACAAAAAACTCCTTAATTTTAGTCAGCATTTATCATCTAATCATACCATATTTAAGCTTTAAAATAAAGATTTATAACGCTGCGTAAAAATTAAACCTCTCAAAAAATTTTGAGAGGTTCGTTATACTCAATATTTTTCCAAAATCATAATTCCGTCTTTTTCTTTAACAATGCGCAGGTTCTGAATTGCTTCGGGATTTTGCAGACGTTTAAATTCCAGCCTGCGTACAACCACATACTTAGGCGTATTATCGCTGACGGCTTTTTGCAGTGCATCAGTTTTAGGCAGCATTTCCTCACCGGCAATACCGGTGTAATACATAAAGCCGGGGCGCAAAAACTTATCTACATACAATGGCCTGGATGTATCACAGCCCGCCACAAATTCGGCAGCCATTGTTTTTACACTGAAACGGTCTGCAACCGGCGGCAAAATAAACGAAAATGCAATCAGCATTGTTAAAAAGCCCATTGCCGCATGCAGATAACCGGCAAAGATAACATCGCGCTCACGCCATAAAAACCAGATGATTACCAACCCTACCACAAAGGTTGTGCCGCTGAGCACAGACGCTTCCAGAAATGCTTCCGGCAGCTGATTACCGCCGATAAGCCAGCCTGCTCCCAAAAGCCCGAACATAATTACCGTGCCAATAACCCACGAAAGCAGTGATTCTCCGCGCTGTTTTTCAAGCCTTGCAAGATTCCAGCCGATAATAATTGCAAGTGCCGGAAACATAGGCAGAATATAAGAAACAAGTTTGGTTTGGGAAATGCTGAAAAACAGCAGCACAAACATCCACCAGATATTGAAAAATGACATTTTAACAAGTTCTTCACTGCTTGCTTCGGATATGGAAGCACGGATTGACTGCAAAAGCAGGCCTGTCCATGGGAACATGCCCAAAATTATTACCGGCAGATAATACCACCACAAAACACGGTCGGGGTGTTCCGGTGTTGTAAAGCGCGTCAGATTATGGAAACCAAGAAAAGTATTGATAAATTCCATGCCATGCGCCTGATACATCAAATAATACCACGGTGCTGCAATGGCAAAGTAAACAACAAGCCCGCGAATGACGTGCATTTTTAAAATTTCACGTAAATTACCGGTAAAAAGCAGGTGCAGGAAAATAATTGCACCGGGAAAAACTATGCCGATGGGGCCTTTGGTTACAGTGGCCAGAGCCATGGCAATATACATTACCCAATACCATTTATGCTGGTAACATAAAAGCGCGGCTGTCATAAAAAACAATAAAGTCGTATCGGTAACTGCGGCCTTGCCAAGATAGAAAAACTCCACGCAGGTAGTTAAAACAATGGATGCCCAGAATCCGGCACGTTCCGAAAAAATATTGCTTACCGAAAAATAAAGCATTACAGAAGTTGCAACGGCCATTAACGCCGCCGGAAAACGCGCTGCCGCTTCCCCATCGCCAAAAAGGCCTATTGAAGCAGCTACCAGCCAGTAGTACATCGGCGGCTTGTCATACCAGAAATTGTCAAAAATACGCGGCGATAAGTAATCGTTGTACTTAATCATTTCACGTGCGGTTTCCGCATAAACCGGTTCGTCCGGGTCAAAAAGCGGCACGGAACCTATTCCCCACAAAATGGTTACTAAAGCTAAAACTGCAATAATAATCAGGCTTTGGAGATTCAAATTTTTCATTAAAGATCTTCCTTCCGGCGTGCCAAGTAGTCGTTATATGTTTTCGGAATGCCATGCTCTATATCCATTTGCGGTACAAAGCCAAGCAGAGCTTCCAGTTTTTTGTTGCTTAAAACAGAACGGAAAATATCACCGCTGCGCGCTGGCGCATAGTTTACCGTAAGTTCATGCCCACAGGCAGATTTAAAAGCTTCAAGCAGGCTGTTGAGCGAGATTTCTTTTCCTGTTGAAATATTAATAACATTATAGCCGGTAAGCTCAACTGCTTTAGCCGCAGCCTGCGCAATATCACCGGCATAAACAAAATCACGTGTTTGCTCGCCGTTGCCGAAAACCGTCAAAGGCTTATTCTGAACAAGGAGTTTGCAGAAGATGCTGATAACGCCGCCTTCGCCCCCTTCACCCTGACGCTCGCCATAGACGTTGGCAAAGCGCAGCACCGTGCAGTTAATGCCGTACAAATCGTGGTAAACGCGCATATAATGTTCGGATGTCATTTTAGTAATGCCGTAACAGGATGTCGGCAAAAGCGGCAAATCTTCGGTAAGAGGAATGTTGGGGTTATCTCCGTAAACGGCCGCGCTTGATGAAAATATCACGGATTTAACATTGTATTTGCGGCAGCATTCCAGAATATTAATCAATCCCAGCAAATTAACATTGCAGTCCTCCTGCGGGTGCTGCAAAGAATACGGAACCATTGTCTGCGCGACAAAATGAATAACGGCATCAAATTTTTCTGCGGCAAACAGAGCATCAACTACGGCTTCGTCACAAACATCGCCTACGCACAGCTTCATATTTGCCGGTACATTTTTGGCAGAACCGCTGGAGAGATTGTCGAAAACAACTGTTTCGTGCTCATGCTGTGCATTAAGGTATTTCAAAAGATGAGAGCCGATAAAACCGGCTCCCCCTGTAACAAGTAATTTCATCAGTTCTCTCTCTCTTTCAAATTATTGGCAGCAATAATGTTTGAACCAAAAGCGCGGATGGAAATAAAAGCACCCAGCAAAAACGGGAAATACTCAGCCGTAAAACGCCAGAGCACTGCCATAATGCCTACCATGCCTTCCGGTAGAAGCGACGCGAACAGCACGATAAAACCTGCTTCGGCAATGCCGCTGCCGCCCGGAGTCGGTGAAAAATATAAAACCAGGTTTAAAAGCACCATCCTGCCCATAACCTGCAGCCAGTCAAATTGAATATTCATGCCTAAAAAGAACATCGGCACAGTAGCGTAAATGCCCAAAAGGCTGATGCCAGATTCAATAAAAGCACGCAGAATCATTAAAGGATGTCTGCCCATAATAAACGATGCTTTTTTGAATTCATAATAACTGTTAAAGCATTTGCGCCTGTAATCGTGCGACAGCTTGCCTGTCAGCGCAACCAGCCAGAACTCCGGATAGCGCGTGCGCATAAGCAGCACCACTGCCACAGGTATGGAAATAAAAATTACGGATACTGCCGCGATAACTGTCGGCGGCATCCATTCGCTTAAAAAAGCGTCATTATACAAAACAAACGGCACCAGTAAAATTAAAAAAGTTATCGACATAATCGTGCGCACAAAAACAATTACCGTTGCTTTGGCAACAGGCACATTCGCCCTTTTCATAAACATAATCTGGGCTATTGCGCCACCGCTGGCACCGGGAGTAAGCACCGCCAGAAAATAATTGCTTAAAACTACATTGATAACTTCTTTAATGCTCAGACGTTCATCCGTTACACGCGCCAGAGTCATCAGCCTCAGGCCGTCAAAAATAAGCCCAACGGCCAAAATACCGAAGGCTGCCGCAATGCTCCACGGTTTGAACATGGTTAAATATTCAAGCGCCCTTATATCAAATGTAAAGTAGATAACCGCTGCCGGTATCAGGACAATAATTACAAAAACCAGCAGCAGCCTGCCTATCAATTTTTTGTTCATAATTAAAGCCTGCCAAAATTAATTAGTTCTATCCCATGTTCACGGGCAATGTTTTTATTGCTTTCAGATAAAAAAGCATTTAGCTCATCATGCCAATGATAACCCCATTTGAAGTTTTGTGCAAGCAAAACATTATCTGCCCCGGGATGAGTCATTATTTCACTCGTTCCCTCAGGCAAAGCAAGCAAAATGTTTTTAACCAGAAGTTCATTTAAGTTGCCGCCTGCCAGCATGCCAAAAAAGTACTGCGGGTAAATAAGCCCTGCTTTTTTTGCCTTGCTTTTTGCCAGCGCGCTGCAAAAACTCAAACCGTCCCTGCCTATTTTTCTGCCGGCTCCGGCACTAAACCCGCCTGTCCAGAAAATACTTTCTTCCGGCATTCTTATTTTGCGTATACCGTATTCTCTGCATAAGCGTATAACAATACCGGCAATGCCCGGAAGCACATGCATATGCTGATGGCTGTCGATATGTGTGGGTTTAATTCCGGACTCCAGCACCTTTTCTATCTGTGCGCGCAGCTCCTGTTCGAGTTCACTCCTCTTTATACTACCAGTATACCATTTTTTTGCAAAAACTGTATAATCTTCTGCAAAAACTCCCTGCGAAGTAAGCAAAGAATTTACACCTTTTTTTAAAACAGGCGCAACTCCGCCAACAAGAGTTAAATGAATTCCGATTCCAAGCTCAGGATTTTGGGCAGCAAGATTTGCCGCTTCCTTAAAATAAGGAGCTCCCGGCATAATCGACGTGCTTGTAATCATGCCCTTTTGGTGCCCTTCTATAATTCCTTTATTAATCAATGGATGCAGACCGAAATCATCGGCATTAATTATCAGTTTTTTCATAAATTCTCCGGTTATATACGTTTATAATTGGCAAAATGCAATTTAACAAAATTTGCAAGGCTTTCTTTGCCAAATTTTTCCGCAATCATGCGTGCGCAATTAGTTGCAGCGTCACTTCCGCCTTTGGGAAGCGGCATGCCTGCCTGTGCTTCCAGTTCTGCCATAATGCGAAGAAATTCGGCGCGAGCCAGTACCGAAGCGGCTGCTACGGCAATATCTGCTTCTGCTTTTGGCATCTGCACAACTTTAACAGCGGGATATTTTTCGTGAATGCGCTTCGTTATATCATTATGCACGGCAAAACGGTCTACAAGGGCATAACCACAGCCTGGGCATTTGCCTATTACCCCCGTAAGTGCTGCAGCATGCCCGCTGCTTAATAAATGGTTTAAATTCTGCCCTGCCGCTTTAAGCTGATTGTAACGGTAGTTATACATTTTAGGCGTCAGCGCTAAAACAGATACAGCCAGTGCCGCAGAACAGATTTCGTCTTTCATTTTCAGCACATCTTTATCACTGACGATTTTGCAGTCTTTAACGCCAAGGCTGAAAAGCCTTGAAGCGCTTTTCTCATCACAGGCAACTGCCGCAACTACAAGCGGACCGAAAAAATCGCCCTTGCCAGATTCATCACTACCTGCCCAGATACCGTTAAATCCCGGCAAATCTTTCAGCAGGCAATAGTTTGTGCCTGTGCTGCTTCCGTCTGCCAGTATATCTTTGCAGGCTTGTATAAATGCTGCATTTTTGCCGTTCCAAACAAATTTTATGCCTTTTTTGCCGTTATAAACGGATAAAACAGCTTTATCCGTGCCTTTGGCAAGCACTAACTGGCAGCCGTATTGCAGGCTTTTTTCTTCAGCACTTATACCATTTTCACTGAATTTTTTTACTAATTCTTTAATATATGCGCCAAAATCAGTGTTCAAGCTGAGCCTCCGCAGCGGCCGCAGCCATCTGCATTATTTTTTTCAGCGGCATATAGCTTGCTTCGGCAAGCTTGCGGCAATCTTCAAATTCCGGTGCTATGTTTAAAATTTGCCCTCCGGCCTGCGAAAATTTAACTTTTACGCTTCCCTGCGGCAGTGCAACCTCTATAAAGCTTCTTTCGCTGCAATGGCGCGCAACATCATAGTAGCGCATGCCTAATGTAGTAGTTTCGGTTAAAATAATTTTTTCAAGCACCGGCAAGTCCTGCGGATGCATTAAAACAGAAAGCATCTGCGCCGGGCGCCCTTTTTTCATAATTATAGGCGTAATCCATGCATCGAGGGCACCGGCGGCCATCAATTTTTCCTGTACATAGGGCCATACTTCGCCGCTCATGTCGTCAATATTGCATTCCGCAACCGTTAAAGCGTGGCTTTTAACTTCTTCAACAGTACCAAGCGTGGCACGCAGCACGTTAGGAATTTCAAGATTTCTCGTGCCTGCACCATAACCAACTTTTTCTGCGCTGAAGCCTTTAGGCATATCAGCAGAAGGTTCGGCAAGTGCAGCCATTAATGCGGCTCCGGTAGGTGTTGCCAGTTCGCGTTCAATGTTTCCTTTGGCATAAAGCAGCCCATGCGCCAATAGTTCGGCAGTTGCCGGTGCAGGCACGGGCATCAGTCCATGCGCACACTGCACAAAACCGAAGCCGGTTTTAATTTCAGACACATAAATTTTTTCTATGCCGAGGTTTTCCAAAGCCAGACAGCTGCCGACAATATCAATAATCGTGTCAACTGCCCCTACTTCATGAAAATGCACTTCTTCAAGGCTTTTGCCGTGAACTTTTGCTTCGGCAAGGCCAAGCATGCGGAAAACATTTACCGCTTTATCTTTTATATTAGTGCTTAAATCTGAATTTTCAATGATAGTTTTGATGTCGTTAAAATTTCTGTGTTCATGATGATGGTGCGCACCTGCTTCATGCGCATGACAGCAGTGATGTTCGTGCGCTTCTTCGGCAGCATGAGCATGCTGGTGGCAGCAATGATGCTCCTCATGATGGTGGTGATGATGTTCTTCGCCTTCGCAGCCATGGGCATGATGATGGCAGTAATGCCCGTCATGGTGTTCATGCAGATGTGCTTCTTCTGCTTCGGCTGCTTCCGTTACGCCAGGAATTTTAACATTAAAATAAGCTGCATTTATGCCGCATTTATCTGCGCGCGTATTAATCAGTTCATATTCGCCAAGATTCATCTTTTTAAGCTCTGCTTCTATATAAGCAGCGTCAGCGCCAAGGTCAATCAGTGCGCCAAGCAGCATGTTGCCGCTGATACCGGAAAATGCTTCTATGTAAAGTGCTTTTTTCATGCTCTCACCTCATATGATTAATAATGCTTGCCAAACGCCCTGCGCCAAAACCGTTGTCAATATTTACTACGGCAACGCCCGCCGAACAGCTGTTCAGCATACCCAAAAGCGCGGACAAGCCTTTAAAGTTTGCTCCATAACCGACACTTGTAGGAACCGCAATAACAGGCTTGTCTACAAGCCCGCCCACAACGCTTGCCAGTGCGCCTTCCATACCGGCCACAACAATTACCGCGTTGGCATCGCGTATAATATCAATTTTAGAAAACAAACGGTGAATCCCTGCCACGCCGACATCATAAACGCGTTTAACCGTATTGCCCATAATGTCCGCCGTCAGTGCAGCTTCCTCAGATACCGGCAAATCACTGGTACCGGCAGTTACAATGGCAATATACCGTTTTTCGTCTTTTGGCAGAGGGTTGCGTTCAATTTTTATGAATCCTGCGTCTTTATAATATTCCGCATCAGGAACTGCTTTTTTTACAGCGGCAAATTTTTTCTCGTTTGCCCTTGTGCCGATTATATTGCTGTGAACCTCAGCCAGCCTGCTCATAATTGCCGCCGTCTGCTCTGCCGTTTTTCCTTCACAGTAAACAACTTCAGCAAATCCCTGGCGCAAACTGCGTTCATGGTCTATCATGGCAAAGCCCAAATCGGTATATTCGCTGCTGCGCAGCTTTTTTAAAAATGTTTCGTCATCAATTAAACCCTGCTTAAAATCTTTAAGTAATTCATACGTCTGCTCTTTATATCCCATAGTTTTCAATCCTTTTAACTCTTAAAAATAAGTTCTTCCAACTATTTAATTATACAACTTGGAGCAGGCTTATAGCAAGCAGTTCAATTACTTTGCTTTATTTTAAAGCATAAGCAGTAAGGCTGGCAGTTAAAACAACATCGCCCGCAAAACAGTTTTTGCTTCGTTCAATTACAACATTTGCGGGTACAGCAAGGCGTTTTTGCTGCTGCAAATCATCTAAAAAGGCAGCCGCTTTATAAAAACTGCCGGTAAGCACAATATTTACCGTTACGGATGTATATGCTTCTTTTTTCTGTTTTTCCTGCGGAACAGGTTTAATGCTTTCAATACGCAGGTTATATTTACCGGCAAGCGCAGTATATTCCTTAATTAATTCTGCCGTTGTTATCTGCGGCGGCAGCAATTCATTTGCCAGTAAAGCTGCTTCGTTCTGTTGTTTTTGCAGCGCGCTGTAATCCTTATATTGTTCTGCAAAAGCAAGATAATTATTAAGATTCTGCTGCTTTTCTTCAAGCATTTCTCTGCTCGTATTTATGGAATTTTGAAGCGGGTCTGTGGCTAAAATTTTTATTGCCAGACATAAAAGTAAAGCCGCAATAAAAATAAGGCAATATTTATCAGTACGTTTTAAATTTTGCAATTGCAGATATAAATCCTGCATTTTTTACCTTCTTTCTATAAGTACATTAAAAGCAGTATAGTGTTTACCGTTTAGTTCTTCTGTTTTAAGTTCCGTTAATTCGGTTTTAAGATTGGCTTTTTTGCCGCTGAGCATTTCGGTAAATTCCACGGCTTTATCAATATTTGCGGCGTAACCGGTAACAGTAAGCTGCTTTTTATTTTCCTGCTGCTCAATTCTTTCAAGCCAGCATCCCTGCGGTACGGCGCTGCTAATGTCATTTAACAGTTCATTCCATGTTATATTTTGCTTTTTTATATTTCCGGCAAATTTTAAACGCCTGTTAATCTGTGTATTTAAAGCGGCACTTTCTTCATAACGCTGCTGCCAGACAGCACAGTCAGCAATTTTTCCGTCAATTTCTTTTAACTGCTGCTGCACTATAAAAAGTTCCGCTAATTGCCAGCCCCAAAAAGCAAGCATAAAAACAACGGTAAAAACAGCTGCACCGCGGTATACTTTCCACCTTGGCAGGCTGAAACTGCTTTTATTATGCCCGGCTAAATTGAATTTGCTGTTGTTTGCCAAGCACAATGCTGCACCTATTGCAGCCGCAAAAGAATTTAAATGCTGCAAACTTTCAGCCTGTAAACATTCGTTAAAGCCAACGCTATGTGAAATATCATTTTTTATTACAGGCAATGCAATTTCAGATAACAGAATATCGCTTTTTAAACTGTCATCACAATTTAAAATAATTTGTTTAAATTCAATATCCGGCAGCGCAGCTATTAAGTTTTTTATTTCATCCGCCAAAGTTTTCCCGTCAAATATATTAACCGTTTTTTGCAATACCGGCATGCCACCAGCAAAAGCAGTTAATATACATTCATCATCCGTAAGATAATCACATAACAAAAAATCGGTATAGTTTTTGGCAAATGTTTGTTCAATGGCCAAAGAACGCAGAAATATTCCGCCAAGCGGCAGTTCTGTTTTTACAGCCGTTTCTTTCATAACCTGATAAACATTTTCAGGCATAACTACGGCCGTTACTCTGTTCAGTTCTTCTTTTAAATGCGTGTTATAAACTGCCGCATAACAAAATTCTTCTGCGCTGCTGCCAAGTTCATGAACAATTTCCCATTTGGCAGCTTCCCGCAATTCCTGTTCTTTTAAATAAGGCAGCTGTAAGTTAAGCAACGCTGTTTTATCTGCACCAGCAGTAAAAACAAGCACACCATTACTGATATTTTCTTCTTTTAAAATTTCGTTGATAAATGCAGCAAGTTTTTCTTTATTAAAAACATAAGCGTCCGATGCCAACTCCTGCGGCAACTGTTTTGATATCAGTTTTTCAACTGTATTAATGCGTTTACTGCAATTTACAACCGCAATCCGTATAACATCGGAAGCAATATCGGCAGCAATAATATGTTTGAATTTATTAGTTAACAGTTTATCTTTTAAATTTTTGTAATCCATTCTCAACTTCCCTAAAAATTAAATAAATTCCAATAAAAATTTGCCAAAAAGCCGGCATATAATAGAGCGGCAAAAGCACCGGCACATAAAAAAGGCCCAAACGGTATAGCGTCCTGCTTATTTTTAACACCAGTTATCATTAACAATATACTTATAATTCCGCCGCTAATAAAAGAAAGCAATAAAAATATAACGGTATTTTCAAAACCAAGCCATAAGCCTGCCGCTGCGCTCAGCTTAACATCCCCTCCGCCCATGCCGCCGCGGCTGATTAAAAAAATTGCCAGCATAACGGCAAAAGCAAAAACAGAACCGTAAAGTCCGTTAAGCAAACCTCCCGATAAATACAAACAGCTGTAAATAAACCCGCCTGCTGCAAGTATAAGCACTAAGCTGTCAGGTATAATTTGCAATTCGTAATCAATTAAACTTATTAAAATAACTGCGCAGCAAAATATAAAAAACAGCAGCAATTTCAGCCCGAACTCTGTCTGCATGGCGCATAAAACAAAAGCCAAACCAGTTAAAACTTCCGCAAATAAATGGCTGATGCCATAATTAACTCCGCAATAGCGGCAGCGGCCTTTTAAAAATAAATAACTTAAAACGGGAATAAGCTCTGTTGCCGTCAGCTTCTTCCCGCAGAAATCACAGGCTGACCTGCCAACAACAACGGATTGTCCACGCGGCAGACGGCAGGCACATAAGTTTAAAAAACTGCCAAGCGCACTGCCTGTAAAAAAATAAAAAAGCAACCAGTAAAACATATTTTTTCAATCACCATAAGTTTAATTTTTGGCTTTAAAGAAAGCGCAACCCTGATATTATAGCAAAAAAATAACAGCAGACGCAAGAAGCATCCGCTGTTATGCAGCTTTTAAATTTTAAATTTTTTATTTACCGGTACGTCCGCGTTTTGTAAACGGTTTGCCTTCTTTGCAGAGCGGGCAGTCGTTTGGGTCATAAGTGGGAACGTCCAGGTGCAGCAATGCTTCGGTGCGCATGCCAAAATCAACTTTGCCGCCGCTGCGGTCTACCAAAAGACCGATACCAACAGGTACGCCGCCGTGTTCTTTTACAACATCCAAAACTTCTTTTACGCTGCCGCCGGTAGTGACAATATCTTCAACAATCAGTACGCGGGTACCTTCCGGAATCTGGAAGCCGCGTTTCAAAGTCATTTTGCCGTTTTCACGTTCGGTAAAAATAGCGCGGGTGCCAAGCGCCTTGCCTACTTCATGTGCAAGCAGAATGCCGCCGGTCATAGGGCCGATAACAAGCTCCACATTATCGGCTGCATAGCGCTCTGCCAGTTCCTGGCAAAGCATTTCCGTATATTTGGGATGCTGCAGCACATTGAATTTTTCAACGTACATCGGGCTGTGCAAACCGCTGGTCAGTAAAAAATGTCCATGCAGCACTGCCTGGGTTTCTTCCAATAATTGCATTACTTCTTTTTCCTGCATCATAAGTTTATACACCTCTTATTTCTGCTGCAATGCTTTGTGCCGCAGCTTTTTTATCTTCAGCTTTCGTAATTGGCCTGCCAACTACAATATGGGTGGAACCGTTTTTAAGCGCGCCGGAAGGCGTGGCAATTCTGCTCTGGTCGTTAACATCACTGCCTGCCGGGCGGATTCCCGGTGTAACAATTAAAAAGCCTTTGCCGCACGCTTCGCGGATAGCAGCTGCTTCCTGCGGAGAAGCAACAACGCCGTCCATACCGGCTTCTTTGGCAAGTTTCGCCAAAGCGATTACCTGTTCGGCAATGCCTGTTTTGTAATTAAGGTCAGCATACTGTTCCTCGTTAATGCTGGTAAGAATTGTTACTGCAATCAGTTTAGGAGCAGGCCTGCCAAGTTCAGCAGCTTTGGCATGCACGGCTTTTACAGCTTCCTGCATCATTTTTCTGCCGCCAATGGCATGTACATTCATCATATCTGCGCCAAGCTCCGTAAGCACAGCCAGTGCGCTGGCAACAGTGTTGGGAATATCATGCAGTTTTAAATCCAAAAATACTTTTTTGTTATGTTCTTTTAAAAAGCGGATGATTTCACTGCCTGCGGCATAGTAAAGTTCCATGCCGACTTTATAATGGCATACGGAATCGCCAAGTTCTTCCACACAGTTTTTGGCCAAATCAGCAGTCGGGAAATCAAGCGCAACTATTAATCTTTCATCACTTTGCATAGCCTACTCCTTCCTGCCGCTGCACAGGGCAAAGCTGCCCTCCGGCAGAGCCGCGCCAATCATATCGGTAAGTTTATTATAGCCGCGGCGGTTCATATAGTCCAAAATGCCGTGGCTGATTGTTTCAGCAATGCAGGGATTGCGGAAATTAGCCGTACCAACTGCAATGGCACTTGCACCGCAGAGGAAAAATTCCACGGCGTCTTCGGCTGTTTCGATACCGCCCATGCCGATAATAGGCACATGCACCTTCTGCGCTACTTCATAACACATGCGCACTGCAACCGGGCGTACTGCCGGGCCGCTTAACCCGCCGGTAATATTGCCGAGCACCGGGCGCTGGCGCTCAATGTCTATCTTCATACCGATAAGCGTATTAATTAACGAAATTGCATCAGTACCTGCATTTTCAACTGCCAGTGCCATTTCCGTAATGCTGGTTACATTAGGAGAAAGCTTGGTAATAACAGTTTTGGTAAAATGTTTTTTTACCTGCTCTACAACGGCAGCAGCGCTGTCCGGGCATGTGCCGAAAGCAATGCCGCCCTGTTTAACGTTCGGGCAGGAAATATTAATTTCTACCGCGTCTACGCCGTCAACATCTAGTTTATGAGCAAGTTCGCCGTATTCTTCGGGAGAAGAAGCCGCAATATTTACTATTACGGGCACATCATATTTGCGCAGTTTAGGCAGTGTTTCATTCAAAAAGTAATCGCTGCCGGGGTTTTCCAAACCTACGCAGTTAAGCATGCCGGAAGGTGTTTCAACAGCACGCTGGCCTTTATTGCCTTCGCGTGGCAGAAGCGTTGTGCCTTTTACGCATACTGCCCCAACTTTTTCCAAATCCAGAAAATCGGTAAATTCAAGGCCAAAGCCAAAAGTACCGGAAGCGGTGGTAACCGGAGTCTGCATTTTCAAACCGGCAATGTCAACTGCCAGACGTCCGTCATACAATTTTGCGCTTACCATTCTCCCACCTCCTCAGCCCAGAATACCGGGCCGTCAGTGCAAACCTTAAGGCGTTTGCCAATGCCGCTGCAAGAGCAGGACAAGCATGCGCCAAGGCCGCAGGCCATATATTTTTCAAGTGAAACCTGGCATTTAACGCCGTATTTTTCAGCTGCTTCCGCAACTGCTTTCATCATCGGCACAGGGCCGCATACATACAGCGCGTCATATCTGCCGCTGGCAAGAAGTTCCGGCAGTACGGCCATAACCGTCCCTTTGGTGCCGCAGCTTCCGTCATCTGTCGTCAGGTGCATTACCGGGCAGTATTCTTCATAGAGTTTTGTCCAGAATAATTCATCGGCACAGCGCCCGCCCATAACAATTTCCGCTTTACCTTTGCCAAAAGCAGAAGCAAGGAACAAAAGCGGTGCAAGGCCAAGGCCGCCGCCGACAATGAGCGGATGCTGCGCGTTCATATCGAAACCGCGCCCAAGCGGACCAACAATGCTTAATTTATCGCCGCTGCAATATTCTGCCAGCAGTTTGGTAGCTTCGCCGATAATGCGGTAAATCATGGTAATGGTGCCCTCTTTTTTATTAACGGCAGCAACACCAAAAGGACGGCGCAGAAGCGGCGCAGTACAGTTAAATACCTGCACGTTTACAAACTGCCCCGGAACGGCAAGTTCTGCCAGTTCCGGTGCATAAACTTCTATTAATTTTGTTGAATTGTTTAAAACATGCTGCCCAATAACTTTAGCTTCAACTATTTTCTTAGGCATTTATCAGCCCTCCCAGGAAAGGTCCTGCAAAGCAACAATACTTACTACACGGCGGCGGCGCATAGCGCTCATTACATGCTGCAGTTCGCGTGCCGTATCAAGGGATGTAAGGCAGGCGATGGCATGTTCAACCGTCGAGCGGCGGATTTTAAAGCCGTCGCGTTCAGCATCACGGCCATGGTTGGTTGTATTGATAACCATACTGATATGGCCTTCTTTAATTTCATCAAGAATATTCGGGCTGCCTTCGCTTACTTTGGTTGCAACCCTTACTTTTACGCCGTGGTTGTTCAGATATTCCGCGGTGCCGCCGGTTGCTACAATTTCATAACCAAGGTCTGCAAAACCGGCTGCAATTTCGCAGGCTTCTTCTTTATCCATATCGGCCACGGTAATAAGAATTGCGCCTTCGTGCGGCACATTGATACCGGCAGCAATGCAGGCTTTATACAGTGCGCGCGAATACTGGTAGTCAATGGCCATTACTTCACCGGTAGATTTCATTTCAGGCCCAAGGGTAATATCAACATTGCTCATCTTGTTGAAGGAGAATACCGGTGCTTTAACCGCATAGTAATCCGGGAAGAGCTGCAGGCCCGGGCGGTAACCCTGTTCGCGGATGCTCTGCCCCATTGCGCATTTGGTTGCAACGTCAACCATCTGAATGGTGGTAACTTTGCTGAGGAAAGGCACGGTACGGGAAGAACGCGGGTTAACTTCAATAACAAATACTTCGTTATTGCGTACAATGTACTGAATGTTAATCATGCCGTGTACTTCAAGGCCTATGGAAATTCTGTTAGTGTAATCAATAATGGTTTTAATAACCGATTCTGCCAGCGTGCGCGGAGGATATACGGCAATGGAGTCACCGGAGTGTACGCCTGCGCGTTCGATATGTTCCATAATGCCGGGAATCAGTACGTCCTTGCCGTCGCAGATAGCGTCAACTTCAACTTCCGTGCCCTGCAGATAATGGTCAACAAGTACCGGGTGTTCGTGAGAAGCCTTAACGGCGTTTGTCATGTAGTATTTCAGTTCATCGTCGTTATAAACAATTTCCATGGCACGGCCGCCGAGTACATAGGACGGGCGCACCATTACCGGGTAACCAACATCGGCAGCTGCTTTTAGAGCGCCCTCGGTGTCAAATACGGTATGTCCTTTCGGGCGCGGAATGTTGCAGGAAGTTAAAAGTTCATCAAAACGTTCGCGGTCTTCGGCGCGGTCAATGCTTTCCACGCTGCTGCCCAAAATTTTAATGCCTGCTTTTTCCAGCGGACCGGCAAGGTTAATTGCTGTCTGGCCGCCGAACTGCACAATAACGCCTTCCGGTTTTTCTTTATCGAGAATGTTCAGTACGTCCTCAATCGTCAGCGGCTCAAAATACAGGCGATCACTGGTGTCAAAGTCCGTACTTACAGTTTCAGGGTTGTTATTGATAATAATAGTTTCATAGCCGAGTTCTTTCAGCGCCCATACAGAATGAACGGAGCAGTAGTCAAATTCTACGCCCTGGCCGATACGGATCGGGCCGCTGCCAAGTACGGCAACTTTCTTTTTATCGCTTACTTCAACTTCGTCTTCTTCGGCATAAGTGGAATAATAGTACGGAGTTGCGGCTTCAAATTCTGCGGCGCAGGTATCAACCATCTTATAGGTCGGAATAATACCCCAGCCTTTGCGCATTTCACGCACTTCCTGCCATGTTTTGCCAATATAACCTGCAATAGTAACATCCGCAAAGCCTTTTTTCTTGGCGGCAAGCATCAGCTCTGCCGTCATGGGTTCGGTTTTAATGCGTTTTTCCATCTCAACAATGTTCATTACTTTTTGCAGGAACCATTTGTCGATTTTGGTAATATCGTGTACTTCGTCAATCGTTACGCCGCGGCGGAATGCTTCGGCAATAACAAACAGACGCTGATCATCAATCAGATGAATACGCTCGTATACTTCTTCATCGCCCAGTGCTTTCAGTTCCGGCATTTCAAGGTGAATAAGGCCGATTTCCAAAGAGCGTACAGCTTTTAAAAGCGCTGCTTCCAGATTTCTTTCAATGGCCATTACTTCGCCGGTAGCTTTCATCTGCGTGCCGAGAGTACGGTCTGCGGTAACGAATTTATCAAACGGCCAGCGCGGGAATTTCAAAACAACATAGTCCAGCGAAGGCTCGAAGCATGCCGTGGTTTTTTGGGTAACGGCATTCTGAATTTCATCCAGTGTGTAGCCAACGGCAATTTTGGTTGCCACTTTGGCAATGGGATAACCGGTTGCCTTGGAAGCAAGCGCCGAAGAACGGCTTACACGCGGGTTAACTTCGATTACATAATAACGGTAGGAATTCGGGTCGAGCGCAAGCTGTACGTTGCAGGCGCCACGTACGCCGAGTTCGCGTACAATGTCGATAGAGGCCTGACGCAGCATCTGTACTTCATGGTCGCTCAAAGTCTGTGCCGGTGCGGCAACAACGGAGTCGCCTGTATGCACGCCAACCGGGTCAAGGTTTTCCATGGAACAAACGGTAATGCAGTTATCGTCAGCGTCGCGCAGAACTTCATATTCAATTTCTTTCCAGCCGGCAACACTGCGTTCAATCAAAGCCTGGCCGATAAGGCTGTACAAAAGGCCCTTGCTTACAATATCGTCAAGTTCTTCATCGTTGTTGGCAATGCCGCCGCCGGTGCCGCCCAAAGTATATGCCGGGCGTACAATAAGCGGATAACCAACTTCACGCGCAAATTCCTTAGCTGCGGAAACGGTTTCAACAATCGTGCTTTCCGGAATCGGCTGGTTGATTTTTTCCATTGTTTCCTTAAACAGTTCACGGTCTTCCGCACGTTTAATGCTTTCAATCTGGGTACCCAGAAGTTTAACATTATATTCGCGCAAAATACCCTGTTTATCAAGGTCAATGGCAAGGTTCAGGCCAACCTGCCCGCCCAGGGTTGCCAGCAAAGCATCCGGGCGTTCGCGTTTAATTACGCTTTCCAAAAATTCCACATTAACAGGTTCAACATAAACACGGTCGGCAATATGCACGTCCGTCATAATAGTAGCCGGGTTGCTGTTTACCAGTACAACCTCAAGCCCTTCTTCTTTTAATGCGCGGCAGGCCTGTGTACCGGAATAGTCAAATTCTGCAGCCTGCCCGATAATAATCGGGCCGGAACCGATAACCAGTACTTTTTTTACATTTTGCAGTTTCGGCATATTAGCGGCCTCCCATCATTTTAATAAAACGTTCAAACAAATATTCATGACCGCCAGGCCCCGGGCTTGCTTCCGGATGGTACTGTACGGTAAAGGTCGGATGGTCAAGATAACGCACGCCTTCAATCGTATGGTCATTCAGCGAAATATTTGTAATTTCAATATTTTTGCCTTCCAGTGATTTTTCATCAACGGCATAACCGTGATTCTGGGAAGTAATCATAACTTTATGTTCAAGCAAATCCTTAACAGGATGATTAATGCCGCGGTGGCCGAATTTCATTTTGTATGTATCGGCTCCGTTTGCCAGCGCCATCAGCTGATGGCCGAGGCAGATACCGAAAATCGGGCGTTTGCCGATAAATTTTTTAACTTCTTCGATAACGGAAGTCAAATCTTTCGGGTCCCCCGGCCCGTTGGAAAGGAAGATGCCGTCCGGCTGGGAAGCAAGAACTTCCTGAGCGCTTGTAAACGCCGGGAACACGGTAAGGCGGCAGCCGAAACTTGCCAGATAATTAAGGATGTTCTGCTTAATGCCGTAATCCATAACAGCTACATGGTATTTACCTTCGCCCATTGTATAAATTTCCGGAGTTGTAACTTTGGCTACCTGGTCATGAACTTCCGGCAGCGCCAGCAGTTTTTCAACTTCTTCCTGCGGCATTTCATCCGGAACGATAACGCCCTGCAAAACGCCGTAGTTTCTCAGCTTTCTGGTAATGGCACGCGTATCTACGCCAACCAGTACCGGAACATCCTGTTCGTCAAGAAAATCTTCCAGAGATTTTTCGTTTTTCCAGTTGCTCGGGTGGTCACACAGCTCGCTGATAACATAGCCCTGGAAGAAGCACCTTCTGCCCTGGTTAAAATCTTTATTGATACCGTAATTGCCTACCAAAGGATAAGTCATTACAACAATCTGGTCGCAAAACGAGGGGTCAGTCAAAGTTTCCTGATAACCGCTCATGCCAGTTGTAAAAACAACTTCGCCGACAGCATTGCGTTTGCCGTACAAAGTACCTCTGTAAACGCTGCCGTCTTTTAAAACAAGTTTACCCTTTCTGCCTATTTGCCGCATACTACACCATCTCTCATAACAAATTTACCTGCTACCATAGTGGCAACCGCTTTGCCTTTGCAATGTTTGCCATTGAAAGGTGTTACGTTGCCGCGTGTATAAAATTTCGTATTATCAACTGTCCATTCCTTTTTAAGGTCGATAATAGTTACATCTGCCGGAGAGCCAACTTTTAAACTTCCAGCATTTAATGCAAAAATATGCGCAGGCGCTGTACTCATTTTATCAATAATTTCATTAATTGTGAAGAGCCCTGTATGATAAAGTTCGGTTAAAATTACCCCCAGAGAAGTTTCAAGGCCTGTAAAACCATTCGGTGCATAACGGAACTCAACGTCTTTTTCTTCCGGTGCGTGTGGAGCGTGGTCCGTAACGATAGCGTCCGCAGTACCGTCTTTCAATGCCTGGCGGCATGCTTCCACATGGTCCATGCTGCGCAGCGGCGGCGATACTCTTGTAGCCGTGCTGTATGTACTGCATGCTTCATCCGTTAAAGTCAGGTGGTGAACGGTAACTTCGCAGGTTACGTTTACTCCCCTTGCCTTGGCGCGGCGGATAATATCAAGCGCGCCTTTGGAAGCAACATGTGCAATATGTACATGCGCACCGGTATATTCGGAAATTATGCAGTCACGCGCAACAGCGATATCTTCGGAGATATACGGAATGCCGGGCACGCCGATGCGTGCGGAAACAGCGCCTTCATGCATATAACCTTCGTGGTTAAGTTCTTCTTCAATAGAATGGGAAATCAAAACTTTATCAAAAGCACTTACATATCTTGCAGCCAGTAAAAACAGACGGCTGCTTTCTACATAATGGCCGTCGTCGCTGAAAGCCATAGCGCCTTTTTCTGCCATATCACCAAGTTCTGCCAGTTCCTTGCCCTGTTCGCCCTTGCTGATGGCGCCGATAACTTCTACGTTTACATAACCTTCGCGGGCAGCGCGTTCTTTAATGCCGCTGACGATAATGCTGTTGTCTACAACCGGTTTGGTGTTAGGCATGCAGGCAATAGTGGTTACACCGCCTGCTGCTGCTGCCATAGTGCCGGTAACAATATCTTCTTTTGCTTCAAGGCCCGGCTCGCGCAGATGTGTATGCACATCAACAAGCCCCGGAGCAACCACAAGGCCGGAAGCATCATAAACTTCATCGGCAGCTGCTTCGATATTTTTATCAATTGCAGCAACAACGCCGTCTTCAATAAGCACGTCCATTACTGCATCAAGATTTTGCGAAGGGTCAACCACACGTCCGTTTTTAATTAATGTTTTCAATTTGTTTCCCTCCTGTCAGCGTTAAGAACAGCAATGCCATACGCACGGCAACGCCATTTTGTACTTCGTCCCTGATTTTGGCGTTGTCGCAGTAACCAACATCCCAGGAAATTTCAAGGCCGCGGTTCATCGGGCCCGGATGCAGCACGGTTACATCAGGTTTGGCCAGTGCCAGGCGTTTTTCGTTAATGCCAAAAATTCTTGCATATTCGCGTGCAGACGGGAACAAACCTTTCTGCTGGCGTTCAAGCTGAATACGCAGAATGTCGATAACATCAGCGTCTTCAATAGCATCTTCAACACGTTTATGCACTTTTACACCAAGTGCTTCAATATCATGCGGAATTAAAGTCATCGGGCCTGCAACATGCACTTCCGCGCCCAGTTTCGTCCAGGCAGCAATGTTGGTGCGTGCAACACGGCTGTATAAAATATCGCCGACAATTGCCATTTTAAGGCCTTTAAAATCTTTGCCCTGCTCGCGGATGGTAAACATATCAAGCAGTCCCTGAGAAGGATGTGCATGGGCACCGTCACCGGCGTTGATGATGACAGCTTTGGATACATCGGCAGCATAGGCTGCGGCACCTTCGATAGGATGGCGCATTACAATGGCATCACAAGCCATGGACTGTACGGTAAGAATTGTGTCGCGCAGGCATTCACCCTTTACAACACTGGAACTTGAAGTAGTAATGTTTACAACATCAGCGCCAAGATATTTTCCTGCCAGTTCAAAAGAAGTGCGGGTTCTCGTACTTGGTTCATAGAACAAGTTGATGATAGATTTGCCACGCAGCGAAGGAACCTTTTTAATATCACGCTTCATAATTCTTTTCATCTCGGCTGCGGTTTTAAGGATGAGCTCGTATTCCTCAACGGAAAGCGAATCCAAATCCAGTATATCCCGTCCGCCGAGAGAAACTGTTGCTTTTGCCATTGCAGAAACCTCCTGTTTGTTAATTTAAGCATAACTTGCGGGCTAAAGCCGCTTACTTACAAAAATAAAAGCCTTCCGGTCCCCATGAGGATAGGAAGGCTTGTAGTACAAGTTACCTAAAAGTCTACCTTACAGTCTCACAGGACCGATTTAAAGGTAAGTTTTATGTTGTTATTATTGTAACACTTCCGGGCATTGGAAGTCAAATTTTTTAAAGCATTTTCATTAATTATGTACTGTTTTCTGAAAACGTTAAAAGATTTTGTGTTTTTACAAAAATTTAATTTTTTAGTTAATAAAACAAAACAGGATTTTTTATAAATTATCACGAATTATAAATTGTTATCTATTTTTTATAGAGAGGAGGCTGATATTATGGATGTATGTTTAAAAGCCATTCAAAATTTCAAAACTTAGAAAAACAAAAAAGGAAGTGACCTCATGATCCAATTCATCAATGTAAGCAAGGCTTATAAAGAACACAATGTTATTGAAAATATCAATCTGGAAATAAACAAAGGCGAACTGGTTGTTTTAATAGGCCCCTCCGGCTGCGGCAAAACAACTATTTTAAAAATGATTAACCGCCTTATCGAACCAAGTGATGGCCAGATTAAAATTAACGGTACCGATATTGAAGCACAAGACCCTATCGAACTGCGCCGCAATATTGGTTACGTTATTCAGCAGACAGGCTTATTTATACACATGACAGTACGGGAAAATATCGAAATAATTCCCCGGCTTGCCAAAATGCCGGTTTCCGAAATTGTTGACCGCACAGTAAAATTAATGGAAACGGTCGGTTTACCTGAAGAATTTTTAGACCGCTACCCCAATCATTTAAGCGGCGGACAGCAGCAGCGTGTCGGCGTTGCCCGCGCTTTTGCCATGAACCCCGATATTATTTTAATGGACGAGCCGTTTTCTGCGCTGGACCCTCTTACCCGCAGCCAGCTGCAGGACGAACTCGTAAGTTTGCAGTCAAAACTGCATAAAACAATAGTTTTTGTTACGCACGATATGGACGAAGCCGTAAAAATTGCAGACCGCATCTGCATTTTACAAGGCGGGCGCATTCTGCAGTACGATACACCGGAAAACATCCTTAAAAATCCTGCCCACGGTTTTGTAAGTGAATTTGTTGGCAGCAAACGTATCTGGAGCAGCCCGCAGTTAATACGCGCCAAAGATATTATGATAACTTCGCCCAAAACAACATACCCTTATGTACCAATGTTTAAAGGGCTTGAAAAAATGCGTATTGATAAGGTCGACAGCCTTATCGTCATTGATGAAGATAATCACCTGCTCGGAATTGTACGTGCCAGAAGCATTCTGAATTCGGCCGACAAAAGCCTGCCGGTCGAAACTGTTATGACTCCCGCACGTGTAACCGCCGATACGGAAGAAAATATAGTTTCTCTTTTAGAAAAAATCAACGGGCTTAATATCTCAAATATTCCCGTTACAGACAGAGATAACCGGCTTGCAGGGCTTATAACAAACTCAAGCCTTGTAACAACAATGAGCCACCAGTTTATTGGTGTTAAAGGAGGTGCCGGAGCATGACTGCTTTTCTCACCTTTCTGCTTGAACAGCACCAATATATTTTTGAACTGCTTTTAGGGCATATACAGCTTACTTTGCTTTCTGTGTCAATAGCTGTTTTCCTTGGCATACCGCTCGGTGTTTATATTTCCGGGCGTGATAAAATTATGAAGCCCGTTATGGGGTTTGCCAATCTTGCCCAGGCATTGCCGAGCCTTGCACTGCTTGGTTTTCTCGTTCCCTATATGGGTATCGGCTCTATTACAGCCGTATCCATGGTTGTGCTTTATTCCCTTTTGCCTATTTTAAAAAATACCTGTACAGGGCTGCGCAATATAAGTTCCGAAACTTTGGAAGCCGCAAAAGGTATCGGCATGACAGACATGCAGATTTTATTTAAAGTGCGCCTGCCCCTGTCTCTGCCGGTAATTATGGCCGGTATACGCATTTCAAGCGTTAACGCCGTAGGGCTGATGACCATAGCCGCCTACATAGGCGCCGGAGGTCTTGGCACGCTTGTTTTAAGCGGTATCCAAACCGATAATTCCGCCATGATTCTGGCCGGTGCAATACCTGCCTGCTGCCTTGCGCTTTTAATGGATTTTGTGATGAGCAAAATAGAAACAGCAGTTACGCCTGTTTCATTACAGCCCGCTTCCAAAAAAATGTCAACCAAAACTATTGAGCAAATTAAAAGCCAGCGCAAAAAAACTCTGGCCGTTGCCGCATGCATCATTCTTATCAGCGGCGGATTTTTGCTCGGGCGCGAACTTGTAAACCGTCCGGATATCCGCATCGGCTCCAAGGATGCAACCGAAAGCGTGATTATCAGCAATATGCTAGCTGATTTAATTGAAGCCAAAACCGATATCAAGGTTGAGCGTCGCCTTGCGCTTGGCGGCACAATGATTGCCTTTGAAGCCCTGCGCAGCGGTGAAATTGATTTGTACCCTGAATATACCGGCACAGGTTACAGCACTATATTAAAAAATAAACTGCGCCCCGGTTTTACGCCGGAAGAAATGTATAATATGGTTGAAAAGCAGATGCGGCGCGACCACAACATTGAACTGCTCGGCAGTTTAGGTTTTAATAATACATATGTATTGGCCGTTACCAAAGAAACTGCCGAAAAATACCATTTAAAAACAGTAACAGATTTAACCCGCGTAAGCCACAACCTGCGTTTCGGATGCTCGCCGGAATTTGCGGCACGTGAAGACGGTTTACCCGGTATCGAAAAAACCTACGGCATAAAATTCAAATCTGTCAATAATTTCAGCGGCACGCTTATGTATACTGCCATTACCAGTAATAATGTTGATGTTATTACGGCGTTTTCTACGGACGGGCTTTTACAGAAATATGATTTGGTATTGCTAGAAGATGACAAAAACTTTTTCCCGCCATACTATATGTGCCCGTTTATAAACGGCGAAACCGCAGAAGAATATCCTGAGCTTATTGAAGCACTTAAAGTTTTGGACAACGCTATTGATGACAGCACTATGCAAAGCCTTAACTATGAAGTTGTAGAAAAAGGCCGCGACCGCGCTGAAGTAGCACGCAGCTTTCTATTGGACAAAGGTTTGGTAAAAACTTCTGATTTTGAAGAATAGCTAAAAAACGCATTACACTTTAAAAAGTGTAATGCGTTTTTTAACTTAATTAGAATTACAGTTCAATATTTTTAGCGTTGGCAAGGGTTTCTCTTGCTTTGGCAATCAGTTTTTCCATAACTTCCTTGCAGGGCAGAATTTCGTTAAGAGCGTTCAGGCTCTGGCCTACAAGCACTGCGCCATGCTCAATGTCGCCGTCTACTGCACCCATGCGGTTGGTGCCGGTCGCAAAATCATTAAGTTCCTGCTGCGGAGCGCCTGCAACTTCTTTGGCAAGATATTCTTTGGTAAATTCATTTTTCAAGCAGCGTACTGCGTTGTTGCGGCTGAAGCCGGTAACAGCGGAATCGGTGTCGGTAGCATCAATAATTGCCTGTTTAGCACGCGGATGAGTCGGGCATTCGGTGGTAAGAATAAAACGGGAACCCATCTGTACACCGTCTGCACCCATCAAAAGTGCTGCTGCAATGCCGCGGCCGTCAGCAATACCGCCTGCAACCAGTACAGGTACGTTTTTAACCAGAGGCAGTACGTTGGTCATCAGCGCCATGGTGGTCTGCTGGCCGATATGTCCGCCGCCTTCCATGCCTTCAATAACCATTGCGTCTACGCCTGCTGCTTCTACGCGTTTTGCAAGTTTTACATTCGGCACAACCGGAATAACCTTAATGCCTGCACTGTGTAGTTTTTCAATGTGAGGAACCGGGTTGCCTGCGCCGAGAGTTACAAAAGCAACTTTTTCTTCGCATACAACTTCGATAATTTCGTTAACATTCGGTGCCATAAGCATTAAGTTTACGCCAAAAGGTTTATCGGTTAAGGTTTTGCATTTTTGAATTTCTGCTTTGGTCCATTCGGTGGTACGGCCGCCGGTTGCAATAATGCCTGCGCCGCCAGCATTGGAAACAGCTGCAGCAAGGTTAGCGTCGGAAGTCCACGCCATACCGCCCTGGATAACAGGATATTTAATGCCTAAAAGTTCGGTAATTTTTGTTTTCATTATGTAAACACCTCTTATTCTTTTTTGTATACATTATACTATACTAAAGCAAATTTTACTATATGCGCGCCCGCCTTAAATTTTTTTGCAGAAATACGCATACGGGCAGCTGTAGCAATAGGCTGTGCTGCATGTAAATTCCCGCTCATCTGTTTTGGCAAAAATGCTTTGCAGTTCGGCTGCAATTTCTTCAGGGTTAAAGTCTGCCGGCAGTTCAAAACTTACACAGCCGCGCAGAAAGTGCAGCTCAGCACTTTTAACAGGCAGGTTAAACATTTCTTCTGCCGCCAGCTTATATAAGGCCAGCTGATATTTATATCCTTTGGGAAGCGCATCAGGCACATGCCCTGTTTTATAATCAATAATGCTTAAACTGCCGTCAGAATTATAAATAATGTTATCTATAAAGCCGTAGCACTGCGCATTTATGCCGTATTTTGCAAGTACCGGCAGCGTAAAGCCGGTTTCATGCATCTGTTTAGCCTCCAGACCCGGATATAAATTGCTTTGCAGATATTTTTCCAGCATTTTTTCTGCTTCGCTAAGGTCATAATCCTGTAAATTATTATCATAAGCAGCCTGCATTAAGGCTTTTTTTACATTACCGGCATATTTTTCCAGTGCTTCATGCACCAAAGTGCCAAAAGTTCTGGCATCAATTGCGTTTTCACCGTTCAGCTGAGGCTCAACTGGCGGCATTTGCAAAATATAATGGTAATAAAAACTGCGCTGGCAGATATTATACTGCTGTAAAGATGAAGCCGAAAAACATTGCTGCCAGGCTTTTCCGTATTCCGGCAGCGGCAGAGTATTGGCAATCACTTCTTCGCCGATTAAACTTTCGGTATCTTCTTCCGGCTGCATTTCCTGCGGTAATATTTCCGCCGCATCAACATCGGTAAAAATCATGCCTTCATAGCCGCTTAATATATTTTTCAGATTTTTAAACCATGTGCCTTTATCACCTTTGGTTTTTGTAACGCCTGATAAAATCAGCCTGTCTTTCGCACGCGTTGCAGCAACATAAAACTGTCGTTCCTTTTCTGCCTTGTCAAGTTCACTGTTTAAGGCTTTTATTTCTTTAAAAACGCTGCTTTCCTGCAAGTTTCCGTTAACATTAACTTTAATGCCAAGCCCTGTGTTTTTATTAAAATTTATTTGTGTGCTGCCGCCGCCAACACCTGTATCAAGTGCCGGCAAAATAACGGTTGGAAACTCAAGCCCTTTTGATTTATGGATAGTCATAATTTTTACGGCTTCCTGTGCATTACCGGCAACAGCTGCCGCTTCACGCGCATTAAGCGCTCGCAGGCGTTTTATGTTATCAAGGTATTCACGCAGTCCGCCCTGCCTGTGCAGGCAAAATTCAGCGGCAAGAGCAAATAGCTTCTTTAAATTGGCGTTTTTTTCTTCTCCACCCGGCTGTGCGGCAGTAACAGCATTAAGATTAAGAATCTGTTCGATAAAGCTGAATAAATCCGTAAGCGGCAGTGCCATGGAAGCATCATAAATTTGTTTTAAAACGCCGCTGCAACGGTTTAATTTGCGTTTTTCCGTTTCGGCTAAATATTCCGGATATGTTCCGCTTTGCAGAACCTGCCATAAACTTTCATATTTATCTGTATTATCCTGTAATTCAAAGAACAAAGCCGTAAGCGTTTCGTCATCAACAGCAAAATATGGCGAACGCAAAACACCTGCCAGTTCCAAATTACGCCTGCTGTCGACACAAACCGTCAGCAAATTGATAAAATCAATGATTTCCTGTCTTCCATAAAAACCTTTGCCGTCAACAACATTGCAAGGTATTCCGCTGCAGTTCAGTACATTTTCGTAATAATCAACCTTTGTCATGGCACGCAGCAAAATAACAATATCGCTGTATAAAACGCCTTCTTCATCATGCAGTTTTTTTATTTTCTGCGCAATAAAGGCGGCTTCCGCTTCGCGTGCATCCATCTGCGCAGTCTGCTCATCATGTTTTATTACAATAAGCTCCGGCAAAAGCGTACCTGAACGGTTAGCCCGCAGCGCTTCAAAAAACACATCCTGCGTTTCGTCAAGCCCCAACAAATCCGGGAAGGTTGCATTACAGAAATCAAGAATTTTATCCACCGTGCGGAAATTGTCATCCAAAACAATGTTTTTGCCTTTTTTAGCGGCAATATCTCTGCGCACACGTGCAAAAACATTAACATCAGCACCGCGGAAACGGTAAATAGATTGTTTGGGGTCGCCAACAACGAACAGCTTATTACCGTTCAAACTGTCCTTATCGTCGCCGCATAAAAGGTATATAATCTCGCGCTGGCGCTCATTAGTATCCTGAAATTCATCAACCATTATGTATTTAAAATTCTGCTGGTATTTATGCCGTATTTCCTGTGAATCGAGCAAAAGTTTCAAGGCAAGGCTTTCCAAATCATCGAAACCGATTAAATTAAGTTCTTCCTGCTTTGCCAGCACAAATTTACGGCAGCTGCGCAAAACATTATGCCATACTGCAACCAGTTCTGCTGCACGGGCATCAATGGCAGCCTGGTATAGTTTTTTCAGTGCTTCTCTAGCTTCGGCAACAACTGCTTTATCTTTAGCTTGCATGGTAAGCACGCCAATATATTGGTTTAGCACCGCTCGGCTTTCTTCAGTTTCATATTTCTGAATTGCATCAATAACCAAATGCCGGTTTTCCTTTAAATTCTGCAATTTGGGATAATGCTTGGTTGTTTTGTCAACAACAGTGCCCATACCTGCAATAAGCTCGTCAACAAGCGCAGTAAGCTCTGACTGCAATTCAGGCGCACAATCCGCACTTTTTTTATACGGCTCTGCCGGATTTTCAAGTTTCAAAACCTCATCCGCAATACCATAAATGCTGAGCAGCTGTTCTTTAACGCCTTCAATTCCGTAATTGCGGATAAGTTCTTCCAAACCGGAATCATTTTCTGCAATCGCTTTTTTAATAAAACCAGTGATATTGGCTTCCAAAAATTCCTGCATATCATTTTCTTCCGCAACATTAAACGAAGGGTCCAGCCCTGTTTCTACAGGGTTTTCTTTTAATATTCCGTTGCAGAAACCATGAATTGTGCTGATGCGCGCCTGGTCAAAACGCTGCCTGTGGTTATGCCAGAACTCTTTATTTACGGCATCCTCTTTTTCAAGTTCATACAAGCGTTTACGTATGCGTTCTTTCATCTCCGCCGCAGCTTTGCGCGTAAAAGTTATTGCCAGTATTTCTTTTGGCTGCACAGCCTGCTGCGGATTTTTTATGCCCTGCGCAAGAATATTAATGAAGCGTTCAACAAGCACTCTTGTTTTGCCGCTGCCTGCACCGGCAGATACGGAGACATTGCAGTTAAGAGTATTAATGGCCGCTGCCTGATTTTCTGTAAAATTAAACATCTCCGTCTGCACCTCCGTTGTTTTTTTCGTTGAAACGCCTGCAAATTTCACGTGCCGGGCAATAACTTGAGCACGTTCTTTTGGCAACCGGTTTAAAATCACCGCTGCGCATGGCTTTTATGTAGCCGGTAATAAACTGCTTTGTTTCTTCAACAAAACTGTCCCATTCACCTACGGATTTTGCTGTAAAGAACGGCGGCTTATTCTTAGCGTCAAAAACTATTCCTTTATCACGCTTAGAATTGCCAAAAGAAAAATAATCACCGCCCAAAACCGTTTTATCTTTTGTCAGCTGTTCCGCTGCCAGTAAATAAAGCGGCATCTGCAAATCCAAACCTTCCTTCATATCTTTGGGGTCCGGTATTTTGCTGCGCTTGTAATCGGTAACAAAAATTCTTTCGCCGTCAGCGTCAATGCGGTCAATACGCCCTTTGAAATTATAAACCGTTCCGCCTTCATCACTTAAACTAAGCGGCAGCAATGTACCCGGTCCAAAAGACATTTCCACATTTAAAGGCTTATATCCGTACCATGCTTTTGCATAATTGTATTCCGCTTTAACAAATTTAAGCAGGCGTTTTAAAATATTTTCTTTCTGATAAGTTAAAAATATGGTGTCTTTCAATTTGCCGCTTTGCTCGTATTCTCTGCTTAAAGCATCAAAAATACGCCGCATTTCTTCACATAAAGTTTCCAGCGGATACTCTGCAAGGCTTTTATTTAAATACAAGCCTATAAACTGTGCTGCTGCGGCGTGCATAAGGCTTCCTTCGTCCGCAGCATTTATATCTTCATCCATTTCGGCATATTCTTCCTGCCGCCACAAATAACTTACCATAAATTTAAACGGGCAATCCGCATAAGTTTCAAGCCTTGAAGCACTGAAACTGCTGCCAATTTTCCGCGGAAGTTCAGACAGCAGCTCACTGTTTTGCAGTATGCCGCTGTAACGGTTAAAACCGCTTTCTCTTATATATTCAATGCTGCTGCGTTCAGCCCAGTTCTCAACAGCTTCCGCAAGCAGTTTATTATTTCTGTTTGCAAAAGCAAGATTTTCAAGCAGTTCATTGCCCGATAAGGAAGCGTCAATATTAACCGGCGTACATTTTCCTGCTTCAAGAGAATTATCCGCAAAAGTATTTTGCAGCATTTCCACATAAGCTGATGCGCCGCCGGAATCGTCACTGTACCAGCTTACGGTAAGGCTTTGCAGGGCTGCTGCTGCCGAGGCTGCAAAAAAGTATTTATCCTCGTTTAAACCGGCAATAGTACCGGGCAAATCTATACCAAGCGCTTCCATTGCAGCACGCTCATAATCGTTATAAATCCAGTTTTCCGTTTTTACTGACGGGAATTCACCTTCGCGTACGCCAAGCAGAAAAACATAAGGATAATAAACGCCCTGTATATTAGCAGCCTCTGTAATAAGCACGCCGTTCATATCGCCTTTTTGCAGAACAAGCTCAACACCTTGTACTGCTTCATATAAAATATCGGCAAAATCCTGCGCCGTTATTTTTTTGTTAAGCATGCCTCCGGCTGCGTAATCACTTTGCAGCAGCAATAAAATATCTTTTAATTTACCAGCAGCAAGAATATAGTTCTTTATTGCGTCATAACCGGCACTGCCGTTTTTATAGGCGCTGCCAAGTCTGGAAGCAATGTCCAGCTTTTCCAGAATGTTTTCTGCCGCCGTGCAATATTTGCTGATGCAGGCATTTTCGGGAACAGTTTTTATTAAATCCAGCAAACGGTTTAATTCCTGCTGTTCTTCATCTTTTAGCACTTCCATGCCGTCAGCAACAAAACTGTCCGCCGATTGATAGAGTTTTTCCGTTTTCAAACGCAAAAGCAGCTCCGTGTCGAATTCAAACAGCATTTTTACTGCCTGACAGCCCATAAGCGTGCATAAATTACCGGCTGCGGCCGCCGGTGCAGAATAAGCGGCTGTTTTAACAAGCAGATACATAAACTCCGTTAAAGGCTCATTATTCAGTTTTGCCGTCAGCGGCAAAGAAACGGGAATGCCGTATTCATCACTTAAATTACGCAGGCCGGCATAAAACGAAAAATCCCTCAGCAAAATAATAATTTCACTGCTTTTTATACCCTTCTGCAAAAGCTTTTTAACGCTGCGTAGCACAGTGCGTATTTCCTGCTCACGGCTTGCGGCCTCCAGCATCTTTATGCCGCTGCCGGAATATACGGCACTGCTTTCTTCACCAAGATACTCCGTCATTATTTTTAAGCTGTTTTCACGTTCAGGCAGCTCCGGCTGTAATTTCTCCATGTCCAAAAAACGGCTTAAATCGACAAAGGCATGTTCAGTTGCCGCAAAAATTTCCGGGCGCTTAGGGTTATACATTAAGCCAACATTTATATTGCAATGTTTTTTCAGTTCGCGCAGCAGTTCTATCTGCAATCCGTCAAAACGGTAAAACTCGCTGAAATATAAATTTTCCCACGGAACAACCGGGTTATCTTTTTGCAGCACATAGACAGCAAGGCGGTACAAGCCTTCAACGTCAAACCAGTCTTCTTTTTTTAATTTCTGGCGGTAAGCCGTATAAACGGCGGCAATTTCGCGGTCTTTAAGCCCAAGTTTTCCCGGCCTGTCCCAACCGTTAAGCGCTTCGTAAATTTCTTCCATTTTGGCGCCGCTGCGCGATAACTGCCCAATAAGCGATGTTACCGCTTTAACAAAGCCTTTCTTTTCAACCAGAACGTTAAAATAGTCAAGTTTATTATCGTGGGCATATTTTTGCAGAATTTCTTCGACAATAAGCTCCTGCGTACGGCGTGAAATGCGCTGTAAACCTGCATAGCCGTTAGCATTAAGCAAACCGGTTGCAACATCGTCAAAATTTTTTACGCGTACTGCGCCCTCTTTAAAAGCACGGCTTTGCAGCACGCCGCTGGGCAGAACCAAAAGCGAATTTTCCCAGCCTTTCTCTGTTATTTCATTAATAAAATATCCTCTGGCACTGCACCCCAGGGGGACATAGTAAAGTTTATTCATAAATATTTCTCCGATAGTTTTTCTTATATTTTACCACAAAAACTGCCTTATCCAAAAACTTATAATAGTATACTCTATTTAAAGTTTTAACGTTAACTTTATGTTAAATTTTATTAAGAATAATTTACATTTTCTTAAAAATGTAGTATTCTATATAAGAATTTTAAAATACCTATTAAATTAAGGGGGAATTTTTATTATGTCAGGTTTAGGTTTAATGATAGCGTTTGTTATCGCTATCATCGTCATGATTGTCGCTATCTCCAAGTACAAGATTCATCCGTTTTTGTCTATTATGACCGTATCTCTTGTTCTTGGCCTCGTTGCCGGTATTCCTCTGGTGGACACCAAAGTTGACGGCAAAACGGTTCAGGGCATTGCCACTGTTATCGGTTCCGGTTTCTCCGGCACATTTACAAGTATCGGTATCGTTATTATTTTAGGCGCCCTTATCGGCGGCATTTTGGAAATTACCGGTGCAGCCTTTAAACTGGCAGACCTTATTATTAAACTGGTTGGCAAAAAGAACCCGGAACTCGCCATTGAACTTATGGGCTGGGTTGTTTCCATTCCTGTATTCTGCGATTCCGGTTTTGTAATTTTGAACCCTATCCGCAAAGCGCTGGTTAAACGTACTCTTGCGCCAAGCGTTGGTATGTCGGTAGCTTTAAGCGCCGGCCTTTATATCTCCCATGTATTTATTCCCCCTACACCGGGCCCTATTGCTGCGGCAAATACTTTGGGCATTGGCAACAACCTGCTGCTGGTTATCGGCATGGGCATGGTAGTTTCCATTTTCCCGCTTATTGCTGGTTACGCTTTCGTTAAATATATCGGCCCGAAAGTTAAAACTCCGGAAGACGTTAACGACGGCGAAGTTGTAAAAACTTATGAAGAAATTATGGCTTCCCACAAAAATATTCCGGGCGCGTTCATGTCCCTCGCTCCTATTATTATTCCTATTTTGTTAATGGCTTTGGGTTCCATTTCCAACATGGCTAAATGGACCGGCTTCTTCGCAGATGTATGCGTTTTCCTCGGCACACCTGTAATTGCATTGGCAGTAGGCGTTATCTTTGCTGTTGCCCAGCTTATCAGCTCCGGCAAAACCGGTGAATTTTACGAACTTACCAATGAAACCTTAAAAGTTTCCGGCCCTATTTTGTTTGTAACCGCTGCCGGCGGCGTACTCGGCAAAGTCATTGCTGTTTCCGGTATGGTACAGTACATTACCGCCAACGCAGGCATTTTGGAAACTATCGGTATTTTCTTCCCGTTCCTTCTTTCTGCAATTCTTAAAACGGCTCAGGGTTCTTCCACCGTTGCTCTTACAACAACCGCAGGCATTGTTGCACCGCTCTTGGGCGTACTCGGCCTTGATACACCGATGCTTACCACCCTTACCGTTATGGCAATCGGCGCAGGCGCTATGGTAGTATCGCACGCTAATGACTCTTATTTCTGGGTTGTTACCAACTTCGGCGAAATGACTCCTGACCAGGGCTACAAAACCCAAACCGTCTGCACTTTGGTGCTTGGCGTATCTTCCATGCTGGGTATCTGGCTCTTGTCCCTGTTCTGCTGATTTAAGGAGTATTTTATGAAAAAAATCCTTTTAATACCCGATTCTTTTAAAGGCACAATGTCTTCCATAGAAATCTGCTCCATTATGGAAGAAAGCATACACCATCACTATCCGGAAGCAGAAGTTATAAGCATTCCGGTTGCCGACGGCGGCGAAGGAAGCGTTGACGCCTTTTTGGAAGCACTGGGCGGCGAAAAAATAAGCGTTAAAGCACAGGACCCTTACGGCCGCGAAATAAATTCTTTTTACGGAATTTTACCTGACGGCACTGCTGTAATTGAAATGGCAGCTGCGGCAGGGCTGCCTCTGGTCGGCGAAAACCGCCGCGCAGAAAAAACCACTACTTACGGCGTAGGCCAGCTTATTGAAGACGCTTTGCGCAACAAATGCAAAAAACTTATTGTAGGCCTTGGCGGCAGCGCAACCAATGAAGGCGGCTGCGGTGCGGCAGCAGCTCTGGGCGTACGCTTTATCAACAGTAAAAATGAAAGCTTTGTCCCTGTCGGTGAAACCTTAAAGGATATTGCCGCTATCGACGCAAGCGGCATTAATCCGCTTCTGCGCGAAGTTCCTATTGTTACTATGTGCGATATTGATAACCCGCTCTGCGGGCCGTATGGGGCTTCCGCTGTTTTCGGGCCGCAAAAGGGTGCTGAAGAAGGTTGTATAAAAATGCTTGATGCCGGTCTTTACCACATGTCCGAAATCATTAAACGTGATTTGGATAAAGATGTGCTGAACCTGCCGGGCTCCGGCGCAGCAGGCGGCATGGGCGGCGGTATGGCGGCATTTTTTAACAGTACCTTACAGCCGGGCATAGAAACGGTGCTTGATACCGTTCATTTTAATAACCTGCTTGAAGGCGCAGACCTTATTATTTCAGGCGAAGGCAAAATTGATACCCAGTCCCTGCGCGGCAAAGTAGTTATTGGCGTTGCACGCCGTGCTAAAAAATCATCCGTACCGCTTATTGCCGTTGTCGGCGATATCGGCAGCGATATTCAAAAAGCCTACGAGGAAGGCGTAACCGGAATTTTCAGCATTAACCGCGTTGCCCTCCCTTATGAACAGATTAAATTAAGGGCGAAAGATGATCTGCGGCTGACAATTGACAATATTATGTATTTTATGAAGCATATGCGCTAAAACAAAATAAAACTCCTGTTTGGCAAACTTAACTGCCGGGCAGGAGTTTTTCTTTTCATATTTTAATTAATCTTCGTAGCGGTCATCATCCCATCTGTCATCATCGTCATCTTCATAACGGTCGTCGTCCCACCTGTCGTCATCGTCGTGTTCCCAACGATCGTCATCCCACCTGTCATCATCGTCGTCTTCCCAACGGTCGTCGTCCCATCTGTCATCATCGTCATCTTCCCACCGATCATCGTCATGCCTGTCACGGCGTTCTTCACGTTCCCATCTGTCACGGTCTTTTTTGTAATTGCCGCGGCGTCCATTATCGTGACGCCATTTATCGTCATTGCCTCTGCCATTATCATGGTCAAAAGGGCTGTCCTTGCCGCTTGCCGCGCGCAGAATATCGTTTACAACGCCAAACTCATTGCCGTCAATATCTGCGGCAATAGCAGGCATTAATTTTTGTTCAGGTGCAGCTTCCGTTTCCAGTGCCCATAACGGGCTGATAAATGCTGCCATCAATAATGTACACAATACCTTTTTCATCATCCCTCACTCCTTAAAATTAAACAATATACCCTCTATAATAATTATACAAAAACAAAACAATAACAGGCAACAATGCTTACAAACAATTTACAATTAAATTTTCGTTCTGCGCTTGTTTTTGGCATTATTTGTAATATCTGAAACATAAAGCGCCGCGTCCACGGTTTGATTCTGGCAAAATAATAATTAACTTTCACTTTTTAAAAATTTATAGTATTATGTAAATGCAGCTGACGCTGTAATACATAAAAAGAAGGTATAGTATATGAAAACAAGAAAGGTTGTCATTATCGGTGCCGGGCATGTAGGCTCTCATGTAGCACTGGGCCTTATTCAATCCGGCGAAGCCGATGACATTGTTTTAATTGATATTTTAAAAGAAAAAGCAGCCGCACAGGCATTGGACCTTGACGACTGTGTAAGCGGAGCTTTATGCGGACATGACGCTGTTATACGCGCCGGTGAATACGACGAACTTAACGATGCCGATATTATGGTTGTTGCCTTCGGGCGCAGCCGCAAACCCGGTGAAACACGCCTTGATATGTTCGACGATACCATCCGCATGGCAAACGAAGTAATCAGCCATTTAAAACAGGTTGATTTTAAAGGCATTATGATCAGTATTTCCAACCCTGCCGATATTATCTGTGAATACATCCGCCGCCAGATGAACTGGCAGACAAACCGCTGCTTCTGCACCGGCACCAGCCTGGAAACCTACCGCCTGCTGCGCGTGCTTTCAGCCGCTACCGGTTACAGCCGCCGCTCCATTCAGGCAATATGCATGGGCGAACACGGCAACAGTAGCTTTATCGTATGGTCGCGCATATTTATTAACGGCACTCCGTTTTTGCAGATGCGCGAAAATAACCCAAGGCTTGCCGCACTTAACCTTGATGATTTACAGGAACAGGTTAAACGCGCCGGTGATATTGAAGTTGACGGCAAGGGCTGTACCGAATTTGGCATTGCCAATGTTGCCGTAATGCTTATAAAAGCAATTTTCCATGACCAGAAACTCATCTGGCCCTGCTCCACAGCGCTTAACGGTGAATACGGGCAAAAAGATGTTGCCGCCGGCGTGCCTTGCGTTATCGGCAAAAACGGCCTTGAACAAATTTTAGTAGTAGAACTTGACGAAAGCGAAAAAGAAAAATTCGCCAAATCCTGCGATATTATCCGTGGCTTTTTGGAAAGAGCCGAAAGCGTAAAATAAAACTAAACTAACGTAAAAGCAAACAGCACTTCAAAAGTAATTTTACTTTCGGAGTGCTGTTTTACTATTTACGCTGTTAAATTACAGTTCAACTTTTTTGGCGATAATGGCAGCACAGGCAGTGCAGGCCGGGCAATCACAGAATTTTGCGCCGTTCTTTTTAATTTCTTCGGCATGGGCAAGTACGTTTTTGGCCATTTCCGCGCCAAAAACTTTTTCGCCTGCTTCACTGCCGGCAAAGGCAATTAAGGTATCGACGGGCATAATATCCGCTTCAACTTCGGCAAATAACTTTTTAGTTGTTTCCGCTTCTTTATCAGTGCCAACAGCATCAAGCCATTCACGACAAACTGCTTTAGCTTCTGCACAGCATGTTGGGGCTTCCATCAATGCCGTTACCTTTTCAATCATATAAGCTGTTAATTCTTTGGTCATTTATTATCATCCATTCATCACTCTATGCTTGTGCCATCCGGCAAAATTATATCGCCGTCGCCGCTGGCATCAAAAAAGCCAACGCCATGTTTTTGTGCAAGGGTGCGGACTTTTTCGTACGCTTCATCGGCAACTGACCAGCTAAAAGCAGCATAAATAACATTATAGCCTATGCTGTAGTCTGTTAAACGGCTTTCTAAATCTTCGTCATTTGCAATATCTTCTTCCTCCGGTGCAAATTTGCCGTTCATCGGCGGAAAAGTATCTTTCATTTCCATAAACCATTTTTGCAAAGCCGGAGAAGTTACACCGACAGTTTCATAATCATGTTCTTCCGCCCATTCAGTTTGCCTGTCATACCAATCCATAAATTCTTTTTTTGTTTTGGGCGCTTTGGTTATTTCAAAAACCATTAAATCATAACTCATAAATCCCCCACCTTACCAATCGCGTTCGCGGATAGCTTCTTCTTCATCAATGGGAATATTAAACCAGTTTAAAACATAGTATACCGTTTCACCAATACAATCTCTGGCAACAGTTTCAATTTCGCTGTCATTAGCATCAAATTCATCTTGCAAATCGTTAATGGCACATGTCATTTCATCAAGTTTTTCCTGAATAATTTCAACGTCATTTTCTCCGCTTTCCAGTAATTCTATTACTTTTTGTATTTCTGCCTTTACTTTATCAACTAAAAAAGCAGGGTAATATTCATCATTATACATTTCTTTCAAAAGAACATAATTGGGGTCAAATTTTTTCATGGCAACCATCCTTTATAAATCAATACTCAACTTTAAGAGTCATGCCCGGCAAAGAAACGCCTTCACTGTAAGTTATGGCGTGTTTATCTTCGGCGCTGAAACCTATTGTTTCTCCGTCTTTAAGGGTTACATCATAGGCAAGTACATAATCTGCAAGGCTGTAAATAAAATCGCGTAAATCGTTAGGGTCTGCATCGGCATCTAAAACTTCCATTTCGTCTTTGCCAAATTCAACCATGCCGTAGGTATACCCGCTAAAACCTTTCTCGCTGCGGTAAAGGCCAATCCAAATCCAGTTATAAATAGGCAGTTCGCCTTCTTTCATTATGTTGGCAAATTTTGCATAAAACCATGGCGCAAATACTACACCGCTGGTATATACGCCCAAAGCGCCGGGCAGAGCGCAGCAGCAGGCTAAAATTTTAGTAAACAGTTTGCCGCGTTCCAGTAAATTTTCTTCCTTACCGATAATTGCCACCATAATATGTGCTTTATGCGCTTTGGCTGCGTCTACAGCTTCCGGCCACATATAGTTATTTGCGGCATTGGCTTCGGCTTCTCCATCAGGTATTGGTGACGGCATTAAACTTACGGCAGCAACCACATTGCCAACATCAAATACCAGCGAATCTTCTCGTTTATCATCGTTATCCTCAACGGCTTCAATTTCCCATTCTTCTTTCAAATCATTAATAAGCCGCTCTTTATCCCATTTAGCTTCTGCCATCAGCACAAAACCTACAAAACTTCCTGCCCTGTTTTTACGTTCTTCAATCTGTTTTGCCTGTTCCATCCAATAATTACGCACTAACTCTACCATTGCTGTGGCTTTTTCAACGGCAGTTTCTTCTTCATACGGTTCCATTTCACTGAATACATGCCCGCAATGTTCAATGCCGTCATCTTCATAGCCGCCGCATACGCCAAGCAGCCATACGCTATCAGCTTCTGGCTGATATTTAAAGAGATAATATAACATATCGTGCAGTTCAAACGTGCCTGCACATTCAATTGCAGCAGGTTTATGCCCAAGCTCCTGCGGATGAGCCAGCCATTCTGCCATTGCTTCTTTTGCTGCCTGCATTTGTTTCATATTCATAATCATTCCTCCTCATCTTCATCACTGTAATCGCGTTCTATATCAATAAACTGAATTATAAGCTGGCAAACTGCGCCACTTTCATCAAATCCCCAATAAACCGGGTATGTGCCGTCCCCAAAACCGGCTTGGAAAAACGGAACGTGATAATCCGTACCGGGAACCTGCCAGTTAATCCAGTCTCCGCCATCACGCTGATACTGCGGATTTTGCTTATAACTTTCTTTAAACAACTCATAAAAATAATCGTTATAAATTTCTCCATCTGGGTTTTGTTTTTCCCAGTTTTCACGCCAGTCCGTGATAATTTTATTTACCTGGGCATCACAGATACATCCCAAACCTGCATCTACATTAAAGCCAAAATATTCTCCTTCTTCAAAATTTTCCAAATCTTCACTGGCGATAAGAGCCTCATAAAATTTCACTGCGCGGTTTTGGTTAAACCGCAGGCGGACAACAGCATACCGTGCACAATCACCATCATACGGCTTAATAACGCATACTTCCGTTTTATAGCTTCCGGCAGGAGCCTGCACTAAATATGGCGTGCAGTCTTTATCAAGGTAAACCAAAGGGTCAGCAACTATTACTTTACCGCCCGGCAAATCACATAAACCAATATCCATTATGTCCAAAGGTATTCCGGCAATTTCCTTTTCATCAAAATACTTATTAAAATCAACTGTACTTTTAGTCAATTCTTTTTTCTGTGCATATAAAGCAAGCCATTCTTTTGCAGGTTCCATACAAATCACTCCTTTTTCAGCTTTTACGGCTGATTTTTATAACATCTGATGTTAAATCTTTGGTTGCATCAAATAAAAAGGCAAACCGCTTTTTTGTGGAAACATCAAATTTTTATATCATGTATTTGTATATCTTTTACTTTTTATATTTTGTTCAGCATTTTTAAAAGCTGCAAACAATAAGTATTAAACCCAATGCGCCAAAAATCAAACGGTACATACCGCGGCTTAAAAGATGTGCATCAGGCTTGCCGGTAGGGTCGCAAAGCCAGTCCCAATTTTTTACAGAACCTGCAATAAGCACCAAACCTATTAAAATCGTTATATAATCATCGTATTCAGCTATAAATGCAGATAATTTTGCTTCGTCCATGATTATTATCCTTCATCTTCCATATTAATTTTGTGCAGCTTGCCATCAGCACCGCGTTCAAATGCAGTATCAAATGGGCTATTTAAAATTTTTAAAATTTCAGGGCACAAATTACATAATGTATTTAAATCATAAACTTTGTAGTGGTTTTCATCATCACTATAAACTTCATCTTCATCGCCTGCTTCAAAGCGCCATCCGCTGTCCCAGCCGGTATCGTCGCTGTCAGGCTCTTCACGGCAGCAAAAGCCTACTTCGCAGCCATCCATTATAATACGGCCGCTGGCCAAACAGTGACGCGCTCCCTGCCAATCGGGCAAAAGTTCTTTAAACTGCGTTTCATCAAAAGACTGTGCATTGGCATTTTCATCAGCATCGCCCAAATCCATAAATTCTTCAAAGCGGGCGTTAATAATTTCTTCAACAGCCTTATAGTATTCTTCGCCCCAAGGCAAAAGCAGGTAAGCTATATCTTCGTCACAAGAGGGCTGCTCTTTAAAATATTCCGCTGCATATGCTTTTAAATCCTTTAAATAAGCATAGGGCATGCTGCGGTTGCCGGTGTTGTACCAGTTGGCAAAACATACCCCTTTATAGTTGTAATCAATTATCATAAGCCTGCCGCCAAGTTCATCACGCACAAAAGCACGCAAATCTTTATGGCTGTCGCTTTTTACATTTATAGCCACGTCACCATGCTGCTGTAAAAAAACGTCGCCCATTAAATTATGGTTTATGCACCAGCGCAGGTATGCCGCCATATGGTTATATACTGCCAGTTCATCAACCGAAAGATTATGTTCCTGTATCAGTTTTAAATGCTCTGCGGCACAATCCATTTCGCGGTCATCATAATTTAATATTTCTGCATCGGTAACAGCGTTTAAACGGCTGGGATTGATGACTTCCAAAATTTCATCCGGGCATTTTTGCAATAATTTATCCATCCCGTTTTCCACTTTATAATCAAGTTCTTCTTTATAAAGCGGTATTGCCTGATAAAAATTTACTGCATCACCATTTGGCAGCGTGCAGGCATAACTTGCTTCGCCAAAAACACCGGGGCTTAAAACAACAGCCGAACATAGCTTTGTACTGTCATCAAAGCTGGTAATATCGTCAAATTCAAGCGTTGAGCCCCAATCATAATACATTCCGTTATTAACAGGGCTGCGCGCCATAAATTTCAAAAAGCGTATGGGCCAGTACCACTTTTCGTCCTTCAGCGATTCTTCGTCAAGCTGCCAACCGGCTGGCAGGTTAATTAAAAGCTCGGCACGTTCCAGCTGTTCGTTTTTCAGCTCATCAGGCACTTCCATTTTATGCGCACCCATGCCGCAGGTTACCAGCGTATAATATTCGTGTTCCGCCCTTGGCGGAATAACATAAATATCCACGTGAATATCAGGCGATGCCAATTCATGCATTACGCGGCCGTACTTGCCGAAATATTTTTCAATATGCGCCCCAACGCTCTGCATTTCTTCAAAACTGTAAACTTCCGGTTCACGGTAATTTTCTTCAATATATTCTTCGATAGTTTTAATTAAATTTGCCGCGTCTTCGTCATCAGGTTTTAACTGCTGCCATTTGCGTGCATAGGCCAGCGCTTCCAACTCGCGTCCCGCCGTCATCCACAGAGCGTAAGCCATACGGCAGTTCCAATACCAGTCATCCAGCCCTTGCAGGCGCACGCTTTCAAAAATGTTTACGGCTTTTTCCAGCAAAAATATATCTACGCCATCCTCGTTTGCCTTGGAATTATTATCGCCAAGCACTCCCAAATTACTGTAAGCCCTGCCCAAAAGCACGGTCAGTTCATAGCCGCGTTCTTCTTCCGGTATGGTTTCAATGGCATCAACACATTTTTGATATTCATTTTCTTCATTCCACTCCACAATCTTTTTAAGTAAATCGTTCATAAGGCCTTCCCCTTTCAAACAGCCTGCGCCAAAATACAAAAGGACGCCCTGCTGTCTGCGTTAAGCATAAACAGCAAAGCGTCCGTTAATTTTATTGTTAATATTAAGTGCATAACAAAGTGCCGGCCTTAAGTTATAACGCCGCTTCGCCTGCCTGATTGCCTGCCTGATGATTACACAGCCCATAATCTTTGCCGCTCCTTGTTATAGTTTATTTAATTATACTAAACTTTAAAGTTTTAAACAATGTTCTAACCCATTTTAGCAAAGTAATATTTAACGGCCACGGCCTGAGCGGCAAGCAAAACCGCCAGCAGGTAAAACACTTGTGTGATACCGAAACCATGTGCAACAAAGCCTAAAACTGCCGGCCCTAAAATTACGCCGGTATAACCCATACTGGTTATTGCCGTTACAGCTGCGTTAATTGGCATAACTTTCTGGTATTTTGTCAGCGAATAAATTGTGGGCACTATGTTGGCAAGCCCTAATCCCATAAGCACAAACCCAAGCTGAATGGCATAAAAGTTTTCCAAAAAGATAACGCTTAAAAAGCCAATGGCGCCGATAATACTGCCAAAAACCAATGTTTTTTCTTCGCCGAGCACGGCTACAATTTTATCGCCCAAAAGGCGCATACACAGCATTGCTACCGAAAAAACGGCATAGCCTACGCCTGCAAGCGAAAGCTCGGTATTTTTTACTTCTGTAAGCAAAACGCCGCTCCAGTCCATAACTGCGCCTTCGCCCAAAAATGTTATGCACGCCAGCACACCGAAAAACACTACTATGCCTTTGGGAACAGCAATTGGTTTTTCGTTGCCAGCGCCTTTAAAGTTTAAAAAGTGGCGGCTGTAAATTACTGTAAACACTATTACTATAAGGCTGTGTATGGCGGCAATAACTGTTATGCCAAGCCCAGCTTTAGCCAAAAGGCTGAATAAACCTGCACCGGCGAAGCAGCCAACGCTCCATAAAGCGTGCATGCCGCTCATCATACGCTTTTTAGAAGCGTTTTCTACGATAACGGCATTAAGGTTCATATTAACATCTATGCAGCCCATTGCCGCACCAAAAACCGCAAGAAATACCAAAAAGCCCCAAATATTGCCAAGCAGTGATAAAATTATCAAATCCGCCGCCATAACGGCAATAGCGATACGCAGAACTTTTTTGCAGCCATAACTGCGGCTTAACATACCTGCCAGCGGCATAAAAATAAAAGCACTGATGCCGATGCTTAATAACAGCATGCCTAATACATCGGCACCTATTTGCAGTTTATCTTTAACTGCCGGTATCATTGGCGCCCAAGTGGCAACCGCAAACCCGCTGATAAAAAACGCCATGCGCGCCGCCATCTGCTCTTTTTTGCCTACTTTATAGGCCGATAAATAATCATCTACTAATCCCATTAATTAACCTCCGGTTAAGGCTTGCAAATTCCGCACGGGCTGTAGCCTTTGCTGATTAATTCGGCACGCCGCCCTTTAAAGTTTTCCTTATTTTTAGCGCTTATTTTTTCTGCGCCGCTGCAATCAGGTTTATGGAATTTTTTGCTGCCGTTGTTTAACACATAGCTTTGTACTGCGTAATCATCGGCAGTTGGGCATACTTTTGTTTTTCCGGCATTTTTTGCCGTTTGCTGGCCTTCTGCCAGTTTGCTTTTGCCGTCTGCATAGTTAATTTCCACGCCCGGCTGTACATTATAACAGAAAACATTAAAGCTTATGCCTGCACCCTTATCCTCTACGGACATTGCCTCCATCTGTACGCCTGAGGCCACAAGGTTATTGCCGTTAAACACCGGCGTTACACGGTATAAAACATGGTTGCCTGTTTCTTTAATATAGTCGGCCACCATATTTTCAAACGGCAGCATGCCGTCCACATTCATATAGCGCGTTCCGGTTATTAAATTACGTTCGTTTGCATTCTCAGCCGTAAGCTGATAACCGATTAAATGGCAGCGGTTATAAAGATACTTACCGTCAACAAAATCGTATTTTGCCGTCTGCCATCCGCTCGGCTTAACCTGGCCAATGCTGCCGCGCTTTTCCTTGGGCATAGTTTCTTTGGATACATTGGCAAACGCCGTGCCGCAGCGTTTTAAACTATCCAGCGGGCTGTATTTTTCAAATGATTTTTCAGTTAAATCAGCCTCGGTAAAATTTGGCTTATTGCCGTTAATTGCAATAAAGGGCTTGCCGCTGTACGCAGGTACAAAAGCAATACCGGCGGCGTTAACGGAACTGCCTGCCGGTGCGGCGGCATTGCTGCCTTTTTGCCCGCAGCCGCTTAAAACAAGGCTTACAGCCAGTATTAAAGAACAAATTACAGCAAATATTTTTCTCATTTTACGTAAACTTCCTCCGTAATTTTATCGTGGGATGAACCGGCAAAATCATTGCTCTCTTTAAGGTGCCAGTTTTTTAAATTAATGTCAAAATATAAATCTGCCGGGTAAACCCGGTTCCACCTGTACAAAATAATTTTCTGCATTTCTTTTTCATAAGGCTTAACGCTGATGTTTTCGGCAAAGCAATAATCATCACTGTCTGCTTTTGCCATAAAATTCTCATCAACGGTTATGCCTTCAAAAGTTTCATCAAACTGTCCGCGGCTGTATGCGTTCATCCACAGTTTATGCGTGCCGCAAAGCTTCAGCAGCCGCGCACGCAAAACCCTGTCCATGCTCTGGCGGCGGTTATTAAAAAGCATGCCTAAATTATCATCAACGCAAGCAATTAAAATCATTTTTATACCCTTCCGTGCTGTTTATTATATTCATCATAACTTTTTAAACGCTCTGACAGCGTACCTGTATGCAGTTCAAAAAGATGATTGTCATAATCATAAAACAAATCATTTTCATCATAGCATTATAAAAAACACTTTGCAAGTTAAGTTTTTAAAAGAATACAAAAATCCCCGGCAGGATTTTCCCACCGGGGACTGGTTATTTACTGTTCAGATATTAGTAGTTTACTTTGCGCAGTTCAAAATATGCTTTCGGATGGTCGCAAACAGGGCAAACTTCCGGAGCTTTTTCAGCAATTACAATATGGCCGCAGTTGCCGCAAATCCAAACCTGTTTTTCTTCGCGTTCAAATACACGGTCATTTTCAATGTTGGCAACCAGTGCATTGTAGCGTTCTTCATGTTCTTTTTCAATTTTGCCAACTTCTTCAAACAGCATGGCAATATAATCAAAGCCTTCTTCTTTTGCTACTTTGGCAAATTCGGCATACATTTCGGTCCATTCGTAGTTTTCGCCGGCTGCTGCGTCTTTAAGGTTTGTTAAAGTATCGGGCAGGCTGCTGTGTGCTACGCCGCCGCTGGTTAAAAGTTTAAACCAGATTTTGGCATGTTCTTTTTCATTGCCTGCGGTTTCTTCAAAAATATTGGCAATCTGGTTATAGCCTTCTTTTTTTGCAATGCCTGCATAATAGGTATATTTGTTTCTTGCCTGAGATTCACCGGCAAATGCTGCCTGCAAATTTGCTTCAGTTCTGCTTCCTTTAAATTCCATTGTTCATACCTCCATAAAATAAATTTTATTTGTGCTTCTGCACTTATTGTGCTTCTTTTGCCTCAAGCTTCTGGCAATCGGGGCACAATCCATTAAAAACAATATCATGGCTCTGCATTTTAAAACCGGTTACTGCGGCAACCTTTTCGTCAAGGTCTTCCATGTAATCCATATTCTCTACATTCATAAATTTTCCGCAATGGGAACATTTAATGTGGTAATGCTTGGTAAGCATATGGTCAAACCTGTCTGCGCCGCTGGGTACGGAAACCTTGTTTAAAAGCCCGCTTTCCACAAGCGAGTTAAGGTTGCGGTACACTGTTCCCTTACTGATATCGGGATATTCCATGGTTATGCGTTCATAAACCTCGTCAGCCGTGGGATGGTCCGCCAGGAAGCGTACTGCAGCAATAACAAGCTGTCTTTGAATAGTATTACGTTTCATTCTGCCTCTCCCTTCTAACAAAACTTATTCTCAATTACAATTATATACCCAAAAGAAATCTTGTCAAGCAAGTTTACTATTTTTTCACGTATGAGCGTTTTTTCCTTTAAAATTACAGCCTTTTTCAGTAAGCGCCTGCTTATCATTCACGTGTGTTTTTAATAAATAATGTTTTTCGGTTATCAGCTTTAGTTATTTAAAAATTTTAAAAACTTTTATTTGATTGCTAATGAGTTTTGGTAGTGATATAATAAATTTGCAGTTAGTCATAAGTAATCAAAGGAGAAAATTAAATATGGAAGCTACTACTTTAAATAATCTGGCTATCGGGCAAAAAGCCACGATTATTACAGTTGGCGGTGAAGGCATTTTGCGCCGCCGCTTTTTAGATATGGGGCTGACCCCCAAAACAAGGGTTATGGTGCGTAAAAGAGCGCCCTTAGGCGACCCTATCGAAATTTTTCTGCGCGGCTATGAGCTGACCCTGAGGCTGGATGACGCTAAAAAAATTACCGTGCAGCCGGAGGAAGCATGAAACTTACATTTGCACTTGTAGGAAACCAAAACTGCGGCAAAAGCACGCTTTTTAACTATCTTACCGGCAGCAACCAGCATGTTGGCAATTTTCCCGGCGTAACGGTGCAGAAAAAAGAAGGCATTTTGCTGAAGGATAAGGATGTTACCGTTATTGACCTTCCCGGTATTTATTCCCTTTCGCCTTATACCTCCGAGGAAATTGTTACGCGCGATTTGCTTTTGCGCAACAAGCCGGATGTTATTGTAAACGTTCTTGATGCTACCAACATTGAACGCAGCCTGTATTTATCATTGCAGCTTATAGAGCTTAATACGCCAATGGTAATTGCCCTTAATATGATGGACGAATTGCAGGCAAGCGGCGGCAGTATTGATATTAAAACGCTTGAGAAAAAGCTCACCATACCGGTAATTCCAATAACGGCCAATTCAGGTGCGGGTGTTGATGAACTTATCCGCCGCGCAAAAAACGCTGCTGAAACTCATCAGTTGCCTGAGCGCCTTGACTTTTGTTCCGGCCCGGCGCATATGGCAATTCATTCCATCGCCCACTTAATTGAACCTAAAGTACGCAAAAAAGGCTTGCCGCTGCGTTTTTCGGCAACTAAGCTCATTGAAGGCGATGATCTGTTAACCAAAGAACTGGAATTAACGGAAAACGAACAGGATATTATAGGCCACTTTGTTACAGAGCTTGAATCCGCAGCCGATACGGATAAAGAAGCTGCTTTGGCGGATATGCGCTACACCTATATTGAAGAACTGTGCGGCCAGACCGTTCATAAGCCCGATGAAAGCGTTGCCCAGAAGCGTTCTGTAAAAATGGACCGCTATTTAACAAATAAATATCTGGCCATACCTATTTTCCTTTTAACAATGTTTACGGTGTTCTGGCTTACCTTTGACGTTATAGGCGCAGAATTAAGCAACTTGCTGGAGCTTGGCATTGCCGTCGTAACAGATGCGGCTGACGCAGGTTTAACAGCAGCCAATGTCAGCGCGCCTATTCACTCGCTTATTATCGATGGCGTATTTACCGGCGTTGGCAGCGTGCTTTCGTTCTTGCCAACTATCGTAACGCTGTTCTTCTTCCTCTCTCTTTTGGAAGATACAGGTTATATGGCGCGCATTGCCTTTGTAATGGATATGCTGCTGCGTAAAATTGGGCTTTCCGGTTCATCTTTTGTGCCGATGCTTATCGGCTTTGGCTGCAGCGTACCGGCAATTATGGCAACACGCACTCTTGCCAGTGAGCGTGACCGCAAAATAACAATTATTTTAACGCCTTTCATGTCGTGCAGCGCCAAACTTCCTGTTTACGGTGTTTTTATCGCGGCTTTCTTTGCCGAAAACCGTGCACAGGTAATGATGTACCTGTACCTGACAGGCATTTTAATTGCTATTTTATCCGGCCTGCTTTTAAAAGTCTTTGTATTTAACGGCCAGCCTGTTCCGTTTGTAATGGAACTGCCTGCTTACCGCCTGCCTACCGCAAGAAGCATCGGCCTGCATATGTGGAGCAAAGCCAAAGACTTCCTGCACAGGGCCTTTACCATTATCTTCCTTGCAAGCATTGTTATCTGGCTGCTGCAAAGTTTTGACACGCGCTTCTACATGGTAGAAAACCCCGCCAACAGCATGCTTGCCCAAATCGGCTCTTTTATAGCACCTGTTTTTGCTCCGCTTGGCTTTGGCGACTGGCGTGCTGCAACGGCATTAATTACCGGCATTACGGCTAAAGAAGTTGTTATAAGCACGCTTTCCGTTCTTACCGGCAGCGGCGATGAGCTTACCGGCAGCGCATTGCAGAACCTTTTCTCTCCGCTTACGGCGCTCAGCTTTTTAACCTTTGCCCTGCTCTACCCACCCTGCGTGGCAGCGCTTGCAGCAATAAAGCGTGAAATGAACTCCGGCATTGCCACTATTGCCATTATGGCTTACGAAATATGCGTTGCCTGGCTGGCAGCCTTTACGGTTTACCATATTGGTTTGATGCTCGGTTTTAACTGATTATAATAACTGTCAATTCCTAATGTAAGTTTTAAGGCTTGCATTAGGAATTTTTTATTTTAAAAATTATAAAACAAAAACCGCCATACATATTTGTACGACGGTTTTGTAAATGATATATGTTTTATTCTTCAATCATGGGCACGGTGTTAGCCGCATGCTGCATTACATTAATGGTGTAATCGGTTTTGCCTTCGGCTGTTAATTTTTCCTGTGCCAGCTGCCATGCTTCTTCAATGGTTGCAACTGGAATCTGCCCTGTTTTTCTTGCAGCTTCAAAGTTTTCGGGTTTGGTTACAAGGTAAACGGTATTTTCGTGGCACAGGCTTGCCAATACAAAAGCTACATAGAAAGGAATGGAAAATTCTTCACGCAAGGCTTTTTCCATATCCGTTAAATTATCAAAGCGGAAGCTTTCCATATATGCGGGCGGGTCATTAATTTCACGTGCTTCAAGCGCAGCAATTAAAATGCCGCCTTTTTTAAGTGCAAGTGCGGAAGTATCGTAAGTTTTGCTGCCCTGATATAGGTTAATGTCTTTTGGGAAACCGCCCGGAGAAGCAATTACCACATCTGCTTTTCCTTTGGCTTTAACGCCCTGAATTTTTAATACTTCTTTAGTGCCTTCCAGCCATGCATCATACCAGTGGCCGCCAACTATTTTGGCAAAATCACCGTCATTATCAAGCACGTTGTTTACCAAAAAGCATGGGTTGATAAATTCGCAGGCAGCGCAAAGTTCTTCGTGGAAGCGGTTGCCTTCGATATTTGCAGTGCAAACGCCGGGATACACGCCGCCGCCAAATTCATCGGCAAGTGCCAGAGAATGGTGTTTTTGAATGGTTTCTTCACTGGCAACGCCCGGAAGAATGCTTTTACGCCCGCCGCCGTAACCTGCAAGCAGATGTACGGTAATACCGCCTGTTAAAATTACTTTATCGGCATCGGTTACATGCTTGTCAATCCATACAGGCACGCCGCGCGGAGTATCGCCTACATGCACGCAGACTGATTCTTTACTGCTGTGCTGATAAATTTTAATGCGGTCTACTACTTCCTGCCCGCAGACAATTACGTCTTCTTCATGTGTTTGCGGACGGTGCGTACCCTGCGCAACCACGATGCTGATATATTCATCGGGAATGCCTGCAAGATTCAGTTCATTAACAATATGAATGAGAATTTGGTCGGTATGCACAAGGCGGGTAATATCACTGACAACAATTGCTACTTTTTCGCCCTTATTAACGCACTGCTGCAAAGGCTTGCTGTTAATAGGCTCGCGCATTGCTTTTAAAACTGCCGCTTTTACGTCAGTAATTTTTTCGCTCTGGTTGCCTTCAATTACCTGCAAAATGTGTTCTTCCGGCAGTGCAACTTCCTGAAAACCGTCACCAAAACCAAATTTAAAATTTTTTAATGCCATAATCATCTTCCTTTCCCCTAAAAAGCATTTATATTAAAAAATTGCAAACATTAATCAAAAAACGGAATGGTTGCCATGCCGTGCGGAATAATATTAACGGTATAATCTTCCCTGCCGACAATTTTTTCAGCCATTGCCATTGCTTCCTGCAAGGTTGCTACCGGTACGGCGCGCGTTTTGCGTGCTTTTTCAAAGTTTTCCGGCCTGGTTACCAAAATTATGGTAAAACGTTCAGCAAGGCAGCAGGTATAAAAAGCTACATAAAACGGAATGCTGAAACCGTCACGCACATCCTGCTCCATCTGTTTTAAATCGTCATAATGGAAGCAGTTGAAAAATACCGGCGGTTCGGCAATATCCTCACATTCCAGCACCGCAATAATAACGCCGCCTTCTTTTAACGCCATTGCCGCAGGCACATAAGCCTTCATTCCCTGATACAGGTTCATGTCACGCGGAAAACCGCCGCCGCTGCTGATTGCAATATCGGCCTTGGCTTTGGCTTTTACGCCCTGCTGTTTAGTTACAATGCGTGTACCTTCCAGCCATGCTTCATGCCAGTTGCCGGCGGCAACTGCGTAAAAATCGCCGTCAGCATCCATTATGATATTTACCAGAAAGCAGGGATTTAAAAGTGCCGTCGCATCGCACATATCGTCGCTTACGCGGTTATCCCATGTTTTGGCAAGACAGGTATCCGGGTTTATGCCGCCGCCAATTGTATCGCTTAACGCCATAACATGGTTATGGTTAATTGTTTCGGCAGCTGCAATGCCAGGCAGCACACTTTTGCGCCCGCCGCCGAAACCTGCAAACAAATGTGGTGTAATACCGCCTGTTAAAATTACCTTGTCTGCCTCAACGGCGCGCTTGTCAAGGTACACCGGCGTACCGCGCCTTGTTGTGCCAAGATACACGTTTTTATCCATATCGTAAGCATCATGGTCATAAATTTTCAAGCGGTTGTACAAATCTTCGCCAACAATAATTTTCTTTTCTTCGTCTGTATTGGCCCTGTGCGTTCCTGCCGCAACAATAACGGAAATATCCGCATCCGGTATGCCGCTGTTGTTAAGTTCTTCCACCACAATGGGCAGATATTCGCTTGTTCTCGTCCACGCGCGCGTTATGTCGCTTACCAGAATTACTACCTTATCGCCCTGTTTTACCACTTCGCGCAGCGGCGCAGAACCGACAGGATTGCGGACGGCATCCAGCACAGCCTTTTTTAAATCGGTTATTTTTTCACCCGGCGCGGCGTCGATAATCTGCAAAACTTTGCTTTCATCAAGCATTACGCTTTGCTCGCCTTTGCCGTATTTCAGTTTATATTCCTTCATGCTTCCTCACTTGTCCAAAATAGGGAGCGTTGCCGAGGCATGCCCCATAACGGTAATTGTATAGTCTTTTTTATTTTTTTCAGCAAGGTCAGCCTGCACCATATTCCACGCTTCTTCAAGCGAAGCCACGGGAATCTGCCCGGTAGCACGTACAAATTCAAAGTTTTCCGGCCTTGTTACAAGATAAGTATGCAGTGAATTTACAATGCATCTTGTTTTAAACGCCACAAACGCCGGAATGGAAAAATCGGCGCGTACTTCTTTTTCAAAGCTGAGAATATCGGATTTAGAGAACCAGTCTGTAAAAATGGCAGGTTCTTTAATATCGGGGCAATCCAGCGTTAAAATTAAATAGCCGCCGGGTTTTACCGCAAAAACAGCGTTCATATGGGCTTTGCAGCTCTGGTACAGGTTTATGTCTTTCGGGCTGCCGCCTGCCGAAGCGATAACGACATCTGCCTGCTCTTTAATATGCACGCCAGCCATTGCCAAAAGGTCATGGCAGCCTTTTTCCCACGCTTTATACCAGTGCCCGGCAACAACTTCATGCAGGTCACCTTCCGGGCTGAACACCATGTTTACCAAAAACGCAGGGTTAATTTTTGCGCATACTTCCGTCATATCCTCGTGCAGAGGGTTATTTTCCAAAACACCGGTTTCGCACAGCGGATTGCAGCCTGCACCAACTTCATCAGCCAGTGCCATGGCATGGTTGTGCATAATGGTAGCGTGGCCGCTTACGCCCGGCATAACAGCTTTGCGCCCGCCGCCAAAGCCTGCCATCGGGTGCAGCGACACGGCGCCGGTAATAATAATTTTATCGGCTTCTGCCACTGTTTTATCAATTAAAATTGGTGTGCCGCGGCTGGTAACGCCAAGGTCAACCAGTTCTGCGTTATTGCGGCAGTCATGCTGATGAATTTTAATGCGGTTTACAATTTCCTGCCCGCAAACCAGCACATCTTCTTCAGGCGTATGGGCACGGTGCGTGCCTGTTGCAACAACAATGGTAATATCTTCATCAGGCACGCCGCCTGCATTAATTTCATCAATAACAACAGGCAGAAAATCGGCAGTACGCACAAGGCGAGTAATATCGCTTACAATAACGGCAACCTTATCGCCTTTTTGCACAACGTCCTTCAGCGGAGCGCTTTCAACAGGGCTGCGCAGCGCATTAAGCGTAGCCTCTTTAATATCACCGGCAACGGACGCCTTATTGCCATGAATGTCGTACAATATATGTTCTTCCGGCAGCATTACCTTCTGGCAGCCGCTGCCATACGGGAGAGTGTATTCCTTCATTGTTCATTCTCCTTTTTTAATAGTAGTTATATAATTATATTATACACTTCTGCATATAAAAATGAAAGGCAAAGGGTAAATTGTTTTAACGAAAGATTATTTTATAATTTTAGTTGTACATTTTGTAACAGATATGCTATAATATTTTAATAAATTACACTTATCACGGGGATGTACTGGTTTCGACGGGGATAGGTGTGGTATGATAAGCGAGCCGTGTTTCCGTCAGCACGTTAAACGGCGGACGTTTAAAAATAAACGCTAAAAACGATTACGCTTTAGCAGCTTAATGCTACGTCCTTGCGTTTCTTTCCTGCGGAAATGCTCTGGACGCCAACAGCAGGATACTTTAAGGGCTTTTCCCTGAGCCTTTAAGGGAAACCTTTTGGGATAGCAACCGGGCAGCCCGCCGTCAGGCGGCACGGAAGCGAATAATAAAATGACGCCTGCGCTCGGAGAAAGTCATATTGCAATATTTTCGGACAGGGGTTCGACTCCCCTCATCTCCACCAAATGCTGTGCAGTCGAACACTTTAATTGCTGTAGATTTAAGGTTTTGGCTGCTTATAATAAAAATTATAAACAAAAGTTAAGGCTGTCTGCAAAAGCAGGCAGCCTTTTATCGTTATTTTATCATTGATTTATTTTTTATTTATTATCAATGATACAGACGGTTGACTGATATTAAATAAATTTGCCAAAAACACCTGCGAAATATTGTGCTCGTTATACAGACGGTAAATCTCTGCATTACGCCCAAGTCGGTCTTTAAACGGCGTTATCTCCACCATCTCACCGTCAATTTTATAGCCGTAATCGCGCAGCACAACAATTACGCAGTCACCGTCTGGCTTCTGCGCCTTAATCTCCCAGCAGCGCAAACCATTTTTGCCGCGCGGCATATAGTTTACGTACTCCGGCTTACAATCACCGGCAATTTGTTTAAATTTTGCTTCGTTAAAAGTTTCTTCTTTAATCATATTAATCAAATCTTTCTGTGTATTACATTATATTAAAATATGTTTAAAAACAAAGGGAAGTTTTGCTTCCCTTTGTTTTTACAGTACAGTGTTTATGAACTTACTAATTAAAAGCTGTATCTTACGCCAACATTCCACTGCCACGGAGTAGCTACGTCACCGCCGTAAGTTTTTTCAATGTCCATGTAAAGATGCGTTGCATCGCTAAGGTTGATGTTAGTACCTACGCCAACTTCAAACCAACCTCCGCCAAGGTCTTGTTCAAAGCCTCTGGTTACGTTGCCTTTGTTAAAGCTGATATCAGTTTCACCGTCAAAATCATATAAGTAAGAAGCACGTACATAAGCGTTGCCCTGTTTAAAGTCTTTGCCAAGCGCAAAACCAATGCGCCCTACAAGGCTGTCCATACCGTCTTGACGTATGGATACGCCGTTATCAGTTTTATAATTTGCACTGCCAATTTTGCCGTAAGTTAATTCTACCTGCGGCTCAATCCACATTCCGTTATCTTGTTTAAAGCGTTTGCCATATTCTGCGCTTACGCTGTAACCGTTGGTTTCATAATCGCCGCTGCCTGCTCCGCCAATAACATCAAAATCATGGTCAAGGCGTGCATATTTGGCAATTAAATCAATAAAGCTGCCATCGTCATTTAAATAGCTGCCGTATACAGAAAAACCGGTATGTTTGTTCTCGCCGCTGCCGCCGTTAAAGCCGCTTTCACCTTCGGTATAGCTTATAGCCGCGCCGACGGTCCATTTGGGGTTGGTGCTTAATTTTTCATCATAACCTAACTGATAAGTATTGTACTGGTTTTTAATGCTCTTATAAGTGCCTTCGCCGCGTACCATACGTGCCCAAATGCCATGTTCGCCTTTGCTGTCGCGCAGTTCGCCAAGACGTTTGTTCATATCGTTATTTTCGGCACGCCATGCCATAAGGGCGATGCTTGCCATGTTGCTGATAGCGTTGTTGGAAGGATTAACTCTTTCATTAACGGTATTTAAAATAACTTTGCCGTTTTCGTCAACTTGTGCCGTAGTAATGCCGGTTACCGCCGTTTCATCAAGATACAAATTAGTTGCAGCAGATTTGCCGTTTCCTTGTTCTACAACCTGGTCAGCAAGCTGCTGTAAACTAATGCCCATATCATTCTGTACAAGCTGTTCGGAATAAGCCTGATTTGCAGCGACGGTTAAGGAATTTAAGGAATTTTTTTGCGTGATAGCAAGTTTGTTATCACTGCTTGCTACATTAACGGTGCCATTCGTACCCTTAATATTTTCAATCTCTAAAGTTTGCTCTTGCATATTTTCCAAATTGATTATACCGTTATTTAAAGTAAGATTATTAAGAGCTACATATTTATTTCCATTCGTGTAATCTTTACCATTATTTTTATAATCTTCACTACTTTCTATTACTTTATTAGGATTCCATTGTGCACCGTTTGCAAGTGTTACGTTTAAATTATCAACATTTAACTTATCATCAGTAGGTTTATTACCATTTTTAATCTCATAATTCCAACTTACTTCAGTGTTACCATTCCAATATGATTCCTCACCCGTTAAATTAATAAATACATTTGAATTAACTTCTGTGCCAGAAGTTGGCCCATCATAATTAAAATTCAAATTACCATTTAATTTGGTAAATTTTTCTCCACTTTCGTTTATATTAATAGTAGAATTACCACGAGTTAAAATGGCATCTTGCGCATCAATATAAAGATTACTGTCAACAACTACTTTACTGCTTGACATTGCAACAATACCTACAGTATCATCAATACCTGATTCAGTTTTTATATATGTATTATCAGTACTAATGGTTACGGTAGAAGGATTTGAAGGATCGCCAGTATTATTTTGAGCCCAAATACCTGCTGCTGTACTATTTTCTGAATATACATCTATTACTAAATTTTCACCTTTTACATTAACAAAAGCGGGTTTTGCTAAAGAATTATTAATATGTCGCATAGCAGTAATACCTGTCGCATATCCGCTAGCATTAACCATAATATTTATATTTTTAGTATTATTAGTACCAAGATTAACTATACCACCATGCGTAAAGTCAGGTTTCTCTCCATTACCTTTAAAAACAGATGCAGCAACACCGTAAGTATCACCCTTTTCATTGCTATTAATAACTTTAATAGCAATATTTTCATTAGTTAAATTTGCAGTGCCTTCATCTGTTGCTAAAATACCATAAACTTTACCTGATTCATCAATATTTCCTTCATAATTACTATTACCTAATTCAGTAATATTATCCACTCCATGTACAACTTCAATCGCATTTGCAGTTATTCCGATATCATCGTAATCAACAAGCCGATTTTCCGCAAAACCTACATTGCCTACAATCAAGCACGCCATTAAAGTACCTAATGTTAATTTTGCTTTTCTTTTCATCTTTCACAACTTCCTTTCCTTATATCCTAAACCACTGCATATAAATTTATAAAACTTATATGTCTATTAAAATTATAGCACAGTTTTACCCCCCCCCGCAAGACATTTCGGTTGGCGTAAACCGTAATTCTACTGGTCTTGTGGAAACTTTGTACCTGCCGGTAGGTTAGCGCAGCGGCGCAGGTTACGATAACCCGCGCGCTCGGTGGTGCGTAAAAATAATGTTTAACGTTTTGGGCTGTAATAACTGTCGAATATTAAGGTTCACAAATTTCACTTCTTATTCAGTCGTAAAATTTGCGTAGCTTCGCTGGCACAATTATTGCCTTCGCTTTCGCTCGGCACTAATTGGCGACTCAGCTAAAAAAATAACAGTAATAAACACGCTTCCTGAACGAAGTGAATAAGCGTGTATTACTGTTATTAAGCTAAAGTTTTTGTGAGTTGTATGGTTAATACCGGTATTTGATAAATAGACTTATCGGTTTACAAATTTTGCTTTTTTATGAATATGCAAATAGGAGCGACGTTTTGGCAAGCTAAATAACAACGGCATCTGCCGGGTTGTAATATAATAATACCCTGCTCTGCTTAAAAAGCATTACAGGGTATTAAAAATAACTTTTTTATATTTTATTTCACAACTTCATACGGCCAGTCCATAATGCCGCCGATATGTTCAATATTTGTATAGCCCATGTCTGCCAACGCCTGCGATGCACGGTGTGCGCGTTTGCCGCTGCGGCAGTAAACCAAAATTTCGGCTTCTTTATCCGGAAGAACCTTGGCAACTTCTTCGGATTTAGCTTCAATTAAATCAACCGGCAGTAAAACTGCACCCGGAATATGCCCTGCGGCAAATTCTTCCTGTGTGCGCACATCCAGAACAACAATTTTATCATTCTGTTCCATGCGCTGCTTTGCCTGCTGCGGCGTAAGCGTTTTATAAGCTGCGGCAGTTTGAGTTTGCACCGTTTGAGTGCCTTCAGCTGCCTTGGGCGCTTCTGCAAAGCATACGGCAGATACCGCAAACACAACGGCGAATACGAACATTAAAAATTTTTTCATAGTAGACCAGCTCCTTTATTTAAATTTTACTGCTACCTGTTCCGCTCCTTCAAGGCGCGTTCCACTTCGCGTTTGGCGTCGCGCTTTGCCATATCCTGGCGCTTGTCATACAGTTTTTTACCGGTGGCAAGGGCAATTTCTATTTTAATCAGCCCATGCGAAAAATACATTTTTAAAGGCACCAGCGTATAGCCTTTTTCTTTTACTTTGCCGATAAGGCGGCGGATTTCTGCCTTATGCAACAAAAGTTTACGGTCGCGCAGTGGCTCGTGGTTAAACCTGTTGCCCTGGTCATAGGGGCTGATGTGCAAATTGCAGACAATTACTTCCGCACTTTTGGTTATCTGGGCATAGCTGTCCTTCATGTTGGCTTTGCCCGCGCGCAGCGATTTTACTTCCGTACCCGTCAAGGCAATGCCTGCCTCGTAAGTTTCATGAATGGTAAAATCATGGCGTGCTTTTCTGTTTTCCGCAACAATTTTTATTTTCTTTTCCACTATTTATTCCTCTGTTTTTTCTTTCTTTTGCCGTGCTTGTTCTTACTGTCTTTTAAATATTTATTGCCGCCAATGCCGCCTTTGCCGCGTTTGGCAAATTTATCTTTGCCGCCCTTTTTCTTTTTGCCTTTTTTATCAGGCACATCGCTGCGGTAACTTACGGATTTACGCTGTTCGGCAAGCTGCATTTTAATGCGTTCGCGCACGCTTTCGTCTTCACCGGCAAGTATAAAATCTATATTGCGTTCGGCAATATTAACCTGAAAAACCTCAATGCGTACAGGGTCGCCCAAGCGGTAGCATTTGCGCGTATGCGTACCCATCAAAGCATAATTTTCTTCAATAAATTCGTAATAATCATCCAGCAGGCTGGAGATATGCACAAGACCTTCCACACCGTTTTCCAGTTCAACAAACATGCCAAAGGCAGTAACGCCGGATATTATGCCGTCATATTCTTCGCCGATATGCCCTGCCATGTATTCGGCCTTTTTCAAATCAACGGTTGCTCGTTCAGCTTCGGCAGCAGTGCGCTCGCGTATTGATGAATGTTCGGCAATATGGTCGAGCTTGTTAATATATTCGTCCTTTGTTTTTTCTTTCATATACGGGTCAGCCAGCCATTTATGCAGCAAGCGGTGTACAATCAAATCCGGATAGCGGCGTATCGGCGATGTAAAATGCGTGTAATACTCTGCCGCAAGGCCAAAATGCCCGATATTATCCGTTTGGTAAACGGCCTGTTTTAAAGAGCGCAGAGCAACCGTGGAAACCATGCGTTCTTCCGGACGGCCTTCCATGGCGATTAATGCTTTTTGAAGCGCCAGCGGCTTAATGTCTGCCGCCACCGGCATTTTTACATTAAAACGGCTTAACAAAAGCGATAAATCGCGCATTTTTTCTTCGTTGGGCTTATCATGCACTCGGTAAACAAAAGGCCATTTTTGCAGGGCCATATGGCGCGCAACCGTTTCGTTGGCCGCCAGCATAAATTCCTCAATGATTGATTCGGCAAGCCCATGCTCGCGCTGTACTATTTCCAAAGGCCTGCCCTGTTCGTCCAGAATTACTTTCTGTTCCGGCAGGTCAAAATCAATTGCGCCGCGCGTTACGCGTTTTTTGTGCAGAATAACACACAGTTTTTCCATTTCTTCCAGCATCGGCAGCGCGTCTTTATATTTTTCCGTTAATTCGGCATTTTTATTGACCAAAATTTCACGCACAATGCGGTAGCTTAAACGGTAACGAACATTAATAACGCCGGGAAAAATATCGTAGCTTTTAATGCGGCCTTTTTTATCTATCAGCATTTCGCAGCACATTACCAGCCTGTCTTCTCCTGCATTAAGGCTGCAAATACCGTTGGAAAGGCGTTCCGGCAGCATCGGCAGCACTCTGTCTACAAGGTAAACACTGGTGCCGCGTTCCTGCGCTTTGCGGTCCAAAATAGTATTTTCGTGTACGTAATAGCTTACATCCGCAATATAAACGCCCAGCGTAAAGTCGCCGTTTTCCTGCGGCTCTACATATACGGCATCGTCAAGGTCTTTGGCATCGTCGCCGTCAATGGTAACAATTAATCTGTCACGCAAATCGTGCCTGCCGTCCAGTTCTGCGGCTTTAATGGTTTTCGGCACACGTTTGGAGGCTGCAATAACCTGTTCCGGAAATTCCAGCGGCAAATCATACTGCTTTATCAGCGACAAAAGCTCCATGCCTACATCGCCTGTATTGCCAAGCACTTCCACTATTTTGCCTTCGATATTGCGGCGGCTGTCCGGAGCCCACTCCGTAATCTCCACAACAACCTTCTGGTTGTTTTTGGCTTCGCCAAAATTGCGTTTTAAAACATATACATCCTGCCCTATGCGTTTATCATCCGGCACTACAAAGCCGTAATCGCGGCTGGCTTTAAAAGTACCGACAATCTTATTGTTTGCATGTGTAATAATGCGGATAATTTCGCCTTCGGGCTTATTTTTGTTGCCTCCGCCCTTTTCTACGCGCGCCATAACGCGGTCATTATTCATGGCGCCGTTAAGCAGGCGCGGCGGAATAAACACATCAGGCCGCTCACCTTTGTTATCGGGAATAACAAAGCCAAAGCCCTTACTTGTAAGCTGAAAGCGCCCAACTACAAGCCCCATGCGTTCCGGTAAGCCGAATGTTCCGAAACGGGTCTTTATAATTTCGCCGTTTTCCTGCAATTCTTTTAAATCCTGCCAAAAATTGTTTAAATTGCCTGTTATGGGTATTTCTTCGATCAAATCTTCGGCAGTCAGCGGCGCATAACTGCTGCGCCTCATAAACTCCAAAATCTGTTCTTTTCCTTTTTTCATTTTAATCCTCCAGCATCATCTTGGCAGTAGCTTCTGCCGCCACAACACCTTTTTTTGTTATAATTTCGCCATGCATTTCAACCAAACGTCCTTTCTGCTTAACGCGCGTTCCTACGCATTTAACCTCCTCACCTATTTTTAACGGCTGGCGGTAACGCAGCTCCATTTTTGCCGTGTAAGCAGGTTTGCCTTCCATACAAAACAAATAGTGCCCCATAATTTCATCAAGCAAAACGCTTATTAACCCTCCGTGCATCATGCCGTTATAGCTTTGATGTTCTTCTTTCGGGGTAAAATAAGACACACATTCTTTTTCATCCATTTTAAAAGTCATTTTCAAACCGATAGGGTTCTTTTTTCCGCAGGCAAAACACATTGGATATTCTTTATCTTCAAACATTTATCTTTCCTTAAAAAAAGCAAGTACTTCATTAAATACTGCTTCCCTTTCTTTATCTAAAGTTAAAATATGGCCGCAATGCTCAAACCATATTAATTTTTTCTTTTCTGATGCGATATTATCATAAATAAACTGCGCACTCTGCCAGCGCACGGTATGTTCAATTTTACTCTGCATAACAAGGCACGGAACGGTAATGTTCTTTAAAAAGCCGGTTTTACATTTTTTAATAAATTTAAACATGCTTAAAAGCGGCTTTGTCGGCATTACCTCGCTGTGTACGCAATATTCTTCCGGAACATCAAATTCGCGCTGATGTTTTTTTTACATAACGGATTAAGAAATGCAAAAACGGAAGCAAAATCTGTCTTTTGTCAAAAACATATATGGGCGCAGCCATAACCACAATTTTATCAGGAGCAAGTTCTGCCGCGGCTTTTAAAGTTAACAGCCCGCCCATGGAAAGCCCGGCGATATAAACTTTGCTGCAAATGGTTTTTAAACGCATAAACCCGCGCTTAACTTCGTCATACCAGTCGGCAAAAGTCTTTTTTGCCAGAACGGATGCCGGTTCGCAGTGCCCCGGCAGCAAAACGCCAAGCACAGTATAACCCCTGCTGTGCAAAAATTCACCCAGCAGACGCATTTCTCCCGGTGCGCCGGTATAACCATGTATTAAAAGCACGCCTTCGCTGCCGCCCTTAAAAAAGAACGGTTTTGCGCCAAGTTTAGCCACGTTTAAACCTCCTGATATATACATATCTATTATAGCATATACAAAAAAATCCTACATCTGAAAGGATGCAGGATTTTACAAAAGCTTTGCTTATTATTTTATAAAAATAAAATTACATGCTTAATTTGGCAATTACAAGTGTAATAACGGCAAACAGAATGCCCAAAACAATGGTAGCTTTAGCCATCATTGTATCCATATCATTGCCTTTGCCAAAATAACCGCCACCGCCGCCAAAAGCGTCAGACAGGCCGGAACCCTTGCCGGACTGCATAAGCACAGAGCCAATTAATGCTATGCTGACAATAACGTCCAATACACTTAACGCTGTAATCAACTTGGCTTCCTCCTATAACTAAATTACCCTTTTATTTTATCATAACAAAACTTGCGTTACAATAAAATCTTCTGTATCTGGTAAAAAAGCCTGCTTCGCAATGAAGCAGGCCTTTATTTGCCAATTATTTACGCAGGCCGAGCTTTGCAAGGATTGCACGATAACGCTCGATATCCTTAGCCATAAGATAATTTAATAAACCACGGCGCTGACCTACCATTTTGAGCAGGCCACGGCGGGAATGATGGTCTTTTTTGTGTTCTTTCAGATGTTCGGTAAGATATTTAATGCGTTCAGTCAATACTGCGATTTGTACTTCCGGAGAACCGGTATCGCCTTCGTGTCTTGCATTTGCAAGAATAATTTCTTGTTTTCTTTCAGGTGTTAACATTGTAATTCCTCCATTTTTCTGTAATCGCCAGTGCATAGAAACCGCCGGAGCAGCGTATCTCCAAGCAATGGTTCAAAATAATACTTTAAAAGTATATCACAGTTTTATGTATCAGGCAACTGTTTTTTATTTAAAAAGTAAGTTTTTATTGCTTTTTTGTCTTCTTCAATCTGCCGGCAAAGTTCTTCCACTCCGCTGAACTTCTTTTCGGCACGGATATATTTATGAAACTGCACCGACATTGTTTTTCCGTATAAATCTCCGCTGCAGTTAAATAAATTAACTTCCAGCCTTGCGTGTTCAACGTCGTTAAAAGTCGGGTTATTGCCTATATTGCCCATTCCTTCATAAATGCTGCCTTCGATAGAAGCCGTTACAGCATATACGCCCGGTGCAGGCACAGCCATTTCGCCGTGCAGAAGTTCAATATTGGCAGTCGGAAAACCAAGTTTGCGTCCGCGCTGCTCGCCATGAACAATTTTACCGGTAATGGCATAAGCACGCCCCAGCATACGGTTGGCATATTCTATATGCCCTGCCTGTATAAGATTGCGGATGCCGGTGCTGCTGACAACGTTTCCGTTTATTTTTACAAGCGGCCTTACTATAACATCAAAACCGTTTTTTCTGCCGCTGCGCTCCAGCGTTTCCGTTTTGCCGCTGCCCAAAAATCCGTAAGTAAAATTCTCGCCCACTACCAAACAGCGGTAATTAAAGCAGGCCAGCCTATCCAAGAATTCATCCGGCGACAAGGCGGCAAAATCTTCCGTAAACGGTATATTAATTAAATAATCAACGCCAAAACTTTCAAGAAGTTTTATTTTTTCTTCCGCAGAAATAATTCTTACCGGAACCAAATCAGGACGTATTAATGCCAGCGGATGGTTGCTGAAGGTAAAAACTGCCAGCTTAAGCCCGCTGCGTTCTGCGTAATTTCTGGCCGTATTTATTACATCAGTATGCCCAAGATGCAGGCCGTCGAACGTGCCGAGTGCAATAACCGTTGCAGGATATTTATTTTTTAATTCAGCATCCAGAGATGTAATTATTTCCATGAACAACCTCAAATAAGTTCCTGTGGTTTTTCTGCGTGATGCAGTATTTTTACGCCTTTCACTATTCCGCCGGAGGCTTTGCCGATACCGAAAAACTCTCCGCTGCGCCCTTTCAGCCTGTAAAGACCGTCAGCAGCTTCTGCCATACTGGTTGCCACGCCCTGCGTAATGCGCCAGGCCTGCCTGTCCGTTAAAACAAGCTCCGGCAAATGCATAACAGCGGTTTCTTCAGGCAGCAAATATTTTTCAGCACCGTTTTCCAGTTCCTGCAAGGTAACGGCATCTTCTATTTTAAATCCGCCTGCCGAAGTACGCAGCAAAAAGCTCATTGTGCCGCAAACGCCAAGTTTAGCGCATATATCTTCCAAAAGCGTCCTGATGTATGTACCTTTGGAACATTCAACATCAAGCAAAGCTTTTTGCGGCGAAAAAGAAAGCAGCTGCAAACGGTAAATAAAAATTTCGCGCTCCTGCCTTTCAACGCTTATGCCCTTGCGTGCCAGCTTGTAAAGGGGCTGCCCGTTAAATTTTAAGGCCGAATACATTGGCGGCAGCTGTTTTTGCCTGCCGGTAAATTCTGCCAGCAGCGCCGAAAAATCTTCTTTGCTGCATGCAGGCAGACTACTGCTTTCCGTAACCGTTCCGCTGTCGTCCCCGGTATCGGTTTTTACACCGAAGGTAATTTCGGCGCGGTAACTTTTGCGGTCCTCCGCAGCGTATTCCAAAAGGCGCGTTGCCGAACCTGCAAAAACAGGCAGCACCCCGGCAGCATCAGGGTCAAGCGTGCCGGAATGCCCGATTTTTTTAGTGTTCAGCACCCTGCGCAAAAAGCCGATAACATCATGGCTTGTCATGCCGCAGGGCTTTAATACATTAATAATTCCATCCGTCATAAGGCTTTACCGATAGCTTCAAGCACTTTCTGCTTGGCTTCTGCCAAAGGCAGTTCCACCGTGCATCCGGCAGCCCTGATATGGCCGCCGCCGCCAAAGGACAGCGCTATTTCAGCCACGTCAGTTTTTTGTGAACGCATGCTTACACGCGTAACAGACGGTTCCACAGCTTTAAACAATACTGCTACATCAACACCTTCAATATAACGTGCAAACGAAATAAAATTGTCGGTGTTAACTTCTTTATCGTATAAATCGCTGTTAATTTCAATAGTACTTACCGCACCGTCATTATAAAAGCTTAAGGTTTGCAGTACCTTGCCAAGCATTTCTATGTTGGCTCTGGTATGCGTTCCGAGAGCATCCGAAATTTCGTTCGGGCGCGCGCCATATTCCAGCAGTTTTGCTGCCGCACGCATGGTTGCCGGTGTTGTATTGGCAAAGCGGAAAGAACCGCAGTCCGTATAAATAGCCGTATAAATGCAGGTTGCCAAATCTTTATCCGGCGTAATATCCAGCTTTTCCACCAGTGCGCACAAAATTTCGCCGGTAGCTGCAGCTTCCGTATTAAGGTATAAATAATCAGCATACTGCGTGTTGGAAATATGGTGGTCAATATTAACCATGGCATTATACTTAACAGCCTGTGCAACCCTGCCGATTCTGTCCAGCGAACTTGCATCAAGCACAACCAAAAGGTCTGTAACAACAGGGTTATTTACATCCGGTTTTACAAAACTGTCAAGCTGCGGCAAAAAGCCAAATGCCTTGGGCACATCATCATCTACCATAACTGTAACTTGCTTGCCGGCTTTTTCCAGTGCCATTTTCAGCGCCAGCGTTGAGCCCAAAGCATCACCGTCAGGGCTCACATGCGGGCACAATACAAAACTTCCGTTTTTTAAAAGCAGCCCGGCAATTTCTTCAAGCGTACAATTTTTACTCATGCGGGGTTTCCTCTTGTTTAATTTTTCTCAGCAGTTCTTCAATATGCGCGCTGTATTCCATGGAAGTATCCTTGGCAAAAATCAGTGCCGGTGCAAAACGCAGCCTGATTCTTTTGGCAATTTCCGTACGCATATAGCCCACGGCTTTATTAAGCCCCTGCCATGCTTCTTCCTGGTCTTTTTCCGTTCCGTACAGGCTTACATAAACTTTGGCCAGGCTTATATCGTCGGTCAGTTCAACGCCGGTTACGGTAACAAATTTAATGCGCGGATCTTTAATATCCTGCAGCAAAATTTTGCTGAGTTCCTGCTTAATTGCTTCCTGTAATTTTTCAACTCTTAATCTTGCCATAACAAGTACCTATTAGTCAACGGCAACTTCTTCCATGGAATAAACTTCAAAAATATCCCCTTCTTTAATATCGCGGAATTTATCAAGTGTTATGCCACATTCAAAGCCTGCCACAACTTCTTTAACGTCATCTTTAAATCTGCGCAGGGAGTCAATTTCGCCTTCATGAACTACAATACCGTCACGTACTACGCGTACTTTGGAAGAATTGGTAACTTTGCCTTCCAGTACATAGCAGCCTGCAATAAGCAGTTTGGAAATTGTAATCAGCTGGCGTACTTCCACGCGTCCCTGAATAACTTCTTTAAATTTCGGCGCGAGCATGCCCTTAATAGCTGCTTCAACGTCATTAATCGCATCATAAATTACCCTGTAAGTGCGTACGTCAACCTTTTCGGTTTCGGCAGCCTTGCGGGCATTCGCATCCGGGCGGACATTAAAGCCAATGATAAGCGCATTGGCAGCAGATGCCAGCATTACGTCGGATTCGGTAATGGAACCAACGCCGGAATGAACTACTACTACTTTTACTTCGTCATTTTTAATATTGGAAAGCGACGATTTAAGTGCTTCAATCGTGCCCTGAACGTCAGCTTTAACAACAATATTCAGTTCTTTCAGCTCGCCTTCCTGAATACGCTGGAAAATATCATCCAGTGATACTTTGGCGTTTTGCTGCATTTCTTCGCTGCGGCGTTTTGCAAGGCGTTTTTCGGCAACGCTTCTGGCGGTTTTTTCGTCAGTGCTGTCCAAAATATCGCCAGCCATAGGCACTTCGTTCAGGCCAAGCACTTCAACCGGTGTTGAAGGCAGCGCTTTTTTAACTTTTTCGCCGCGGTCGTTAATCATGGCACGTACTTTGCCGTAAGCGGTGCCTGCAATAATCGTATCGCCGATGCTTAAAGTACCGCGCTGAACCAAAACGGTTGCCACAGGACCGCGTCCTTTATCAAGCTGCGCTTCGATAATAGTACCGTGTGCAGGAAGGTTCGGGTTTGCTTTTAATTCCTGCATTTCCGCAACGAGAAGAATCATTTCCAGAAGTTCCGGAATACCGGTTTTCTGATGTGCGGAAACCGGAACCATAATGGTATCGCCGCCCCAGTCTTCCGGAATGAGTTCATGTTCAGCAAGCTGCTGTTTAACATGGTCGGGGTTAGCTCCCGGGCGGTCCATTTTATTAATGGCTACAATGATAGGAACCTTGGCTGCTTTGGCATGGTTAATAGCTTCGATAGTCTGCGGCATAACACCGTCGTCGGCAGCTACAACCAAAATCGCAACGTCGGTTACCTGCGCGCCGCGGGCACGCATTGCCGTAAATGCTTCGTGGCCCGGGGTATCAAGGAATACAATCTTTTTGCCCTGATAGTTAACCTGATAAGCACCAATGTGCTGGGTAATACCGCCTGCTTCGCGGCTTGTTACATTGGATTTGCGGATAGCGTCAAGCAATGAGGTTTTACCGTGGTCAACATGGCCCATAACCGTAATTACAGGCGGGCGCGGAACACGTTTCGCCGGGTCATCTTCAACTTCCGGAATTTCGGTCGGGTCTTCTTCCGGCGGCAGCGGAACTACTTCCACATCAAATTCCGTGCCTACAAGCTCTGCTGTTTCAAAATCAATATCCTGATTAATGGTAACCATTACGCCAAGCATAAACAAGGCTTTGATAACTTCATTAACTTCGCGTTTAATGAGATTTGCAAAGTCTTTAACGTTAATGCTTTCGCCAACTTCAACGCGGGACGGCCTTACAACCGTTGCCTGTACTGCCGGCTGCTGCGGTTTGCTGCTGCCGGGGCGTTTTTTCATCATATGGTCGCGGCTGTGCATGTTGCGGCTGTCGCGGCTTGCATACTGGCCTTTAATCTGCGGTTTTTCATTGCGTTTTTTGTTAAACTGCTGTTTGCCGCCCTGCTGGCTGCCGCGGTTCTGGTTTTCAAAACGGCTTTGCTGCTGTCCTGCGGCACTGCGGTTCTGCTGGGAACCCTGCCCGGACTGCTGTCCTTTCGGTCCGATAAAAATACCTCCCTGCGGGCGCTGAGGACGGTTCTGTTTATTGTTTTTGCCCTGCTGGCCCTGCTGCAAATTACCCTTGCCATGCTGCTGCATCGGCTGATTGTTCTTTTTATGGTTTTGGTTATTTTGGTTATTCTGATTATTATTGTTTTTAACCTGATTTTGATTGCGCTGTTCGTTATGCGCAGGAGCAGGTTTATTACCGGCATTTTTCGGCCTGTTATCCTGCTGGAGTTTATTTTTTTCAACCGGTTTAGGCTGATTCTGTACCTGTACTTTAACCTGTTTCTGGGCACTGGCTTTATTAGCGTCATTTTTTGCCGGCACTGCCTTCGGAGCATTGTTTTGTGCTTTTTGCTGTTGAGGAGCAGGCTTTTTCTCCGGCTGAACCGGCTTTTTGGCAAATGCGCGCACTACCATTTCTTTGGCAGCGTCATCCACCGTACTTAAACTTTTAACCTGAATGTTATTTTTTGCCAGTACATCAATTACTTCCTGGTTGCTTTTTCCCAATTCTTTAGCTATTTCATATATTCTATGCTTACCCATTCATCCACCTCCAAACTTAATCGTGGCACTTTTTCTGTATCATTGCTGCAAAATTATTATCCGTAATTACAACGGCCGTACGCGGGGATTTACCTATAGCCGAACCTATTTCCGCACGCGAAGGCCCTGTAATAATATTAACACCGGCCGACTTAGCAAGGTATTCCAGTTCCTTGCGGGATGTTTCCACCGCATCAGAAGCAATCAGCATCAGTTTTGCCTTGCCGCCATTTAAAGCGCTGCGTACCGCAAAATCACCCGCTGCAACTTTACCTGCCTTTTGCGCCAGCCCCAATGCAAAAGCTACCTGTCTATTGTCCATCGGGCAAATCCTCCAGCAGTTTTGCATAAACTTCTTCCGTTACGGGTTTTTCCAAAGCACGTTCCAGGCGTTTTTCCTTAACGGCTTTTTTTATGCATTCCCGGCTGCGGCAGACATAAGCTCCGCGCCCGGATTTTTTGCCTGTTAAATCAAGCGATATTTCACCTTCCGGAGAACGTACAATGCGCAGCAGTGATTTTTTGTCTTTCATTTCACCACAGCCGACACATTTGCGCTGCGGCACTTTTTTAATCTTCTGTTGTTTCATCAGCTTCACCCCCGGCGCTTTCAAAAGGCTCTTCCTTGCTCTGGGTTTCGCTCTTTATATCAATTTTCCAGCCGGTAAGCTTTGCTGCCAGGCGTGCATTCTGCCCTTCTTTGCCAATGGCAAGAGAAAGCTGGTAATCGGGCACAACCACACGGCAGATTTTTTCACTTTCCAGAATTTCCGTGCTTACAACCTTGGCAGGAGATAATGCGTTGGCAACATACTGAGCGGGGTCATCGCTGTATTTTACAATATCAATCTTTTCGCCACGCAGCTCGTTTACGATAGCCTGTACGCGCATGCCTTTCTGTCCTACGCAGGCGCCTACCGGGTCGATGTTTTCGTCTTTGGTGTAAACTGCAATTTTGGAGCGCATGCCCGGTTCGCGCGCAACAGATTTAATTTCCACCAAACCGTCATGAATTTCCGGTACTTCCAGCTCAAACAAACGTTTCAAAAGGCCGGGATGGGTTCTGGAAACCATAATCTGCGGGCCCTTGCTTGTTTTGCGTACCTCTAAAATATAGGTTTTCATTCTGTCATGGTATTCGTAAATTTCACCGGGAATCTGCTCGCCAACCGTTAAAACAGCCTCTGCTTTACCCAAATCAATGTAAACATTTCTGTTTTCCATACGCTGAATAACGCCGGTAACAATGTCGTTTTCACGGTTATAATATTTTTCAAACACCATGCCGCGCTCTGCTTCGCGGATGCGCTGAACAACAACCTGTTTTGCATTCTGTGCAGCAATGCGGCCAAAGTTTTTCGGCGTTACTTCAATTTCCACAATATCATCAAGTTCGTAGCGCGGGTCAATTTTATGTGCATCTTCCAGAGTAATTTCATTAGCACTGTCTTCAGCGGTTTCAACAACATGCTTCTGTGCATATACATGCAGCTCGCCGCTGGTTCTGTTTAAATCAACGCGTACATTCTGATTGCTGCCAAAATTCTTTTTATAAGCAGTTACCAATGCTTCTTCAACAGCTTCAAACAAAATAGAAGGCTCAATACCTTTTTCCTTGCCTAATTCCTGCACGGCCATAATAAAATCTGCGTTCACTTTTCTTACTCCCCCTAAACCTTAAAAATCTATGTGCGGCCTGATCATGGCAATCGTTTTTCTTTCAAATACAACCGGATTCTTGCTTTCGCGTCCTTTAAGAACAGGTTTGGCGCTGATGGTATTTTCATCATGCGCTGTCAGAACTGCAACTATTTCTTTGTTCTTTTCCCAAGGCGCAAAAAATTTAATATCCACTTTTTTGCCGTAGAAACTTTCAAAATCCTTGTCTTTTTTAAGCGGACGGTCAATACCCGGTGAAGAAACTTCCAGATAATATTTATCCCTGATAGGGTCACGCGCGTCCAAAATTTCCGTCAGCTTTTCACTTACCATCTGGCAGTCATCAATCTCGATGCCGCCCGGTTTATCAATATAAATACGCAGATACCAATCTTTTTCACGCACATATTCAACATCAACCAGCGAAATATCTGTTCCCTGTAAAATTTCTTCGGCCATGCCGCTTACCAGTTTTTCAATCTCTGCACTCTGCATAATTCACCTCCGCTTTTTCTTAACCCTAATAAGAGGAAAGAGCGGGTAAAATACCCACTCTCTCAAAAGAAGTCATAATTTTTCTTAATATATTATACCATTATATGTCTTTAAAGACAAGTTATTTGTATCATTTTAAACATTAAAATTAACAAATCAGCCTTTTAAATATGCCAGAATTTCTTCGGCATTGGTGTCGGGCTTTGCTTTCGGATAAACTTTTTCAATAACGCCGTTTTCATCAATTACAAAAGTGCTGCGCACAACTCCCATGCTTACTTTGCCGTACATTTTCTTTTCCTGCCATACGCCGAAAGCCTCAATGGCTTTACGTTCCGGGTCGCTTAACAAAATAAAAGGCAGTTCCTGTTTGGCTGCAAAATTGCTGTGCGATTTTACGCTGTCTTTGCTGATGCCGATAACTTCCACGCCAAGATTTTTATATTCGCCGTAATTATTGCGGAAAGCGCAGGCCTGGCGTGTACAGCCCGGCGTAGAATCTTTCGGGTAAAAATATACAACTACTTTTTTGCCTGCAAAGTCGTGCAGCGATACCAAATTGCCGTCTTTATCTTCCAAAGTAAAATCAGGCGCTTTCATTCCTGCTTCGAGCATTCTTTATTCCTCCTTTAATCTGAATATATCTGATTTTATGCTTTCAAGCTTGCAATTGCTGCGGCAGTATCTTCCGCACCGTAAACGTAGCTGCCTGCAACCAGAATATTGGCACCGGCTTTGCGTACAATTTTGCTGGTTTCGGCATTAATGCCGCCGTCAACCTGTATATCACAGGCCAGGCCTTTTTCGTCAATCATTTTACGCAGTGCCGCAATTTTGGGCACAACGCTTTCTATAAATTTCTGCCCGCCAAAGCCGGGGTTTACCGTCATTAAAAGCACCATATCGGCATCGCCCAAAACTTCCTGCACCATGCAGAGCGGTGTTGCAGGGTTAAGTGCCACACCGGCCTTTACGCCCTTGCTTTTAATATATTGCAGGCAGCGGTGCAAATGTTTGGTTGCTTCTGCATGAACGACAATCATATCCGCACCTGCTTTGGCAAAATCATCAATATATGTTTCAGAATGTTCTACCATTAAGTGGCAGTCAAAAAACATATCCGTTACCTTACGGATTTTTGTTACAACGGGAGCGCCAAAAGTAAGGTTAGGCACAAAGTTGCCGTCCATAACGTCGATATGAACCCAATCTGCACCGGCTCTTTCGATTTTTTTAATTTCGTCCGCCAAAAAGGCAAAATCAGCAGATAAGATAGATGGTGCTATTTTAATCATCTTTTACCACTCTTTTCTTTCAGTAATTTTATTTCGTCTAAAATTGCAAGATAAGATTCATAACGGCTTGCAGCAATTTTACCTTCTTCTACTGCATTTTTCACGCCGCAGACCGGTTCATGCGTATGCGTGCACGGAACAAATTTGCAGCCGTGCTCAAAATGCTTAAATTCACGAAAATACTTATAAAGCTCGCGCGCGTCGATATTTTCGGCCAGCAAATTGCCAAAACCGGGTGTATCGGCAAGGTAGCCGCCGTTAAAAGGCAAAAGCTGGGCATAACGTGTTGTATGCCGCCCGCGCCCGATTTTTTCACTTACCTTGCCTGTCTGCAATGCTATGCCGGGCTGCAGGGCATTAAGCATGGATGATTTACCGACACCGGACGGCCCGGCAAATGCGCTGATTTTGCCGTTTAAATATTCTTTCAGCGCTTCAAGCCCTGTTCCGTTAAAAGTTGACACAGTAAAAACAGTATAGCCTGCCTTACGGTAAACTCCGGCAATTTCTTCAAGCTGCGCTTCACTTACAATGTCTGTTTTATTAAGGCATAAAACGGCTTCAATACCGGCACGTTCGGCAAACGCCAGCATTTTATCTGCCAGCAGACAGCTGAAATCCGGGTCTGCACAGGCAAAAGCTATTACAATGCAGTCAAGGTTAGCCATTGCCGGCCGCTCCATGAAATTACGGCGCGGCAAAATAGTTTTAATCATGCTTTCGCCGTCAGGATTTTTCTCAAACTCAACCATATCTCCCGTAACGGCAGAAAAACGCACCTGTTTCATTTTACCCTTTATTTTGCAGGTAACAATTTCTTTATCAGGCGTTTCCACATAATAATACCCGTTAAAATTTTTTATAATGCGGCCTGCTGTCAAAGCTGTTTCTCCTCTATAAGTTTATTGTCACAGTAGAATCTGGCCACGGCGCCGCCGCTTACTTCAACTTTCTGGCGTATGCGCACGCCTTCACGTTTGGTGCCTTCGTAAACTACTTTTTCGCCGTCGTCGTCAACCACAACAATTTTTACTTTTTGTTTTTTCGCTCCGTCAGGCACTACAAATTCGGCATATTTATTCTGAGATGCAGTGCCGACGCCGTCAGAAACACGCAGCACAACATCAGTGCTGTTCAAAACCTTGCTGCCTTCTTTAGGCGTAATGCTCAAAACAGTACCGGCAACTTTTTTGCTGCCCACGCTTTGTGCGGTAATATTTTTAAAACCGAGTTTTTCAAGCGCCGTCATGGCTTCGCCTGATGCTTTGCCAACTACGGAAGGAATGGTAACTTCTTTCGGTTTTTCGGAAATTACAAGATTTACCTTTTCGCCATGGCGTATTTTTTCGTTAGCTTTAGGGGTTTGTTCAATAACAAGCCCGCTGCCGTCTTCGCGGAAAACGGTTTCTACTTTGCCAAGCGCAAGTTCTTTGCGTTCTATCATTTTGCGTGCGTCAGCAAGATTTTTACCTGCAAGGTTTGGCACTTCCACCATTTCAATGCCTTTGCTTACAGTTAAATAAACGGCACTGCCTTCCTTGCGCATTTCATTTCCGGCAGGGTCCTGCTCAAGCACAAGCCCCGGTGTTACTTTATCGTCATAGGCTTCCTTCAGTGTTATGCTGAACCCTGCATTTTCCAGTATCTGCTGCGCTTCAACAACGGTTTTGCCGGTTACGTCCGGCACTTTTACAGTTTCACGGCTAAACACGTTGCCTATAAGCAGAAATACTGCCGATAAAACCACTACCACAGCCGCAAGCATAATTTGCTGATGCCGTGTAAGCTGGGTTTCTTTCATTTTTTGCAGCCAGCTTTTTTTAGCTTTCGGTTTTGCAGGAGCGGCAGGAACCGTCATTACAATGGTTTCCTCCGGAACTTCCGTTTCATCTGTAACCAGTGCATATTTTTCTTTAACTTCATCAACAAAGCTGTCTGCTTCGGTGTAATCCTCCGCTTCGCCGTTTTTCTCCATTTTATTTTTAATGGAATTTAAGTCCTGGCGCATTTCTTCCGCGCTGGCGTAACGCTTGGTTAAATCTTTGGCAAGCGCTTTATCTATTACATGCTGCAAACATACCGGCAGCCCGTCAACGTAAGTGCTGAGCGGCGGCGGCGTTTTTTCAACATGCATCATGGCTACGGCAACTGCCGTATTGCCGTCAAACGGCACATGCCCCGTAAGCATTTCGTAAAGCACAATACCCAAGGAATAAATATCGCTCTGGGCAGTTACAGGCTTTCCGCTTGCCTGCTCCGGAGATAAATAATGCACCGAGCCAATTACCGAATTGGTATACACCATCGTCATATTGCTTATCATTCTGGCAATGCCAAAATCAGCAATTTTGGGGTGCATATTTTCCGTTATTAAAATATTGTGCGGCTTAATATCGCAGTGAATAATATTGCGCCTGTGCGCATGGCTTAATCCCGCTGCAATATCTTCGGCAATGCAAACAGCCTTATAAGGCGAAAGCCTTCCTTTTTCTTCCAGCAGGTCTTTTAAGGTTTTGCCTTCCACATATTCCATAACGATAAAAGACTTGCCTTCTTCTTCGCAAACATCAAAAATATTTATGATAGAAGGGCTGGAAAGCCGTGCAGCAGACTGTGCCTCATGCTTAAACTGGTTAAGAAGCGTTTTGTCGTCATTGAACTGGTCGCGCAGTATTTTTATGGCTACCTGCCGGTTAAGCAGCAAATCTTCAGCCAGATAAACTTCGGCCATTCCGCCTGAACCAATGTGACGCAGGATTTTATAACGTTGTTTTAAAATTGTTCCGTTGTTCATTTATATCTCCTCCGCACAAAAGTCTATCAAAATAACCGAAACATTATCGCGCCCGCCATTATTAAGCGCAAGTTCAATTAAAGCATCCGCCGCTTTTTCCGTATTTTCTTCCTTCAAAACGGCGGCAATTTCATCATCGGCAGCCATGTCCGAAAGCCCGTCGCTGCACAAAAGCAGCCTGTCGCCAGGCTCTATTTCAAAGCTGAAAACATCTGAATCAAGCCCTTCATCCGCACCGACTGCCCTTAAAATTACATTGCGCTGCGGGTGGCGGCGTGCTTCATCAGTTGTTATATCGCCCTTGCTTAAAAGTTCAGCCACATAAGAATGGTCCTGAGTTATCTGCTTAAGCAGGCCATTGCGCCATAAATATAGGCGGCTGTCGCCAATATTTAAAGCATAGGCCTTTTTGTCTTCCGCCATATACACGGCAACCAGAGTTGTGCCCATGCCTTCGTAATCAGGCATTTTGCATACCAGGCTGCGCAGATGGCTGTTAGCTTTGGAAGCAGCTTCTTTTAAAGCCGTACACAGAGCTTCTCCGGTAAGCCCGGCAAAATTCTTTTTTTCTTCTTTTAAAACTTTAATTGTTTCCACACTGGCAATTTCACCGCCGGCATAACCGCCCATGCCATCAGCGATGGCAAACAGTTCCGGTCCGTCCGTTAATAAGGCATCCTCATTAGCAGTACGCACAAGGCCGGTATTTGTTTTACTGACCGCTATCATACAGCGCCCCCTGAATAAATCACTTGTTATCGTTAAACTTCGCCCGCAGCTGTCCGCAGGCTGCATTAATATCTTTGCCCATCTCCTTGCGGATGGTGGCATTAATTTTATTTTTCTGTAAAATTCTTAAAAATCCTTCAATACGTTTTGCCGGAGGACGTTCAAAACCTTTTTCCGGTACCGGATTGGCCGGAATTAAATTTACCGATGCGTGCTTAAATTTTAAATAATTACTTAAAAGCTGCGCATCCTCCGGGCTGTCATTTTTATCTTTTATTAAAATATATTCATAAGTTACCTGCCTGCCGCTTGCGCGCGCGTATTTTTCCGCGGCGGCAATAACGGAAGGAAACGGAAAGCCTTTATTAACAGGCATCAGCTGAGTGCGCATATCATCTTTTACGGCATGCAGCGAAACGGCAAGATTAATTGGTATATTTTCTTCCGCCAGCCGTTCAATGCCCGGTATAATTCCGCAGGTAGAAACCGTCATATTACGGTAACTCATAAAAGCCGCATCCTCACGGTGCAGAAATTTTAAAGCACCCGTAACCTCATCATAGTTAAGCATCGGCTCGCCGCTGCCCATTACTACAACGCGGCTTACCTGCTGCGGGGCTATCATGGCATTAAACAAATAAACCTGCATAATAATTTCCGCACTCGTTAAATTACGCACGCAGCCGTTTAAACCGCTGGCGCAGAAAGCACAGGCCATCGCACAGCCTACCTGACTCGACACGCAAACGCTGTAACCGTAATCGTGGTGCATTAAAACAGTTTCCACGGAATTGCCGTCCTGCAATTCAAGCAGCAGCTTTTCCGTAAGGCCGTCCGACGATTTCCAGCGCGTTAAAATATTTATGTTGGCAGGCATAACCGTAAACTTTTCATTTAAAACGGCAATATCTGCCTTGGAGAGATTGTGCATCTCCTCAAATTTAAAAACACTTTTTTTATAAAGCCACTGGTAAACCTGCGAAGCACGGAATTTTTTCAAACCTGCTGCCACAAATTCCTGCTGCAATTCTTCCGGCGTTAAGCCAAAAATTTCTTTTTTCATAATCACAGCTCCTTGCGGCGCATTACGCAGATATAAAAGCCGTCAACATTATCACGCTGCGGCAGAAGCTGCAGCTCATTAATTGTTTCACCGGTCAGCGGATGCCTGAACCCGGCATATTCAAACTCCGTATTGGCATTTAAAAATTCGCTGACAAGCAGGTTATTTTCTGCCTGCTCCAAAGTACAGGTACTATAAACAAGCCTTCCGCCCGGTTTTACATAACGTGCTGCATTTTGCAGAATGCTTTTTTGCAGCGGCGGAAATACTTTCAAATCTTTTTTATTTTTACGCCAGCGTGCTTCTGCCCTGCGCCTTAATACGCCAAAGCCGCTGCAAGGCGCATCCACAAGGACACAATCCGCAGCGTCTGCCCATTCCGGTTTAAATACAGAAGCATCCATCAGCACGGGTTCTATAATATCTATGCCAAGCCTTACGGCATTTTCTTTAATTAACTCCATTTTATGCGGATGAATGTCGCAGGCATAAATTCTGCCCTTATTTTGCATAAGCTGGGCAAGGTGAGTTGTTTTCCCGCCCGGCGCAGCGCATAAATCAAGCACAGTCATCCCCGGCTGCGGGCATACTGCATGTGCAACAAGCATGGAACTTTCATCCTGCATATAAAAAGCATCAGGTGCTTTTTCCATTAAAGCATTAAGCCCTGCGGTTTTTGTGCAAATTATGCCTTCCTCGCACCATTTTGAAGGAACAGCTTCAAACCCTGCTGCCTGCAAAACTTCCAAAAGATTGCTGCGTGTTGTTTTAAGCGTATTGGTACGCAGGCTTAAAACAGGCGGCAAATTATTGTAATCCAGCAATTTTTCTGTTTCTTCTTCGCCAAACTGCTTTAACCAGTGCTTAACAAGCCACAGCGGATGCAGTTTTGTTAAGGCAAGGCTTAAAGCTGCATCGGCAGATTTATCGGGAAACAGCAAAGTTCCCGCTTCCCTGCCGCGCACGGCAGAACGCAGAATGCCATTTACAAATTTTGCCGCACCGGCGTGGCTTGCGGCTTTGGCAAGTTCCGTACTTTCATTGCATGCTGCCGAAGCCGGTACTTTATCAAGATAAAAAATCTGATAGAGCCCCATGCGCAAAATATTTAAAATCACCTTGTCAATTTTTGCCAGAGGCCTTGCCGATAACTGCGACAAAAGCCAGTCCAAAGTACCTTTTGCTTTTATGGTACCATAGACCAGCTCCGTAATGAACCTGCGGTCCCTATCATCCTTTTTTTTAGTGCGCAGGGTTTTGTTAAGGGCAATATTGGCATAAGCGCCGCCATCAATAACGGCACAAATTACTTCAAGCGCAATCTGCCTTGCAGTATCTTTTTTTATTTTTTTATTTGCCTGTCTTTTTTCTGTCATCTGCATCCTCTGTATCTAAAAAGTCTAAAATAGCTGCTTCTACTTTCTTAATATCAACCCGTGTATTAAAACATGGGCCAAACGGCCTTTCGTTTAAAACGCCTATAACCGGCAGCGGAAAAACATCCTGTATGCCGCTGGTTAAATCGCGCTCGCAGGCAACGGCAATTATTGCTTTCGGGCGTATTTCTTTTACCATCTGTCTTGCCAAAGTACCGCCTGTTGCCACGCCCATGTGAATTCCGTATTTATGTGCCAGCCCAAGCATTCCGCCGACACAGCAGCGTCCGCACTGACGGCAGTTTTCGATATTGCGCGTAATTTTATGGGCGCAGGTATCAAGCTGAATGCAGTGCGGCGTTAAAATCATAATTCTTGATGCCGGCACTTTTATTTTATGCTGGCGTACCAGATGATTGCTTACTTCAATAAAAGACTGTTCTATTCTCTGGCGCGGTATGTTAAAAATGCGTCCCAGCCCAACGGCAAAGGGAAACAGCATATTAACGGCCTTCCATGCCCAAAAATAAAATGTTTTGATGATCGGAAAGCCTAAAATTGCAAGCACAATGGCGCTGACAGCTGCCAAAAGTGCTATTACAACCACAATGCCAACGCTGCCAAAAAGCACCGGCAGCGTGGAACTGATTTGTGCAAGCCCCGGCAAAGCCACGCGCCAGCATAAATAAATAAAAACCGCTCCCAAAAAAGCACTGGCCAATGTCAGCGAAACAAATATGCGTTTTTTCGGTTTCAAAACACTTTCCATTGCTTTACTTACCTCAACCTAAAATATCACCTTTATTAATACCGCGGCCATTGCAGAATACCGCAGCAGGCATACGTTTTTTCGATTCCGGCTGTACTTCGGTAACAAGAAGCATGCCGCTGCCGCAGGCAACTTTAAAGCCGTTCTTTAAAACTTCGGTAACTTCCCCTGCTTTTGTGCCGCTGCCACTGGCAACTTCCGCACGCCATATTTTAAGTTTTTTGCCGCCGGGCAAATTCGTAAACGCGCCAGGTGCAGGGTTAAAGGCACGTATTTTATTATGAATCTCCGCCGCAGGCAGGTTCCAGTCAATAACTTCCATATCGCGCGTAAGCAAATGTGCGTAAGTTGCTTCAGCATCATTTTGCTTAACGGGCGTAATTTCGCCGCGTTTTATTTTTTCAACGGTTTCAAGCAGCAGTTTGCCGCCAATTTCCTTTAAACTGTCGTGCAGTTCGCCCATGGTCATTTCCGGCGTAATTTCAACTTCCGCTTTTGCAAGCATATCGCCGGTATCCATACCGATATCCATCTGCATAATTGTTACGCCGCTTTTGGTTTCTCCGTTTAAAATTACATAATGTATCGGTGCAGCCCCACGGTATTTAGGCAAAAGCGAAGCATGCACGTTTATACAGCCGTACTTCGGCATTTCCAGAATTTCTTTCGGCAAAAACTGGCCAAAGGCAGCTACTACAATTAAATCAGGCGCAAGGCCGCGTAAAAGTTCAACAACTTCCGGCGTTTTTACGCGCTGAGGCTGGTAAACTTCATAACCACGTTCAAGCGCATATTCTTTTATCGGCGTCATAAGCATTTTCTGCCCGCGTCCTTTGGGTCTGTCAGGCTGTGTAAATACACCAACTATTTCATCTGTGCCCTGCTCTGCCAGCGCCTTTAAACTGGCAACGGCAAAATCAGGGGTTCCCATAAATACTATACGCATCATTACTGCTCCCCGTCAAAACCCTTCGGCATCAGCACTTTAGCCTTGTCTATAAACAGCACTCCGTCCAAATGGTCAAGTTCGTGCTGAATGCAAACTGCTAAAAGACCATCTGCCTTAATAAGCATTTTACGCCCTTTACGGTCATAATATTCGCAATGCACAATTTCCGCGCGTTCCACTTCGCCTTCGTAATCAGGTACGGAAAGGCAGCCTTCCGGCCCAACGGCAGAACCTTCACGGTAAGTAATAACAGGGTTGATAAGTTCAATCAGCCCTTCGCCGACATCAATAACAACAATGCGTTTTAAAACGCCAATCTGCGGCGCCGCAAGTCCGACACCGTTAGCGGCATACATGGTTTCTGCCATATCGTCCAAAAGACGCAGAGTTTTTTTATCCATGCGTTCAACTTCCTGTGCTTTCTGGCGCAGCACAGGGTCTCCGGCAACAAGTATTTTTAATTTACTCACAGTATCCTCCTAAAATTCGCTCTCATAATAATTATTATATCACAAAAAATGTTATACGGGCAATTTTACAGCACATTAAACGGGTCAACGTCAAAATAAACATTTTTCATGTCACGGTACGGCGACTGCCATAATGCCGTTTTAAATATATTTATCTGTGTGCTTTTTACCAGCACGTTAACTCGGTATAAATCGCGCACTTTGCCAATAATGCCGGCAAACGGTCCAAATACTTCCGCATCGGTATTTTTTGCCTGCCGCTCCAGAAAATCAGCTATTTCCTTAGCCGTCCCGTTAGCGCGTTCTTCGTTTTTATCCCATACGGTTATCTTTAAAAACGCCGCATAAGGCGGATAATTTAGTTCCTTACGCCGCAGCAGTTCTTCTTCCGCAAAGGTATCGTAATCCTGCACCGCCGCAAGATGGACGGTCCGGTTATCCGCATCGTACACCTGCAAAATTACATGCCCCGGTTTATCGCCGCGCCCTGCACGCCCCGCAGCCTGTGTAAGCAGCGAAAACGCTCTTTCGTAAGCACGGAAATCCGGCATGTTCAGCATGGAATCTGCCGAAAGCACACCGACAAGCGTAACATTTGGTATGTCGTGCCCTTTGGCAACCATTTGCGTACCAATCAGCACATTATACCTGCCGCTTGAAAAAGCGTTTAAAATTTCTTCATGTGCAAATTTGCGCAGCGTGGAATCCTGGTCCATGCGCAAAACTTTTACTTCTGGCAACGCCGCAATCTGTGCTTCTGCTTTTTGCGTGCCGGTGCCGAAAAACTTTATGCGCCTGCTGTGGCATTTAGGGCATTCTTCCGGCACGGGCATGGTGTTGCCGCAGTAATGGCAGCGCATGGCTTTTCCTTCTTCATGATAAACCAAAGCCACGGCGCAGTGCGGGCACATAATGGTTTCACCGCAGTCACGGCACATCACAAAGGTTGAATAACCGCGGCGGTTTAAAAGCACAATTGCCTGCTCTCCTGCCGCAGCAGTACACACAAGCTCCTGCTGCAAAGTGCGTGACAGCACCGAAAAATTCCTTTCCTGCAATTCTTTGCGCATATCAACAATTTGTACCTTTGGCAGCGGCTGGCCGTTTGGGCGGCCAGTTAAACGCAGATGCTTAAACCGCTTCATTATGGCGTCATAATAACTCTCTATCGACGGCGTTGCGCTGCCTAAAACTACCGGTATATCAAAATATTTCGCCCTGTGGAGTGCTACTTCACGGGCATGATAGCATGGCCTTTCTTCCTGTTTGTAGCTCTGGTCGTGTTCTTCGTCAATAATAACAAGGCCTAAATTTGTAAAAGGCGCAAAAACAGCCGAACGCACGCCAATTAAAATCTGCGCTTCATTATTGCGTATTTTATAAAAAACGTCTGCCCTTTCACTTGCCGATAGTTTGCTGTGTACAACGGCAATGCAGCCTTTAAACCAGCTTTGAAAACGCTTTACTATCTGCGCCGTAAGGGCAATTTCAGGCACAAGTACCAGTACCTGGCGTCCTTCCGCAAGCGCTTTTGCCGTTAAATTAAGGTAAACTTCCGTTTTGCCGCTGCCGGTTACGCCCTGCAATAAAAAAGTTTCCTGCCGTTTTTCTGTAATTGCTTTGCTTACTGCATTAACAGCCTGTGCCTGCTCTTCCGTTAAATCAAAACTTTGTTTTAAAGTGTTATTACCGGCATAGCTGTTGCGTAAAACGCGCTGCTCACTGCGGCTGCACCAGCCCTTTTGCAGCAGGGTACGCAAAACAGCAGCACTTACACCTGCTGCGTCCAGCTCCTTTACGCTCAGTTCACGCTCTGCCTGCGCCAAAATTTGCAGCGCCGCCATCTGCGCCTTAGCGCGGTTACTGCCTTCGGCCAGCGCCAGCCTGCCGCTTTCCGTTATGGCATAACAATACTGCATTTTTTCTTTCAGGCGGTTTTCCAGTTCGTAATATAAAAGCCTGCCGTTTTCATCATAAACAGCATGGCGCTTTATACTGCTTTTGCCGGGAATAAAAAGGCGCATTGCTTCTGCCAGCGGGCACATATAATATTCTGCAAGCCAGCGGGCTGCTTCCAGCATTTCACCGTCAAACCACGGCTCAGTGCCTATAACAGCCTGAACCTCTTTATATTTTTCAGGCTCCGGCAAATCGCTGCCTGCTTCGCCAACAACAAAGCCTTCCGTTGTCTGCCGCGCAAAAGGTACAATTACACGCCAGCCTGCGCCTATATAGCCAAACTGCAGCGGCAAAGCGTAGGTAAACTGCTTAAATAAATTTTTTACAGGTAAATTTATTGCTACGTTAACGTATCTCATACAAAACTCCAACTAAAACTTTACCTATTTATTTTACCATATCCTGACAAATACTTTAATAAAAAAACTGCACCTCCTAAAGTCTAACTTTTGGGGTGCAGTTCAACGCAGTTTAAAATTTTTAATTTTACAGCCCGGCCTGTTTTCTTAAAGTTTCTGCCTTATCGGTATGCTCCCACGGCAGGTCTACATCGGTACGGCCAAAATGCCCGTAAGCAGCAGTCTGCTTGTAAATCGGGCGCAGCAAATCCAGCGTTTTAATAATGCCGGACGGGCTGAGAGAGAAGTTCTTTTTAATAAGTTCGGCAATTTTGTCGTCGTCAATTTTACCGGTGCCGAAAGTATCTACCAAAACGGAAACAGGCTGTGCAACGCCAATGGCATAAGCGAGCTGAATTTCGCATTTATCGGCAAGGCCTGCGGCAACAACGTTTTTAGCTACATAACGTGCTGCGTAAGCTGCGCTGCGGTCTACTTTCGTGGGGTCTTTGCCGGAGAAAGCACCGCCGCCGTGACGGGCCATGCCGCCGTAAGTATCAACTATAATTTTACGTCCGGTCAGGCCGCTGTCGCCCTGCGGGCCGCCGATAACAAAACGGCCGGTCGGGTTGATGTAATATTTGGTTTCGTCATCAAGCATTTCTGCCGGTACAACCGGTTTTACAACAAATTCCATAATATCGCGGCGGATTT